>Ga0172379_10004933_pt1 | contig 19149 bp, 17 predicted proteins | sample GrowelOW334metaG_FD_119756 | JGI IMG/M metagenome (GOLD analysis project Ga0172379, IMG submission 119756) | Groundwater microbial communities from an aquifer near a municipal landfill in Southern Ontario, Canada - Groundwater well OW334 metaG | ecosystem: Environmental > Aquatic > Deep...
CAGCCACGTATACAATCTGGGTAAGCGGGTCGTATGAGCACAGAACTGCCGACAAGCATAGGCTCAGAGGGCTTACGCAAGCGGCGACGGTGAACGATTGTTTGATTACGAATTTCATGGCGACAAGCCCTCTCGCTGTTTACTTGCTCTTCACCAGAATCAGCTCCGCCTCGTGTTTGCGCAGCGTGAGGTTGTAGCCGCGCACCTTGATTTCCACCGGGTCGCCCAGCGGGGCGAAGCGCACGAGCTCGACCTGCGTGCCGACGAGCAGGCCCATTTCCATGAGGCGGGACTTGTCGGCGGGCGGGACGTTGATGGCCGCGACCCTGGCCGTGGCACCGAGGGCGAGGGACGTGAGGGGTTGAAGGGTGTTGTCGGGCATGGTGATGGCTCCGATGCAGCGCTAGCGGCGGGCGGTGGCTGGATTTGAACTGATCACGCGTCGGAGAGTCTGTGTGCTGGCGGACGGCGGCGCATCCGGCGGTTTGCGAAAAGTTTTCGTTCGCTTGCGAAAAGCTACGGCTCTTTGTGCCTGGTTCCCCCCGGCGGAGGGACTTTTTCGACCATGATGGTCTTGGCGAGCTGGGAGCTGATGCCGAGGCGGGCGTTGCAGACCTGGCAGATGATGTTGGTGTGGTTCATCAGCAGCTTGATGCGCTGCTCCTCGCAAAAGCCCAGCTCCCGGAGACGGTTGGTGACCTCCGCCGAACCGTTGAGCTGCTTGATGCGCACGGACACGCCCGGGCGCACGGAGTCCAGCGGGCAAAGCTCCGGCTTCGAGCAGGATCCGTCGAGAGGCGCATGATGTTCATTTCCGTGGGTCACGGTGACGTCAGTTAAGGTGAGTTCAGACCTGGTTACAAGCGCGCGCATTCTGGTCCAGACACGTTTCCGCGTGTCCCCTGTTGCCCGCGCGGCAAGGCGGGCGTGGAAGTTTTGCCTTCCCCGTAACTTCGTTTCCACCACACTCCGTCTAGAACACGCCATGATGCACCGACAACTTCTCCTCTCCCTCGTCGCCTTCCTCTGCGCACTGTGCGGCCAGACCTCCGCCGCGTCGAAACCCAACGTCCTTTTCATCGCCATTGACGACCAGAACGACTGGATCGGCTGCCTGGGCGGGCATCCGCAGGTGAAGACGCCGCACATCGACCGGCTCGCCGCGCGCGGCACGCTCTTCACCAACGCGCACTGCCAGGCCCCGCTTTGCAATCCCTCGCGCTCCAGCCTGCTCACCGGCCTGAGGCCGTCGTCCACCGGCATCCACGGCCTCGTGCCCGGCATCCGCGACGTGGAGGCGACGAAGAACCACGTCACGCTGCCGCAGACCTTCACGCGCGCCGGCTACTTCACCTACACCTGCGGCAAGATTTACCACGACGGCTCGATCAAGCCGAAGGATCGCGCCGCCGAGTTCAACGAGTGGGGCCCCGCACCCGGCATGGGCCGGCCCGCGCAGCGCATCAACAAGCTTCCCGGCCCGCAGCATCCCGCGATGGACTGGGGTCCGTTTCCGGAAAAGGATGAAGAGGGCTGCGATTACAAGATCGCCTCCGCCGCCGTCGAAGCCTTGAAGAAGGCGCCGAAGGACAGGCCGTTCTTCATCGGAGCCGGCTTCCGCCTGCCGCACGTCCCCTGTTTCGCGCCGCCGAAGTGGTTCGAGCTCTACCCCGACGCCACGCTCCAGATGCCGCCCGTGAAGCCCGCCGACCGCGACGACACACCGCGCTTCTCGTGGTATCTGCACTGGCGGCTTCCCGAGCCGCGCCTGGAGACGCTCGAACATTACGGCGAATGGCGGCCGCTGGTGCGCGCCTACCTGGCGAGCACGAGCTACATGGACGCGCAGGTCGGCCGCGTGCTCGACGCCCTCGACGCCACGGGCCGCGCCAACGACACCGTCATCGTGCTCTGGAGCGACCACGGCTGGCATCTCGGCGAGAAGGCCATCACCGGCAAGAACAGCCTCTGGGACCGCAGCACGCGCGTTCCGCTCATCTTCGCCGGGCCGGGCATCGTCAAGTCGTCAAAGTGCGGCCGCCCCGCCGAGCTGCTGGACATTTTCCCCACCTTGCTCGATCTCGCCGGGATGCCCGCACGCCCGGACCTCGAAGGCCACAGCCTCGTGCCGCAGCTCAAGAACGCCGCCGCCCCGCGCGCATGGCCCGCCATCACCACCCACAACAAGGGCAACCACGGCATCCGCACCGAGCAATGGCGCTACATCCGCTATGCCGACGGCTCCGAGGAGCTTTACGACATGAAGCGCGATCCGAACGAATGGGACAACCTCGCCACCGCCCCCCAGCACATGAAGACTAAGGCCGAGCTGGCCAAATGGCTCCCGAAGAAAGATGTCCCGGCCGCGCCCGGCAGCCAGCACCGGGTCTTTTCCTACGACCCGGTCACCGAGGAAGTCGTCTGGGAAGGCGAGCGTGTGAGGAAGACCGATCTCGTGCCGGTGTTTTGAGCCGGAGCCGCCCCCCGGCATTTTGGGCTTTGCGCCCCCGAACCTGCCTGCCTGTCCACGTTGAAACTTGAACAGTGGGGCTGGATTTTCCATGCTCGGCGCATGGGTCGCCAGTGGTTACACGCCAAACGCCTCGTCAACAACCTGAAGAAGGGCAAGACGACAGGCAAACTCGTCCGGGAAATCATGGTCGCCGCCAAGCTGGGCGGACCGGACCCGGGTGCCAATGCCCGCCTCTTCACCGCCTGCGAAAAGGCGCGCAAGGACAGCGTCAACCGCGATGTCATCGAGCGCGCCATCAAGAAAGGCTCCGGCACCGGCGACGACAAGCTGGTGATGGACCACGTCGTCTTCGAGGGCTACACGCCGCACAAGGTGCCCGTCATCGTCGAGTGCATGACTGAAAACGTGAACCGCACCGCACCCGAAATCCGCGTGCTGTTCAAGGCCGGCCAGCTTGGAAACACCGGCAGCAACAAGTTTCTCTTCGATCACGTCGGCCTCGTCGAAGCCCACCACCCGGCCGCTGGGACGGACATTGAGGCCGCGGCCATCGAGGCCGGGGCAAACGAAGTCGAACCCCTGGCCGCCGCGCAGAACGACGACATCCCGGAGGGTGCCACCGGCGCCCGCTTCATCACCGACCGCACGGCGATCCACGCCGTCTCGCAATGGCTGTCGAAGAACGGCTGGACCGTGGTGACGAGCGAGATGGGCTACGTGCCGAAGAGTTTCCCCGAACTCACCGACGCGCAACGCACCGAGGTCGGCGAATTCCTTCACGAACTGGACGAGCACGACGATGTTCATCGGGTCTGGGCCGCGCTGAAATGAGAGCCGGCCGCCGCTCATCTCCGGGGCTGGCTCTCACATGAATCCCGTGCGCTTCGAAGCGCACGCTCCTTCCCCGATGCCCGCCCGGGCCCTGACCCGCGCACAAACGGCATTTTCCCGATTCTCCAAAAACTTCGTTGCATTTCCCGGAGCCGCCCGGCATTTTCCGTGCCCCTTGGTTCGGGGCGTAGCGTAGCTTGGTAGCGCGCTTGGTTCGGGTCCAAGAGGTCGTGAGTTCAAATCTCACCGCCCCGACCACTTCAAGGGATTGTCAGTTGGCCTGGTTTCTTTGCGCGTGGCTTCAGCCGATTCTAATCGCGCCGTGTCACCCCTGCTGCTTCTGCTGCGGGTGAATCTCCTTCAATCCTGGCGGCGGCTCTGTTCCGTGCGTGAACAGTCCCGGCTGCTCACGGCCATCATCCTCCTCTTCATCGGAGGTTACATCGTGATGGCGTTCGCGCTCTTCTACCGGGGGCTGAAATTCATCGGCACGTTTCCGGGCATCGGCGAGCTGCTGATCGAGCGCCTGCTCTTCCTCCTCTTTGCATTTCTGTTCGTGCTGCTGCTGTTCAGCAACCTGGTCATCGGCTACTCGAACTTCTTCCGCAACCGCGAGACCGCCGCCCTCCTCACGTTGCCGCTGCCGGCCCAGACGGTCTTCCGCTGGAAGTTCATCGAATCCGCCGTGCTTGCATCGTGGGCCTTCCTCTTCCTCATCGCGCCGCTGCTCGGGGCCTACGGGATGTGGCGCAACGTCCCCTGGCACTTTTACGGGCTCACGGTCGTGCTGGTCGGGCTCTTCATCGTCCTGCCGGCGGTTTTCGGCGCCTGGGCGGCGGTGAACCTGGCCCGGTTCCTCGACCGGCGCGCGTTTCAAATCACCGCGGTCGTCGTCGCCGTCGGCCTTTTCTTCGCGATCAGGGTCTACCTGCGTCCGGAGGCGGTGAACGAGGAATCCCTCGAAACCCGCGTGCTCGCCGTGCTCGACCGCCTGCTGGCCAAGACCCGCTTCGCGCAATTCCCGTTCCTCCCCAGCTACTGGCTTTCCGCCAGCGTCCAGCAGTGGGCGGAGGGCGCGCGGGCGTCGGCGGGTTTCTTCGTGCTCGTGTTGTCGAGCTACGTGCTGTTCTTCGGCACGCTGACCTTTACGCGCATGGGCGGGCTGTTTTACGAGGCCACGTCCGTCGTCCACAGCCGCGCGAGCGTGTTCGGCCAGTGGGAATGGTTCCGCCACTGGCAGGACCGCCGTCGGCGCTTCCACTACCGCGCAGGCCCGCTCGAACTGTTCTTCCGCCTCTTCACCTGGCTGTCGGGCGACGTCCGCGCGCTCATGGTCAAGGACGTGCGCATGTTCTGGCGGGACACCACGCAATGGGGCCAGTCGCTTGTGCTCTTCGGCCTGCTGGGCGTCTACATCATGAACCTCCGGCACTTCACCTCGCAGATCGGCAGCCCCTTCTGGCTCCACCTTGTCTCCTACCTGAACCTCGCCGCCTGCTCGCTCAATCTCTCCACGCTCACCACCCGCTTCGTCTTTCCGCAATTCTCGCTGGAAGGCAAACGCCTCTGGATCGTGGGCCGCGCGCCGCTGGGACTGCCGCGCGTGGTGCTGGCCAAGTTCGCCCTCACCGCCGGGGCATCCCTCCTCGTCACGCTGGGGATGATCGTCTTTTCCTGCCACATGCTGCAAATGCCCGCCGAGCGCACCGCCTACTTCGCCGGGGCCATCACCGTGATGACGCTCACGCTCAATGCCCTGGCGCTGGGCATCGGCGTGCTTTACCCGAACCTCCGCGAGGACAACCCCAGCAAGATCGTCAGCGGATTCGGCGGCACCTTCGCCCTCGTCATGAGCTTCCTCTACATCGTCGCCAGCGTCCTCTTGCTGGCCTGGGGCTCGCCCTGGCGCTGGAACTCCGAACTGCGCGACCCTCCGGTGCTGTCGTGCTTCACGGCCTTTGCCGCGCTCTCCATCGCGCTGGGCTACGTGCCGCTCAGGCTTGCGCTGCGACGGCTGAGAAATTACGAGCATTGAAGGGATGGGCCGCCGGAAACGCGGACGGGGAGACTGCTGTCGCGCACGACGAAAGTTGTTCCGTTTTTCAATTTTCCCTTTCCACCCCGCGCGCCCGGACTACAGTTCGCCATGCCTTCGGACTTTGATCAATCCGAGTTTGTGGACAGCGACGTCCTCACCACCACCCGCCCCGCTGTCCGACCCGCCACCATGAGTGAAACCAACCCCAGCCGCCCGCCCAGCCGTGAGGAGCTCGACCTCAAGGTTTCCGACGCCCAGCAGCAGCTCGCCGAGCTGAAGCGCAAGCAGGACGAACTGGAACGCGAGCGCGCCACGCTGGAAGAATCCCGCCGCCGCCGCGTCGAACTCCAGACCGGCCGCGAGGAAATGCTCCACCACCTGGCGCGCGGCCTGGTGCTGCTCGAGGAGGCGGAACTCAAATCCCGCCGGGACACCGAGCAGATGGCCAAATCCCTCGCCGGCCTCCGCGAATCCCTCGACAAGGTCGGAGCCATCAACGAGGACGGCTGGAACGCCGAGACCTACAACGTCGAACTCACACGCGCCCTCACCGCCATCGAGAACGCCCGCATGGAATGGAACGGCGCCCGTCTCAAATGGCCGGTGCTTGATGGCACGCTGGAGTCCGGCTCCTCGGCCCCCGCCGCCGGCCCCGCGAGGATTCAAGGCCACTTTCTCGGCGCACAAAGTTTCGGCGAGCTTTGCCGGCTGGGCTTCGCGCTCACCTGGCCCGTCGCGGTGGCGGTCCTGCTCGGAGCGACGCTCCTGCTGTTTTTCAAAAAATGATGCTGGGTGTCGGATTCAGGATTGCGGTGCCTTTCAAACCAGCATCCAGCATCGGTTAGCCCATCATGTCCCTGTTCCGAAAAAAGTCCGACCCGCTTTCGGAACGCGCCCGCGCGATTGAATCCGAGATCGCCGCGCTGCAGGAACAGATCAAGCAGGCCGAATCCGGCCAGCCCCTCTGGCCCGGGACCCCAAAGCTCCGCGCCGCTACAATGCCCGGTGGAACGAAGCCCCAAGTCACGCCCGCCGCCCCGGTCGCGCCGATTTTCGAGAACGTGGACCAGCAGCGCCTCAAGGCGTCCGCCGCCCCCGCGCCACCGGCCGGCCCACACCCTGAACTCGGCCCGCGCCCGCACGACCTTGCGTCCTCCGTCCAGCGGATCAAGCGCCGCTTCGGCCTCGCGCCCTCCATCAACCCAAAACTGGTGCAACTCCTGGGCTCCGGCCAGATTCAGGGCCTGCGTCCGCTCCGCTACGAGCGTCGCGTCGCCCGCAACCGCTTCATCTTCCTGTTTCTCGTTTTCCTCGCCGTGCTCTTCGGCCTGCTCAAGGCCATCCTCGGCGGCCGGTGAAGACGCCGGCCTGGTCAAGAGCACGAGGAAAGGTCGCTCTTGCCCCCAACCCTGATCCTGCTCTTAATCCTCCCCAATGCCGCGTCCGCCCGAAATCCTCCACATCGCAGCGCTCGCGACCCCGTTCGGAGATTTCCTCGCGCACTTCTCGGCGGAAGGGCTGGCCCGGCTCGATTTCCCGACGAAGCGCGAGCGAGGCGACGCGCGGCCTGCGGGTGAACTTCCCGCCCCCTTTCGCACCTGGGCGGAGCAGGCGCAAACCGCCCTGCTCGTGGCGCTGACGACCGCACCGCGCCGCAACCCCAGGACCACGCTCCCGCCGCTGGACCTCTCGTGCGGCACGAAGTTCCGCCTCCGCGTCTGGGATGAATTGCGCCGCATCCCGCGCGGCGGGACGCGCAGCTACGGTGAAATCGCCGACGAACTCGGCAAACGGAAAGCCGCGCGCGCCGTCGGCGGAGCCTGCGGTGCCAATCCGATTCCGGTGCTCATCCCCTGCCACCGCGTCCTCGCCGCGAACGGCGGGCTCGGCGGCTTCTCCGGCGGGCTGGACTGGAAGCGCCGGCTGCTGGCGATTGAGGGAGTGCTGCTGACGTGACGGAGAGTGTTCAGTATTCAGTAACCAGTGTTCAGTTGGGCCTCCGTTCGCCTGCGAACTCACTGAAAACTGGTTACTGAACACTGTTCCCCTCTCACTTCGTCGCCTTGAGGAACGCGATGAGATCCGCGAGGTCCTGCCTGGTCAGCGCCTGCTCCAGGCCGTCGGGCATCAGCGAAACCTTGCCGGGGCGCAGCTCGGCCACGTCCGCCCGCGCCACGCGGGCCTCCGTCTCCGGGCCGGTGCCGAGGACGATCTCGTCCGGGGCGTCCTTGCGCACGATGCCGGTGAAGTCATCGCCGCCCTTTGTGACCACGGTGAACGGCTCGTAGCTCCGCACAAAGCTCGCGCTCGGGTAGATGATGCTCTCGATCAAATCCATCTCAGTCCGCACCTGGCCGATGCGCGTGAGGTCCGGCCCCAGCTTGCCGCCGAGGTAGCCGATGGCGTGGCAGGCGGAGCAGGCTGCCTTCTGGCTGTTGAACAGCAACTGCCCGCGCCGGATGTCGCCGTCATTGAGCGTTGGGGCCAGCTCGACCAGATGAGTCCGCTGTTTGGCGGCATCCGCATTCAGCAGCGCGAGCAGCTCCGCGCCCGCGTCCTGCACGGACTTCGGATATTTGGCGAGCAGCGGCTTGAGCAAGTCCACGCGCAAACCGCGCAGACCCGTGGAACCCTTGAGCGCGGCGACGAGTTTCAAGCCCAGCGCCTCGTTCGGTGACTTGTCGAAGGCGGGCAGCAGTTTCGGCGCATCAAGCGGACTGACACCGCGCAGGGTCTCCGCGAGTTCGAGCCGCTGGCCATCGGCCAGCCTCGCCTTTGCCAGCACGCCGGCGGCGGCGCTGCGCACGAGCATGGGCTGGCCCGGCTGAAGGTGCTTGATCAGAAATTCAAACAGCGCCGGTTCCACCCTGGCGATGCCGCCGGCCGCCGCAAGCGCATCGAGCCGGACCTCGGCGGGCGTCGCTTCATTGCGTCCGGCCTGTTCCAGGGCCGCGGCGAAGGACGCCGCATTTTGCTTGGACGGGGAGAAGGTGCGGGCGGTCGCCACGGCCTGCCGGACGAGTTCGAGATTCGGATCGCGGAGCAGTTCGGCAACGGCCGTCACCCAGGACGCAGGCGTTTCCTTCAGCCCGGCAGCGGCCATCGCCCGCAGGGCTGTCAGCCGTGAAGGCAGCGGAACCAGGGCGTCGCGGGCGAGGCCTGCGAGCACTTCCTGGATGTCAGGTGACTTGGCCAGCTGCCCGAGCTGGGCCTGCGCCTCCGTCAGGTCAGGACTTGGAAACGTCTCCCGGGCCAGCAGCTCGTGGAAGTATCGGGCCAGCGGCCTGCCCCAGTCGGAGCGATGGCCGGCCACCCAGGACGCGGTCTGCTTCAGCACCGGATCACGCGAACTGAGCAGCGGGATGACCAGCCCGGGCTTGAGTGCGCCGCTGCCCTTCTGGTCGAGGGCGATGATCGCCGCCGGCGAAGGCCTCGGAGCAGCGAGGCGCGCGGCCGTGCCCGCGTCATCGCTCATCTCCATGACGGCGTAGGTGAGCGAGTGGAACAGGACGCGCTGCGCGTCCGTCGGCGTGACCGTCCCAGCCTGCGCCTTGTCGGCAGCTGTGAGCAGGGTTGCGACTGAAGGGGCGGCATTGATACGTCCCAGGGCCTCGGCGGCCACCCGGGCAAGCGCGGCATTCCCGGACTCGACCAGGGACTGAAGCCGGCCGGCGGCGGCGCCATCCCGCCACAAGCTCACGACGTGGATCGCCGCATGGCGGACGGAATCGTCGGTGTCATTGAGCGCAGTGCGCACAGCTTCGCGGGCCGGAGCACCAGCGATGCGAGCGAGCGCCCACACGGCGTCGCGGCGGGCATCCGCTCCGTAGGAGACGACGTGAGGTGTCTCTGACTTCCTCTCCGCGTTCTGTGTTCCGCGCTCCGATTTTGATTTGAGACTCCTCACGTCGTCTCCTACGAGGAGCTGGCGCAGAGCGGACACGCCGGTTTCACCGCGCTTGCCCAGCTCGTAGATGGCGCGCTGGCGAACGTAAAGTCGTTCGTCGCCGAGAAGCTTCGCGAGTTCAGCGGGCTTGAGCGTGGGCCAGCCCAGCTTGAGGCCGCGAGGGTCTTCGCGTCTGGGCATTCCGGCCTTGCGCAGCCGGTAGATGCCGCCCAGCACGTCGGGCTTGGCAAGCTGCGAGGTGGGGCAACAGATTTTATACCAGCCGCCGGTGTCCACGATCAGCACGCTGCCGTCGGCGTCCTCCAACACGTCGGTCGGATGGAAGTCCGCATGATCAGAAGCCAGCAGGTCGGTGTCCCTGGTCTTGAACGTCGCGCCGTCGGGGATGAGCTGATGACGGACGACCTTGCGGAGGTTGAAGTAGCACGCGAGCAGGTTGTCGGTCCAATCCGAGCCAAAGACCTGGGAACGATATGTGGTCAGCCCGCACGGCGCGGCGGCCCCCATGTGCGTCATCACGGGCATCAGCCCGCCGGTCATCTTGTGCTCATAAATGGAGTCCTTGTCCTTGCCGTAGACGCCGCCGTAGATGGCGTGCAGCAGGCCGTCACGCTTGCCGCTGACGGGCTGGACGAAGGTGCAGCTCAGGAATCGCTCGCCCGTGGAGTGGAACGCCACGCCGACGGGATTGTCCATCCCGCCGGTGAGGACGGGCTCGAGACCGGCATGGTCAGGCCGGGCGCGGAAGATGTGCGAGGCGCGCGTGTCAAACGGCCTGCCGTTCGGAAGCGTGTAGTGCTGCTCGGCAAAGGCGCCTTTCGTCCAGTAGAACCAGCCGTCCAGGCCGAGGTAGGGGCCGTGCAGATCGTTCGCGCAGCCGGTGAGCGTCTTGCCGTCGTGCCAGACCTCGCGCTTGTCCGCGACACCGTCGCCGTTGGTGTCGGTGAGCTTCCAAATTTGTGGCGGCGCGGCGACGTAAAGCGAGCCTTCGTAAAACATCGCGCCCTCGGGAAACATCATCTTGTCCGCAAACTCGACCGACTTGTCGAATCGCCCGTCGCCATCCGTGTCTTCGAGACGCACGATGCGGTGCGGCTTGCTCTCGATCTGCTTCTCGGCCTTGTCGCTCATGCCCGCGGAGTCGGTCGCATGGAGCCGGCCGCGCTCGTCGAACGAGATCGAGATCGGGCGGTTGACAAGCGGGGCGCTGGCGACCAGCTCGACAGTGTAACCGTCCGGCAGCGTGAAGGTGCGGCCGTTGAGGTTGGTCTGGGCGGCGTGGGTGAAGTTCCAGGTTCCCAATCCCAGGCTCAAAAGAAACCCAAAGGTCCGGATCCCAAAGCCACTCCGCCGCCGCCACGCGGAGACAGAGCCTTCCGCCTGCCAATCCGCCTCGCTGCTTCGGCGGTTGAAGTTCGGATGTTGGAATTTGAGATTTGAATCTTGGGACATGTTCATGGCGTCCGCTGATAGACGCGCAAGTGGTCCACGAGTATTCGCCTCGGACGGACGCTTCCGGACACATTGGTCGTGTTGCGTGCCGCCAATATTCCACCCGCCAGGCAGTCAGGCACGGCATCCCGATCACGCCCCATCCATTGCCTCCTTCCAGATGCGCCCCCTTCGCGAGTCCAGGCTTTGCGGCCGTCCCGCACTTATCCTCCGACATCTGGTTTTCGCTAACCCAATGCCGGCTTGACAGGGACGGAAGCTCCCACAAGCTTCGCCGAAATCATGAGACTGATCGCGCTACCGTCCTGCATGCTGGTGTGTGCCTCGCTGTTGCTGTCCGCCTGCGGCAAGAAGAAGACTGAGGAAAGCGTGAAAACCGCCCCCGGCCAGTCGGAAAAGAAAGTAAAACCGGCGGCAGGAGGACAGTCGCCGAAGCAGGCCGGCACCCCGGCCAGCGAGCCGTTCGTTGCCGCCGAGATACCACCCGAAGTTCCCGTCACACTGGTGATGACGTTAAACTCTTTGGTGAAAGAGTTCGTCGCCCGAAACAATCGCCCACCGGAAAATCTGGAGGAGCTGGTGAAAAAGGGAATGCTTCCCCGCCTCCCCAAGCCTCCGCCGGGAAAACGCTTCGAACTGACCAAGGACGCGGCAGGAAAGCCGCTGGTCGTTGAAGTTCCCTAGCAGGCGGCTCGCTGTTTTCGCTCGCAATCGGCGCAGGCTGGCCGGTTTCCTTGGTTTATTTGGGCAAAGAATCCACGGCCCGGGAGCACCCTTTTGATTCGCGCGGCGGACCAAAACTCCGCGCATTCGCGGAAACGTCCAGACGTGCATTCAAGAGCCTCCGTCAGCGACGGAGCTTCTTCTCAAGCATCATCACGGTCTGACGCACGCCCGGGTCCACCTCCATGCGATCCTTCACCAGACGACAGGCGTGAAGAACCGTGCCGTGATCACGCCCGCCAAAGGCCTCGCCAATGGTGTTGAGCGAGCTTTCGGTCATCTGGCGGGCGAGGAACATGGCGATCTGGCGCGGGAAGGCGATGTTTTCAGGCCGCCGTTTGCTGGTCATGTCGGCAATGCGCAGGTCAAAGTGTTCCACGACGCGCTTCTGAATGACCTCGATGGTGAGGGTGAAACGGCTTTCCTCGTGCAGCACGTCGCGCAGGAGGTTCTCCGCGGCTTCGATGCTCAGGGGCTTGCCGGTGAGCGAGGCGAAGGAGACGACGCGGATGAGAGCACCCTCAAGACGGCGGATGTTGGTGCGGATGCGGCTGGCAAGAAAATCGGCGAGGTCATCAGGCAGCGCGCACCCCATGGCGGCGGCACGCTTGCGAAGAATGGCCACGCGCGTTTCAACATCCGGCGGCTGCAGATCCGTGACCAGACCCCATTCGAAGCGGGAGACAAGACGTTGTTCCAGGCCCTGAATCTCGCTGGCCGGACGGTCGCAGGTGAGGACGATCTGTTTGTGTCCCTCGTGCAGCGTGTTGAAGGTGTGGAAGAACTCCTCCTGAATGCGCTCCTTGCCGGCAAGAAACTGAACGTCGTCGATCAGCAGCAAATCAGTCTGGCGGTATTTCTTGCGGAAACGCGCGAGTGAATTGTCCTGCAACCCGGAGATGAATTCGTTGGTGAACTTCTCGGTGGTGACATAAGCCACGCGCGCGCCCTTCTTGTGAGCCGCAACATGATGGCCGATGGCGTGGAGCAGGTGCGTCTTGCCGAGGCCGACGCCGCCGTAGAGGAACAGGGGATTGTAGGACTTGCCCGGAGCCTGTGCGACCGCGAGCGCTGCGGAATGGGCGAACTGGTTGTTGCCGACGACGAAGGTGTCGAAGGTGTTGCGGGGGTTGAAGCCGGGTTCAGCTTCGTGCAACGAGTGGCTGTTGTTGCGTGCGGGTGCGGCGGCGGTCACGGATGTCTCGGCGGGCTTGCTCTTGACCGCGTGATGATTCTGCACCGGCGCGGACGCGGAAACTTGAAAGCGCACGTCCAACTGCTTCCCCGTTGCGCTCGCTATCACATCGCGCAGCAGTCCCAGATAGTTGTCCTTGAGCCACACTTCACAAAAGTCGTCAGGGACTTCGATTGTAAAAGATTCGGCATCCATCGCGACGGCGCGCAGCGGTGCAAACCAAAGTTTGTAAATCTCGGGATTGAGCAGCGAACGGAGGTTTTCCTGAGCCGCAGACCAGATTTTTTCAGCGATTGGATGCATTTGCGCCAAATTTCGCAAAAGTCCCGTTCGGTCCAGCTTATTCACGCCGCTCTGTTACAGCCCTGCAACACCGATAAAGGCCCTGTTTTCCAGACCTTTTTCATGTGCCGTAAGTTAAGGGAAGAGCGATTCATGGCGGCGTTTTTGAGGTGGCTCGAAATAAACTTAAGTGTCTAAATTACAATTACTTAAAACAAATCACTTCCAGATTCTGAGGAAAATCGTCCCTCAATGTATTTTTGTCGGAAGTGCAATAACCGTGGATGCTTTTAAGGCAGGCATCCCGCGTCTGGAAGGACATTTTGTTCAGACTTACCAACACGTTGTTCACAGTGCCATTTTGGCCAATAAATTCAGGGGTTTCGCAGTTTTTTGACGGCAAAAAAACTTCTTGGCGGGCGGGCGTAAAAAAACTGGACGAAAGGCGTTCAAACTGCCTGATCTCCGGTTTCACCAGTGCGTATGCGCACGACGCTCTCGACTGGACTGACAAACACCTTGCCGTCGCCAATCTTGCCCGTCTTGGCGGCGGACACGATGGCCTTCACCGCCGTCTGCGCGTTGCCATCCGCCACAACGATCTCAAGTTTCAGCTTCGGGAGAAAATCCACCGTGTATTCGCTGCCGCGGTAAATCTCCGTGTGCCCCTTCTGACGCCCAAAACCCCTCACCTCGATGACGGTCATCCCCTCGATGCCCGCACTCGTCAGGGCTTCTTTCACGTCCTCCAGCTTGAAGGGTTTGATGATGGCTTCAATCTTTCTCATGGCGTGCAGCGGAGGCCGATCCTAGCAACAGACCCCTCGCTGTAAACAGGAAATCGGCCATCTCCACGAACCCTGCTCAGACGTGAACTCCGCCGCGCTCCGTCCCAATCGACTCCCTACTTGATCGGAATGCTGATCACGAGTCCGGCGTATCGCGGAGAATTCGCAGGCCCACGAAACATGCCTTCGTGACAACTCACACACCCCTCTCCCAAGGGAATGGCCCGGGCACTGCGAAAGTATCCTTTCTCGACCCGTTCGAACTTTTCACGGCCCGCGGCAATCGCCGAGGCTGCCTGTTTCTCAAAGCTGGTCCTGGGCTCATGATGGATGCTCATGGCTTTGGTGTTCACCGCGATCCAGCGCCCCTCGACCTTGGATTGCTCGGCCACCTCGGTGAACACCTCCTCCATGGCCCGCGCCGGAAGGATTGCCTGCCCCTTGCGAAAATAGTGATGGTGGATGATGTCCATCGTGGTCGCGTAAATCACGTGAGCCAATGCGGCCCGCTCACGGGCCACGGCGAGGGAAACACGCGCGTCGTCACCAGATTCCTCCGGAACTGCCGCGTTTTCGCCTGCGATCGGCTCGGCTGCACCAGCGGACGAACCGGATGGCAGGTCGAAGGACAGGGTGAAAAGCCAGGCGGCACCGGCCAGCACGCAGCCACGCACCCACGACGACCGAATCACAGAGGAGTTCATCGTCGTTCGACGCGGCGCAGGAGCGGGGAATTGACACTATCTCTCAGAACAAACGCTTCGGCACCGGCGGCGGGGCGATGCTGAACTCGTAGCTCGCACCCTTCCGTTCGCTCAACTGGTCCAGCAAGGGCGAGTAGTCCGCCACGGAGACGCTCTTGCCATCAGGATGAAACTGGAGCAGCCGCAGGAACCCCTGCCCGCCCTCCTTCGCATTCTGATAATCCACGACCATCTGGTGAACGGAGTTGCCGTGCCGTCCCTCGCTGTCGAGCCGCCCGGTGAAACACACGTGCCCGCTCACCACGAGCGCGAAGTTTGCATGCTGTGAAACGAGCTTCTTCCACACGTCCTCGCCGTCGTTGAAGCCGGCGGCGGCGCGCGCAACACCGTAGCTGTCCATGCCGAGGTTCACTTCCAATCCAGCCACCTTGATGAACGCGTGGCGGTTGAAGCGGAGGTTTTCCGGCCGCAGGTAGGCGTGGGTGACGAGAATCACGGAGCGGTCGGGATGCTGGGCGGCAATGTCATTTCCCCAGCGCAGCACGTCGTCCCGCGGGCCGAACTCCAGGCAGAGGATCAGCCACTTGCGCCCGCCGGCCTCGAAGCGGTGAAAGCTGTTGTCCATTCGGCCCGGCTCCTTGTCGTAAACGCCGCCGAAGGTCGGCCACTGCTTGAACTTTTCCAGCTGAAAATATCTGGCGAACTGCGTGTCGCGCGTGCCGGCCCGGCCTTCTGGGCCCAGATCGTGATTCCCCGTCGTGATGGCGCAGGGGATTTTTCCGTCGAGGAGGGCATGGGCGCGGGCGGCGACTTCCCACTGCGAATTCGTGTTGTGCTGCGTGATGTCACCGACGTGCAACACGTAGGTCAGGTTGTATCGCCTGGCATTGTCCGCCAGCCAGCGTGTCTGCGCGATGTAGGTGTCGGGATACTTCCATGCGTAATACTGCGTGTCCGGCAGCACCGCGAGGGTGAAGCCGCCCGGCACGGGCGCGGGCGCTTCCGCGACCGCCAGACTCGCCCAGGCCAGCAGCCACGGCGAAACGGAAAGCCAGACGGCGAAGGTGCCCCGGTTAAAACGGCGGTTCATGGCAGGAGAGTCATTGCCCGAACCGAGGCCCGTCAAGCCAGCCGTCGCTCAACGCCCGGCCTGTTTCTCGTCGTAGTTGCCTTCCGACCTGGCCGCACCGGCGGCAATCTCCTGCCCGTTCGCCAGCACGTTTTGCAACACCCAGTTGCCCTTTCCGCCGGTGACTTGCAGCGAGCGCGTCGCCTTCCGCTCGGCGCGGTCGTCCCGAATCACACAGCCGGCGACGCGCGTGTTCGTCGTGTCGCGCAGCAGCAGGCCGACGCCGTCGGAGTCGAGGATGGTCGCGTTGGAGAGGTGGAAGCGGTCGCACTTCTCAAGCAGCACGGCGGCGGGCTTGCGCCAGACCCCGTTGATGTGCAAGCCCGTCAGCGTGCAGTCGCGCGAGTTGAGGAAGACCAGGCCGCCGTTCACGTTTGAGCTGGAGCCGTAGTTGTAACGCGGGCTGCGGTCGAAGTTGTTCGGGCCGATGACGATGTTGCTCGAATCTTCCACCAGCAGGTCGTGCTGGTAGCCCATCCAGACCGTGTTGCCCGTAAAGGTCACCCCACGCGCGTCCTTGAGATGCACGTTCACCTGCACGTCACTGAGCACGTTGCCCGTGATGGTGATGTGCCCTTCCTGCGTTTTCGCAGAACCGGTGCGCTTGGCCAGTCCGGCGTCATCACCTTGGCCGAGAATGCGGATGTTCGCCGAGTCCGGGCCGGGGCTGTTGTGCTGGATGGTGCAGCCGGTGATCGCGACTTCGCCAATCGAGCCCCCCGCCGAGTCAAAAAGCACATTGGCCGTGGGCGGTGCGTCCTTGGTCATGTTGCTTTCGATGTCGCAGTTGGCGATGTGGACGTTTCGCACGTTGCCGCCCCGGCCCACGATGCCGCCCCCGGCGCAGTAACTGATGTGGCTGCCGGTGATGTTAGATTGGTGCAGGTTGACGTTGTCGTAGAACACGCCGACGCCCCGGCAATGGTAGATGTGGCAGTCGCTGATGAGCACGTTGCGATTGCGCACGGCGAGGTGGATGCCATGACGCACGGCGCGGATGTGCGTGCGGGTGATGGTGATCTGCATCGTGCCCTCGGCCTCGATGCCGTCGGCCTCCGGGTGCGCGCCCTCGATGGCGAGCGAATCCACGACGGGCATGCGCTGGCGCTCCCAGACGTTGGGCTTGAACTGATCGGGGTCCGCCGTGCCACCGTGCGTGCCGAGGAACTTGAAGGCCGGACCCGCTCCCGCCATCACCACGCGCGCCGTGCCGTCGCCGATGAGCGCTACGAAGCCGGTCTTGTCCAGCTCCACGAGCACGGTCTTCGTGAGTAGGAAAGTGCCCTTGGTGAAGTGCACGCCTCCGCCCGCGTTCACCGCCCGCTGGACCGCCGCCGTGTCATCGGCCTTGCCGTCGCCTTGCGCGCCAAACTCCCGCACGTCTTTCGCCGCGGCGTGCCATTCAAAGGTGCAGAGGAGCAAGGCCGTTACGAGGCAGCGCGTAACGCCACTTCGCGGCGAAAGCCGGTGAAATGCCAGGCGAGGGCCACGGTGCGCGCCTTCTCCCTTCCTCGGAGGAGGGGAGAAGGTGGCCGCAGGCCGGATGAGGGGTGCGGCCACCAACGCCGACGCACTTAACCCCTCACCCCGGCCCTCTCCCCTCATCCGATGAAGGGAGAGGGAGTCGACGAACACAGCTGCTCCACTGTGATTCCACTGGATGTCTCTTGGTGATCGTGTGAGGTGAGATGTGTTGCAACGAGCGGCTGGATTCATGGCCGCATTGGACGAACGCCCAAGCCCGGCCATCAAGGATAATGCGCTCCCCGCGCCCGCTCACTTGCCGATGCAGAACTGGCTGAAGATCGAGTCCAGCAAGTCCTCCGTCGTCGTCTTGCCGACTATCTCGCCGACGGCGTTGACTGCGATGCGCAGGTCCATCGCGACCAGTTCCAGCGAGCGCTCGTCGCGCAAGGCCTCCGCCGTCCGCACCGTCGCCGCGCGGGCACGTTGCAAAGCGTCCTGATGCCGGGAGTTGATCATCACCTGAAGCATCTCCGCCTTGATCTCGCCGGCCCACACAACCTGTTTGATCGCGTCCTTGAGCGCCTCAAGACCGGCACCTGTGAGGCAGGAGACGGCAAGGGGAGCGCGGCCTTCAGGCCGCTTCAAGCCAGCTTCGGCTGAAGCGTCAGAAGCAGGGACACTCTCCCCCGCTAGGATATTGAAGCGGCCTAAAGGCCGCGCTCCTCCAAGCTGCGGCGTGAGGTCGCTCTTGTTCAACACCACGATACGCTTCTTCCCGGCGAACTCGGCGAGGAACTGTTCGTCCTCCACTGACAGCGGCTCGCTCGCATCCAGCACGTGCAGCACGAGCTCGGCCTTCGCCACCATTGCGCGCGTGCGGCGGATGCCTTCGATCTCAATGTCGTCGCGCGATTCGCGCAGGCCCGCCGTGTCCACGAACACGACCGGCAGGCCGCGGATGTTCGCCGTCTCCTCGATGGTGTCGCGTGTGGTGCCGGCGATGGGCGAGACGATGGCGCGGTCGTGGCCGAGGAGCTGGTTGAGCAGCGAGGACTTGCCCGCGTTGGGCCGGCCGATGATTGCGGCGCGGATGCCGCGACGGAGGATTTGCCCCTCGTCCGCCGTGCGCAGCAGCTCGTCCATGAACGCGACGCCGCGCTCCAGCCGCGCGAGCAACTGCCCGCGCGTGTCCGGAGCAATGTCCTCGTCCGGAAAGTCAATGTGCGCCTCGATGTGCGCCAACGTCTTCACGAGGTCGTCGCGGAGCTGGTTGATTCGCTGGGAAAGTTTGCCCGCGAGCTGCTCGCCCGCCGCCGTGAGTGCCAGCTCGGTCCGCGCGTGGATGAGGTCGGCTACGGCCTCGGCCTGCGCGAGGTCGAGTCGGCCGTTGAGGAAGGCGCGCTGCGTGAACTCGCCCGGCGCGGCCAGCCGCGCACCGGCGGCGAGGAGCGCGTCGAGCACGAGCTTGGCGGGGAGCAACCCGCCGTGGCAGGAAAACTCCACCGTGTCCTCGCGCGTGAAAGTGCGCGGCACGCGCAGCACCGCCACGAGCACCTCGTCCACGAACCGCCCGTCCCGCTCGACGCGCCCGTAGTGAACCGTGTGCGACGCGGCGGCAGAGGGTTTCTGTGATGACTTGCCGACGGGGATGAACACCTTGTCAGCCACCTCAAGCGCCAGCGGCCCGGAAACGCGGAGGACCGCGAGGCCGCCTTCCCCGAGCGGCGTGGCAATGGCGGCGATGGTGTCCGAAAGCATGGGGATTAACGCAAAGACGCCGGGACACGAAGGCGCAAAACGCAGAAACCGTCTGCTGGCTTTGCGTCCTTGCGCCTTTGCGACCTGGCGTTGAAATGCGGCTGACTCACTTCCCGCACGTCCCCTTCTCCGGGTCCACGCCTTCGAGGAGCAGGCGGGCCTTTTCGTAGCTCTTGCGCTGGAGACAATGACGGAGGTCGTGGCCCGTGCCGGGTGGCAGTTGCGCGGCGAGCGCGTCCAGCCGGTCGAAGATCGGCAGCAGCGGGGGCGGCGGATTCTCGGTGCGGCAGCGACGCACGGCGTCTTCGAGGTCGCGCAGGGCGGCGAGGACTTGTTGCTCCGTCTCGGTCATGCGGAAGGGATAGCGCGGGCGATGGGGGAAGCCAAGTCAGTGTTCAGTAA
>Ga0172379_10004934_pt1 | contig 19142 bp, 11 predicted proteins | sample GrowelOW334metaG_FD_119756 | JGI IMG/M metagenome (GOLD analysis project Ga0172379, IMG submission 119756) | Groundwater microbial communities from an aquifer near a municipal landfill in Southern Ontario, Canada - Groundwater well OW334 metaG | ecosystem: Environmental > Aquatic > Deep...
GCCGGGAGCAAGCGACGATGAAACGGGGGGCAGAGCCCCCCTTGTGGAGCACCGGGCGCCACCTTACCAAAGCCCGGCGTTAATCGCCCAAATCGCTTTGCGGTGCGATTTGGGTGCGACAGAGGGAGGTCTTATGGCAAGCGGATTTATAAAACGGCACAAAAGAAAGTCCCTGCTCGCCGCGCTTGTGCTGCTGCTCAAGGGCCGCGCTAAATATGTGATCATAACGCTGGTTGTTGTAGCCGCATCTCTGCCGTTCGTGATCTCCAAGGAGGTGGTTAACAGGATGCTCGAGGTGCGGGTAGTGGCCTCGGTGCTCAGGGCTATGGGTATGGACGGTTTCCTTTCCACCATAAATCCCGGATACTCCGGCGAGTTTTTAAAAACGGTCATGGATAAAGCCGTGGCGGACAGCGCGCGCAGTTCCTATTGGAGCAGGTTTATGGGCGCGGTGAATCCGGCCATTCCGTGCGGGGCCGGGTGCGGGGACAATTCCTCCATGGCGATGATAAGAGGAGGCGCCGAGCTTTACAGGAGCAGGGCCGGCAGAGGCCCCGACGGCAAACAGCGGGGCGGACCGGGAGAAGTGACGGGCGTAGTTAGCGCCGAAGAACAGGCCCGCGGCGAAGGTCCCGATGCGGTCGATCTGGAAGGAATGCTTGGCGCAGGCCCCGAGGGCAAAGCCGACGGTCCGGGCGGCCCCGGCGGCGGGACAGGATTTTACGGCGATGTGATGGGGCTCAATTTGGCGGAACGGTATTCCGGCGGTCCGTCCGGCGGCTCCGGTCCGTATGTGAACAGGAGCCTTCTCTCCCGGCCCGGAGGCGTGGTGGACCGCAGGCCGGGGGGGTACTATAACCCGATCGGCCAGCCGGGCAACAGGATCCCGGTGCCAGGCCGGGCAAAGAAAGTTCCGGCCAAACTGATGGGCCGCGCTTCCGGGTTTTCCTGGCGGAATGTCGGTTACACGTCCAAACGGTCCACTGTAAATAAAACCGTAGGCAGCAAAAGACCCATGTTCCAGCTTGCCGAGACTTTCTCCGTCGGCAACTCGGCTTTTAAATCCTTGAGCGCCGCTTATGAGTACCAGGCCGCCTATGTCGGCGCCACCTATGACGGCAACGACATAAACCACAGTATCATACAGCCCGACGGGGATCCCCCTCCCATCCCTCCCACCGGCTTTATAGACGACCTCCACAATGCGATAGCCGGACAGCAGCTGGCCAAGGAGTGCGCGAAGGCCCAGTCCGTCCATGGTACGAAGATGGCCGATGACGCGGATGAAATGGATAGATTGTCGCAGGACGCCAATCCGCCTAAGTGTTACGAGAACATCATGCCCTGGAACATGCGCGTGTCGCAGCAGGGACAGTTATGCCAGGACTTTAACCTTCATCAGACCGAACTTGCGCGCGCGTGCCAGACCACCAATACGCCGATGGATTGCAGCATCTATTATAAAGACACCAAAAGCGGCGGCATGGTTATAAGCAAATGTAAAAAGCCGAGCGGGATCATGATGATCTTCATGATGCTGCTGCTGATCGTTCTCCTGGTCATCGCCATACTCGCGGTGATCCTCGGGCCGCTGATAGCGTTCATCGCGTCTCTTTTCGCCTATATCGCGATCTCTTCCACCATCTCTTCCATTAAGGGCAAGATAGCGGCCGCCGAGGCGCTGTACAGGGATAAAATGGTGTCGATCCAGGACGCCAAGAAGAAGTTCGAAAGATGACTTATAGGTGCTATTGGGCCTATAGGCTGGTGGGTCGATTGACACTTGGAACGGCCTGTCATATTAGGTAAAGTATAGGGCGCGTTTAAGAGCACGGATGGCTCAGGAATTCCGGAGCCTTTAACGGAACATTTGGAGGCGGTTATGGATCAATATAACGAGGATAAAAAACGGGACGAAGGAAATCCGGTCATAGGCAAACCCGGAGCCTCCTTTAGAAAAAGCTCCGTTTTCGGCAAAACCTCCTCTTTCCCCAAAACCTCCGGCGGGATCATGCAGCGGCTTAAGAATCTTTCCAAAAAGGATATCGCTTTTGTCCTGGCCGGCATAGCCGTGCTTATCATGGTGCCCGTGGCCGAGTATCTGATGTCCAAACCCGGCGGGGCCGGCCAGCTTACCCCTGGCTTCGGACAGCGCTCGGAAGGGAGCGGTTCGGTGTATGAGCCGGGCATTAATTCCTTAAGCCAGGGTTCCCCCGACGGTTCCGGAGAGGTCATCACTCCGTTAAGTTCCAGGGATCCCGCCTCCCTGATAATAGGCGCCCAGCAGCCCCAGCCCCTGACCCCGCCTCCGGCAAGCCTGCCGCCTAAAACGGATTTCCGGGATGCTATGAAAGAATCTGCCCGCGCCGCCATGTCCGCGGCGTCAAGATCGGCCGGCGCGCCGACCGTTATTCCCAAGATGCAGAGCGCGCTCAGGGGTATGGGCTCGTTTTTCAGCGGCGGCGAGGGCACCAGGACGACCGCTTCTTTAAGCGGCAATAAGATCCTTGCGGACGCCAGGAACGCGTCCGGCAAGGCCGCTTCTCGCTCCATGGTGGGACCGGTGGCGACGGCCGGCTACAAGGGCGTGGCCTCGAATGTGCCGAACAGCTCCAGCCGGGACGCTTATGAAAAATTGCGCGGCCAGGCCGGCAAGGCGGCCGGAAACTTTAACGGGGAGAGCGCCATTCGCTCCCTGGACAAAGCGGCGGCGGACTCCCTGGACCTCGGCAGGGGCGCGGGCGGCGCGGGCGGAGGCTCGGAAGGCGAAAAATACAAGTCCCCCTCGGGTTCAAGCATTCACAACTCCCATAACAACAGCGGGGAGTCCCTGGAACAGATGGCCGCCAAAATGCGCATGCAGAAGGCCCTCGACTGGGAATTTTTTAAAAAGTATGAGATCCCCAAGCAGATCATTAATGCCGCGCTCAGCGGTTTTACCGGCGTGCTTACCGATTTTGTTAAGGGCACCATGGAAGACCTGCTGGGCCTGACCCCGGCGTCTAAGAAATGCTGGGTGCCGATGGTTTGCCCGGATAGTTTATGCCGTGAATATATAGATGAGGCCAGAGCGCATGGGGCGACAGGCGAGGCGATCAAGAAATATGTGTGCGAAATAGGCAGCGCTGTCCCTGTGACAACTAAGGTCGGCAAGGAATCCTCCTCCTCCACGAAGGAAATATGTATGTGCGGAACCGGCGCCGATCCGACTTACGGCGGCGGTTCCGGCGGCACCGTCGTGCCTGTTTCTTCTTCCACCGTTTCCGGCGTCCGCGCGAATACCGGCTATCTTTCGGATTATGACGCGATACTGCTGCAGATGGTGCTGGACACGGACGAAGCGGGCCGCGTTCCCGACAAAGCCGAGGAGAACGCCAGGAAGGTGGCCGGCGGTTTCAAGGAACTCGGCCGCAATGTGAACGGCCCGGTCAAGAATGTCCTGGCTAACTCCCGCAAGGAGGCCGGGACCGAATTAGCCGGCTGGTCGGACAAAATAAACGCGGCGCAGGCCAAGTTCGACGGCGTCAAACCCGGATACGACAAGTTCGTTTCGCAGATAGCCGTGCTGGAACAGGACCTTGCTGTCGGCAAAGTCCGCATGCGGCGGTCGAAGACCGCCAAAGGCGCCGAAGGCGTGCTTACAACCGAAATGAAAACGAGTATGCTTGCGTCGATAAAGACCTGGAACAATTTTGGGGTCGGGCATTATGTGAACGCTTCCGGCGAGCTTGAAAGACAACACAGGTTATACCGCGAGTATTCCTCGCAGCTTCCGCTTGTGGACAAGGGGCTCGAATCCATACTCGCCGTGCAGGCCTCCGTGGACAAGACGGCCGCGTCCATAGACTCCGACGGCGGCTCCGGCATAGAAAAGCTTAAAAAAATGACAGGCAGGACCGATGATGATTTCCAGCAGAATTCGGAGACGGAAACTGCCGATGCGCCGAACTCTGATTCCGGGAATGCCTTGGGCGTGGATGCAAGGGACGCGGTCGGGGAAGCGAACGCCGCGCCGCTTAAAACTACCGCCGAACAGCTGCGCGGCCTGGACTGGAATATACTTTGGGAACGGGAGCATTCATTCAATGATTACACGGCAGTTCGCGAAGAAACTTCCGCCTGGAAAGAATGGGAAGGCGCGGTAAAAGACGGCAAACCTGGAAAAGAAGCCGTCCCCGACAGTTTCCTGTCCAATGAAATGCGCAGTAACGAAATAACGGCCGCGGTAAAGGCGATGCTGCCCGGTCTTCAGGGAGTGGAGGAGGACCTCAATTTTACGAAGACCGCGATGCTGGAGGCCAAGACCGCGCTGATGAATTCAGGCGCGAGCGGGTCCTATTTCGATTCTGCGGATGCCGAGGCTCCGGCGCAGGCCGTGCAGCAGGCCGAGCCGAAGCCCAAGGCTAAACCTAAAACCAAACCTAAACCGAAGCCTGTGACACATGCCAAGCCCAAGTCCGTACTATGTCCTCCCGGCTCGACTCCGGCCGCGATCCTTAACAGTCTTCAGGGGACCTTGAATGTCAGGAATAAGGCCATAAGCGACGCCAGGCTGATGCTTGACCAGGCTGACATCAACGACAAGGATCAAAGGCGGGCGTACCTTGACGACCTGATAAAACAATGCGCGGCATGGCGCGAGAGCGTGGATATAAAGTACAGAAAATCCCTGGATCAGTGCTTTAAATAGTTCCTGTTCGCGATTAAAAATTTTCGCCGCAAAAATCTTTACCGTACCCCGCCCGAAAGGGCGGGGCTGCCTTGCGGTATTTGATACGGCCCCCACGCAAGTAACTTAAAAATATCCGTCCGCCTCCGAAGTAAACCGGGGACCGACTGAAGCTTTCGCGCCCAATAATTCGTATAATATCTATAGAAGGCCTAAATTTCAGGAATCCTTAGGAGGATATTTAAAATGCCCAAGCTAAAAAGATCCGATTACCTTAAAGATACGGTGAAACATTTTGAGATCACGAAGCATAATGTGGTTCCCATGGTGGACGCCATGGACGACATGGCCTTCTCGGCCAGGGACCTGGCCCGCGCCGCCCGGATCTACAACATGATGCTTTCGGACAAGGGCTGCTCCGTCATTCTTACCATGGCCGGTTCGCTTTTCTCGGCCGGTCTTAAAAAAGTGGTGGTGGATATGGTCCGCAACAACATGGTGGACGCCATCGTCTCCACCGGCGCGGTCATAGTGGACCAGGACTTTTTCGAAGGCCTGGGCTTCAAACACTATAAAGGCACGCCCTACGGCGTGGACGACAATGTCCTGCGCGACCTGCATATAGACCGCATTTACGACACCTTTATCGACGAGGATGAGCTGCGCATCTGCGACGAAACCACCAAAAAGATCGCCGACTCGCTGGACCCCAGGCCGTATTCTTCGCGCGAATTCATAGAAGAAATGGGCCGCTATCTCTCCAAGCACGGCAAGAATAAGGATTCGGTGGTGCTCGCGGCTTACGAGAAGCGCGTCCCGATCTTCGTGCCGGCTTTTTCCGACTGTTCCGCCGGCTTCGGCATGGTGGAGCACCAGTGGAACAACCCCGACAGGCACATGTCCATGGACTCGGTCAAGGATTTCCTGGAACTGACCAAGCTGAAGATGGAGGCCAGGGATACGGGCATTTTCATGATAGGCGGCGGCGTGCCCAAGAATTTCACGCAGGATACCGTGGTGGCGGCCGACATCCTCGGGGAAGAATGCCCCATGCACAAATACGCAGTGCAGGTGACCGTAGCCGATGTGCGCGACGGCGCGCTGTCTTCTTCGACGCTGAAGGAAGCCAGCTCCTGGGGCAAGGTCGAGACCACCCATGAGCAAATGGTGTTCTCCGAAGCCACTCTGGCCATGCCTCTCATCGCCGGCTACGGCTACCATAAAGGCGCCTGGAAGAACCGGAAGGCGAAATGTTATTCCGACTTCCTGAACAAGGAACTGGCGAAAATATAGCGGCAATCTAAACACGGAGGGGAAAGATGAAAAAAATAATTGCGGTCGTAACGATACTCGCGGCCCTGGGCCTCAATGCGGCGGCGTATTTTGACGGGGGGGCTTCCGTGACCACGGGACCGGACGGTTACCGCGGAACGAAACTCGACCTGGTGATCGGTTCCGGTAATCTCGCGTTCGAGCCTTCGATGGTCTCCTACACCTCCGACGCCCTGGATAAAACTTACCGCACCTACGCTTTGCGCGGCGCCCTTGAGGCGGAAAAGTGCACCGTGGCCGGTTTTGCCGGAAGCACGCCCAAGGTTAATAATTATTCCAACAAATTCGCCGGCGGGGATATAACCTTTTCGCTGACTCCGGGTGAGGGCGGACATTCCCGTCTCGCCGGTCCCGGTTCGCGCGGGGGCGCGCGCGGAGGCCAGGGCGTAACCCGCATCGATGTCGGCGCGGGCGTAAAGTACACGGCGCATACGCAGACCGTCGGGACGACCGATAAGGACACCGCCCAGACGGAAGGCTCTCTTTTTGCCGGAGCGAAAATACTGATGGTGAATCTTGCCGCCTCCTATACCGGTTACAAGTACGGAGAGGAAAAAGCGACGCCGCAGGTTTTTGTGCCGGGTCATAACTTCGTGCTCAGCGCCTTTCCCAAATCCAGCGTCAATGTGAAACTGGACCTGCCCGGTTATCCCATGGTCACGCCGTTCGTCTCCTACACCGGCGCCAAGTATAAGAACGGCGTGGACGACAGTTCCGCTTACCTGGTCGGCGCTTACATAGACCTCAGCATGGTGACGGCCAATGTCGGGTATCAGATCTTCGACGACGGTTCGGCCAAGGACAGCTTCCTTTCGGTCGGCGCCGGGATCAAATTCTGACGGCGGCGCGCGTTGCGCCGCCCGGCCTTTTATGTACGAAAACCTCGCCACCAAGTACCGCCCCAGGAACCTCGAAGAGGTTATGGGGCAGGAGACTATCAAGACCACGCTGGCCAACTCGGTGAAGCTCGGCCGCCTGGCGCACGCCTATGTTTTTTACGGGCCGCGGGGCTGCGGCAAGACCACTATCGCCCGGATCCTAGCCAAGACCCTCAACTGCGCCGCTCCCAGGGACGGAAAACCCTGCGATAAATGCGCCTCCTGCGTGGAGATAGCGGAGAGCAAATCCCTGGATGTCATCGAGATAGACGCCGCCAGCCACACGGATGTGGACAATGTGCGCAGCGTCATCATCGAGAATGTGGGCCTGGCCCCTTCCCGGGACAAGTACAAGATCTATATCCTGGACGAAGTGCACATGCTGTCCAAGCAGTCCTTTAACGCGCTTCTGAAAACCATAGAGGAACCGCCGGCGCATGTAGTGTTCGTAATGGCCACCACCGAGCAGACCAAGGTGCCGGTCACCATCCTTTCCCGTTCGCAGTGTTTTCGCTTCCGCCCCATTCCCGAGGACCTTATAGTCGGGCGGCTGCGGGAAGTCGTCGCCGGCGAAAAACTTAAAGTTTCGGACGCGGCGCTGGCCGTTATCGCGGGCTCGGCGGGCGGCGCCATGCGCGACGCCCTTACCTTGCTTGACAGGGCGGCTTCGTTCGGCAAGGGGGCGGTGGAGCTTGAAGTCCTTAACGAGCTCCTGGGCCACGCGAGCCCCGATCTGATCCAGGAGCTGGCGCTTGCCCTGGTAAAAAGGGACGCGGCTGCGCTTTATGCCGGTTTTGAAAAAATATCCCGCGAAGGTTACGACCCCATAACCATACTGCGGGACCTGCGTAATTCCTTGTCCGAGACTTTTTTGAACCTCCAGGGGTTTTCCAGGACCGCTACTCCGCTTTCGGCGGCGTTGGGTAAAGATTGTCCTCCTATGTCGCTGGCGCGGCTTTCCAGGAAGTTGAATACCGTCATCGATGAAGTTAAATTCTCCGACTCCCCGGCCCTCGCCTCGGAGATAGCGCTGTTTACATTGGTGGAAACTCCGCAGGACCTGGACTCGCTTGTTAAAAGGCTTGAAAGCCTTGAAGGCCGGCCCGCCTCAGGCGTCCCGGTCCCGGCAGAGCCCCTGCCCGTGCCGGAATCCGGTTCTGTGCAAAAAAAAAATGAAAAACCGGCGGCCATAGCCGCCCGTCCAGGCGGTTCGGCGCTCACTTCCCCCGTTCCGCCCGCGTCCCCCGGCCTTCAGCCACCGCCGCCGGTTCCCTACGGTCTGCCGTCTCCCGCGTTATGGAAGCGCCTTCTGGGCGCCATTTCCGTCAAAAAACCGCTCCTTTACAATACGCTGCTTTCGGTCAGAGTGGTTTTTGAAAGCGAAAATGTCTGGAAACTGTCTTCCGCCGTTAAATTTGAAGCCGGTATCATAGAAAAGGCCCGCAAAGAGCTTGAGGAGACCCTTGAGCGCGTGGCCGGCCGCAAGATAGGTCTGACGGTGGAGCATAACGCGGCCGCGGCAGCCGCCCAGCTCCGGACAGAAGCTGAGGGGCAGGCCCTTGGATCAGCAGGGATCACGGGAGAGGACTGCGCCGAAGCGGCCGTCGGTCCCGCGCCCGGTGAGATCGCGGCTTCCCCGGGCCCGGACTCCGCCGGACCGGCCGGAGATGAACCTGAGTTCAAGCATCTTAACAAGGTTTTTCACGGCCGCATAACCCGGATCCAAAAGATCAAATGAAAGCTTTAGAAAAAATAACAACTCTGTTCCGGCGGTTTCCGGGCGTGGGGCCCAAACAGGCGGAACGGTTCGCCCTTTTCGTGATAAAAGCTCCGGATGCCCGGATAGAGGAACTGGTGGAGGCGCTCCGGGCCGTCAAACGGTCCGTGGGCTACTGCCGCGAGTGTTCCAATTACGCCGAAGAGGAATTGTGCCCGGTCTGCTCGGACCATGCCCGGGACCATTCCGTTATCTGCGTCGTGTCTCATCCACAGGATGTGGCGGCCATAGAAAAGACCGGCACTTTTACCGGCGTTTATCATGTCCTGCACGGAGTTATTTCTCCGATGGACGGGATAAACTCCGAAGGTCTCAGGCTCAAAGAATTGCTTGAACGGGTGCGCAAGGCGGATGGCGCCGTGACCGAACTGATCATCGCCACCAATCCGGACACCGAGGGCGAGACCACCGCGGCCTATCTCACCCGGGCGTTAAAGGATTATGTGCCGCGCATAACGCGCATAGCTTACGGCGTGCCGCTGGGCGGCGATATAGATTACATGGATGAAGTGACCCTCGGCTACGCCCTTAAGGGCCGGACGAAAGTATAAAGAAAGAGATTTCTCCCTCAACTTCCGCACGGTGCGGAGCCAAACCCCGTGCCGGGTATGATAGAATGTCGTAAAACGACATTCTATGCGTTTCTCCTATTACAAAAGGCCGCTTTTCCTGCTGCTCATGTGCTGGGTGGCCGGCATACTGGCGTTCCATGCCTGCAACCCTCCCCGCCCTCCGGCGTTTTTGGAAAAAACGCCGGTCCGCGCCGTCCGGCTGGAAGGCCGCGTAGCCGACTACCCGGTTTACAGCAGGGGTTTTTGGCGTTTTACGCTGGACTCCTATTCCCCGCTTCCCGGCCATAGCGGCGGAACCGAGCGCTATATGGCGTACCTCCGCGATCTTGGCGGAGCTTCCTACGGCGATAGAGCGGCATTTACCGCAAGCCTGGCCAGGCCGTTCAATTATGCCGTTCCTGGCAATCTCGACTGGCGGGCTTATCTCGCCGGACACGGGATCATGGCCGAAGCCAGGGGCGGCAGGCTGGAGATAATACAAAAAGCTCCGTTCCTTATCAGGAGCGCGGCTTTATTCCGGTCAAGAGCACTTGCGGTCTTTGAGACGAATTTTACCGCGGAGCGCGCCGCCGTTCTCGGCGGAATAGTGCTGGGCGAAAAAAAAGGCGCTTCCGGGGAGCTTAAAGCGGCGTTCCAGGACTCCGGCTCCATGCATCTCCTGGTGGCTTCCGGTTCCAATGTCGGTTTCGTCACCTTTGTGGTTTATTTCCTTTGTTCCAGGCTCAAGATGAGGAAGCGGTATTCCGGCCTGCTGGCCCTGTTATGCGCCGGTTTTTATGTGCTGGCGGCCGGCCTTGAGGCGCCGCTGGTCCGGGCGTATGTTATGTTCCTTGCCGCGCTGGCCGGCTATCTTCTCGACAGGGATTCCGGAATTTTTCAGGGTCTCATCATCGCGTGCCTGGCCATACTGCTGGAGGAGCCTTCCGCCCTTTTCGACGCCGGTTTCCAGATGTCTTTTATAGCCGCCTACGGCATTACGGTCGGCATGGCGCTCTGGGATGGTTTGATGAAATTTAAAGGTCCGCCGCGCGCCCTTTGCCGCGTGCTGCTGGTGAGCTTTTTCGCCCAGGCCGGGCTCTATCCCCTCATGGCTCTTTATTTCCATAAGATCTCCCTTATCTCCATAATTTCCAATGTGCTGCTGGTGCCGGCGTCCGGAGTTCTCATGGGGCTGGGCTTCGTGACGCTGCTGTCCTCCTGGTCCGGCATTATGTTCCCCCTGGTGAAAACTCTGGCCGGTTTCGGCGTGGGCGCATTCATACGGCTGGTCAGGGCGTTCGCCGCTTTCAGGTATTCTTCGGTCCTGGTAAGCCCGCCTTCAGCGTTCACCATGACGGCTTTTTTTGTGTTCGTGTTCGTCCTGCTGCATGCTCCCTTGTTCGGTTTCAGGAGCCGCCGCCTGTATCTTCTGGGCGGTATTGGGCTCCTGGCTATCCTGGCGGGCGGTTTCCTGCCGCCGGGGAGCCTCGTGTCCGTCTTTTCGGATTCCGATACGCATTCAGTGATGGTCCGGCACGGGAAAGACGGACTGTTCCTGTTTAATCCCGGAATTAGCGGAAGCAAGCTGGCCAATTCGGTCCTGTATTACGGGCGCCGTGAGGTTGAATGCGTCTTTGTTTCTTCGCCGGCCCGGCGCGACTGGGGCGGACTTGCTGAACTTGGGAAGCTGATAAAAATTAAACAAGCCGCGCTCCCCTACGGCGCGTTGCCGGCCGAGCTTAAAAAAACGGCGGCACAACTGGCGCAAGCCGGCACGCTGGTGGAGCGGGTCTGGCCAGGGGACAGTGTACTTATTAGGGAACTTGAGGTCCGTCCGGGCTGGGGCTCGGGGCCCGGCATGTCCCGCGGGACGGCCGGATATACCGGGCGTGACCAGGGAGAAGGGCTTGATTGGTTCCTGAAGGCGCCGGATCTTGAGGTCCGGGTGGTCGGCGGCGGTTCCATAGCGGCTATAAAGCGCGGTTCCGGCGCGGAAGTGGTTTTAAAGAATCCGCCCGGTGAAGCGGCGGAACTGGAGTTGTGAGGCTATAAGTCCCCTGAATTCGGAAATTTACGGGACAGCAGCGTCGACGGAGGGGTATTGTTGTTGTAAGATCGCAGAAACCATAAAAGTTTATGGTACGGCCGTGCGGCGTCAAGAGCAGGAACCTATCCCCATACCTTGTTTGTTTTGGTATCATATCCCTTATGAAACGCATTAAAAGCGTGGTGCTGTTCTATAATTCCAAGAGAAAGAAAGCCCTGTCGTTCGTAAGTTCTCTGGAACGGCGCCTTAAGACCCGCGGAGTCAGGATCTTCAAGGTGTGCGTCAACGAGGGGATATGTGAGTTCGGGAAGGCCGATGTCGGCATCACGGTGGGCGGGGACGGCACGGTCCTGTACGCGGCCAGGCACGTGATCAAGCGCGGCATCCCCGTCCTCGGCATCAACGCCGGAGGACTGGGTTTTTTGAGCGGCGTGGAACGCTCCGATTTTGAAAAACGCCTTGATCTTTTTCTTAACGGCGGTTTTAAAAGGATAAAACGCCAGTTGCTGTCCGTGGAGGTCTTCCGCCGCGGGAAAAAGATGCTGGGCCCCTATCCCGCGCTGAACGATTGTGTGATTCGCAGCATGGAGCCCCGCGCCTTCACCCTTCGCGCGTGTTTCGGCAGGCAATTTCTGAGCGAATATTTCGGGGACGGACTTATAATCTCGACCCCTACCGGTTCTACGGCTTACAATCTGGCGGCTCTGGGCCCGATCGTCCTGCCGGAACTGGAAGTTTTTCTCCTTTCTCCGGTCTGTCCGCACTCTTTGACCCACCGCCCCATAGTGCTGTCTTCCCTGGAGGATATAACGATAACCGTGGGAGGCCGTCCCGGCCGGAATCACAATGTTTCCCTCTCCCTGGACGGACAGGAAAATTCCGTGCTGCGGACCGCGGACAGGATCATTATCCGTAAATATCCCAGGAATTTTGAGATGCTGGCGCCGCATGATTTTTCTTACTTCGACATCCTGCGCAGGAAGCTGAGGTGGGGGAAACGGTAGTACGATAGAGCGGGGGGCGGCCGCCGCGCATGTTTATGCTGAAAAAACTTGAAATAAAGGATTTTGCCATCATTGACCGGCTTAGCCTGGAGTTCGGGCCCGGCCTTAATATTTTCACCGGAGAGACGGGCGCCGGCAAATCCATTATAGTGGAAGCCATAGGTTTTCTGCTCGGGGAACGCGCCAGTTCGGAATTGGTCCGGACCGGCTCGGACCTGGCGGAAGTGACGGGCGTTTTCAGTTCCTCCGCGCTGCCGAAAAAAATGCGGGCCGCCTGCGGCCTCAAAGGACCGGAATTTTCGGTGCGCAGGCAGCTGGATCCGGGCGGAAAAACAAAAGGTTTTTTTGAAGGCCGGGCTGTGACGGCGGCCTTCCTGTCCGGGCTCGGAGACGCGCTCGTGGACTTTCACGGCCAGAACGAGCACCAGAGCCTGATGAGACCGGAAGTGCAGCTGGAACTCCTGGACCGTTACGGCCGGCTTGAAAAAGAAGCCGCGGCCTACGGCGAAGTTTTTGAGAAGCGCCGTTCCCTGCTGGAGCGGGTCAACGCGGTTTCGCTTTCCGAGGACGAACGGGCCCGTCTTCTCGAACTTTACAGGTTCCAGTTCAAGGAAATAGAGGCGGCCGGATTGAAAGAGGGCGAGGACGGCGAGCTCGCCGCCCTGTATCCGCGTCTTAAGAACGCCCAGAAACTTTTCACGCTTTCCAATCAGGCCTATGAACGGCTCTCCGAAGGGGAGGCCCCCGCGCTGGCCGGGCTTGAGAAAGCCTTTAAGGAACTGGAAACGCTCGCCGAACTGGACGCCGCGGCGGCGCCCATGAAGGACAGCCTCGCCCAGGCCCTCATAGTTTTAAAGGACCTTGAGGACGGCCTTTCCCGGTATTCAAAAAGCCTCGATACGGATCCGGCCGGGCTGGAGGCCGTGCTGTCCCGCATGGACAAGCTCTCCGTCCTTAAAAAGAAATACGGCCCGGAGCTCTCCGATGTCATAGAGAAGGCGTCCGGGCTCAGGGAAAAAATAAGCGGGCTTGAGAATTCTTCGTTCGACAGAAAAGAACTGGAGGCCGAGCTGCAAAAGACCGAAGAGCTCCTTTCCAGGCACGGTTCCGTTCTGCATTCCAGGCGCGCTTCCGCGGCCAAAAAGTTATCGGCCGCCGTGCTTTCCGAGATCTCCGGCCTGGGCTTCAAGGAAGTCAGGTTTTTCGCGGCGGTCGAGACGGAAGAAGGCCGCTTCACGGCTTCCGGCTCCGACGCGGTGGAATTCATGTTCTCGGCCAACCCCGGCTACCCTTTGAAGCCGTTGAAACTGACGGCTTCCGGAGGCGAGATGTCCCGCGTCATGCTGGGACTCAAGACGGTGCTGGCGGGCACGGATAATATCCCGGTGCTGGTTTTCGACGAGGTCGACACCGGGGTGGGGAGCACCGTCGCGCGCCTGCTGGGGGAAAAAATAGCCGCTTTGGCGGCCTCCAAGCAGCTCTTTTGCATTACGCATATGCCGCAGATAGCCGCTTTTGCGGGAACCCATTATTTTGTGGAAAAAACGGTCGCCGACGGAGTATCGGCGATAAAAGTGTCGAAGCTTTCCCCCGAAGACCGCGTTCTGGAGATCGCCCGGATGCTGGGCGGTAAAACCAGGTCTTCCGACCTCGGCCTGAAACACGCCCGCGAGCTGATCAGGGAATCGCGCGCATAGATACGAATAAATGGTCGCTGTCCCTATTTATCAGTAGACGAAAATTTTGGCTAAGATAAGGAACGGCAGCCAATATATGTACCTGCAAACGGTCAGCACACTGCCGCAGATCTTCGATATCACGCTTTTCCCCGCGCCTTTTTCCCTTGCTCCATCTTGGTAATACTCGCGGCCGCCGGTTGCCAAAGCCGGAACTGCTTTAATCGCCGGGGCGCAAGCCGGACTGAACTTTACGGCCTCGGTTTTTGACGGGGCAAGGTCCATGGGGATCGCGGTGGTATTCCCTTTGATCAGTGTTCCCCCGTCCATTGTTTTTGAGGCCAGCGCCGAAGCTTCGGCAAGATTTCTGCTGCCGGCGGCCGACTGCGCGTTATTTACGGCCGATTCCAGCATGGAATCCGCGGACGCAACGCAGGGCGTTAAAAATACGACCGCCGCCAGATAAACGATATGTTTTTTCATAGTTCATTTCCCCTATCAGGCAAAAGCGCCCGTACTTACAGTATAGGTCCGGACGCGCGTGATCCCAAGTGTCTTTTGGGAATTCCCCCGGCGGCAAAAAGCCCTTCTAAACCTGGGCCTTTCGGTCCAGGCCAAGCGGTTCCCATTAAAATCGAGGCGGGAAATTGTTATAATTTGATGATGGAAAACCAAAAGCTTAAAACCAATTTTGTGCGCGAGATCATAGACGGGGACCTGGCTGCGGGAAGATTCGAAAAGCGGGTGCACACCCGCTTTCCCCCGGAACCCAACGGCTACCTGCATATAGGACACGCCACCTCCATCTGCCTGAATTCCGGCATAGCCCGCGACTACGGGGGGAAATTCAATCTCCGCTTCGACGACACCAACCCCGCCAAAGAGGAACAGGAATATGTGGACTCCATCATAGAGGATGTGAAATGGCTGGGCGGTGATTTCGAAGGGCGGCCTCTCTACGCCTCGGATTATTTTCAGCAGATGCACGCTTGGGCGGTGGAACTCATAAAAAAAGGCAAAGCCTATGTCTGCGACCTGTCCGCGGACGAGGTCAGCCGTTATCGCGGAGCGCCTTCGGAACCCGGCAAGGACAGCCCCTACAGGAACCGCACCGTGGAAGAGAACCTGGACCTGTTCGCGCGGATGACGAAGGGGGAATTCCCCGACGGGGCCCGTACGCTCCGGGCCAGGATAGACATGGCGCATCCCAACCTGAATATGCGGGACCCGGTGATGTACCGCATCCTCCACGCCGAGCATCACCGCCAGGGAAAAGCCTGGTGCGTCTACCCTATGTACGACTGGGCGCACGGGCTGGAAGACTCCATAGAGAGGATCACCCATTCCATCTGCACCCTTGAGTTCGAGGACCACCGTCCGCTCTACGACTGGTTCCTGGACCAGTTGGGAATATATCATCCGCGCCAGATCGAGTTCGCCAGGCGGACGCTCGGCAATACGGTTACCAGCAAGCGCAAATTGCTGGAGCTGGTCAAGAACGGACATGTGAACGGCTGGGACGATCCGCGCATGCCGACCATCTCCGGCATACGCCGCAGGGGGTATACCCCGTCCTCCATCCGTGCCTTCTGCGAGGAGATAGGCATAACCAAGGTCAACGGCATAACCGACATCTGGGTGCTTGAGAACGCCATACGCAACGAATTGAACGGGGCCGCGCCGCGCGCGATGGCCGTCCTGAGGCCGCTTAAGGTGGTCCTGTCGAATTATCCGGACGGCCTGGTAGAGGATATGGACGCCGTGAACAACCCGGAGGACCCTTCCGCCGGGACGCGCAAGGTCCCCTTCAGCCGCGAACTTTACATCGAGCGGGACGATTTTATGGAAACGCCGCCGAAAAAGTTCTTCCGCCTGACGCCTGGCCAGGAAGTGCGGCTGCGCTACGCCTATATAATCAAATGCGAGAAGGCTGTGAAGGACGCCGCGGGAAATGTTACGGAGGTCCATTGCACCTATGATCCGGCCACACGGGGCGGGGACGCTCCCGACGGACGCAGGATAAAGGGCACGATCCACTGGGTTTCGGCGCGGCACGCTTTCCCCGCGCCGGTGAGGCTCTACGACGCGCTTTTCACCAAACGCGATCCGGAAGATATAGAAGAGGGCCATGATTACAAGGAAAATCTGAACCCCGCTTCGCTGGAGGCCCTGAACGCTTACTGTGAGCCGGGCCTGAAGAACGCGGCGCCGGGTTCGCGGTTCCAGTTCGAGCGGCTCGGTTATTTTTACGCCGATCCGAAGGATTCCGTCCCGGGCGCGCCGGTGTTCAACCGCACCGTCACCCTGCGGGATACCTGGGGTAAGATAGAAAAAAAACAGGCATAAAAAGGCTCATAAAAAGGCTCATGCTGCCTTTTGGTATGAAAAGGCTCCTGCTGCCTTTTTAAAGGATGGGGTTTATGGTCAGGGTACGATTTGCTCCTTCTCCTACGGGACATTTGCATATAGGCGGCGCGCGCACGGCGCTGTTCAATTACCTTTTTGCGAAGAGGCATAAAGGCGTTTTTATACTGCGCATAGAGGATACCGACGAACTGCGTTCGACCGGCGAATCCGTAAGATCTATTTTTGAAAGCATGAAATGGCTGGGGCTGGAGTGGGACGAGGGGGCTATGCCGGATAACGCCGGCAAAGGTCATTTCGGCCCGTATGTGCAGAGCGAACGGGAGGCCGCCGGGATCTATAAGAGATACGCCGAAGAATTGCTTAAAGACGGCAAGGCTTACAGATGTTACTGCACCCCGGAGGAGCTTGAGGAACGGCGCGCGGCCGCTTTGCTTGAAAAACGACAGCAGAAATACGACGGCCGATGCCGCGTACTGACGGACGCGCAAAGGCGGGATTTTGAGGCCCGGGGCCGCAAACCGGTCGTCCGCTTTCGTATGCCGGACGCGGGCGCTACCTGCTGGGAAGATCTTATCCATAAGTCAGTGAAGTTCGAGAATAATCTGCTGTACGATTTTGTGATGATCAAGGCCTCCGGCTACCCCACCTATAACTTCGCCTGCGTAATAGACGACCACCTGATGGAGATCTCCCATATCATCAGGGGCGACGATCATGTTTCGAACACCCCGCTTCAGCTGCACCTTTACGAAGCGTTGGGCTGGAAGGCCCCGGAACTGGCTCATTTGTCCATGATCCTGGGGTCGGACGGCACGCGGCTGTCCAAGCGGCACGGCGCCACCAGCGTCGGGGAATATCGCGCCCAGGGTTATCTGCCGGGGACCATGCGCAATTATCTGGCCCTGCTCGGCTGGTCGAATCCGGAGAGCCAGCAGATCTTCGAAGAGGGGGAGCTTGAGTCGAAGTTCGATCTGGCCGGCTGCCAGAAAAGTCCGGCCATCTTCGACCCGGCCAAATTGGACTGGATGAACGGAGAATATATCCGCCGTCAATCCAAAGAAAAACTGCTTGAGCTGGCCCTGCCTTTCATCAAGGGCGCGGGTCTGGCGGTGGAGCATGCCCCCGTTCCGCTCATCGACCTGGTGGCGCTTGAACAGGAAAAATACAAATTGCTGCGCGATATCCCGGCGCGGATAGAATTTTTTTTCAACGCCGTCATCTACGAGCCGGCGGCCGTGGAAAAAACCTTTAGGACCTCCGAGGCAAAAAAGATACTTGAGGGGATAAAGGCCGTCTACGCTGCCCTGGACCTATTTAAGGAAACGGAGATCGAAGCGGCCACGCGCTCTTTTGCCAAGGCCAACGCTTTCAAGGCAGGCCAGGTTTTCCACCCGGTGCGGGTGGCGGTTTCCGGCCGCACGGACGGTCCGACCCTGTTCAGGATGATCGAATACCTGGGCCGGGAAGAGGTTCTCAGGCGGCTGACCCACGCGGCGACATTGGCTGAAGGCTGAAGGCTGTACTACTGCCCGCCTGGTGTTCCTCTGTAACAATTTAGCCACATCTTTGTATAAAATCCTCCACACCCTGTTTGTAAGATATCCATAACGACTCGGGTGAGTTGTTATGGTTTCCTATGAAATACTGGTTCTACTCGGAAGGCAACATTCTGGGCCCCTATGCCCCGGCTGAGCTTTTGTCTCTGCCGGCTTTTGGCCAGGGAAGCCTTGTATGTCCGGAGACCTCCACGGGGGATAACCCGGGCGACTGGAAGGCGGCGGAAGCGGTCCCCGAGATCTCCTCGGCGCTGAGCGTCGGAGTGGGAAGCGTGATCTCGTCCGAGTCGGGCGGGGTTTCCGGCATGTACGAGCTTGAGACCGGACTGTCCGGGGCCGTAGGCGCTTCTTATTACGAGGCTAAAAACGAACAGCCTTATGGTAACGAACAGCCTTATGGTAACGAACAGCCTTATGGATATGAGAATCTTTTAAACACGATAGATAATATCCTGGGTGCGTGCAAAGATTCCCCGGCGCCGTCGGCCGCCGCGCCCTCATTGGATTATGAACTGATGGACCGTTTTGACATCCGGCTTTCCAAGATACAGGAGGAACTGGAGGCCGCCCGCTGGGAAAAAAACCTGCTCCTTGAGAAGATCCGCGCCAAGGAAGCCGAGGAGAGTAAGAACAGGGAGCGGATAACGGAACTTGAGGAGAAACTGAAAGGAGCGCTTGATCGGACCATGCTCCGGGAGAAAGACGTTCCCCAGGCCCGGCCTCCGGCGGAACCGGACGCAAAGACCGAGGCCCTTAAAAAAACGGACGAGCCGGAGGAAAAAGATCTTGTGGACGATTCCCGCGCTCCGTCCGTGTCCGAGGAGCCGCCGGCCGTAAAAAGCAGGATCTTTAAGAGCATCCGGCCCGGTCAGAATATTACATTCGAGACGGCTTCCTCAGCGGAGAAGGAGGATTTTGACGGCCGCGAGATTACAAGCCGCAAGTTCAGGAGCCTGGGCCGCAGTCCGCTCCACGCAAATTCGGCTCCAGTGGAACCCGAAGAGGTTTTGCCGCCCCTGCCGCAGCAGGCTTCCGGCATTGTATACGATTTCACCATAATGTCCGGGACGGCCTCCGGAAGCGAGAAAATTAAATTTCAAATAGAATCAAAAGACGAGTCTGAGCCTCAGGTCCAGCCCCGGAACGCGCAGCCGTTCCAGCCGGTCCAGGCGCCTTCTCAGAATGCCTGGGCTCCGCAGTCTGAACCTCCGGTCCAGCCCCGGAACGCGCAGCCGTTCCAGCCGGTCCAGGCGCCTTCTCAGAATGCCTGGGCTCCGCAGTCTGA
>Ga0172379_10004935_pt1 | contig 19139 bp, 17 predicted proteins | sample GrowelOW334metaG_FD_119756 | JGI IMG/M metagenome (GOLD analysis project Ga0172379, IMG submission 119756) | Groundwater microbial communities from an aquifer near a municipal landfill in Southern Ontario, Canada - Groundwater well OW334 metaG | ecosystem: Environmental > Aquatic > Deep...
AAAGGACGGCGAACGCATCGTCAAAGTGGGTCTTCTGGGTGCGGTCGAGGTAGATGGCGACGCCATATGCATCGAAGATCGGAAGCATGACCAGGCTGATCCGCTCGGCGGCCACCTCGACCGTGCGCTGCCAGTCGCGCGAGTCATCCGGCGCCAAGGCAGAGAATGTCGAGACCGCAACCTGATGGGCGAGATCCCGCCAGCCTTCCTTGTGGAGATGGTAGAACGCCTGGATGTTGGAAAGCTTCTTTTCCCATTGACGCAACATGGCAATGCCGGCGGGGACGGTCATTTAAGGTTTACGGTTTAAGAATTAAGGTTTAAGGGGTCAGAGTTCAGCGTTGCAAGGTGAGGAGGAGGGTTCGCCACATGCGTTCGCCGCCGATGACCACATCCCAATATTCGGAGAGCACGGAACCGGCGTCCTTCTGGACATACCGGTTCCCGGCGATGTCGAACATCGCGGTCTTGGGAAGCTGGTAGCCCTGCTTGAAGTCCAAGATCACATCGCCGACTTCGATCTCCGAGAAGATCCGGACGCCGGAGCGGGAAGGCTGGACGAAATGGATCATCGCCGGAAAGGTTCCGCTTTGCAGAGTGGTTGCCGGATATGCGGACTCGATATTGGGATCAAAATGGTTGAGGGCATCCATGCCACCGGAAATCGGGGCATTCCACAGCGCGAGAACAAACCCGGAGTTCAGACCTTGTGTTCTCAGCGTTTGGGCCTGGTCCCGGCGCATGAGGGCGCGGAGGCTCATGGTTTGGCGGTCCGGTTGATCCCTCGCGGACGGCAGAAATCCGAGCGGAGCTGGACGCAACCGCGCCGCTTCGCGGCCTCGGAGATCCGCTTTTTGATTTCTTTCAGCGAGCCGTGGGGAGCGCGGCCAAAGCCGTCGGTGAGGGGGTTGTTCATGGGAAAGAATAAAAGCTGAAACTTGAAAGATGAAACTTGAAACTGGAAAACTTAAATATCATGCGAGGAGTTCTGAGATTTCCAGGGCGGCGAGGCCGCCTTGGCCGATGCTTGCCTGCCAGATGCCGCCGATGCGGAACTCGAAATGGTTTTCCCATGCGGGGGCGGTGTCTTGCTCGACGAGGTCGGCCACGGCGAGTTCCCCGGCGGCGGAGAGCGAACCGTGGAGCATGGGGCCATAGCGGAACTCCAGGCGCGGGAACAGTGTCGCCCCGACCAGAAACGTTCCGCCGAGGGCGGTAAAGTCCTTTGCCGAGAGGATTCCCGCCTCGATGTGGAGCGCGGGAACGCCGTCGAAAGCAACTTCCAAGGCTCCGGCGGCCTCGATGATTGTGGCCCGGCCGGCGAGCAGGGAAGAATCCATCGGGGAGAAGACGTGTGTCGCGGGATCGTAGGAGTATAGTTCCAGCGACTCGAACTCGCTGACGTAGGAGACGACTCCGGATGTCTCCGGGAGGAGGGATGGCGGCTCGCCAAGGCCCTCGCGCCGTGCGCACCACTTGGCGGTGAAGGGAACGTCCTGCAAATAGCTTTCCTGCGAGTGCGCGAGCTTCTCACCGGAGGACGTCACGGCGAAATACGTCCGCTTGTGCCAAGTCAGTTGGTCATACCAGCGTAAAACAAGGATGTATTGCTGGTCGCGCGCCGGATAGAATGTCTTGCCGGTGGACTTCTTCAGGGACCAGATGTGGCCGAATGTGATCGCGTGCGATTCGTCCACATGGCGGGTGCGACCGTATGGCCTGCCATGCACGTCGGAACGTTGCTCCTGATACGAAAGCTCGATCTCCAGGCTTTCGACCGAGCCGGTGGCGAATGCCTCATCCCCGGCCCGCATGCCGGTCTTGTCCGCGAAATAAAGAGCGAACTCCGCATCCCGAATCGTGAAGGGAGCGTGGAAGGCCGGGATCATACGGAAATCGCCGGGGAGGAACCACTGCCATTGAGGGAGACATCAAACATCGGGGCGGCGACGTGGATCTGTGTCAGCTCACCGATGCCAGTGTAGCTTTGAATCCATGCGACGAACGTCTGGTAGCTCTCGAACGTATCGCCCTCGGACAGCCGGCAGCGAAGTTCGGTGACAAGGTTCCGGATCCTGTCCCCGTTGCGGCGGACGCTCATCGCACGGGTTGAGTAACTGATCGTCTCTTCGCCGCAGACCAGCATCAGCGCGGTCTCGCAGGCGATCTTGGCAAAGGAGGTTCCGTCCGGCACATCCGGAGTGACGCTCTCCCCGGAAACCGAAAACCCCGCAGGGGAGCGGCCCATGCGGAATACCGTCTTCACGGCGGAGTCCAAGGCGGCGTCCGCATAGAGGAACATCCCCTCCGGGTCGTTGTCGCCCAGCATGAGGCGGAGCGGTAGGCGAAATTCGGAGATAGAAGTCATGATCGGATGGGACAAATAGGACTTATGAAAAAACGAACGGCCCGGAAGTCCCCTCCCCGAGATCTTCCGAGCCGCTCAATGTTATGAAAGAACTGATGCTGTTCAGACGAATTTTGCGAACGACTCGAAGTTTCCGGTGGCGCTATTGGTCACCTCGTCGTCCCCGTCGCCGCGATCGGTCGAGGGAGTCGGAAGGTAGCCGCCATAGACAGTGCGCTCGGTGAGCACACGGCCCGCTTTGAGGACTTCGATGAGCACGGAACCCCGATGGCCGTTGAGACGGCTCAAGCCGTCGCCATAGGTGAAGTTCAGAGCCTTGAGTTCGAGTTCTCCCGGCTCGCTGCGGCCCGCCTTGACGAACGCGCTGCCCTTGAGGCCGCAGGCGATCGCCAGCGACTTTGCCACAGGGAGCTTTTCGTTCTTCGACTTCGTGCAGCCGACATCGAACCAATCGGAAGGCAGGCAGACGAGGGAAAACCGGTTCCCCTTCGCGCCGCCAGTGATGGAAGCGATGCTGAGGATGGCTTTGATCTTCTTGTCGGCATTTCCCGCGCCCTGCGGAAGGACATCGACCGCGAGCCCGGCTGGCAGGTTCGAGGATTGGTCTTTCGCGTAGGATGGGACAGCGAACGTAGCCGTGGCGGTGCCGGACGTGTCGTCATCCAACGTGACGTTCAGGTTGACCACGACATTCACCGTGCTCTTGATTCCGGTATCGCACACAAGCGCGAGGTCCACGCCAAGGGCGGTGAAGTCGAAGGCGGGAGTCTCGACCGTCCAGGTGCCCGATCCGGGCGCTGTCTGGGCAAGTTGTCCGACGACTCCGATTTCGCCATAGGAGAGCTTGACCTTGCTCTCGCCGCCGATCTCCGGCGCGTTGGCAATCGGGATGTCGTCCGCTGGGATTGATACTGCGAATCTCATGATGTTATGTCCTTGGTTTTATTTGATTGTGAAACGGTTACTGGGCGGTGCGGTAGCGGACGCCGAGCACGCCCATGCGGGTGGAGTTCGGGATGAACGCGCCATAGACTTCCTTCATCCATGTGGTTCCCTTGTTCGCCTGGCGTTGTTCGTCGCTGATCTGGTCGGGGGATTCCGGATAGGAAACGCCCATGCTCGGTTTCGGCAGGTGCTTGCCGAGCGGGACATTGGTCCGCACGTAGCAGAGACCGGCGGCCGGGTCGAGCGTGGCATCGCCGATGACGTTGAACTGCTTGCCGCCGAGCTTGAGGACATAGCCGGTGTCGGCGATCTCGTTGACGAGCGCGTTGTCCGGGCTGTTCATGTTGATCTCGTCGAGCATCCCGCCGATGTCGGTCGATGGCAGGTAGAACGTCACGGGAACGATGTCCCCGAAGCTGGTCGAGTTGTTGCCCCAGGAGAGGCACCATTGCAGGGCGGCCCGGATCACGTCGAAGCGGAATTTGGTGGAAACCGTGTTGCCGGAGAGCGTGACAAGGTTCGTGGTGGGCAGGTTGCCCGCCTTGATCGTGCTATGAGGCACATAAACACGGTCCTGCTTGCTCCCACTGAGTGAGAACGCGCCGACTGCGACCTGAACGAGCGCCCACAACTCCGCGTTTTTCTTCATACTGAGATCGTAGGAGAGATCAATGTTCGCCAGCGCCTGCTCCGCTACCCGGCCCTTGTAAACATCCACCAGCGGATACTCGACCTTGTCGGTGCTGAGCGTGCGGAGGTCGATGCGGCTCGTGGAACGCGAGCGGATCGCCTGCGTCATGTGCGGGGCTCCGTCCTCGCCGATGAAGCGGGCGCGAACCTCCTGGCGGGTGTTGTTCTCGACAAACGGCTCTTCGTCTTCCAGAAGATCCGTGGTCTCGAAGAAGGCGGCGGCGTTTGCCAGCGCGGTCACGAAGTTCTGGATCGTAATCACGCGGAGCTTGTTGAGCTGGCGCATGGCGGACTTGTCGGTCAGGGCGCTGGATTGCAGCGCCGTGAGCTTGTCGCGGTGCTCCGTGCTGCCGCACGTTTCGATGGCTTTGTCAAAGAACTCCGTGAGGTTCTGCCGGGTGCCGGCGTGCAGAAGCGAAAGCCGGGCTTTCAGTCCTTTTAGAAATGCGAGTTTGTCTTTCATGGTTTTGGTTTTCAGTGATTCAGTTTTCGGTGATTCGGGCGCTTACAGGAGTTCGACGAGGATTCGGGCGGTTCCTGCTTCGGGATATAGCGGGGTGAGCTGGGCGCGGAGGTAGCCGGCCACTTCGCTGCCAACCTGTGCGACGCGGAGCGCTCCGGCGTTCCACTCCAGGGCGGTGTGCGCGGCGGTGTCGGCGGTGATGGCACCGGTGCCGGAAGGGCTGAGGCGCTCGGCGCCCTCGACTTCGAGCAATGTCACGCGGCGGGCTGTGGCTTCGGTCCCCTTCTTGGTCGGGGCCTTCAGGTTCAATCCGAACACCGACTCTTCCAGCGAGATGGCATCCACAACGTCCCGCTGGAGCACAAAGCCCCGGGTGCCGGTGGCCAGCGCGAGATTGAGAACGTTGGTGGGGTCAATGATGACCGCGTTGCCCTCAAGGGCGTTGAAGTTCGCAACTCCGTGGATAACCTCGGAATCACGGGCCTGTAGGATGACGACTTTGCTCATATGGTGTGGGATTTATGGGTGATTTTTGTTGGGTGGGATTACATCGCGATGACCGGGCCTGCGCTGGGCGATCCGCTCTGGCTGGACCCGCCGCCGGAAAGTGAGGAGGGAGCGGCGCCATGCTTCGCAGCCACGCCGCGGAATGTGGCCATGCGCTCGCTGTGCGCGGCTTCGCCCGCTTCATCCAGAGGAAGATTGGCCGATTCGCAGAGCACGCGCGGAACAGAGACCCCCAATTCGGTTAATTCCTTGACGCGATCGGCGGCTTTGCTGGCGCGGACCTTGAAGTCGTCGGCGGCAAGCGTTTCGTCGGAGAGGAGAACCGCGACTTCCATCGGAATCGCGCCTTCGCCGGCGGTCAACTCGCCGCGGCGGTCTTGGATCTTCTTGATCTCGGCCCGGACGCTCGACTCGCGGACCTGAAGGGCGGCCTGCAAGGAGGCTTCGGCATCGTCTTTCTTGACCAGTTCCCCGGCGGCAAGCTGCGCCTGGATTCCGGAGGCCACTCCATCCGCCACCTGCCCGGTGACATGCTCGGAGATCTTCGCCTGAAGCTGCGCCATCTGCGCATCGAATGTCTGCAAGGACTCCGACATGTAATCCACGGAATACTTCGCCGTGCGAAGAATTCCCGTGATTTCAGAGGCCGCCTCGAACTGCTCGATCGGCGGAAGCGCGGTCAGGGTCTGGTTCAACGAGGCCCGGGCCGATGTGATGAGGGACTGGATTTTCTGGATGATTTCGTTCATGGCTGGAAATGAATGTCGTTTTGTTGTGTTTTATCGGACACCTGATGCGTGAACATTTTTTGACAAACCCGTCAAGCGGATTTTTTTAATTATTTTTTAAACAGCTACCCATGGCTGTTTTTGCACTCGCAGATGTCCGCGATAATCTGGATCTTGCTCGTGATATGCCCGGTAATGGGTAATTTGCTCACCCTCTTTCTTTTCTCCTGTTTTGGGGTCGATCTCGATCGACTTCTCCCGCTTCACATGGTCGCAGGCGATATGCGGAACGCACGCGATCCGCAGGTTGGCCGGGTGCCACCGGTGCCAGCAGAGAAAGAGATCCTGCGTTCCGCCGCCATCATAACCGGAGAAATCTGCGAGCGCGAGCGCCCTCTTGCTCATGAGCGTGCAGCCGAGTCCGCACCAGTCGGAAGGCACAACCGCCCCCTCACCAATCCCCGGGTAGGCATAGTCCATCCATCCGCGCCGTCGCCAGCCGTGCTTGGCCGTAACCTCCCAGATGTTCCCATCTGGCGCGCATTTTTTTACGCGCTCGCGCAGGCGAGCAAGGCGCTTTTGTTCGCGCGCGAAATAGGACGTATGTGGCACAGATGACGGATGGGAGAGCCGTTTTTCGCAGGTGGCGAGACAAAGCGCCAGGCGGGGATTCAGTTTCCGCTCGGCCGGAAGAAAATCCTCCGCGATCGGGTGTTGCTGGCTGCCAAACCCTCCGAGGAAGAGACCGTTCGGGTAGGTTGCGGCTGCTATGTCGTAGAGCGGGGAACCGTCGGCGGTGGGCATGGCGAGCGTCCATTCCAGCACCCGTAGCGCGTTGGCGGGGACGATATTGTCGCTCTCCACGGACCAGAGAGCATCCGCTCGGACCTTCGCGCGGGCAAACGCGAATGCCGCCCCTTGCAAGGCGGCGATGCGCAACTGCGCGGCATGTTTGTAATCCTTTGCGTCGTCCTCAATCTTCATTCGAAGAACCACCACTGACCATCCGGCGGGCAGTTCATTTTTCGCGGTCTCCTCGGCCGCCTTCCCTTCTTTGCTCTCATCGGTGGCGAAAATGAAATGGGCCGTCTCGTGGTGAGCTGCAGCAGCAGCGATTGAGCGCACGCATTGCGGCCAGGCATGCAGATAGGACTTCGTTGCGGCGGTGGCGATAGCGATCATAATTAGAATCCGTAGATCCCACCTAGTTCTCTGACGCTAAATCCGTAAACGGCAGGCTCAAACCCGATTGCGGACACGGCCGACCCAGCCGTGGATGTTGTGGTTGGCAGAGAGAACCAATGCCGCTCCAACAGGGCAGAGGATAAGGGAGATGTGCGGAATACGAGTTCCCCCGCAACAGGTAAAATAATCGTCCAGGTACGGGCAGGATTCCCCCCAATGAGTGAACTATACACTGCCGTAGTCCCCACGTCACCCGCCACACTCATTGGTATTGTGCCCGATGTGGAACTATTGCTGTACCCGAGGGACGAGCCGCTCATACCAGTAGCTGTATCGTTTCCTGCACCAACGGATGTGGACGGGTAAGGGATTGGTACAAGCACACCGGGGCGTGCAATGGCAAAGGGCCATGAGGTAATCGTGGTAGATGGGATTCCACCACCTATGTACCCTCCAGCCGTTGCATCAGCAAAACCTATCGTGGGAAGTACAACCCCGCCATTCGATAGAGTACAAAAGGCGTAAGGTCCGACGCCTATGTTGAGTGGATATCCTTCTGTGTCTGAATAAGCAAATGGGTCGGCATTGGCTATTTTTACTGATTCCGAATAAATAGGAGCATCGGAATATGAATGTACAGTCGCTGCATTAGAGTATGTAGAACCAGAGCCGCTAGTGCTTCCAGATGCCACGGTAAATCCGCTCCCGTCATCTGAGTAGTAAGAGGTCACTGAGGATTCACTTGTGGCGGATGAACTAGTCGGGTTACCGAAACCTCGCACGGTAGCAAGAGCAGAGTAACTTTTCTGCGTGAGCGTCATCTTTGTTCTGTCCTTGAAGGGGAGTGTGAAAGTCAATATCTGCACAGACGCAGATGATGTATTCTTAACGTAGGTTCCTGCTCCACCCCAAGTAACCAACGCAGACTGGGATGGGGAGGTAAATACGTCACTGCCGGTGGTGCCATAAGTAGAGGTTATCGCGGTGTACGTCGAACTACTCCCAGGAATTCCGCCCGCATACGAAGTAAGCGTTTCTGTAATCTCCACCATTGTTTCCATTGTAGTAAACTGTGAGTCAGTAATATCGGTTGCTTGCGACGTTGCGCCTGTAGCTGGTCCGTTTGGGACCACGCCATAAGCTCGAACTGCGAACTGATCCCAACTGGAAGCTACGGAGCTTACTACACTTGCTGCGGTGTAAGGCATAAGAGCCGGGTCACTCCAGTTCATTATGCTTCCGACCAATTCCGCCTTATACGTCATGCTCACCGTATACCCCTCATCCGGAGCCAATAAGGTTCTGCTTCCTGCAACTTCGGAAGTCCACCGATACTGCAACGATGAATCATTATACCCGGTGACTGCGGGAACAGAAAGAGCTGTGCTGACATATGTGGATGTAGTATGACCAACCGTACCATCGGAGGTTACGGTAGTGGAGGGAACCGTGCTATAGGAGGACACCGACCCAGTAACAGGGGTGAAGGATGGCATATCTGTAAAGGTTGACTCTACCTGCACCATACTAGAGGTTGTGGATGCTGCTGTAGTTTGCGCTGTCCCTCCAGTTATCCCGGTAGGACCCGAAGAGTGAGTGGAGAGGGATGTAGTGAATCCACTCGAAACCCCAGTCACCCCGTATGTGCTATGGCCCCCATAGTTTGTTCTTTCAGTTACGCCAAAAATCTGCTTCCCCACCGTTTGAGACCCGTATGTGCAACCAGCATTTGTTCCACTGACCGACCCAGAGCCAGACCATGTGTTGGGGTCGTTTGAGCCTGTGCCGGTCGTATAATCTGTTCCGCTCCCTGCCTCCCATGTATAGACCGCTGGGATCGTCTTGGTAAACGAAGATGACCAAGAAAAGGAATTGGAGGATGACGCCGACGATGAATAGCTATCTCGCGGGTAAGTCTCAGCACCCCCTTGGATTGATTGTAGAAGAATCATACAATCCCCCAGATGTAATATCTTACCGTCGTATAGATCCCCGCGATGGCGCTTGGATTATCGACGATAAGGATTGTCTGACTTGTGATGGCAGGATTGCCTGTGCCAATAGTCCGAAAGGTGAGTCCGTTCACGGTCATAGCAAAACAGAACTCAGCTTCGGAAGGCATAACGTCGGTACCGGGTGTCTGTGCTATAGGGGCAGTCGCGTCTACAATTATGCTTGCTCCAGTAATAACCTGCCCATCCGACAGGAACTTGCATTTCCAATACATCAGGCTCGCCCCTACTGTAAACTCTGCCAGACCACCTAACCCCGCGATGTTTCCCGGTAATAGCCCGTCCACCGTACCCGGCCAGACCTTGCCCTTGTAAGAGGTGTATATCCCTGTCGTTGGGTCTGGCGTACCTACCCCCACAAGAGAGTAAATATCCCATGGAAGGGGCTTCCCGGCGGGAGACGCACCCCCCAGCATCACTTTCGCGACAATAGTGGATGTTCCTGAGTATTTCTGCTGAACAGTGCCAATCAAGTAGGCGCCTGATGTGGAAGCAAAATTGTCGCCCGACTTGACGCCCACGGAATCCCCGCGCTTGAACGGACCTTTGACCCGGCAATCCACGATGCCATGATTTGCGACAGGAAGCGGCGCGCCTTTTATGGCGGGACCGCCCGCCACGGTAAGACATCCGGCAAAACCTCCGGATGAGGAGACAGTCAAATATCCATCATTAGTATCTTGGGTAGTTGCTGCGAAGACCGGCATTCCGACAGGATAGGTAGTTGCGGAATCGAGAAAAACAGTGGCAGTGCCTTTGGTGTTGACGATATCCGATGGGGTCTCCGCGCGGGTCTGGGATTTGAAAGCGGGGAGGATCTTGCCCAACATGCGGATGCGGCGGACATCGTCCTTGAGTTCCTTCTGCCCGGGAAAGAGATCGTGCGCGCGCTGGCGGCGCTCCAATTCCCTCTCGCTCTCGAAATGCTTGGAGTTCCGCTCCTTCGAGTAATCGACATCCTCGGAAATCCCCTCACCTTCTCCGCCGTCCTCGAACTGAAGCCGCGCGGTAACGCGGTCAATCGAGCCATTGAGTGCGGTTCCCGCGGAACCATGCCGGCGATGTCCTCCGCTCTCGATATGGACCTGCTCTGTCAAGGTCGCGAGTGCGATATCGGCAGCGAGGAGATCGGCGGACTTGTGGTTGTTAAGATATGGGATTTCCCAGGCATCCGCCCCCAGACCTACCCGATGCCTCGCCAAACCGGCGACATATTGGACACTCTGGCGGAGACCAGCGCCGAACCACTTGGCATAGCGCTCGGCGGAAAAGCAGATCGAGGCGCGGATCGCGGCGGGCGATACGGTCCCCGCTGCATTCGGAACAACCAGACGTTCCAATTCATATTTGTTCGTCGAGTCATCGGAAATCGTGTTGGGATGGAGGAAAAGACTGCTTGCGCCAGATCCTGGTATGAAAGTCGCTTTCTCGAAAATGAGAGCCTTGTTTTTTTGATCGATGCGGAAACGGTTCAACGGGCTCCAGAGTTCACGGGCGGCAGCAAGCTTTGCCGGGGTAATAGCCTCGACCAGGAGAGGATCGGAGAGATCGATATCCTGTCCTTGGGCAATACAAAACGCGGAGGCGTCGGGATAGGGATTTTCCTTGTCGGCGGTCAGCTCGCCGGATGTCGTCCATTTCAAATCGCAGAGCAGACCGTCGTAGATCTCCAACGAAGCGAGAGGGATTTTCCCATTTAGAACGAAATTCAAGGGAACTCGGTAGGATTTATAGACCACCTGCTGGATATAGGCCCAAACCGGCATCTCCATGCGGCCGATGTCCTGCCAAAGACGGTCGTCGGCGTTCGCAATGGATGTTTTTTGGCAATACTCGCGCAGGGTAATCGTCTTGGACCGCGCGGCGCATTCGTAGGGATCGGTAATATTGAATAACGCTCCCACTCTGACCATCCACGCCGCCTCATACCAATATTCCTCGTAATTCCGGTTCCAGTCTGGCTCAAGATTGACCGGCGTAACCTGGTAAAGGTTTCGGTCTCCAACGATTCTCACCCTTGTCGGCGGGCCAAGCGCCAGCCCGCGGGAGCGGTTGGAAGAATTTACAGGCGAAGCGACGGGAGCGCCGCCCTCGCCTTTTGTCGCAAAGCGGATGGTGGACGGGCCGTCCAAAGTGCAGATCAGATTGCACCGCTCGCAAATCTCTTGCAGGACATTCGCCAATGTCTTCCCCTGCGTGGCGTCGAGATCCAGAAGCGGAGTTTTAAGATTGGTATGCGCCCCAAACGACCATCCGAAATGCACGTCGGGAGAATCTCGCAGATATTGAAGGATTTCCTGGGCGGTGAGCGGATCGACGGAGATCGTTTCAATGCCGGTCTCCCAATCGCGGGGCAAAATGTGCTTGTAACGCCGTTGGCGGTCGATCCCAGGGGTGAGAGGATTGTCTTCGCGGACTTCCACCATGTTGAAGGCGCAGTAAACCGTGTCCCAAGCGAGGCGGATCCTGTTGTCAACGAGGTCGATTTGATACGCGCGGCCGTCATCCTCCACCTCAACGCAATTCGAGACGATGCCATGGAAGGTCAGCCCGCCAACACTGAGCGTTACAGGGGTATCTGGATTGATAAACCCACCGAAGGCGCGACCCGTGCCACTGGCAGGATTGACGCCCCACGCGCGGGTGAGATCGAGGCTCTTGAAGACAGTTCCATTGACGCTAATCGACATAGCTAGAAGGTGAGGGAGACAAACCGGGCGCCATAGGAAAATTCAAATCGGCAGAACTTCGGAGTGTCCGACTCGAAGGGGGCGAACTCAAACCCGCTCTCTTCTTCTGCGGGCTCTTCATGGCCGCCTGAAATCAAGCTTCGCTTCGCGCGCGCCCATGTCCTGCCAGCGCCTTCGGTGACGGCCAGGACAGATCCCCGCACAGTGCGGGTGCCGATCGTCAAGCCGCACTGCGTCTGCGCATAAGGGGTTCCAAAGGGGATGGTTGTTAATACAGACCGATTGATGGAAAAGACCGTGCGAACGGAATAAGCCGCCTGGATGATCTGCTGCCCGGCGACCGCCGTCAGTGTGCCGGAAAATTCTTCCTGGAAGGAAACCGAGACCAGGTGTGCGGAGGTGGACTGCGCTTCATACGAGGGCGAACGAGAGGATTTCCGGCGGCGCAACCCAGCGCTTGGTTTTGCAGTCAGGACGTTGATAAATGCCAGGCATTCCGATTCTGACGGGCCATAGGCCGTGCCAGAGAAAGTCACAGTCCGCTCCAAGGACTCGTAATCCGACACTTCTTCGCGGGTGTATTCCGCCGAGGATGTGGCAGGAGTGAGATAGTAGGTATCGCTGAAATCGTAGCGGATGAACTGTGCGGCTTCGGCGGAAAGTTTGATCGTGCGGGCCGATGTGGAATCTTCGTTTTCCCGGCGAATCAATCCCGTGGGACGCAATGTATTCGCAAAGGCTCGCGCAAGCGCCTCGGTCGCGGCAGTGACATTTCCACTGACAATAAACCGATGCTCGCCAAATGGGTTGTGCGACGTCCGCGACGTGATTTCCGCGCTCAGATATTCGTTTTTTGCGATGTATTCGTAAGAAAAAGACAACTCGATAAATTGATCCGTCTCGATTTCTTTCCCGCGCGTGGCGAACTGTTCGCTCGAAGAAACTTGAAACGGCTGTTTCCCCAATCCCAATGACCGGGCTTGCGCCAACGCCTCGGAGGCGGTCTTCCCTCGCACCGAACCTTCGTAGGTGATGGTATCGTCGGAGGTTCTGGCATCGGAACGGGTCGAGACGCGGAGATCCCATACCAGCGAATCCAGGGAGGAACGGAACTCGAAAGAAAAGGAAAGCTGCACCCATGTATCCCCGTCCCCGCCGCTCAAAAGATCGTCGCTGACCTCGTTCACGCGCAAAAAGGAGCCCGTTTGAGCATAGGATTGGCGGATCGCCGCAACTTTCGTTGTGGCCAGATCCCGATTTGCAGCGCGAACATCACCCCGGACCGAAACAACCAACTCGCCACTCTGGGAATCCTCGCGCGAGGAGGCGGAGAACCGCGCCTCGCAGTAATCGCCCTGCGGGTAAGTGCGGAAAAAGCATTGAAGCGACCACTCCAGGCGGTCGGAACCGTCCGCAATGTCGGCATCCAAGACCCGAACCTTGACCGTCTGGTCGGTGCCAACAAAGACCAGTTGCCCGTCCTTGGAGTGGACTCCGCGCATTTGGGCTTGCAGCGCCAACATCGACGCGCGGCGGGCTGGCAGGGAAAGAGATTTATCGGCGAGCACAAACCCGGATGCGGAAATGTTCACCGTCGTCTGAACCCGGTTCGCACGCTCGTCGGACCCGCGCTCGGTCTCGATGTTTTCCTTCCAATCCGTGACGTTTGGAAGCGCGATGGGGAGCCCGCCTGCGGGAGTGTAAGTCGCGGAGACGGCGGAGGCCACAGCGATCGATGTCCCCTGGAGTGTCAGGGAGACAGCGGACGTGTATTGCCGCCATTCCTTCGGGCAATCGGTGTCGCGGATCGTAACAACCTCCCGCACAAGCTCCACGCCGCCTTCGTCCACGATGCGCAAAACCAGCTCGCCGGCATTCAGAAGCGTGCGCAAAATGGCGATCCGCGCCTCGTTGTCCGCAAAGCTGCTTTCAAAGAAGTGAAGATCGAGGGAATACGTCGTCCGCTGGGTGCGCGGCGCGCCATTGGCATCGGCGGCAAACTCGGTGCGCCAGCCGTATTGCGGCTCCCCATGCTCGTGCATGGCATAATCTCCCAGCCATATCTTCGCGGAATTCATTGGACGATGGCGAGCGTGACGGGCGACATGGGCCGCGCGCGGATGATCGCGCTGTCTCCAGGCAGGATCTTCAAGTCATCAGTGGACGGTTCGACATTCTCGACAACAAGCGACTCCGTCTCACAGCGGAAGTGGGAGGAATAGTCCAACTGGGAATACCCGCTGGCGTGCAATGTCCGCATGTGAACGCGAAGGGATTTCTCCGCAGTAATCACAATGTCCTGCGGGAGTTCGTAGCAACAGGCAGCGTCATCCACCGCGGCATGAAACAGCGAACCGGCGGAGATCGTGATGTCGGATGTCGTTTTGTTCTGTAAAGAGAAAAGCGCGGACGATTGCAGGAAGTCCGCAGGAACGGCACGGAACCATTCGCCCGACCGATAGACTTCCGCCTGCACCTCGGCGTCCTCGCTCCATGTGGGGATGACCATCCAAAGGTTGTCGCCTGCAAGAGCCGGAAGGACATGCCATTCTTGCCAGTCGCATGAACCTTGCTTGCGGACGCGCCAGCGCAGGGACTCAACGCCGCCCGGCCATTGAATCCAAATGTGATTCCCATCCCAATGGGCGCACAGAAATGCCGTGTCCATCGAAACACAATGTCATTTTGTTCTGCTATGGACAACATTTTTCTTGCAGGCGGCTTTATTACACATGTAAAGATTTTCGACGCATGAGAGAACCATCCCCTCCCAAAGGAATCAGCGCCCACGGAATCGCACGCGAGACCGGGCATTCGGCGGTCGCCATCTACTACAGGATCCGGACAATGCGGATTCAGCCCACCATCGTCTCGGAGGCCGGGCAACAACTTTACGACCCAAAGGTCGTCGAAACCCTCCGCCAAGTGATGCGGAAACCACGGATGGAGGCATCGAAATGAAGGCGTTTTCACCGGAGGAGATCCGACGCGCGAAAGAAGATACCGACTTGGTCAAACTCGTGGGGGAAGACATGGAGCTGAAGAAGGCGGGAAGTGCGTGGAAGGGAAAATGCCCGTTCCACAGTGAGAAACACCCCAGTTTTCAGGTCGTCCCCGCCAAGAAGTTCTACCATTGCTTCGGGTGCGGGGCGCATGGCGACGCGATCCGATGGGTGATGGAGCGGGAGGGACTCGCGTTCCCGGCCGCCGTGGAAAAACTGCTGAAACGACTGGGATAATTTTATGGAAGACGACTTTGATCCCCGTCCTGTCTGGAAAGAACTCCACAACCGCATCGGGCTTTCGTCCGAACATGCCGCACTGCTGGCGGAAAAGCGGGGATTCTCTCCGCATGCCATCCAAACCCTCGGATTCCGCTCCAGTGTAGCGGGCAACGCTGCGGCCATCGAGGAAGTGGTCGCCATGTTCCCAGGCAAAGAAACAGAACTGGAACGCATCGATCTGATCCGCAAGACGCCTGATGGCTGGCGGCCGTCCCCGCAGCTCTGCGGATTCGGCAAGACCGCCCGAAAAGATCCCCAATCCGGAAAAGAGATCTGGGAGGCGGGAGTCAACCCGGTGATGATCCCTTATTATGACGAGGCGGGAGCAATTTTCTTCATCCGTGCTCACAAAGGGAACCCCAAGCGCCCGGGGGACGTAGATGAATACGATGAAAGCTTCCACAGCCAACAAATCTACTGCCCAATGCTACTCCGCACGGCGGTGGCAAATCTGCCGGACGGCGCCACAGGTCTTGACCGGACATGCGTCATCACCGAAGGGGAATTCAAGGCCGCTGCCCTCTGGCAATGCGGAATACCCGCCCTCGCGCTGCCGGGGATTCATACCGCGAGAAACTATCCCGCCAAACTCCAACTCATCAATCTGCTGCGACGGTTCGGATTCGAGAATGTGATCGTGGCGTTCGATAACGAAGCGAAAGATGACCCCTCACTGCCCGGATACAAAACCGATCCGGAGGACCGATATGACACGGTGGTCTATGCGATCTACACGGCGGAGGAGTTGCGCAGGGAGGGCTTCCATGCGGATGTCCTTTGGATTCCAAACGATTGGAAGGACAATGGGAAAGCGGATTGGGACGGTGCCCTGGCGAAGTTCGTCCGGGAAGCAAAATCCGATGTGCAAAAGGGCACAATCAAGGCCGCAAAAGAGTTCCTGCGGGTAATCCGGAAGAATCGCGAGGAGGATGCAGGATATCTCAGCCTCTTCCCGGGAGAGAGAGAGCGGGTGGTTCAAAATAAGCTGAACCGCATCTACTACAAGCGCAAAGCGCCATTCGGAGACGAGAAGATGATGAAGCTGGCCAAGCGACTTCATCAAATCAATCCAGGACTCTCAAAAGCCATGCGGGCCTGCCACGGCTGCTACATTGAACGAGTATCCCTCTACCCGGCAACCAAAGAGGGGAAATTCGAGCGGGAGTGCAAACAAGCGGAGCTGGCGGAAGCACGCGAGAAAAAAAACTGGATCAAGGTCAAGGAGATCGAACAGCTCTTGGAAGGGTGGCCAAACCCGATGTCGAATTTCGTCATCAACTTCGACTACAAGCTGGTCAACTCGCTCGGTAAAATCGAATATCTCGTGCGCCTCTCCACAACAAACCGCGAGAAGACCGAACAGCACATCCGCATCAACAGCGCCTCTCTGGCCCGACTCGCCAATTTCCGGGAATTCCTCATCGGCCAAGTGGCGGCGGGAAACTTCGGCGGTGGAGAGCGGGATCTCCAGTCGATCGTCATGGACGGCCAGGCCGACTCCGCACACAAAGAGATCCGGGAGGTGGAGCAATACGGCTACATGCAAGATGCGAGGCTCTGGAAGTTCGCAGATCGAGCCTATGACGATGATGGACATTCGATCCTGCCGGATAAAAACCGGGTGTTTTGGTATAATGGAACCGGCTATCAGACAGATTTCCAACGCAAGGTGGGAGACGGATTTGCCATGGGCGCTCCAGTGCTCGGGGATCTCGACGTGGAGAAGGCCGCAAACGTTTTCACCGTCATGTCAAAACATATGTTCGATGTCATCGGGGATTTCGGCGGCTGGCTCGCTCTCGGGGCCGTGCTCGCATATCCCGCCCATCCGGAGATCCTGACAATATACAAGGGCGCGCCGGGGCTCTGGATGACCGGAAAGCGCGGATCAGGAAAAAGCACCATCATGGAATGGTTGATGCGGATCTTTGGTTTTCCCATCGGCTACATCGCGATCAACCAGAACACAACCGGCAACGGCGTCTCGCGCGAATTGAGCAAATACCCTTGCCTGCCCTGCTGCTATGACGAGTTCGACGACACAACAACACAGGATGCCGTCAAGGAGATTTTCAAGAACTCGTTCAACCGCTCGGCCACGCTGAAAGCTGCTTTCGATAACAGCAACCGAACCCGGCTCATTGTCCCCGGAACAACTCCCATCGTAGGCGGCGAGAACGGCTCAAGAAACTCCGCCACACGGCAGCGTTTCACCCAGATCGTGGTAAGCGAGTTCCGCGCCAAAGGCACCGCCTCGACCCGGTTGAGGGAAATGACTTCCCTGCTTCCGGATATTCCCAACTTGGGGCACTTCATCATCAAAAATCGGAAGCGCTACGTCTCCATGATGCTGTCGTTTCTGAAAGCCTACACGGAAAGCGGCATCGTTCAGGACAGCATCCTTTCCCAGCGCATGCGCTTCGTTTCAGGAACCCCCCTGGCGGCGTGGATGGCCACGGCGGAACTCCTCAAGGAGGCGGTTGCTGATAAATCAGCCATACTCGACCTGGAGCGGAGGGCGGGCGAGGATGGTTTTGAATCGTTTGCTGTGCAGCATGGGGCTGAAAGCCATGCAGACACTCAAGAAACTACCTACATCGCCACTTTCTGGCAGGATTTCCTTTCTGCGCTCCGGATCAACTCGGATCTCAAGAAGTTCGTTTGCCTGCGATACGTCCGCTACAGCCCGGAAAGGCGGGTAGAAACTGTTGTATCGATCCGCCAACCGGGCTACATGCCGGCCATGTTCGTCGTTCATGACACGGCGTTTCATTTATACGAACAAGAAGTCAGAAAACTCGGAAGATCGCCGAAACTTGGAAGGGCTGACGTCTTGCGTGAGGCAAAGCGGGAAAATTATTGGCTCAAACCAAAGTCCGATCAGACCCACAAGATTTGCATTGATAAGCAGCGGTATAGCGGCTGCTGGTGCGTGGACCTCAATGAACTCCCCTACGGGGAAGAGTTCCACTATGCCCTCCAGTCCCCAGAGGAGCAAAGAGACTTCGCTTCGACGCAAAATGAAGAGGATCTCTCAGAAATGAATTGAAACATCTTTTGTTTCAATTGAATCAGCGGATTTTCTGATTCCAAAAAAAACCGTCAACCGTCCGCGAAACCGTCAACCCAACCGACCACTGTAGGTCAGTGACTTAGACGCATTTGGGACGGCGGGACGGTTTTCTATATCCTGCCATGCTTATTGCGGGTTTTTTTCAAACCGATGCATTCACGCAATGACCATTTTGAAAAACAGGAAAACTCAAAGAGGGGGTATCTGAAAAACCGTCCCACCGTCCAATAATAATAAAAAAATCAATAAATCATTCATTTTTATTATTTTACTACGGACGGTTTCGCGGACGGTTCACCGGACGGTTGACGGTTTTTTTTGATTTCCATTTTCCGCGTGTTTCAATTGAAACGTAATTTGTTTCATGTATTGTGTTTTCAGTAGAAATACACACTGACATGCCAAAACTACTCATTCACCGCAAAAAACCGAACCCCGTGCCCCCATGCGGAAAGCGCATCGTCTATCAGGTTCCTCACTCGCCGTTCCAAAAACTCATCGAGGCCGCCCGATTGGCCCATCAAATGAGTTATCGTGAACTCGCCGAGGAGCTTGGCGTGGAACACAGCACCCTCTGGCAGTGGCTCCACACCCAAAATGGAGTTCCTCATGCCAGATCGTTCAAAGACCAACATCTGGCAAGCCTGTCCCGCGCGCTGAAAATCCCCGTGCCCCAAATCAAGGAAGCCTTCGACGCCTCCAGGCATAGATTCACGGCTCAGGAAGACCCCGCTCCAACAAGTTCCACAGATGCCCTCGAAGGTTTCATTGAGGCCCTCGGAAACGACAAGCGAGAAAGGATCTCAAAGCAATACGCCCTGAACCTCGCAAAAACGTTCCTCGCATCCGCCAAATCCGGCAATTTCTCGCGCACATCCAGCACCTGAGCGGGGCTATAATTCCGGCAACTCGATTCCCAAAACCATCCCCCACCTTTAGGAGGGGGAAACCCTGCGGAAGTGTGTTTTTGTGTCTCGTAAGGTATTGCAAGCAAACGCTTTGCGATAGCAAGAAAATGGAAATAAACGCGTGCGCTCACGTTGTCGAATCCGGGCTTGAGGGGTAATATAAGGGTGCAATCCATTGCGGGAATGACTCCCGCAAGCGTGGTGCAAGCGGATCGCGCGGAGGTGGTCGCGGTCCGCTCAAAACCAATCACCCAAACAGACACAAAAAATGGAATCAAAAAATATA
>Ga0172379_10004936_pt1 | contig 19135 bp, 4 predicted proteins | sample GrowelOW334metaG_FD_119756 | JGI IMG/M metagenome (GOLD analysis project Ga0172379, IMG submission 119756) | Groundwater microbial communities from an aquifer near a municipal landfill in Southern Ontario, Canada - Groundwater well OW334 metaG | ecosystem: Environmental > Aquatic > Deep...
AAGCTCTTGAATTCACAGCTGATCGGCGGGGGAAAGGCGGCCAGCCGGGGGACCGCGGTCTTCTACGACGGGCAATTTGGGACTAACACCGGCGGCTTGATCAGCGGCTGTGATATTAACAATGGCACTTACGGAATCTATCTTTATTATATGACCTCCAACAGCAACGTGACGATCGAAAGCTCAACCATCAGGAGCAATTATTACCATGGGATCTGGCTCGATAGCTGGGGGCAGAGCGGCGGCGGGAAGCTGGTCGATATTCACAACAACGTGATCAGAGACAATAGTACCAGCAACGGTTACGCCGGAGTTTATCTCAATACTTACTACACCGGCAATCCGGTTAAGATAATTAACAATACCATTGTCTTGAATTATGTTGGGTTATATTCGGTTTCCGCCAATAATTCCATCAGTTCCTATAATAATATAATATCAAACAAGCCGGATGGTTCTACCCCTGCCACCGGCAGTTACGGCATTTATCGGACAAATGGAACAGTCAGCTCCACTTACGACGACATCTGGAATAATGTCACCAACTGGTCGCCGGCGACGATTTCCGGGGTCGGGACGATCTCGGCCGATCCGCTGTTTTATGATGTCGCCGGCAGTGATTTTCATTTGACCGGGACTTCCCCTTGTATCGGGACCGGTACCCCGGAAGGGACCGATATGGGAGCTTTTCCGTTTAATGCCCCTTCCATAATCCTTTATTCTCCCAACGGCGGCGAAACCTGGAACGGCTTGAATTATTACAATATAACCTGGGAAACGACCGGCGTGATCGACACCGTCGATCTCTATTATTCCATTGATAACGGGTCGTCCTATAGTTTAATCGCCTCCGGCGAAACAAACGACGGCCTTTATCAGTGGTCCGTTCCGCCCGTTTCCACGACCGAAGCTAAGGTTGAAGTCTTCGGCTTTGGCGCGGCGACGGTCAGCGACGAATCGGATGCCGTTTTTATCCTGACCACGCCGCTGGCTCCGTCGATCGGTTCGATCACGCCCAATATCGGAAATAATAACCAGGCCATCGGGGTGACGATCTATGGCGCCGATTTTGTGAACGGCGCAACCGTTAAATTAGTAAAAGACGGCCAAACCGATATCAATGCGACCGCGGTCAGTGTTGTCAGCGCCGCGCAAATCACCTGTAATTTCGATCTTAACGGTGCGGCGACCGGCGCCTGGACTCTCGTTGTCACCAATCCTGACACCCAGACCGGGACCGGCAGTTTCACTATTAAATACCCGCCGCCGACCGTTTCTTCACTTTCGCCTGATAATGGGCCGGTGGCCGGTGGGATAGGGGTGACGATTAGCGGCGCTAATTTTTTGCCGGGAACATACAGCCGGGCGATCGCCATTAATAATGGCGGGGCAACTTTAACTAACTATCAACTCCTGGTCACCATGGAGACGGATTCGCTGATTGCCGCCAACAAGATGCGCTCCGATCGCGGCGACATCCGCTTCCTGGCCGATGACGAAGCGGTCATTCCGTACTGGTTGGCAACGACGGAAACCGGCGTGTCCAGTTTCTGGGTCAAAGTGGCGTCGATCCCGGCCGGCAGCAGCACGATCCACGTCACGTACGGCGACCTATCGCTGGTCAGCCAGAGCAGCGCCGCCGATACTTTTGACTTTTATGACGATTTTGACTCCGGCGCTCTGGATACCACAACCAAATGGAACTATGACGAGTCGGGGCCGGCAACGGTCGAATCATACGACGGCAGCAATCGGTTGAAGGTTTATCAGCGGACCGCCCTGATCACCAAAACGAGATCCTGGTCGAGTTATATTTACGAAGGAGATATGAGGATAAATACCTTCAGTTATCCGGGGTTGATCTATAATTCCTATCAAACAAATTATTATTATGACGTCTACTGGAGCAACGGCGAAAGGTGGCGGCATTACGGCGGGATCGATTCGCGGGCGTCGGAAACCGGCTATGGTTGGACCCCGACAGGCAACACCTGGTATAACTTTAAGATCTTAAGCAATGGCAACGACGTTACGATCAACTACTATCTAAAATCTACCGGCGCTCTGCAGAAAACGGCCAGCTTTACCTTGAATTCAAGTTATAATTCCGGAGGGGTCGGCTTTATTATGTATGGCAGCGCGCTCGCTTATTTCGACAATATCCGCGTCCGCAAATACGCGGCGACCGAGCCGACTGCGGCTGTCTCGGAAACCGAAACCGGCGCCGGCGGGTTGTTAGCGGTTCGCTTTGGAACAGTTGAGGCGACCAACGTAAGCTATCTGAATTCTACGACAATGGTTGCCACTGCTCCGGCTCACTCTGCCGGAGTGGTCGAGGTTACGATAGTCAATGCGGACGGCCAGATAGCCACCAAAGAAAGCGCCTATACTTACAATCTTCCCCCGACAGTTAATTCGGTCGATCCGGCCATCGGGATCAACTACGGGACCCTGACCGGCGTCACAATCTTGGGAAATGATTTTGTTTCCGGAGCGACGGTCAAGCTGACCAAGTCCGGGCAGTCAGATATCAATGCGACCGACGTTTCCTTTGTGAGCTCTGCCCAGCTCACCTGTAACTTTGATTTGACCGGGGCGGCGGCCGGAGCCTGGACGGTTGTGGTGACCAACCCCGATTTACAAAGCGACAGTTTGCCGGGCGGTTTTACCGTTAAATATCCGCCGCCGACCGTTTCGGCGGTCTCGCCGGAATCAGGCAGGACCTTGGGTGGCACGGCGATCACGGTCAGCGGTCAATATTTTTTCGAGCCGTCCTATTCCCGGGCGGTCGCGATCAATAACAGCGGTTCGGAGCTGACCGATTTCCAGCTTCCGGTCACGTTGGAAACCGCTTCCCTGATCAGCGCCGGGAAGATGCTCTCGGACGGCGGCGATATCCGTTTTAAAGATTCAGATGGATTAACCGTTCTGGACTATTGGCTGGAGTCGGGGATCAATAGCGAAGCAACCCTTCTTTGGGTTAAAGTTCCGACCGTCCCGAACGGGAATAAGACGATCTACCTGACCTATGGTAATCCGGTCCTGACCTCGCAAAGCAATTTGAACAATGTCTTCCCGGTCCTGGCCGGATCGAGCAACCGAATGTGGCTGAAGGCAAATGACGGGACCGGGCAGACAGTCGACGGAACGGCAGTCAGCACTTGGACGGATAAAAGCGGCAATGACAATAATGCCGTCCAAGCCACCGGCTCCAAACAGCCGCTTTACAAAGTTAATATCCTTAACGGCCTGCCGGCAGTGCAATTTTCCGCCGCCACCTACCAAACGATGACCAACAGCACCAATTTTTCTCCCGCTTACACTTTAACTTACGTTTCCCGGCAGACCGGGGGGACTAATGACCGGGTCATCGCCAGCTTGAGCAACAATTGGCTGGCCGGTTATTATGGCGGGAATAAAGATCAATTCTATGCCGAGGGATGGGTCTATAATCCCTCGTCCGCGTCCGATACGAACTGGCATTTATATACCGCCCAGGGGACCGGTTCGTTGTCGACTATTTTCCATAACGGGACCTCCCTGGCCAGCAATGCCAACGGAGTGGCGGGCCCCAACGGGCTCTCGCTTAACGGCTATCAAGGGACCGCCCAATTCTCCAACGCGCAGATCACGGAATTACTGGTTTTTAATTCCGCTTTGTCCACCGACGACCGGCAGCAGGCGGAGCGGTATCTTAACAATAAGTATCGGCTTTACGGCACGGTCCCGACCGTCAGCGTCAGCGGGACCGAGACCGGACAGAGCGGCACGCTGGAGGTCAAGGTCGGCGGGCTGATAGCCGATGGAGTGACCTTTATCAGTTCAACCGAAATCCAGGCTACAACCCCGGCCCACGCGCTCGGAGCGGTTGCCGTTTCCGTGCAAAACCCGGACGGCCAGATCGGGACAAAAGAAAGCGGTTATACTTACACGGAATCGCTTGCCGTTGCCTTAAGAACACCCAACGGCGGGGAGAACTGGCTGGCCGGCGCCTGGCGGAACATCACCTGGGAAGCCAGCGGCACCCCGGAGAGCATTAACTTGTATTATTCGGTCAATAACGGCGGCAGTTACACTACGATCGTGACCGGGGAATCAAATGACGGGAGCTATGCCTGGTTCATCCCAAATATACCGACGACCGAAGCGAAGATCAAGATCGAAGCGGCCAAGTCGGGTGAGATCACGGCCGACGAATCGGCGGCCAAGTTTACCATTGGGCCGCCCTCTGATTATTACGTCGATCCGATCAATGGAAGCAATGCCTATAACGGGTTAACGGCCGAAGTTTTTGGCGCCGGCAACGGCCCGTGGAAAACACTTACCTGGGCGGCGACCCAGGCGGCGAGCGGGACCACGATCAAGGCCGCAGGCGGGACTTACAACGCCGCCGCCGGCGAATCGTTCCCGATCAATGTTCCGTCCAACCGGACCCTGAAGTCGATTGCGGCGCCCACGACTGCGGCGACGATCGACGCGGAGAATGCGGCGGCTAACGCAGTGGTCCTGCGGAGCCCGGCGACGCTGGACGGGTTCAGCATCAGGTCGGCCAATACCAATACTTCATACTATGCCGTGTATACAACGGCAGAGGGCGAAGTTAAAAATAATAAAATAACAGCCGCTTATAACGGGATTTGGCTCTATGGCTCGAACGGCCGAGCCAGCGGCAATACCATAAGCATCTCCGGCAATAATACGTACGGGATTCATTATGGCCACGACAGCGATGGCGATATTTTTCAAAACGCCACGATCACTGGCAACAATATTTCTATCAGCGGGACTGGGGCCAAGGGGATCGGCGCGGCAACTTATGGGATTGGCAGCGGTTGGTTCCCCGGCCTGAATTTGGCGCGAAATAATATCACCATGGAGGGGAATACCAGCACCGCGATCTATCTTTCTTTCGTGAACGGGGCGACCTGCGAAGGGAACACGATCACTTTAAAGAGCGGCGCGACTAGCAGTAACGGGATTAGTTCGGTCGTGGACTGGGCGAGCGGGACCTGTTTAATTAGCAGGAACACGATCGAAGCGCAGGGGAGCGGGAATTATAATTACGGGATATATTACTGCGGCAGCGACGTAGGATTTGTGGTCTCGATCGTTTCCAACGAGGTTTCCGGTCGGTTCGATACCGGCATTCGGCTGGCGAACGAATGGCACTCATATACGGTCAATGTTTTTAATAACACCGTTTCCGGCTTTATTAACTACGGTATTTACGGGTCGCAGGTGTTGACCATGGTGGTCAATATCAAGAATTGCATCGTTTGCGCCAATCCGACCCAGGAGACCAACGCAACCGGCAACGGCATCTATAAAGCCAGCGGAACGTTCACTGTCACTTATTCGGATGTCTACGGTAACGCGACCAATTACTATAACACGACCAGCGGTGTCGGAACGATCGCGGCGGTCGCCCAATTCGCTGATCCGGCCAACAATGATTTTCGCCTGCTCTCCAACTCGCCCTGTATCGGCGCCGGCACCCCGGAAGGAACAAATATGGGGTGTTATGGGGCGATTGCAGTGGCTCCGGCTACGGTAACGCTACGAACTCCCAACGGCGGCGAAACCTGGGAAGCCGGGACATCCCAAACCATAACCTGGGAAACGACCGGGACCGTCAGCTCGATCAATCTCTATTATTCGATCGATGGTGGTTCAACTTATACTTCGATCGTCACCAACGAAACTGATGACGGAACCTATTCCTGGCTGGTTCCCGACACGCCAACAACGGAAGCGAAGGTTAGAATTGAAGCAATCGGGGAAACGACCGCGACCGATGAGTCTGATTCGATCTTTACGATCGCTTCTCCGGCCTACCCGGCGAATGTCGTCTACGTCAATTCGGTCAGCGGCGACAACAGCCGGACGACCGCGGAAGCGAATAATCCGGCGACACCGTGGAAAACGATCACTAACGCCTCAACAATGTCGGCCAGCAGCTCAACTATCTACGTGGCGGCCGGAACCTACAACGCGGCGACCGGCGAATCCTTCCCGATCACCATAAACGGCGGACGTTATTTGATCGCCCAAGTAACCCGTCAGGCGACGATCGAGTGCGGCGCTAATGTGTACACGGTTGCCTTGGGCGCGAATTCCACGGTCGAAGGCTTCTCGATCAGGAATACCGGATCGGTCGCCTGCGTCAATCCGAATGGGGCGAACGCGACTTTTAAAAATTGCGATATCTTCAAGACGCTGAATTCCAATGTCTGCGTTTATTTCACGGCCAGCGGCGGTCGGCTGATCGACAACACGATCTATGGCGGCGATACGACTATATATTTCTCTGGAGCGGGGGTCAACGATTGTTATCTGGAGGGAAATACGATCACCAACGATTCTCACCTGTTCTACCTGAATTCCGGCGCGATCAGCGGCTTGTATCTAAAGAATAACATTATGACCATGCGCAATGGGGCTTCCGATTACGGCATATACTTGCCGAGCTCTTCGAATAATATGACCTTGGAGGGGAACACCCTCACTTCCGACTACGGCTTAGGGATGGCGGCCGCCTGTTCAAATTACAATATATTTAGCAATAAGTTTATTGCTTATGATGCTGCCGGGGTTTATGGCATTTACGCCAACGGCAACGGGTCAATTAGCTCTAATGAGGTCAGGGAATACCTGAACACCAGCTACGGCGGCATTGTTGTTGCGGCTGGCTCTGCGGTTGTTGACCACAACACTATAGTTAAAAATACGGTCGGCATCAGGGCGGGCGCCAATGCAACGATCAAGAACAATATCATCGCCAGCGGGGTAGGGCGTGCTTATCCGCTGACCAGTTACGGCATTTTACAAACAGCCGGTTCGGTTAGCTCCCGCTACAACACGTTCTACAACAACAGCTATCATTACTCGGGGACAGTCACTGATAAGGGCGGAGACGCGATCGCCGATCCATACTTTACCGGAGCGGCCGGTAATGAATATCAATTGTTCAATAACTCGTCCTGCCGCGCTGCCGCCGAGGATGGCGGCAACCGCGGGGCATATGCGGCGGTTGCTGGAAATATGACTGTCACCGCCGAATCATATGTCAGTCCGAACGGGAACGATGTGAGCGGGGTGGGGACATTGGTCAGCCCCTGGCGGACGATAGGTCGGGCGCTATCCTCCACCGAAGGGACGGTCTACGTTATGGCAGGGACTTACAATACCGAGACCTGGCCGATCGTGGTCGACGAACACAAAAAGGTCCGGGCGTATCTAACCGATGTCGCGACGATCGATTCCGGATCGAACGGGAATTATACAGTTATTATATATGCCGGATCCACGATCGAATCATTATATTTGAGAAATACTAACGGCAGCGTTAATACCGCGGTGGTTGTTTTGAACAGCACCGGTGCCCTGGCGCAAAATTGCAACATTTACAAGGCGCTGGATGCCAATGTCTGCGCTTTATTTGCTGCTAGCGGCGGTAAATTGATCGGCAATACTATTTATGGCGGCGACACGACAATCTATTTCTCCGGCGCCGGAATAAATGATTGCTATCTGGAAGGGAATATCATCACTAATGCTTCCCACTTGTTCTACTTGGGTACCGGGGCGATTAGCGGATTGTACTTAAAGAACAATATTATGACCATGACTAACGGGGCTTCCGATTACGGCATACACTTGCCGAGCTCTTCGAATAATATGACCTTGGAGGGGAATACCCTCACTTCCGACTACGGCTTAGGGATGGCGGCCGCCTGTTCAAATTACAATATATTTAGCAATAAGTTTATTGCCTATAATGCCGCCGGGGTATATGGCATTTACGCCAATGGCAACGGGTCAATTACTTCCAATGAAGTCAGAGGCTTTTATGACACCGGCAACGCCGGCATTGTTGTTGCCAGCGGGACGGTTGTCGCGGAGAAGAATACGATAGTCAAAAACTTTGTCGGTATGCGGCTGATCTCCGGCACGCTAAACGCAAAAAACAACATCATTGCTTCAGAGGTCGGCGGCTATTCCGCGACAGGCACGATTGGTTTGTATCGGACCGGCGGAACGCTGAATTCCTCCTATGACAATGATTATTCTAATGATACCAATTGGTCCGGTTGTGTTACGGGGGCGGGGACTAAATCGGCTGATGCAAAATTCCTGAATGCGACTGGTAACGATTACAACCTGATGTTTAATTCCCCCTGTATTGACGCCGGTGACCCGGCTTCAACGCCTGATCCTGACAGCTCCAGGGCGGATATGGGCGCTTATTATTTTAACCAAACAATTTCAGCCACGCCGGCGGTCTACGTTAAGCTGCCTAACGGTGGCGAAAGCCTGACCGGCAACTCCACTTACGAGATCACGTGGTATGCGACCAACGACGGCCGCGCGATCGACACTATCAAGCTGTATTACTCTGTTGATAACGGCGCAACTTACCCCAATTTGATCACGACCGAGGTTAATGACAGCTCCTATGTTTGGACGGTGCCCAATATTGCCACCACTGAAGTCAAGATTAGGATCGAAGCGGTTTCCGGTGAAGCGGTCGGGACGGCTGAGTCTGACAACAAATTCTCGATTACAGTCGGCCTGGCGGCCCCTCCGGTTATTGACTCAATTTCCCCCTCGAATGGACGGAATGATCAATCATTAATCGGGGTAGTGATTGGAGGGGGGGCTTTTTCCAGCGGGGCGACTGTCAAGCTGACAAAAAGCGGCGCGACGGACATTAACGCGACCGGGATTTCGGTTTCCGGCACTACGGAGATCACCTGTAATTTAGATCTGAACGGGGCGGCGGCCGGCAAATGGACGGTCACCGTCACTAACCCGGATACTCAATCGGGTTCTCTGGCTGGCGGTTTTACCGTCCTCTATCCTCCACCGATTGTTACGTCAGTTTCTCCGGAAAGCGGATCGACGGCCGGCGGGGACAGCGTAACCATTTACGGCAGCGGATTCTTGCCGAACGAATATACTCGGGAAGTAATAGTCGATAACACCGGCGGCTCGGCCCTGACCAATTATCAAGTTCTGGTAACCTTGGAGACCGCCTCACTGGTCGCTGGCGGTAAAATGCGTTCGGATTGCGGCGACGTCCGGTTTTATGACGCAGATAATGAAACGCTCCTTTCTTACTGGCTGGAGTCGGGGGCCGACAGCGCGTCGACCAGGTTCTGGGTTAAAGTCCCATCGATCGGCGGCAGTACCAATAAAACGATTTATCTTCATTACGGCGATCAAGCCGCCACATCCGAGAGCGATGGGGCGGCGACCTTCATGTATTATGATGATTTCAGCGACGGAAATTACAACGGCTGGACGGTCAGCAACACTTACGGTTCGGGCTCCAATGTCAGCGTGGCCGCTGGCTGGCTCGATCTGGTTTCCGTTGCCGGCAGCGTATATTATCTGGCTGCCGATTCCACCTCGGCCCTGAATGATTTTATTGCCGAAGCCGACGTTAAACCAGTGACCAATAATACCGTTAACGACATCGGTATGGCCTTCAGGGCTGCACCCGCGGCCGGTTCGGGGACTGGTTATACCGCTGGTTATGATCTTTGGGAATCGGGCGACACCGCGGTTATCGGCCGGCATGATGGCGGCACCAACTACACCCTGTTAAGCAGCGTGTCATTTACCAACGATAATTCCAAAACTTATAAATGGAAAATAGCCGCCGCCGATTCGAGCTTGAAGTTTTATGTGGATGACTCGCTTAAAAATAGCGTTACCGACGGCACTTATGCCAGCGGCAAGATTGGCTATGAAATGGATGGCAATTGGGGGACGCCCGGGACGGAAGTCAAAGTCGACAATGTCCGCGTCAGGAAATACGCGGCAGTTGAGCCGACGGCCGCTGTAGGTACGGAGAACAGCAACCTAATCAACGTTAAATTTGCCGCGTTATCGGCAACTAATATTAGTTATGTTAATTTGACCACTTTAACGGCGACTACGCCGGCCGGCGCTGCCGGTGTTGTCGCGGTGACGGTCGTCAATCCCGACGGCCAGGTCGGCACCAAAGAGAGCGGTTTCACATACCAGGTCCCCATTTCCGCCACTTTAATGACCCCCAACGGCGGTGAAACCTGGGAGGCCGGATCGACGCATAACATCACCTGGGAATCGACCGGTTCGCCGGGTTCATTTAATCTTTATTACACGACCAGTGAAGCGATTGGCTGGCAAACGATCTCGTCCGAAGTTTCGGGCGCGGCAACTTCATACGCCTGGCTGGCGCCGAATATTATCACGACCGAAGCCAGGGTCAGGATCGAAGCGGTTAGCGGAGAGACTTTCGTCACCGACGAATCGAACGCGGTGTTTTCGCTCGCCGATTTAACCGCGCCTTCCGCGCCGACCCTGGTGACGCCGGCTGACGGGGCGGTGATCAGCGGCGCTCTGACCCTGACCTGGGAGGCCGCGACGGACAACCTGTCGGGCATTGCCAGCTACGAAATCCATCTTGATACGACCCTCATCACCCAGGACGCGACAACCTCGTACGCCGCCGGTGTTTTAGCCGATGGCTTGCACGAGTGGGAAGTAAAGGCAAAAGATGGGGCGGGCAACTGGGGAAGCTACAGTGCCGCGCGAACATTTACGGTCGCGACGAATCCTACGGTCACGACCACTGCCGATTCCGGGGTCGGTTCGTTGCGCCAGGCGATCCTGGATGCTAATGCCAGGGCGGGGCGCGACATGATCGTCTTTAACATTCCCAGCGGAGAAGCGACGACCGAAGGCGGCGTGACTTTCTTTAGAATAGCGCCGCTGACGGTCCTGCCGACAATCACCGGAGACGGCGTTTACATTAACGGTGGTTCACAGACAAGCTATACCGGCGACACCAACGCCAGCGGGCCGGAGATCGAACTGCGCGGCCAGGGGACTGGCGGGATCAACGGTCTCGTTTTGGGAAGCGTTGGCAGTACGATCGAAGGGTTGGCGATCAATAACTTCCAATATGGTGTTTTTCTGAACGTGGTGGCCGGAATGCAAAACAATAAAATAAGCGGCTGTTACCTGGGCACAACAGTTACCGGTGAAGTGGCTAAAGCTAATAGTATAGGGATCTATTTTGGGAACGGCGCCAAATATAATATTATTGGCGGCACAACATCCGCCGAACGAAACATAATTTCCGGTAATACTCTCTACGGCGTGTATATCAACGGCGCTAATACAAACTCGAATGAAGTTACGGGCAACTATATCGGGCTGAACGCCGCCGGGTCTGCCGCAATTGCGAATGCTAACGGCGTGTTTATAAATTCCGGGGCGCGGTACAACGTCATAGCGGCAAACATTATCTCCGGTAATACGAGTAATGGCGTGTCTATTACTATTGCTGATACAAACTCCAACAAAGTCAAAGGGAACTATATCGGGCTTAATGCCGCCGGGACGGCCGCCATCGCTAACGGCAATGGGGTGTCTCTAGGTACCGGTGCGCAACATAATATCATCGGCACTGATGGCGACGGGGTGGCTGATACCGATGAACGTAATATCATTTCCGGCAATACGACTGGGGTTTATTTCAGCGGCACTAATACCAACTCTAACGAAGTCAAAGGCAATTATATTGGGCTCAACGCCGCTGGGACAGCCGCTGTGGCCAATTCCACCGGGGTGCTTTTAATTGACGCGGTCCAATACAACATCATTGGCACCGATGGTGATGGGGTGGCCGATGCTGATGAGCGCAATATTATTTCCGGAAATACTAATTACGGGGTTTATTTAAACGGCACTAATACCAATTCCAACGAAGTCAAAGGCAATTATATCGGGCTTAACCCTGACGGGACAGCCGCCGTCGCCAATAATACCGGGATATATTTATACGGCGGACCACAATATAATATCATCGGGACCGATGGGGACGGAGTGGCCGATGCCGCCGAACGAAATGCGATCTCCGGCAATACTAACGGCGTATATATGCGCAGTGTTACTACCAAGTTCAACAAAGTTATGGGGAATTATGTCGGTCTCAACGCCGCCGGGACCGGTGCCGTCGGTAATTCTGTCGGGATATATCTATACGTCGGACCGCAGTACAATATTATTGGCACCGACGGCAATGGAGTGGCCGATGCCGATGAGCGGAACATTATTTCCGGAAACAGTAGCCACGCCATTCAGCTTTACGGTACCGACACTAATTCCAACGAAGTCAAAGGCAACTATATCGGGCTCAATCCCGCCGGGACGGCTGCCGTTGCCAATGCCACCGGGATAGCAATTATGGGCGGTCAGTACAATATTGTTGGTACCAACAGTGACGGGGTGGCCGATGCTGATGAGCGCAATATTATTTCCGGTAATAATAATAATGGTGGAGTGTATATCGTCGGTAATTCAAATTTCAACAAAGTCAAAGGGAATTATATTGGTCTCAACGCCGCCGGGACGGCCGCCGTCGCCAATCTTGAAGGGATGTTAATAGCCGGTGGGGCGCAGTACAACATCATCGGCACTGACGGCGACGGGGTGGCTGATACTGACGAGCGAAACATTATTTCCGGTAATACTAGAAATGGAATATATGTTTACAATACTAATACTAATTCCAATGAAGTCATGGGCAACTATATTGGAGTTGCGCCAGGCGGGGCGGCGCTGGGCAATGGACAGCATGGCATTCGTCTAGCTACCGCTGCTTCATATAATGTTTTAGGCCCGCACAACCATATTGCCAATAACGGCACGGCGGCTTACCAGGGTATCCGCGTCGGCGCCGGATGTAATTATAACCTGATCACCCGGAATACGATGGAAGCCAATGTCGGCAAGGGGATCTCGCTGGAAGCCACCGGCAACAACGATATTCAAAAACCGGTGATCAGCTCGGCAAATTATTTGGCTGGGAATACCACTGTGACCGGGACCGCCGCCGCCGGGTCGGTCATAGAGATATTCAAAACCGAACCAACGCCCGGCGCGGACAACCAGGGTGAGGGAAAAGTTTATCTTGGCTCTACGGAAGCAAATGGGAGCGGAGCCTGGACCGTGGTTGTCAGCGGTCTTTCCCTTAGTGACAAGGTGACGGCAACCCAACACGACAGTTTGGGAGACACTTCGGAATTTGCGCTCAATTTTACGGTGGTTGCCGCCACAACGGCTAAACCTCAAATAATCATAATAAATGAATAAAATGCGTAAGCCATCGTTTAATGATATACTTTTCGGCATAATGGTGGGAAAAGGTAGAATCTTTCTGGCGTTGATAATTATCGGCTGTCTGTTGCTTTCAGAAAATAAAAGCCATTCGCAATATCAAATCACCGCGCGCGCGGTAAGCCTGGGATCCGCCGCGGGGATTTCAGCCTCTTATCGCGTCAGCGGCCTGGCCCGCTTTCTTTATCCGAGAATTCCCGCCGGCTCCGGGTTTTCGATCGGCGAAGGCTTTTTAAGAAGCGTTTACTTTGCCGGCGTAATTTTTAGGCCGATTGTGACCGGCATCATTCCCGATTCGGCGATCAGCGGGATGATTGTCAACATCACCAGCCTGTCGGGCGCTAATTTTCAAAGCGGCGCCGCCGTTAAATTGTCAAAAAGCGGGCATGACCTTGCCGCAACCGGCGTCACCGTCGTTAATTCCGGCAAGATTACCTGCGTCTTTGACCTGTCCGGGGCGACCGCCGGTTTTTGGGATTTGACCGTTACCAATCCCGACGGCCGGGCGGGAACTCTTCCCTCGGCGTTCAAAATATCTTATTCCGCTCCGACGGTAATTTCGATCGCGCCGGCAAGGGGGGTCAACGACCAGCAGTCTATCGATACGAAGATTACTGGCACGGCCTTCAGGTCCGGGCTGACGGTCCGCCTCTCCAAAACAGGCGAAACCGACATCAACGGCGAAGAAGTCGCCGCAACCTCCGCCGAAGAAATCAACTGTCGCTTTAATATTTTTAAAAAAGTGACGGGAATCTGGGACGTGAAAGTCATTAATGACGACGGCCAAAGCGGCCTGCTGGCCGCCGGCTTTAAAATCGAAGCGCCGGAAATTGAACTGACGGCGCCGGTGGAAACAAGGGTCGAACCCAATTCGCAAAATCCCTCTATTAAAATTGTTACCATCAAGTACAATTTAAGCAAGGATACCGATATCATCATCGATATCTTTAATATGCGCGGCGAAAAGATCTGGACGCGAACTTATCCGGCGGCTTCCTCGGGCGGCCAGGTCGGACAGAACGAAGTTGTTTGGAGCGGTATAACCGCTTTCAAATCGGTAGCCGGGGCCGGCGTTTATATTGTTTTCATTACCGCAAAAACGGAGGGCCGGGCTAAATTATTAAGCAAACTGAAATTAGGAATTTTAAAATGAAAACAATCGCAATCCCGCTGATTTGGCTGACAATCGCCGGTTCTTCTTTCGCGGCGACGATCGACGCGCAGACAACCGACGCGCTCCTCATCGGCGGCGGAGCGCGGCCGCTGGGTATGGGCCGGGCGTTTACCGCCGTGGTCGAAGACGCGGACGCCATTTTCATCAATCCGGCCGGGTTGGCCGGCCTAATGGCGCCTGAAGCCATGTCAATGTTTACCAATCTGCTCGGGGACATCTATTATTCGGAATTTTCCGGTATCATTCCTTCACGCTTCGGGACGTTCGGTCTCGGTTATGTAACCACCGGCGTAAACCAGGTTCTGATACCCATCGATCCGCCTGTCGTCACCGATTATTATGATAATCTCCTTATTGCCACCTATAGCGCTCCGCTGGCTTTGTTTTTCGATTACGGACGAGGGATATATTTCGGCCTTAACGCTAAAATTTTCAATCGCGGCTGGGTCGGCCTTTCGGACCAGTCCGCCACCGGATACAGCGCCGATTTTGGGCTTAAATACGTCGTTTCCCCATATTTAAGTTTTGGTTTCAATCGTCAAAATCTTTTGCCGGTCGATCTTGGCGGGGTCATAAAATATCGCAGCGGCGCGGAAGAAACGGTCGCGGGCATCAACAAGCTGGGGATCGCGATTCGGCCGAAGCCCTGGCGCAATGCTCTGCTACTGGCCGGCGACCTTGATATCCCCGCGCAAAGCGGCAGGGCGGTTACCGGCCACCTGGGCGCGGAATGGCAAATAAATAATTTTTTTATTGCCAGAACGGGGCTCGATCAGAGCCTCGATGCCTCAAGCCCGACGCTGACCAGCTGGAATCCGACCTTCGGGGTGTCCGTGCTCCTTTCAGGTTTTCGCGTTGATTACGCTTTTCATCCTTATTATAATAATCCTGATCTCGCGACAACCTATCTCTCCATTTCCTTCCGCGGTGAAAAATGGTCCGCGTTAACGGGAGAAACAATGTGACGAAAAAAATATTTTGCCTGCTTTTGGGCCTGCTTATTATTTCGCCGGCATTTTCAGCCGATAATTTTAACTTGCCGCAATCGAGCGCGCGGCCGAGGACCTATCTGCCCGGAGACCTGGTGCATCTTGTGGTCGGGGCCCCTGCCAACGTCGTTAAAGTTACGGCTTTAATGCCGGACGGAGAAACGCTGACGCTTGATTTTGAACGGCGCACTCATATCTGGCATGGGTTGTGGGAAGTGCCGTACGGTTTTAAAAAAGGGGGATACAGCGCCGGGCTGACAGCCACCGACGTGGAAGGCAAGACCTTTGAAGGCCAAACCAATTCTTTTTTCATCGGGGAACCGGCGCTGGTCACTCTGATCGGGCTGGAAATAACCAGAGAATCAGTCGTCCGGCCGCCTGCGCCGCCGGTGACAACGCTCCAAGAACTGCCGACCGTACGACCGGAACGGACGGTCCAAAAACCGCCGGCCGCGGCGAAAATAAAGCCGGCAAAAGCAAAGGCGCCCCAGCCAAAACGACAAATAAAAGCCAGGAAGCCCGCGGCCCCGGCCATACGGCCCAAACCGCCGGCCCTTAAAAAGGAGGACCTGCTGAAATTAAAGCTCAAGCTTTTCACCATGGCGCGGGTCCATCTGACCACCCAGCAATACGAGAAGGCAAAAGGGGACTTGCGGGAATTGTTGAGGCTCGATCCGAAAAACCGAGAAATCAAAGCGATGCTGGATCGGGTTGAAAAAGTGCTTAAAACCAAAGGAGGCGGCAATGACTAAACGAAGGGTCCTGATCTTATCTTTTATCTTTTTTATGATTTATTTTCAACTTATCTCTTTTGCCGCTAAACCCTCGGCTGTGGAACATTTCAATAAGGCTTCGGTGCAGTACATGTCCGGAAATTTTACGGACGCCTTGAAACAGCTGGAAGCCAGCCTGAAACTCGATCCAAAATATGAACCGGCCCTGGAATTAAAGCGCATTGTGTTGAAAGAAAGAGAAACCCTGCAGTTGATGCTTAAGCAAAAGCTTTCCGCCGGTAAAAATTTATACTATCACGGCGATTACGCGCAGGCCTTCAACTATTTTAATGAAGTTCTGATGATCTCGCCCGACAACCTCGAAGCCGCCTCATACCTCAAGCGGATCGAAGAAAAAGTCCGCGAAGAAAACCGGGCGGCCGAGCGGCGTTTCTGGATGTTTTTCGGCAGTTTGGCGATCGGCCTGGTCAGTCTGGCCTTCTTGCTCCGGCTGATATTCAAACCGATTATCGAGGCCGTTAGAAAAAGGATCTTTTATTCCCAAAACATCGGACACTGCTTTAACTGCCGGACAAAGATCTCGCCCAACACGGACCTTTGCCCGAATTGCGGCGCCTGGATCGGGTCAAAATTACGGGGAGAGATCTCCAAAGAACAAAAAATATGGTATCAGAAGACCGGCTGGCGCAAAAATCCTTTTACCCTGGACATTCATCCGGAATTGTTTACCGGCTATCGCGACGAGGTCAAACAGATCCTTGAAAAAGTGGCGGCAAAAAGCGGCCACATTCTGATCACCGGTCCGCTGGGTGTCGGTAAAACCACGCTTTTGCGCTGGTTGAGCAATTATCTGCGGCTTGAAGCGTATCCGATCTATATTCCCCGGCCGCCGCAATCGATCGTTCAAATCATCAAGGCCATATATTATAAACTCGGCGTAAATTCAACCGACTATGACATTTACAACCTCGATGCTTTAAGGAAAAAGCTGGGAAAAAGCCTGATCCTGCTGCTGGACGAAGCTCATGAATTCAGCGTTGAATTTGAGCGGCCGCTCCGGACCCTGGGCGATCTCGACGAAGTGAAACTGGTTATGGCCGGCCTGCCCGAAACCACCGAAAAGTTCAAAAATGAGATCAAGCCCCTTTATGAGCGCATTGTGCTGAACATCGGCCTGGAACGGCTGAACTTTGAAGATCTGAAAGCGCTGATAATCATCAGAATCGAAAATGCCGGCGGCAAAGGGATCCATCCCTTCACGGTCTCGGCTCTGGAAAAAATCCATGAGTTGTCGCAGGGCATTCCCAGATCGGCAATTAAGTTTTGCGACGCCGCCGTCACCAGAGCGATCGAGGTCGGCGAAGATAAAATTACACCCGAAATTGTCGAAGCGACAAAGAGGTGAAAAAAGTGAAAAAGACAATCATGTCCGTTGCCTGGGGAATATTATTGATCGGGATCGGCTGGGGAGCGGTCCCGGCCCAGATCGCCTATGAAGGCAGGATCACCGATTCCGGAGGCAGTCCCGTTGTCTCCTCCACGGCCTTAAAATTCAGTCTTTATGACGCCGAAACCGCCGGTAATTTGGTCTGGGGACCGGAGGAGCACGCGGTTGTGCCTGACAGCCAGGGAGTTTTTAGCGTTTTGCTCGGCACCTCTTCCGCGCTGAATCCCGCGCTCTTCAGCGGTCCGGTCCGCTATATTGAAATTTCCATCGCGGGCGAAATAATTTCTCCCCGCACGCCGATCGTTTCCGCTGCTTATGCTTTTCGTTCAGGCGTGGCGGAAACGGTCCTGGATAATTCGATCACCAGATCTTCGGCGGCGTCCGGCCAGTTTGTGAAACAAATCGTGGCCGGGTCGGGAGTTTCGGTTTCCGGAGACGAAGGGAGCGGGACCGGCATTGTTACGCTGACCGCCACCGGCACCGGCGGCGGGACCGTCAGCCAGGTCAATACCGGGACCGGTTTGTCAGGCGGGCCGATCACAACTACCGGTACAATTTCACTGGCGACGCCGGTAGCCGAAACCAGCGGCGGAACCGGCCAGACAGCTTATACGACCGGCGATATTATTTACGCGTCCGGAGCGAACACGCTTTCCAAGCTAACGATTGGCGCAAACGGACAAGTCTTACAAGTTAATAGCGGGCTTCCGGCTTGGGGAGCGGGCAGCGGCACCGGAACGGTTACCGAGGTCAATACCGGGAACGGCTTGACCGGCGGGCCGATCACAACCAGTGGCATTCTTTCCGTCGACGCCGGCACTACGGCCAATAAGATAGTTCAGCTCGACGCTTCAGCCAAACTGCCGGCCGTTGATGCGTCAGCCGTGACCGGATTAAACGCGTCTAATATTTCGAGCGGGACGTTAACGGAAGCCAGGGGTGGGACCAATCAGACTACTTACATTAAAGGAGATATTCTTTATTCCTCCAATACCAATACCATTTCTAAACTTTCGATCGGCACAACCGATCAGGTTTTAAAAGTTGATGCCGCCGGTGTTCCGGTCTGGGGGAGTGGAATCGTCGGACCGCAAGGTCCGACCGGTGAGGCCGGGCCTCAAGGAGAACAAGGCCTTCAAGGGCCGCAGGGGATTCAAGGAATCCAAGGTATCCAAGGAGCGACCGGCTCTCAAGGAGAGCAAGGAATTCAGGGAATTCAGGGAACCAAAGGAGATACTGGCGAGGCTGGTGCGACTGGCGCTACCGGTCCTCAAGGAGAGCAGGGCATTCAAGGAATCCAAGGTATCCAAGGAGCAACTGGCTCTACTGGTGCCACTGGACCAACCGGTGAAGCAGGAGCTACCGGCCCTCAAGGTGAGCAAGGTATCCAAGGCATTCAGGGAACTAAAGGAGATACTGGCGAGGCTGGTGCGACTGGCGCTACCGGTCCTCAAGGAGAACAAGGTATCCAGGGAATTCAAGGAGCAACTGGCTCTACTGGTGCGATTGGACCTACCGGTGAAGCAGGCGCTACCGGCCCTCAAGGAGAACAAGGTATTCAGGGGATCCAAGGAACTAAAGGCGACACTGGTGAAGCAGGAGCTACTGGCGCTACCGG
>Ga0172379_10004937_pt1 | contig 19132 bp, 22 predicted proteins | sample GrowelOW334metaG_FD_119756 | JGI IMG/M metagenome (GOLD analysis project Ga0172379, IMG submission 119756) | Groundwater microbial communities from an aquifer near a municipal landfill in Southern Ontario, Canada - Groundwater well OW334 metaG | ecosystem: Environmental > Aquatic > Deep...
CAATATAGATCAAAAAACGGTTTTGCCCGGGCAAGTCGCGACAGCATCGTTTAATGTAAAAGCGCCGGCCAAAGTCGGCACTTACACGGAACGGTTTTTGCTGGGAGACGGTAAGACATGGCAAAAGGACACGGTTATAGAAATATCTCTCGTTGTGCAAGGAGTTGCGGCTTCTATTGCGCCAACGCCTGCAGCAACCGCACAACCTTCGACCGGAGCATCGTCTAACACGTCTAACGAAACAGTCGCGAGCGGCACATTGGACGGCGAGGCGTATGCCGCCAAACTTTTGTTAAAACCAAGCGGACCGTTTTCGATGTCCGGCAATGGCACGTTGTCTGTGAACTTTGGAATAAAAAATATCGGCTCGGAAAGTTGGAAAAAACAAACTATTGTTTTAAAAGAAGTGATTCCCAATTTGGGAGTTAGGCTTGCGAGCGTGCGCCACGATTCTTGGGTTTCGGGTACGGACGTCGTTGACGTTAGCAATCCTGTTGCTCCTGGAACATTGGGTCTTTATGGTTTTAAAATTAAAGCTCCGGCCAAAAGCGGAACCTATACCGTGCGTTTTGCAGTAGAAGCTGACGGTAAAGAAGTCGACGGGGGAGAGATTGATATTCCGGTAACTGTCACGGCGGATGGCTACATCGCGCCCGAGCCGACAACTCAAACTACAACTCAAACTACAAATTCGCAGACGTCGGTCGTTACAAATGCAGATCCGGCTAACTTGCCTTCAGAGCCGATCATTCGTGTTGGTCTTTATACCACAACTGACGACGCATCTGTTCTTCGCGGGATTATCACCGGCATGAACTTGACGCAAAACGGCAATACTATTTGCACAGTTGGAGTCGGGCAAGAGATTAGAATCGTTTTTGACCGTGCAAACAAGGTTTATAAGGCCACGGGCAGCGGGTGTACAACTCAATCCGGCAATTATTATGTTGCTGTCGCTACGGACGGAGTTTCGCCGCTCGAAGTTACGGACTTTTCACGCCCCGTTTCTTGGCTGCCGGGCGCAAATGACAATAAATTCCGCGGCAAACTGGAACTGCGTTATGCGCCAAAAACGGATACGGTTTGGTTAATCAACGAGCTTCCGGTTGAAACTTATCTTAAAGGCATTGCGGAAACGTCAGATGTGAGTCCCATGGAATTTCAAAAAACATTGCTTACAGCTGCACGCACTTATGCCATGTATCACGTGCAGCGTGCAACGAAACATGCAGACGAATATTATATTGTAGATGCCAAGTATGACCAGGTTTATAGAGGCTACGGACAAGAAGCCCGCAGTCCGCATATTGTCGAAGCGGTTGATGCTACGCGCGGTTTAGTAGTCCAGTATCAAGGCAAAATCGCCATCACGCCATACTTTTCGCGTTCAGATGGACGCACTCGCGATTGGAGCGAGGTCTGGGGCGGGGAAGTCGCTTGGTGCAAAGGTGTGTCCGTTCCACAAGATATCGGTAAAACTCTTTGGGGCCATGGAGTCGGCATGAGCGCATCGGGCGCATTGCAAATGGCTGCTCATGAAGGCAAGACCTACGATCAAATCCTAAAATATTTTTATACGGGAATAGATTTGGTGAGGATATACAAATAAACTGGAAAGTAGAAACTGGAAAGAGCAAATAAGTTAAAGAGTTGAGAATATCAACTCTTTTTTACTAAGTAACTCTTTCCAGTTTCTAGTTTCCAGTTTCTAGTGTTACGGCTCCAATCCTCTTGCCGTCTTTTCTTTTATCGCGTTGTGATGTTCGATTTCTGTCGACTCGATTGCTTCTATTGCTTCGTCCAAATGTTCTTTGCGGTCAATTTCGGCAAGCTCAAGGATTTTTTTTGCGATTTCATTCGGATGATGGACGTCTTCAAAAGTAAAATATTCTTTTTCACCGGCTGTTTGTACAAAGACCATACCAAAATCCAGCATGGTGCGTACAAAGCCGTCCACTTTTGCCGTCACGTCTTGCACGCGATAGAGACGGAGCTCGGAAGTTGTGCGCGAGAAAAGGCCGTTCTGTTCTATATTCATGATTCGGCGGTTGGTGACGATCCACATATCCAGCCAATAATCCAAAAAGTTTTGATAAATGAACATGATGACGAATAAAAAGAAAAGTCCGCCAAACATAACAAAAACGGCCATTAACTGTTGGTTGAGATAGTATGTCGGATGCAAAATAAGAATAAAGAGATATGCGGCAAAAGGTAAAACTATGACAATTATAAAAGAAATAATCAATGCAAGAATCGTTATCGGATGACGACGGTACAGCCCTACCGGTTTTTCGTCCGGAAGCGCGCCGGGTAATTTATTTACATGAAACATATATTTGTAATAACCAAGATACAAGCACTAATAACCAATTAGAACAACGGGGTTTGGCCGACGTTTAACAGCGCGCTAATGTCTAATCCGTATTTGAGGTCAACGCCCGCAAGATATCCGATTGTTCCGACAATGACCACAGCTACGATAAGTGCGAAAACCGCAGTCGAAATTTCCGTGACCGGATGAGCTAAGCCAAAGCGCAGCATTTGCAAAACGCTAAAACCGGCGAGTATGAAAAACAGGCCAAGCACAATCACCCAGAGGATAAGAAAATAAATGAGAGGGATCATGAGGGTATTATACAATTAAAAATGAACAATGAACAATTAACAAATTTTTTGTCATTTTTACGAAGGACGTCGGTGAGTTCTCGGTCGGATGCCGGGAGTCCGTACTCTCTTGTCATTTCGACCGGAGCGTTAAAGCGAAGTGGAGAAATCTTATCGCTTCTAACACGGCTACTTTGTAATTCAAGGGCGGATTGCCTCGCAATGACAGGAGGGGAATTACAATGTCTGCTGGGTTTCCGGCAGCGGATATCCCAAGTGCTTGTAAGCGAGCTCTGTGGCGACTCTGCCGCGCGGCGTGCGGGCGATAAAGCCTTCTTGTAATAAAAACGGCTCCAACACGTCTTCGAGCGTGTCGGTTTCTTCTGCCATGGCAGCGGCGAGGGTGGAAAGCCCGGCAGGTCCGCCGTTGAATTTTTCAATTAAAAGTTTGAGTGCGCGGCGGTCCGTATCATCCAATCCGCGGTAATCAATGTTTAGTGCTTTGAGTGCTCCGGTAACGGCGGATTCGTCGAATACTCCATTATTCCTGACTTCGGCGAAATCGCGAACGCGTCTTAAAAGTCTGTTAGAGATGCGCGGAGTGCGTCTTGATCTTGTTGCAACGCCGGTTGCCGTCGCTCTATTGATGTTGATTCCCAAAAGTCCGGCACTGCGCTCCACGATCGCCGTCATCTCGTCAGGTCCGTAGAATTCGAGGTGAAAAATGGAACCAAAGCGGTCGCGCAACGGACCGGAAAGCAGACTTAAGCGAGTTGTTGCGCCGATCAAAGTAAAGTGTTTAAGGTCGAGTCTTAATGTCCTTGCCGCAGGACCTTTGCCGATCACCAAATCCAGTGCATAGTCTTCCATCGCGGGATAAAGCGCCTCTTCGATGTTGCGGTTCATGCGGTGAATTTCATCGACAAACAAAATGTCGCCTTCTTCCAAGTTGGTGAGTATCGCCGCCAAGTCGCCGACTCTTTCGAGCGCCGGTCCGCTGGTGACTTTTACGTGCGCTTCCATCTCGTTGGCGATAACGTGCGCCAAAGTTGTTTTACCCAAGCCGGGCGGGCCGTAAAAAAGTACGTGTTCGCATGGTTGGCCGCGTTTTTTAGCCGCCTCCAAAAAAATGCCGAGGTTTTCTTTAACCATGGGTTGACCGATAAACTCCGCCAAACTCTTTGGCCGCAACGAAAGGTCGATCCTTTCTTCGCACTCAAGCTCCTCGGGTGCGATGATGCGTTCTTCCATACGAGAATACGTTAACACAGGAAACTGGAACTGAAAACTAGAAACTGAAAACTAGAAACTAGAAAGAGTTAATTAGTTTGCTTAGTTGCTCTTTCTAGTTTCCAGTTTCTAGTTTTGACGCATTTGTTATTTGCCATTTGTTAATTTATAATGTCCCCATGCAACCGCGCATGAATCCTTTCAGACTTCAAACTCCCGTACAACCAAAGCCGGCCGCTTTGCCGTCCGGTCCGGTTCAGGCTGCTCCGAGAATAAGCGGTGTGCGCGGACAGAGCGGGGAAGAACGCGCAAAAGTTTTAAGTTCAATGTCACAAGATCCGGCAGTGATGGCGTCGCGCATCCACTATCTTAAAACACTGGGTAAAGAGATTTATACAGAACTGCAAGGCGAGGAAGAAATCGGCTCATCGCGTCTTAACTGGCTGCACAATAAATTGACCCAACAAGATATATGATTAATCTTTTCGAAATGCCGGCGCAATCTCCGGACAGGTTGCCGTCATCTGAGCTGGTAAAGTTGGAATCGCTGGAAGCGCAAAAATATTTTAGCTGCTTGTCCAATGCCTTAGATACAAGAGTCGTTGAATCAATCAAGCGCTCTCCGAAACAACTGGAAATTCTTAAACAAGTTAAAGAAGAGGCGCAGGCATATGCGGATTTAATAAAAAAGCTTACTAAAGAGATCGATTAAACTCTCATTTTTTTATAGATATCGCTGCCGATTGCGGGAATCAGACCGAGTACGACGGTCATCAAGAAAAGGCTGGCGGAAACGGAAGTCAGGCTTAGTTTAAAATTCACTCTTGGCAGGTAGATCATGCCGATAAAGGCGATGAGCATTACGGTGTAGACAATGAGGAAAGTTTTATTTTTAAAAATATCACCGGACAATAATACGGGTTTGCGGTAAGAGGCGGCAGTGATGACGTTGAAAAGATTGCTCCAAAGTATCACGCTAAAGCCGAGCGTACGCGCAGTTTCCACGCTGGCCCCGTATTTTAAAGCTAAATAATGAGTTGCAAAAGTCAAAGCAAAGATACTGATGCCCTGCACCAGTATGCGCAAAAATCTTTTGATTGAGATGATAGGTCTTTTTGGATCAAGGGGTTTGCGTTTGGCGATATCCGCCTCTGCCGGCATTGCCTCAAACACCAAAGAACAAGTGGGGTCTATAATCAGTTCTATCAGCACGATGTGAATCGGTAAAAGCAAAGAGGGCATGCCCATAAGCGGAACGACCAGAGCGATTAATATCACGTAAATGTGAATGCCGAAAATGTAAGAGATTCCTTTTTGTATGTTATCATAAATGCGGCGCCCGTCGTGGATGGTGCTTACGACCGTATTCAATTGATCGTCCATCAAGATCATATCCGCCGCTTCGCGCGCCACGTTTGTCCCGCCTAAGCCCATGGCAATACCAACATCGGCTTCTTTAAGCGAGGGCGCGTCGTTGACTCCGTCGCCGATCATGGCGACGACTTCTCCAGCCGCCTGCAGTGCGCGTACGATCTTGAGTTTTTGTTCCGGTTGAACGCGCGCAAAGATTTTGATGCCGCGAATTCGCGATGTCAGTTCCTCATCCGTCATTGCATCTATTTCCATGCCGGTCATTATTTTATTTTTGTGATTGATGCCAACTGCCGTTGCGATGTGCAGTGCTGTTTTTGGATGGTCGCCGGTTATCATACGCACGGCGATTCCGGCGCGTTCGCAGGCCAATACAGCTTGTTTGGCTTAGGTTTTTGGAGGATCGCGAAACGCAAGCAGAGAAATGAATTCAAAATTATCGGCTTTTGATAAAGTCGCCGGCAAAGCGCCGCGAACATTCTTTTTCGCCAAAGCCAGAACGCGCATGCCGCGCGCAGAAAGTTTATCGACGTTTTTAAGTAAGAGTTTCTTTTCTTCCGCGGTCAGTTTTGATCGTTCGATGATTTGTTCTGCGCCGCCTTTGGCGTAAAGAGTCGTTTTGCCGGCATTCTTCCAAGCGTAACCTATAAATTTCAATTTGTTGTCAAAACCATATTCGCGCGTCAGCGCATTTTTTGATTGTAGGCTGTCTATATCAACGTCGGATTGTTTTGCGGTTTCAAAGATGGATAGATCTGCCGGATCAAACGGCTCCGACGGACAGGCAAGCATCGCATCTTTCAAAAACTCCTCACTCTTCATGTTCCGCCCCTCGCTGCCAATCATATCCTGCAGTTCCATACGGTTGACTGTCAGTGTTCCCGTCTTATCAGTGCAAAGCGTCGTTATACTGCCGAGCGTTTCGATGGCGTTGATTTTTTTATTAGGGCATTCTTTTTTGTCAGGCGATAAGCGCCGAGCGCGGCAAAAACAGCCAATACGACCGGCAGCTCTTCGGGAATTACGGAAATGGCAAGGGTAAGTCCATTTAGCAGGCTGTCGATGAGATTTTTTGTGTTGGCAAAATTAATAAAAAATAGGGAGATGCAGGAAAATAAACCAATAATGCCGAAGATCTGCACGAGTCTTCTTGTTTTTTTCTGCAGGGGAGTGGGTGATTCGTTGATCTCAGCCAACGACTCTCCAATGCGTCCGTACTGCGTCTTGGTTCCAACGGCGGTGATTTTTATTACAGCCTGGCCGGTCAGACACAGCGTTCCCGCGAATACGGAGTTTGAATCTCGAAATTCGGTATTCGGGGTTCGGTATTCGGGGTTCGGAGATCGAGTTTCGAGATTCGCCTTATGTACGGATCCGGATTCGCCGGTTAGCATCGATTCGTCGACCGAAAAGTTGGATGAGTCCAAAATCATGCCATCTCCTGCGATACGTTCACCCTCGCGCACGACCAGCGCGTCGCCCACAACAAGCCCATCGTTATTGATGGAGAACAGTTTCCCGTCGCGGATAACGCTTATCTTTGGGGTTGAGAGTTCTTTCAGCGCGTCCAAGGCTTTGTCGGTCTTCGCTTCTTGATACAGATCAATGCCAATCATCAGCAAGACGCCGATCATCATCAAAAAGCCATCCCATGCTTCGCCGACCAAAAAGTAGATGAGCGCGGTCGCGAGAAGCAGTAATAACATCGGCTCGTTAAAGATCTGCATGACGTAATCAAAAAAGCCCTTCTTTTTCTTCTTGAAAAGAACATTGCCGCCGCTTTTTTGTCTGCGCACGGCTTCTGATGTTGAAAGACCTTTAAAATGATCGTACTGCAACGACATGCGGACATTATAACATGGAACATGTAGCACATAACATGGAACAAAGAACATGGAATAGTATGTCATTGCGAGCGGAGTTGGACGGAGCGTGGCAATCTGGGCTGTCATCTCGAACGCAGTACATTTCTGTCGAGACGACGGAAGCTGTATAATGCATTCATGCCCAAAATTCTTAAGATGCTTTCCGAGTCTTATCTTGCGGTGATGGTCGCGTCCCTGCTTATCGGACTGTTCATTCCGTTTGCGAGGTACTTGATTCCGTTGAATACATTGTTGTTGCAAATCATCTTTTTTTTATCTTGTCTCAAAATAGATCTCAAACAAATGAAAGGATCTGCCAAGGATTGGCGCTTTTTGTTGTTCTCTAACTTTTTGATGCTTATCGCTTTTCCGATTATCGTTTGGTTTTTGATCGGTCAGCTTTATCCTGATGTCGGTCTGTCGCTATTCTTGTTGGCTGCGATGCCGGTTGGTATGACTGCGCCGCTTTTGGTTGAAGTTGTGGGAGGCAAACAATCCGTTGCAATGGTTTTGACTGTCACCACTTCGTTGCTCGCTCCGGTGACGATTCCTCTGCTCACAAAATATCTTTACGGCACTACGATCACAGTCGACGCTTTTGGAATGTTTAAACAGTTGATGCTGGTGATCTTTGTTCCGTTTATTCTTGCGCTTATCGTTCGTCGCACCGTCCCGACGTTTGTCGCAAAAATCAAACCAGCAACAAAACCCATTTCGATATTGCTATTGGGCGCATTGATTATCGGCGCTGTCTCAAAACAATCCGCATCGATAATTTTGATGTCAAAAGATTGGTGGCAGTTGTTTGTTTTGATCGGCGCGCTGTTCGTCTTTTTTCTTTTCACGCATTTTGTCGGTTACTATATTTTTTGGTGGAAAAATCACGACGAGAAAAATACCGCTTCCATCACTCTTACTTACATGAATTTTACTCTGGCCATTTATTTGGCTTCGCAATTTTTTCCTCGCCCCGGAGTTCTATTGCCGTTGGTTCTCTGCATTTTGCCGTGGGCGACCTTGTTGCCGCTTTGGAAGCAGGTTTCGGAGACTTTTTTAAAGCCGGGTAAGTAAGCGATCGGTCGGCCGTTCCCACCCTCTATCCACCCCCTCTTTTTGATAATATTGCGGGGGAGCCTTTCCCCCGTCGAACAGGGGAAAGGCAGTTGTTTTGTTTTGGAGTAGAGACGCCCTCCGAGGGCGTCTCTACGGGATAACCATATAACCTACAACTCCTTTCCCTCGTCTGACAGGGGAAAGAGCCTGCCCTGAGCGAGCATGAGTTAGAGCGAGTCGAATGGGTGGCGCGCAATATAATCAAAATGAGCGCCGGATAGAGGGTTTTTCAGGTCGTCAATTAAGCCAATTTTGCTAACTTTAGCCAAAAAACGTCAGGTACGCGATGCACGTTATGTACGCCATGTACATTAATCGAGGGTTGACAAAACCCTCGTTTTGTGTTATAGTACTCGGTCAAACTCGAGATCAACGCAAACAGGAAGCGCGTTGCCGAGAGTGACGATTCATCGCTTAAAAAGCGATTGGGCCTACACGGGGTATCCGTGGATGATTCTGCAGGGAGGTTCGAATGAACTACCTTTGGGATGGGCCGTTGTGATAAGGCTCACATTGACTTAAATGCGTGCCAGCTCGCACAAGGGCGAGCAGAAAGCAGGCGGTCAAGAATCACGGAAGCGCACAGTACAACTCAAGGCGTTAACCAATCAACTCTGGCAAAAGGAGAAGGTCATGAGGAATTGGCAAGTGCCACATTGACTATGGCGTCGGAAAAGCGATAGGGCGCGTCACCTGCCCCTCGGCGAAAAGTGGTGAGATCTGTGAGACGAAAGCATCGTCTCCGCCTTCCAGGTAAGGCGTGAATCCTGGAAAATTCCATCGGGTTTGGAATTCTCTGCTTCACCCAGGACGTGACCCGACACGTTCCTGGGCAGTTATAAAATCATAAGTTTTTTGTGACTTTGTAACTGCCACATTGGGCAGAAATTCTACCGACGCACAAGCGTCAGAAGGAACTACCGTGGAAAACTTCAATCACGTCATCGCGATCGCGGCAGTCAACAGTGTCGACCTGATTACCGTCTTGCGTAGCGACCGTGCTGCTCAAGTCAATATGTCGCGGAACGACGGCGAGCGGTTCATGCGCCGCGCGGTGAGCATCAAGCAGTTCGGCGAGTTCCTCGTCGATGCCACGCTGGACATGGATGAGCTCATCGAAGAGGGCTGGAGGATCGAGATCGGAAGCGAATCGATCATCTGCACCCGTCGCTCCGAGCTCGTCGACGTAGACGTCGCAGCCTAGTACATTCAACCGCCCATTCTGGGCAACTCACCCCGATTTTCTTTCGGGGGTGGAACCGGAAGCATGACAAAAAATTCATGCTTCCCGACCATTAAACAAAAATCATAAAACCCCGCGAGGGGCTTTATGTTTGGAGTTGATCCCCTGACCCGCCGTTGGCGGATCGGTCCCCTTAAAAAGGGGACGCGGAGATCCCCTGCTTTCATGCTTCGCATGTAAGCTGTCCCCTTAACAAAGGGACGTCGGAAGTCCGTGCCCCCTTTTTGCAAAGGGGGACATTAGACGCGCAGCGTTGAATTGGGGGAATCGACTTAACAACTCATCTCCTCCTGGCGTAGGAGGAGCGGCGAACGCGGAGTGAGCCGAGGTGGTAGACTTTCGGAACGGCGAGCGCGTAGCAAACCGAGGTGGTAGACGATTCTTGACACCATTCCCTTGTCGTGGACTATTTTATATTGTATCTTGTCAGCGCGTGACACTTTGGGTCACGTAGGCGACTTAGGTCGGCATCAAACCCGGCCAAGGAGGAATGATTATGCCTGGCAATGTACTGAACGGGACGGCGAAGGACGGCGTGCGTGGCACGCGAGCGATGGGCGCAGGGTCCACGGCGAAGGGCGCGGTGAACACTGCAATGGCGGCGCAGAAGATCGACGGCATCGATCCGAAGCGCGAAACAACTGACGACACGCAGGGGACGACGACGCTGGCTGGCCGCGATGTGCTTGCGAGCGCGAGGTCGATGGGCTGATGAAGATCGAACACCGTGCAAGATTGAGGTGGATCCTGCCTCAGTCGCGCCTCCCCAGGCAGTAGTTGGGGAGGCGACATGTGCAGCGCATGCAGTACGGGCTCGCCCCGCAGCTTCGACGGTTCACACCGTCACTCAAGCTGCGCCGCAGCCCGAATTCTTCTGAAGGAGACGTGACTAAGCGGCTCCTCTTTTTTTTGGGGAAGACGACAGCCGTCCGTCGTCTGCTGTCTGCCGTTGCAGTTTTGTAAAAAATCCAGTACTCTTTTGCAGTCGCGAACAATTGATGCGCAAGTGGCGGAATTGGTATACGCGTTGGCCTTAGGAGCCAATGCCCGCAAGGGCTTGTGGGTTCAAGTCCCACCTTGCGCACCACGTAAAGGCCGTGAATAAAAGCACGGCTTTTATTTTTACGGCGGGGCGTCATCAAGTGCTTGAGAATAAAAAAAGCCGGCTAACTTGCCAACTCTTTCTAGTTTCCAGTTTCTAGTTCATTTCGCTCGTTCCACGTACTCTCCCGTATCCGTATTGATGATCACCGAATCGTCTTGATTGATGAAGAGTGGAATCTGTACCATAAAACCGTTGTCGGTTTTAGCTTCCTTGGTAACGTTGCCGCTGGCTGTGTCGCCTTTAACAGCGGGTGTTGTTTCCGTGATTTTAAAAGCCATCTTTTGTGGCAATTGCAAAGAGATTGGGCTGCTGTCGTGCATCGAGATGGTAACTTCCAGACCTTCGCGCAAATATTGCGCCATATCGCCGACTTCCTCATCTGCCATCGTAACCTGGTCGTATGATTTTGAATCCATGAAAGTGTAACCCGTGTTGTCATGAAAAAGATATGACATGTTGTGGTATTCCAAATCCGCAAAAGTGATTGACTCGGATGTTTTGTAAGTCGTTTCCAAGGTTTTGCCGGTCTTTGCATTTTTGATGCGAGTGCGTACAAATGCCGCGCCTTTGCCCGGGTTTACGTGTTGAAATTCGGTGACAATCCAAAGCTCGTTGTTCTGCACGATGACTGCGCCTTTTTTGATTTCGCTTGTGCTACTCATACTTTACTCAATTACGAATTATCACCGCCTCAGCGGGATCCCGCCACAATATATTTAGTGGAGGCGGGACGAATGCCAAATTACGAATTCAGGAATTGCTCCGCAATATTATTTTATATTGCCGCAAGCCTCATCAATTTGGCATTTGGCATTTGTAATTTGGCATTACCTATAAGTGCGCCCATTATTGTTGAATTTGGAGGATTAGTCAAGAGAATGATCATCCCTAAAAAGAAGGGAGATAAAAAAAAGTCGTCGGCAACTGCGTGTCAGTTGACGGCGACGAGCGAGGGAGAGGGCTGGGCGGAGACGCGGGCCTTCGAGGCGGGCGCGAGAGCGGGAGCGATGGTCGATACGGAGACCGGTTTGCGTTCGGTGGATGCTTTGATCGCCGCCACTAACTGGGCGATGAGATACTTCGTGCGCTTGGTATCCTCGCCGTGTGTGAAGGAAAGCGCGATGAGCGCTCTGCGAGCGAGGACGTGTGGCCCGGCGGCGATCAGGTCGTGTTGCACCACCGCTTTCGCTGCATCTGCCAACATCCGGCGGGCATACGACCATTACGAGTTGTGCGGCTCCATGCCGATCATCTGGATGAGCGCGGAATCCAGGTACTCCAGGCCCGGCAGATCGCGATGTTGTGCATTCTCATGGATGACAAGAAACTGCCTGCTGATCTCTGTAAGTGCCATTCCAACCTCCATTAGGGGGAATGTCTGCCTGCGATATTGCTGTTTGCAGGTCAGACGGGGGAGGGCTACAAAATACAAAAAATGTCGGAGAGTGTCAACTTGGGCGCGTGGCTCTTGCCTAACTTACATCTATTTGTTAATCTATCCGCCGTTAGGGCATGTAGCACATAACACATAACATGTAGCTTCAAACTCCGAAAATTGTTAATTGTTAATTGAACAAGCGGGTATCGTATAGTGGCTATTATGCGACCTTGCCAAGGTCGAGAGGCGGGTTCAATTCCCGCTACCCGCTCCATGCAAAAAACTCCTTTAGGGGAGTTTTTTGAATTTTCAATTATTAACATTCAACATTTAATTTCGCAGGTTTGTTTTGTTTACTTCAAAAAAATAAGCGGTCGGGAGTGCCCGCCGCGCCAAGTCAAGATCGTCTAGACTTCGCCTCGAGAAAGGTAGTATTGCCGCGCTAGGCGGGAGTTTGCCATGGCGCGTTCGGGGTCCTTTAGCAGTTCGCTGATGTATGAGCGGTCCAAGAAGATGATGGTCTGCGGCGGCTTGTAGTCGCCGCCGAGTATCATTGACCGGCGTCGGCATCGCTTGAAGTTACTGCCATATCTGCAGAGTCGGCGTATTCTTGACATTTTGTCTCCTTATGATGATTGGGCTGTCATGCTTACGGCTCACTCGGATCTGAACCGATGACTTCATGATAGTGCTGTTCCTCTCCTTTTCGCGCGAGTTGTCGAAAAAAGATCATAACTTCAGCTGCCACATCGAGTTCTTCTTTGGAGAGTGCGGTGACGGGTTCCTGAAGTTGATCCATCAGCGCAGCGTACCGTGTGAGCTTCCCGTTCACTTCCGAAGTCGTCGTCGGCGTAGGACGCACGTAGTTCAAAACGATGTCTGTTGCGATCCGATAGCTCGAGAAGCTAGCAGACTGGCTGGCGGGGACTTCGACTTGGTAGGCCTTGAGCACGAGAGCGAAATAGTACTTTGCGGCTAGATAAGCGCCCCTGAGAAGCGATTCCGGAAGTGTCTGACGCGCGCGGAGCACGGCCTCTAAATGGTCGGCCATTGCAGCTGCAGCGAACGTCCAATGATCGGGACCGACTACCTCAAATGACGGTGTTTCAGGCATGACTCCTCATTGTCTGCGGCCAAATGTTGATGTCCAAACCAACGTTTTTAAAATTACCTGAAAGCCTGGCGCTTGTCGAGAAGGATGCACGAAAACCTGAAGATTTTTATGAGAACATAGCGAGGGGACGTCCCGCTGCATGCTCCATGAAAAACCTCATCGGGTTTTTTCGTTACACGTCAACCTTCGCACGGATATGTGACTATTGTATCTTTCTCGGTATTGCTGGTAAAATTTGATAATAATTTTTTAATTGAATAAATATGAAGGAATCGTTCCATCAAGAAAGGCCAGTGCTCGAAAGCAAGGATCATATGGTCGAAAGTCGCAGAAAGGAGCTTATTCGTGCCAAGGAAATACTTGACCTGGTTTCAAGAGAGGTTGGAGGCACTGAAAATAGCGCCATGGGAAAGCTGGTAGACTTGTCCGGACATGGTAAAAACAAATTGCCGGATGAGGTTGAAGCGGTTTATAAGCAATTGTTTCATTTTAAGCAATCAGTTGAGGAACTGATTAGAACGCAGTTGGGGATCAAGGGCGACCCTGAATGGGACGATTTTTGCTATGGCCCTCTCGATGAATATGTATCCAGACATGTAGACGAGAGCAGCCCTAAATATATAAAGCCGGATCATAGACGGATGAAAAGTTGGGATGAATAATTCCTAATTGATGCACCGCATGGATTTTCGCTTTGGCGGAAAGATGAAGGAGCTCATGACCGAGAGGGGTCTGATGAACGATGCGGATATGGCTACTTTTGCAGGTTCTGTCAAGAATCCGGTTAATCCGGAGACTTAGGTTTCTGCCCTGAAGCAGATAGAGATCTCCAAGACTTTGCATGAGATGAAAACCGTTCATCTTATGAATCACACTGATTGCAGCGGCTATGGGGGAAGAGTGGCTTTTGCGGACGGACCATGCCGACTTTTTTGCGTCGGTCGAGTGAGCGCGTGATAGCATGCGGGGGATGGATGCGACGATCGGTAGCGAGTTCCAATAACCCTTGCTAAAATTTTGAAACTGCACTATTATCTGTCGAAACACGGGTATTCACTATCCGAAAAATATGTTAAAAATGTTTTTAAAAATATTTTCAATATCAAAAAAGACAAAACAAGTTGACCCTTCCGATTGCAAGCAGGCCGACTTGATTGATATTGGTGAAAAGATTCAGAGCAAGATAAACAAATTGTACAAAGGATCAATCGCCATAAGGCAAGTGGATGCCGGTTCCGACAATGCGTGCGAACAAGAGCTGGTTGCGCTTTCAAACGCTTACTACGACATTGAACGATTCGGGATTCATTTTGTCGCATCGCCTAAACATGCGGACGTACTTTTGGTTACCGGGCCGGTAACGCGCAATATGGCGGAAGCCGTCAAAAGGGCATATCAGGCCACTCCCGCTCCCAAACTTGTGGTTACGGTTGGAGACGATGCCGCTGATGGCGGAATATTTATGAATTCTTATGCCGTTCAAGACGGAGTCAATGCGGTGATACCGGTGGACTACCATATTCCCGGAGACCCTCCATCTCCGCAGACGATTCTTTGTCATTTCTTAAAAATGCTCGAAATGCTTGAGGGCAAGAAGCAGGCTAAATAATATTAATATGTTAGACGCAATTTTATCTCCGGTGGGTTTTATTTCGCTCGTACTTTTTTTCGGAGTTGGGGCGATTGGAGCGCTGATGTTTCGAAAGAATGACGAATTCGCCAATGTTTGGAGCAGTTTTTTTGCGGTAGCCGGTTCGCTGTGGGGAGTACTTTTTGCATTGCTCGCATTGAACGCCGCGTATCCATTGCTCCTCTCATTCGGCGTAAATACGTTCCCTTTGTTTTCGGTATCTCTTACCGTCGATAAGTTGTCCGCTTTTTTTATTTTCGTCATTTCCGCCATAGCGCTTTTCTGTTCAATCTACGGTTACGGTTATGTTAAGCATTATTATGGCAAATACAGTATCGGCACTTTAGGCTTTTTTTACAATCTATTTATAATCGGCATGTTACTGGTTGTGACGGCGTCGAACGCAATCTTTTTTCTCATCGCTTGGGAGATAATGTCCGTCGCATCGTATTTTTTGGTTGTCTACGACCGCAACGAGCAGGAAAACGTGAAGGCGGGGTTTTTGTATTTGGTGATGACGCACGTGGGAACGGCATTTATAATTGCGGCTTTTCTATTACTCTTCAAATACACCGGTTCCTTTGATTTTGAAGCGGTTAAATCGGGCGCATTGCTCATTCCGGCAAGCGTTAAGGATGTTATCTTTGTGTTGTCGCTGATTGGTTTTGGCACCAAAGCCGGTATTATTCCGTTTCACATTTGGCTCCACGGTGCGCATCCCGCCGCGCCATCGCATGTATCGGGATTGATGTCCGGTGTCATGATAAAAACAGGCATCTACATGATGATCAGGATTTTTCTCGATCTGCTTCAACCCGTTCCGACCTGGTGGGGACCGGTAGTTATGATTGTCGGATCGGTGTCGGCATTGCTTGGAGTGCTCTATGCTTTGACGGAGCACGACATCAAGCGTCTTTTGGCGTACCACAGCATTGAAAACATTGGAATCATTTTACTCGGGCTCGGCAGCGCCCTAACATTTTCTTCTTTGAACTTACCCTCGCTTGCATTGCTCGGCCTTGTCGCTGCATTGTTCCACACCCTTAATCATGCCACTTTCAAGTCCTTGCTGTTTTTAAGCGCCGGGTCGGTAATCAATGGGACGCATACCAGGAACATGGAGGAGTACGGCGGTCTCATCAAGTACATGCCGTACACCGCTTTGTTTTTTCTTGTGGGATCGATGGCCATATCCGCCTTGCCCCCGTTTAACGGATTTTTCAGCGAATGGCTGACTTTCCAAGCGCTTTTTCAGGGAATGAAATCCTTGGATCTTTTTACAAAATGGACGTTTATCGGCTCGGCCGGTGCTTTGGCGTTTACGGGCGGTCTTGCTTTGGAGTGTTTCGTGAAAGCTTTTGGAGCCACGTTCCTTGCCAGACCCAGAAGCGCAGAGGCGCGGCACGCAAAAGAGTCTTCACTTTCTTTAAAGTTCGGTATGGGAGCGCTGGCGGCAATGGCATTGCTGTTCGGAATTTTTTCGGGATACGTAACCTCGATTCTTAACCGCATCGGCCTTGATTTCGGTTTTACGTCGTCATTTGTGTCCTCCACTCCCGAACAGAGTCTTGCGGCCGGCGGCTTTTCGATTGTTTCAGGTCCTGCGTTTTTTATCTTGCTGGCGGCGGTTGTGCTGGCTGTCGTTTTTGCCGTTAAATTTTTGGTGAACAGGAATCAAAAAGTTCGCGTCGGTGCGACATGGGACTGCGGAGTGGATTTGACGCCTCGCATGGAGATCACCTCCACCGGATTCGCGCGATCGATCATCTTGATTTTTAAGGGCATCTTAAAGCCCAGCATTCAGCGCGAGATAGAGTATCGCGATGCAGACAGTAGGTATTTGCCGATATCAAGAAAGATAACATTAAAGGTGAATGATATGTATCGGACGTATTTCTACGCTCCTTTGAGCGGTTTGGTATCTTTTGTATCCGAGCGCGCCAAATATATACAGAGCGGCAACATCAACGCGTATATTTTATACATATTGGTCGCTTTGTTGGCCTCGTTATATTTAGTGAAATAAAATATGGAAAGCATTTTTTGGGCGATTCAACTAGTTATGGTGCCGGTGATGTCGCCGCTTGGCGTCGGCATAATCAGAAAGATAAAAGCGAAGCTCCAAAATCGCCGTGGTGCAAGCGTCTTTCAGCCATACAAAGATCTGTGGAAGCTGTTGCATAAAGACGAGGTGCTAAGCAGCGATGCATCTTGGATTTTTAAAGTCGCTCCGTACATCATCTTCGCCGTCACGATTGTCGTTGGGTTGAGCGTTCCGCTGTTTGCCTCTTTTTTGCAAAATACTTTTACGGGCGACATGTTGATGGTCGTCTATGCCCTTGCCATCGGTACTTTCTTTTTGGCTTTGGCCGGCATTGATACGGGAGGAGCTTTTGGCGGTTTCGGTTCCAGTAGAGAGATGACGGTTTCGGCTTTGGCGGAAGGGGGACTGATTTTCGCGCTGTTGACGGTCGCGTTTCGCAGCGGCACAACGAATTTGTTCGCCATATCAAACGCCGCGATTTTGAACACCGGATATTCTTTTCTGCCCGTCATCTTGTCCTTTTTTGGATTTTTTATCGTTTTGCTGGCGGAAACGGCCAGATTTCCTTTTGACAATCCCGCCACGCACTTGGAGTTGACCATGATTCACGAAGCGATGATCTTGGAATACTCGGGAAAAAGATTGGCTCTCATAGAATGGGCTTCGGCCAACAAATTGTTCATCTTTGCGGCTTTGGGGGCGAATTTGTTTTTTCCATTCGGCATCGCGCATGATGCTCAACTCGGGTCTATCGCATTCGGCGTCGCTTTCTTCTTTATAAAATTGTCGGTGATCTACATCGCAATCGCAATACTCGAATCCAGCATAGCTAAATACAGATTTTTCCGCCTTCCGGATCTGTTGCTGGTTTCTTTTGTGCTAAACGTGGTGGCGGTGGCCTTTCTGATATAAATATGCTCACAACATTCTCTCAAATTTTTCTGGCGTTGTTTTTTTTCACTATTGTTCTTTTGCATTTGGTGAGAAAAAATTCCAGCATTGCCGCGCTGTACGGAATCCAATCTTTGGTGATTGTCATATTGCTGGTCGGTACATATTTTGAAACGGGTGACGGCTGGTCGCTGCTTATCGCATTGCTCACCTTGGTTGTAAAAGTGATTTTGGCGCCCGCATTCATCTTTCGTCTCCTTAAGAAGCACGATTTAAAGTTTTTGGTCAGCAGCTATGTCAACGTTCCTTTGACGCTTGTTATTGTGACTATGCTGACTGCTGTTGCGCATTCAAACTTGTTTGCGCCGCTGGTCCAAATCATACCCGCCAATCAACAGCTTCTTTCGTTGGCGCTTTCCGCGTTGTTCATCTCGTTGTTCTTGATCGCGAACCGCAAAGGAGCGCTCTCGCAAATCGTCGGCATACTTTCGCTGGAAAACAGCATCGTGGCTTTTGCTTTGTTTGCCGGTCTCGAACAACTGCCTATCCTGCAAGTCGGCATTTTGTTTGATATATCCATCTGGATCGCGATCGCCACAGTCTTCATGTCCATGCTTTACAGGCACTTCGGGTCGCTTGATGTGTCCGAAATGAAAAATCTTACAGAATAATATTATGGAACTCACTTTAATTTTTTTGCCGATTTTGGCGGCGTTCTTCGTAAGCCTTTTGGTTAAGCGTAGGAGCGCGATGGAGTATGCTACGGTAGCCGCTTCTTTGGTGGTGTTTGTGGAATCTGTGTCGGTGGCGATACGAGTTTCTGCAAACGGTCCTCTGACGCTGGCGCCCATCTTTTCCATCGACGCACTTGGAGCGATCCTCATGTCCACCATCGCATTGGTCGGTTTGTTTGTTTCTTTCTATTCGGTTTTTTATCTGCGCAGGGAGATGGATAAAGGCATCATCGGTTTCAGCCGAGTTAGGCAGTACTACATGCTGATGAATCTTTTTCTCGGAGCGATGCTTTTGGCGGCGACATCCAGCAATCCGATTTTGACTTGGATTTCTATCGAAGCAACTACGCTTTCGACGGCATTTTTGATCAGTTTTTATAACAAACCGGAGGCCATGGAGGCTGCATGGAAATACTTGATCGTCAATTCCGTAGGTTTGCTTTTGGGCTTTTTTGGCACGCTGCTTTATTTTACGTCGTTAAAAACCGGAGCGGGCGCCGCGGTCTTTACCACTTGGGACAGCCTTCTTTCTAACGCAACGCATTTGGATCCCGTGGTTGCCAAAGCCGCTTTTGTTTTTGTGCTGATCGGATACGGAACAAAAGTGGGTTTGGTTCCCATGCACACCTGGCTTCCGGATGCGCACAGCAAAGCCCCGATGCCTATCAGCGCGTTGCTTTCCGGCGTCCTTTTGAACGTTGCATTCATCGCATTATTGCGTTTTAAAGCCATAACCGATATAGCAGTCGGTCTTGATTATTCGCAAAAGCTTTTGATTGTTTTTGGGTTCCTTTCCATCTGTGTTGC
>Ga0172379_10004938_pt1 | contig 19129 bp, 5 predicted proteins | sample GrowelOW334metaG_FD_119756 | JGI IMG/M metagenome (GOLD analysis project Ga0172379, IMG submission 119756) | Groundwater microbial communities from an aquifer near a municipal landfill in Southern Ontario, Canada - Groundwater well OW334 metaG | ecosystem: Environmental > Aquatic > Deep...
CCAACATTGCCTTGAAAGTTGTTGGCAGCCATGGCTCTGCTGAGGGCGCCGTTGTGATGATTATCGAAAGCCATCGGGCCAGCTCCCAAATCGCTGCCGAGTACTTTGGTGAGAATCAAGAGGTCGGCATTGTCAAACTCCACACCGTGTTGGTGCTTTGAATTGATGCCGCCAATCACTGTGATTTTGGTTGGTGGATGTTGAGTGGTCATAGGTTTCTCCTAAGAGTGAGGTCCAAGCAAAGTAGTGCCTAACGCTCCAGCAAATCTGGGAGAGAAAGAGCAGAATCAGTGCAGTGGTTGAAAAAGGGTGAGATTGCCGTGAGTGGTTGGAAGAAATAAAAGAACGTATCCACACCATAGTGTTGTGGGGCAACGAAGTTAAATCTTTCGAGAATAGGTGTTAAGCGAACCTATGCAAGCTATCAGAGCAGAGTCAAACTTAAGAACTAGACAAATGTACATGTCCTTAAACGGCTTGAGATTTTCCTTTTGGTAATAGTCGAGTGCTGTATGACTTGGCAGATTCGCACAGATACTCTGTTTCCTTGCGCTAGCTCCGTAATCATTCTTACGGCTGATTTAGTTCATTACCCGGCTTCTGTTTACAAAACAGAAGGTTGCTAGCAAACTCAAGGTCTAGACTTGCGGAGCGCGCCAAAGTCTCAGCCTTTTCCACCATCTTCAATAGCTCTTTCCTGTCGCTGTCTGAAAGCTTGCCACCGTCTGTGATTTTGGCCACTGCAGATTCTTTGCTGGCTTTTGCTGCTAAAGCTTTGCCATAAAGGTGAGCCGCAGCTTGATAATATTTCTCTGCTGCATCCAGTCTGCGAGTAGCTAATTCAGCCTGTTTGGCTCGGTTTGATACCAGTCGCTGCAGCACTAATATTTGAGTCTTGAACTGCTTGACGCGACTATCAATTTGATCCCCAGGCTGTGCCTGGGCACTGTCTAAGTCTTCTTGCATAGCAGCGTTCTGAAAGGCTTCACGAGCCAATTTTATCTGTAGCGTGGTGTTGTAAACTAATTCAATTACTACTTCGTCTTGTGCTTTCAAATATGCATCTATGGCGCTATAGAGTTTCTCTACGGCATCTTCAAGGCGGCTCACCACCTTTGCTGATGCTTGCTGCGGGAAATTGCAGACTGCAGCCTTTAGCTCGTACGTCGCCTCAATCGCTTGCTTGATTCGCCGCTGTTTTTTTTCAACCGCGATATTTTTCCAGATATAGTCTAAATCGATAATTGACTCATGATTATCAATTTCAATCTCTCTCTTTATTAGGTAGAGACAAAGCAAACCTGCTTCAATTGTGCGTCTTGATCTATCTAGCTTGTTTTCTTTCAATAGCTCAATAGACTCATTGAACATTGTAACAACGCTGACGAGTTTAAGTTTATTTGCTTCACTAACCACGCAATTGCTAAACTCAATTGCCATTTTCGTTTTTATGATTGCCCCAGAAAGCTCAAGGGCGCGATATTCTACAGTGTCATCATCAAAATTTGGTGGAGAGCTTTCTAAATGTTCACTGTTTAATTGCTGCTTTGCTAGTTCTAGTCTGAACAGTCCAAATTCGATACGCCTTATGCTTTCGCTATTGTTCTTCTTCTGGTCGAAATTGCTGTCCCCTAAGGCGGCATTACAATCTTCTTCGGCCATACAAATATGATTTCTTACCAAAACGCTGAGAGCATCTTCGCGACCCTGAATCAGTTCGTCTATTTGACCAATAGTTCGCACCAATTGTTCTATTTTGGCCTCAGGGCTTCTTTCTTTGAGCCATTCTAAAAGATGATGAGGCAGTTTGAATGGCATTGTTATATTGCGCTCTCGCCAGCAGCTAATTTTTCAATATCCGCTCGAAGCTGGAGAATACTTTGTTCTAACTGGCATAAGAGGTCGGTAGCCTTTCCTTCCCATGGTATCGATATTTCGCTTAGCTCTATATAGTCGCTTTCACCGAGTATATGTTCAATTGCTTCAGCTTCTAAAATTTGGCGTCCAAAATCAGCATAGAGCCACGCTACGCCGGCCAAGTCAAAGCTCTCTTGCAAATTGCCGCTAAAGAGACTTTTAAAGGCTGTCTGTAGCTCATCGGTGGCATTCTTTATGCAATCAGCTATTAGTTCATTCTGACGGTAGGTTGTTGCCTTAAAGTCTTCTGTTAGCTTTGCTAAAGCTAGTTCGACAGTAGCTAATCGAGTTTTGACTTGATTTTTGCCTGGCTGCTGCTTTGCTTTTGCCACCAAATTACACCGTTTTTTTCGGCTCTGCCAGAGTGTAAGTCAAAACCAAATCATTTTTAGTTTGTGAGTAGGCTTTATATTTACCAGCGCCGTTGCCGCCGCTAATGACGATTAAGTCACTGTCAGGGTTTGACTCAAGTATTTCGAACTTACTGGCTTCGAACTTGCCGAGATTGGCTTTGTACATTGATTCTTTAGCTGTCCAGATTTTCGTTATCTCGGCGTTTAGATTGGCACTAGGACAAGATTCTAGCTGCTTTAGCTCAGAGGGCTGCATGAACGAGGAAGCAAAATCAGTATCGCGCGAGCTAATTGTTTCAGCATCAATGCCCGGATGGCCAACATCGACAAAGCTTGCCAGGGCTATTCCTTTGCCGTTTGTATGAGTTATTGAAATGGCTATTGGTGCAATCGATTTGTCTTTTATGATGGCATAAGGCGAGCGATCGGGATGGTTGTGTATTTCTACATCATGGGGCCCAAGAATGCGGCCGATACCATTGCGCACTAAGGTTCTAATGGCATCTTTAGCGGCAATTCTCCCTAGCAGCCAATCTACTTTTCTTTTCTTAGATTGGCCCACGCTGCGCCATTGGTTCAGTTCATTCTTGCTTAGAAGATAGTCGAGACACCACTCTAAGATTACTTCGTCATCGCTCAAAACATCTTGCGAAACCTGCATTATGGCGCAACGTTCGCGCACCTGATTGCTTAGTTCGTCTGTAGTGATGATGCTCGAACTTAAGATCGACGAAAGCGGGTTAGCGACAAAGTTTTGCCAAGTGTTACTTAAGACTACACGCCTGCTGTTGATGCTGTTAATTCGCAGCGCTAGTTCTCCGCCGCTCATAACTTCGACTTCTGCTTCTGTCGCTCTTTCTGACAGTGCTGGCAAAGTTGCCGCTACTTCTACTTGAGGTGCTAGGGCGGCGGGATTCAAATAAAAGTCGATTGATTCAATAAAGAAAGGCAGCAGGGCAGTGGCCGAAAGATTTTTTTCGTAGAGATAGAACAGTACAAACTGACTAGAATTATCTAGTAATAGTGGGTTGAGAAGGAAATTGGCCTGGGGTAAATTCGGCATCCAATTGGCTGCTGGAGTAGCTTTCGCTCTACCACCGATAGCTTTATTTCCCACTTGATCTAGGGCTTTTACAGCTTGCATTGTTGGGCCGTGAAACATTGCTTTGGGGCTGTACAGCTGTTCATGCTCTTTGAGGTTGATTGCTGGTGCACCGCTGACTGCTAACCTGGCCTTGTTGGCATTTTTTGCTTGCTCCGTATTGGCGCTGCCATACTCGGCCGCAAAGACAAAGTCTGCCATCATCAAGACTGTGGGGTTGTCAGCTTCAGCCATTTCTACATGAATTTTCCCATCTCTATCGGTAACGGTCATTTTTAACGATAGTTCGTTTTGGTCTACCACTAAACGTCTAAAGGCTTTGACTTGTTCCAGTCTTACAATGACGCTACTGCCGTGGTTGTCTCGATTGTGGTGAGCCATGGCCGCTTCTGCCATGATCTCTAGTGATACCATTAGCGGTACTAGGTGTACGCGGGTATTTTCTACTGCACTGACGACGCCGCCAATGGCGTGGTCGAGTAAATAGAGGTCAGTGGCTAAGTTTAGGGTGAGGAAGAGTTCGCTGCTTTCGGCGTTAGGAAATACTTGGCAGCGCTTGAGAAAAGGCAGCTGCTCTGGCTCATTGCTCGTATCGAATTGTCTGAGCCACCCGGTGTTGTCATCTTCGAAACCTTGATCGTACTCTTCGACTGCGGCTCCGGGCTCGTCCTGATTTTCTATATAAGAGCGCATTACTTGCTCAGAGACGGCGCTAATGCGGCTATAAAATGAGGCATTGGTGCTGAGAAAACTCTGCACCACCAGTTCTTCAGAGTCATATTGTTCGTCAGCTGCGGGCTCAGAATCTAGACGATGGCTTCCGCTTTTGCTTGGTGAATAGTCTTGCTGGCCTGACGGTAGCTGGTCATTGCTTAAAAGGCTGGTGTCGATTTTAAGATCGGCGTAGGCCAGTAGCAGTGGGGTGCCGGGTGCGACCACTTTAGTCGGCGGAGTCTGCCAGTTGACGGTAAGAGGTTCACGGCGCTGGTAGAGATAGTCAAGTTTGGCTGGTACTTCTTGGACAAAGAGAGCTGCCAAAAGATGATGAATTTGAGTCAAACCAGATTTGGAAGACAAATTGGTTGCCACGGCTAAGTGATCTTGTTTAGTCAGGATGCTCGGAATTAGTGAGCTTAATATGCCACTGGGGCCAACTTCGATAAAAGTGCGTACACCAGAATCGTACATTGACTGAATGGTTTGACGCAGGGCTACTGGCTTGGTAAACAGCTCGGTGAAGAAGGTGCGAATGCCTTCGATGTCGTCTGGGTAGCGCTGAGCCGTAGAACATGACCAGCCCGGAATGGCTAGGGGGCTAATTTCGACAGCGCGAACGGCCGCTTCTTTGCCGACCATAACCGCTTCGACTAGAGGGGTATGGTAGGGAATGGCCACCGGTAAAAGGTGGCAAGGTAAGTGCTGTTCTCGCAGAGCGTTGTTGAGATTTTCAATGGCTTTGGCACTACCAGTGACTATTGAATGATCATCGCCAAGGTCGGCACTGAGGTGAACCTCTTTGCGATCTGCTAGAGGCACAAGACTCATAACAGTTGCAGCCGGTGCTAAGATTCTCAACGAGCGCAAGTCGGCTAAGCTGTCGGGCGGCAGTGTGCGAGCCACTTCAGTGCTTACTTCATAAAATGTCTGAGCCACAGAAAGCACGTCCACTGAGCCACCGGTTGTGATGGCGGCGAATTCGCCAGTGCTACAGCCCATTATGGCGTCAGGTTTTATTTCTAAGTGGCTGAGGAACTGATAGAGAGCGTATTCGGCTAATAAAACCGCTACTACAGCAAAATCAGCTGCTGCTAGTGAAGGCGAGCCTGTTCTTTCTCCAGCCGTAAACGGTGGGGGAAATATTGACTTACTAGGTAACTCTGTGGCGCCTGCCGCTAAGGCTATGTTGTCGACTATCTCAAAGACTTCTCTAATTTCAGGGAAGAGGACGCAGAGGTCGGCCAGCATGTTGGTATAGGCTGAGCCAAGACCGGGGTAGATAAACGCCGTCTGGCCGCCTAGCAGTGTCTCTGGTGAGGTGAAGTAAATTCCCTTTTTAGTTTCGCTAATTTTCTTAGTGCTAGCGTCTCTAATTTGCTCTGCTGCACTGGCGAGACGCGCAGCAAGTTCACTAGTTGAACCGGCCACCACTGCCAGTCGATATCCGCTGCGAGGGGCCGAACCAGACTGGCAATTGAGAGTATAGGCGAGGTCTTTTAAAACAATTGTGTGTTGATCAATAGTAGCGCCTAAGGTGCTAATTGCAATGAGCAAACCTTCGCGACTAGAACTTGATAGAAAGAAGACCTCGTTCTCCCACTCTTGCATCAGCGAACGTTCTTGGCTTTCGCTCGAGTGAGAGGGGTTATGCAGTGCTTGGTCTGCAACCGAAGATTGAGCTGTGTTCTCTTCTAAGATAATGTGAGCATTGATACCGCCAAAGCCAAAAGCGCTCACAGCCGCGCGCCGCGGATGCTTGCGGTCATCAGTTTTGAGCCATGGTCTCGTTTGCGAGTTGACATAACAAGGATGTTTTGCCCAGTTGATTTTGCTGTTAGGCGTGGTCACGTTCAGTGTTGGTGGCAAAATCTTATGATGCAATGCCAGCGTGGCTTTGATGATACCTGCCACAGCACTGGCTGATTGCAGGTGGCCGATCATCGACTTGACTGAGCCGAGGGCGCACCAAGGCTCTAAGTCGCTCGCACTATCGGCTACTTCTAGTTCGCTATTGTGCCGACCTAGTTTGTTATCTTTGAATACTTTTTCAACGGCTTGCAACTCCACTACGTCGCCTGCAGGAGTGCCGGTGCCGTGTGCTTCTAACAATTCGATGGTTGAAGGTGATACGCCAGCCATGGCGTATGCATTGCGCATTGCCAGAGCTTCGCCCTCTGCTGAAGGTGCTATGACGCTACCGCCGTGTCCATCGCTGGATGAGGCGACGCCGCAGATTGTGGCATATATTTTGTCGCCATCAGCCTCGGCATCTTTTAAGCGTTTTAAACAGATCATACCGACGCCTTCGCCAAGCATGGTGCCATCTGCGCTTTGATCAAAGGGCCTGATACTATCGCTATGAGACAAGGCCCCTAGGCCGCAGAACATCTGGAAAAACACTGCCGAAGAGTTTATATGCACGCCGCCGGCGAGAGCAAAATCGCAACGGTTTTCGAGTAAGTCATTTACTGCTGTTTCTACCGCAATCATTGATGAGGCGCAAGCCGCATCAATCAGCAGGTTGCGACCTCGGAAACCTAGTTTGGCTGCTAGTCTACCAGCAGTGACGCTGGGCATGGTGCCGGGAATGGTATCGGAGTTTACTGGTTGGAGATTGCCTTGAATCTGCGCCGCGAGCTGTTTGAGAAGGTCATCATTTTGCTCTGGTAGAACGGCTTGCAATATCGCTGCAATTTCATTGACTGTTTTGCACTGCTGTACAAGATTGAGACACCCGGCTCCAGGAGCGCCAATCCGTCCTATGATAATCTCAGCGCGGTCGCGATCAAATGGCTTGGTCAAGTAGCCAGCGTCGACCATAGCGTCTTGGGCAACCTTCAGTGTGAGCATTTGGTCTGGGTCACTACCGACCACAGAACTTGGCATGACGCCATATTTCAGAGGGTCGAACTGAGCAAACTCAGTGATGAAGCCACCGCGCTTGGCATAGCTCATGCCAAATTTAGTAGCATCTTTGTCGTAGTAATCAGCCAAGTTCCATTCTTTGTCGCTGACTTCACGCGTGGCGTCGAAGCCGCGAACTATGTTTGACCAATAGCTGGCAAGATCGGGAGCACCAGGAAAAAGGCAGGCCATGCCAATTATGGCAATTTTACCCCGCTTTATTTCTGCTGTTGGCTTCTCGCTTTTCGACGGCTTCATCGTGCCAATTCTTGCACCGGCGGTGACGAAGCGAATCTATTGAATGTTTTGCTGGCAATGCCGCCCAGTCCTTCAACAACTATTGCTAGCTCACCACTTTCGTTGTAGATAGCCAAGTCACAGAGTAGGTCTGTAGCTGAGGATGTGCCTAGATATACTCTCGCTTTGACTGTACCCAATCCGATAGGACGGAATAGATACATGTTGCGGAAGCCATTGGGCAATACAGTTACGTCTTGGTGATGACGGGCCCAGACACCAGCCAACTGCATGGCACTATCAACTAATAGAGGGTCAACGTTCCAAGCGCTTGAGTCTGCTGTCGTGACAAAATCAATTGGAGCACTGCCAGTTATTTCACCAGCAATGTCGTTGTTAGCCAGACAAATTATTGATGCCAAACCTTGGAAGGCAGGGCCATGGAAGAGCCAAGTGCCATATAGATCCTTAGGCTGAGGCAGCTCTGAAGTCGAGGCTGGTAGGTCGCGTAGGTTGAACTTAGACTGAATGGGGGCTGCTAATTCAGTGTTCCAAACTTCTGGACACAACGATGCTTGTTGGGCAAACTTAGCCTTGCAGCGGAAGTGTGCTTTTCTAGGATTTGCTGACAATAATTGCACGGCTACTGTGTTTTCGTTATCGGCGTCGATGCCGACTTCAATTACAAAGTCTTTTTCAGATGAATGGAAAACAATTCCTGATGGAATATCCAGGTCTGAAACTTGCACAAGATGTTTGTCAGGATAGACAGCTCGGGCGGCTTCAAGCATTAGCTCAAGAGCGCATGCCATCGGTAACACCGGTATGCCGTCGAACTTGTGGTCTTGCAAATACACATGTTTTTTAGTGTCTATTTTTAGCAAGAACGAAGAGTTATTCGGCCCCACCTCGGCGCTGTTGAGGAAGACCCCCATAGGCACTAGCGGTGTTGTTGGTGGCACTAGCGTCAGTGGCAGGTTTTTAGCGGCAAGCTGGGCCCGCACTATTGGTGCTATCGGTGCTGCTGTTTGAGTCGCTGCACCCTGACCGTTAGAAGCTTTGTTTGCTGCTGTGGTCTGAGTTGATGAAGATGGACCGACTTTGCTGGCGAGCTTGCCGACTAACATCACTTCCACTTGTTCGGGACAAGCTTTGTTGAGTTCTTCTAAGAAGCAGAGGCTGCCATCTTCAGGTTGAATCATCGACCAGCCGTGGCTGGCGAATACTTCTTCTAGTTCTGGTGGGGCCATACCGGCTTGCCACGGACCCCACATAAGAGAGGCAACACGAGCGGTTGTGCGTGTTTTTAGATTGAGCGCTAATTTGTTTAGGGCTTCGTTGGCTGAGACGTAATCTGCTTGGCCAGAGTTACCGGTCCTGCCGACAACCGACGAGAAGAAGTACATAAATTGCAGTGTATCAAGGCGCACTTTCTCAGAAAGAGTGATGGCACCTTTGATCTTGGTGTCATAGACACGCTCAAATGATTCAAGCGATTTGTCTTTGATCAGTGCATCTTCAATAATTCCGGCACCATGAATGACACCATCAATATTTGAAGTCTCATAGATAGAATCGATCAACTCGCCAAATGCAGCTGCATCAGCAATGTCTACAGAGTAATACTTGGCGGTAGCCCCTGCCAATTTGAGCGCTTCTAGCGAGGCACGTACTTCGCGTTCACGTAATAGCTGCTGATAGTTCTGTTCTATTTCGCGGATGTTTACTGCTTGACCGAGGGCCTGTTTCTCGTCTATCAAGGCTGCCTTGATCTCTTTAGCTGAATTCAGACCGGCTGTGTTAGCTGATTCTGTATCTTTGGGTCGAGCAAGCCGACCGACAACTACAAAAGTAGGCTTGTACTTTTTAGCTAGATCTAGGGTGATTTTTGCTGTAATTCCCCTAGCTCCACCGGTGACTAGAACAACCGATGAGGAATTCAAAGCTGGCTTCTCGCTTGCTGGTAGCGAGTTGTATGGCGTTTCTTTGACAACGAGACCGAAGCGTTTGCCTAAGATAAACCCAACTTCAACTATGTCGTCGTCGGCAAATAGCTCTGACAAAATTGATTTGGCGGCATCTTCTGCGGTGGTATCGAGGTTTAGGTCGACCACTTTTACATGCACGTCTGGCATTTCTTTGGCAATTGTCTTCGTCAAGCCCACTACCCCGCCTTGATAGGCTAACTGGTGGAGGTTGAGATTTGCTTGTGTCTGGCCTTGGGCGCAGCCTGTGAAGTTTCCACCCAAATAGGTGACATTGACGAAAGAGGCATGCCTTCCTGCTGCGGCGTGACCTTTGAGGTCACTCTCAACAGCCTTTGCTAATAAGAAAGTACTCGATAGTTGCGAAAGCTGCGATTGAGTTGATGGAGACACTTGATTAGCACTAACATTGCAGATATTTACAACGGCGCCAATTGGTCCAAAATTGTCTCTGATCTGATTGATTACTTGCTTAACTGCCTGTTCATCAATCAAGCTCTTGCGATTGATCAAAATGTTGTTTTTTGCACCAAGACTCTTGTCTAATCCGTCTAGAAGACCGGCAATTTGCTTAGCTGGTTCTTGTTGATCGGCAATTATAAGAGTGACTGGGGCCAAGGCTTTAGTAGTGGCTTTGGTAGCAGGCAATTCCACTGGAACTACTAGTCCGCGAGCTACTTTTTCAATGTTGCCTAGTTTTGTGGAGTTGCCTAAAGCGGCAGCAGTATCAGTAATTGCTGCAGTTGGGATCGATTCAGCACCTTCACTGTCGTCAATATCATTGAGGGTATTGATCCAGTCAATGATGCCTTGCAGTGTCTTAGTGCCAGCTAGTTTCTCGATGCCGCTCTCGAGCTTAGTTTGGGTAGACTCAGGCAATAGTTTTCTGAAGTTGTTGAGAATTTCGACGCGCTTGATTGAGTCGATACCCAGATCGGCTTCTAAATCTAGGGTTGGATCAAGCATAGAGCGTGGGTAACCAGTGCGCTCGCTAACGATTTCAAATAGGCTCTCGGCTAATGCGGCTGGATCGATCAGGCCTGACTCAGCTGCTGATTTATCTGCTGATTCAGTTGCTAATTGACTGACCTGGCTGCCATCAACGATGTCAGTGCTTGCAATCAGACTGTGGCCATTGCTGCCGTTGCTGCCATTATAGCCAGTCCCGTTGTAACCATTTCCATTACTATTGTTGCCGGTGCCATTGGTGCCGTTAGAACCAGCACCGTTGTAGCCATTGCCGCTGCTGCCGTTAGCGCCAGCATCGTAAGTGACAACAGGATGAGTTAGGGTTGGCATTTCCAACATTGGGCTGGTGGCCATGGCATTTGCCACTGGAATTTGCTGTTGTGGCAATACTTGTGTTTGTTGCAACTGAGCAGCGCCACGGCCATTCGCTTGCAGATAAGCCAGCATGACATTCTGTTGTGTCTCGAGGAAGCGGTTGGTCATTTCCAGCATGCTTTGCTGAAACTCGAGCATTACTTTGTCTACATTTTGATCGGGGCGACCGACTGGCTGAGTCCCGTTCTTTCTGTTGTTTGTGTCCATTGCTAGCTGTCCGTTTGTTTGTCTGGCTTTCACATCTGATTGATGTTGGGGGTTGCTGGCTGCCGCCGCTTTGGTGGCTGGTAACGGCTGGGCCGTTGGTGGTGCCTTACTACCAAGTGTTGGCAGTGGGGCGCTCAAAACTTGTTTCGGTGCATTGTTCACTACAGCTTTTGTTGCATTGGCTGCATTCTGTGTTTTTACCGATGCCATCGCTTTAGCATTAGTACTGAGGCTAGAGCCACCTTCTTTGATGCGGTCGATACTGACGCTGTTAACTGTGTACAAAAGCTGTTTGCCCGAATTGAAATGCGGACGAATTTTGCTCTTGTTGTTATACAAACGGTTCCAGAATAATTTGCTTAGATCAATATCGGCGCCACACACTGCCAAACGACCAATGGTAGAAAGGAAGTGTTCCAAGCTATTTTTACCGCTACGCTCGCAGTTGACTGCAACGAAGTCACGTCCATTCAATGAGGCCTCGGTTAGGCCAGTCAACACTGCACCCGGTCCTACTTCTACAAATAAGCGCGCACCAGCATCATGCATGGCTTTCAGTTGATCAACAAAGAGTACTGGTTTGAGAGCGTGTTGGCTGAGCTGATTGACAATTTGGGCCGCTTCAGATGCATAAGGCAGTGTGGTGCTATTTGAAAACACCGGAATTTTTGGACTATGACATTGCACTGATTGCAATACTTCGGCTAACTGTTTGTCTGCCCCTGTCATTAGTGGGCTGTGGAATGCTGCAGAAACAGCTATACGCTTGCCGGCAATCTGCTTCGCTTTGAATACTGTGAGTGCTGCTTCTATTGCTTCTACAGAACCCGAAATTATTGATTGAGTTGGGGTGTTGATGTTGGCCAGATAAACGCCTGGCATCAGCTTCACGGCGGCCTTCACTACTTCTGGATCGGCAGAAATGGCAGCCATGGCACCAGGATTTTCTGCAGCACATTGGCCAAGAATGCGGCCGCGCTCAATTGATAGCTTAAGTAGATCTTGATCGTTGAAGACACCGCCAGCATGCAAGGCGACATACTCACCATAGCTGTGACCGGCCACCATATCTGCTTTCAGACCAAAGCTATTGAGTAACTTGAGCATGGCTAAATCGCACACACCAAGAGCCGGTTGGGCTACATCAGTGCTGGTTAGCTGGCTTTGTTGCTCGTCTTTTTTCGCTTGAGATAATGTTGCGGCAGGGAAAATGAACTGTGATAGTGCATTCTTGCCAGCGAACTTATCAAAACCTGGCTTGTCAGTATTCTTAGCAATATAGCGGTCAGCGGCTTCAACAGTCTCTAGAATTTCCGGGAAGTAAATCGACAGCTCTTTGAGCATGTTCACTTTTTGCGAACCCTGGCCCGGGAAGAGGAAGGCGACCTTGTTACTTGATGAATTAGTCGATGAATTACTTGATGACACTGCTTTGAAGTGAACACCAGTGGGCAAACTAAACTCGAAAGTTTGGCCTGTACCTATATTGGTATTTTGATCAGCTAGCTTAGCTTTCACTTGGGCAATTTTTTGCTCAAGGTCATCTACCGATGAAGCAACAATTGCCAGACTGGCTGAGTCGCTAAGTTGGCTATTGGCAGCTTTATTGCTGCGTCTTAGGTTTGCCTTCTGATTGAGGTTGCTTGCTAGTTCAAATAGCCTACGGCGCTTTTGGCTTGTGTCGGTACTTTCAATGGCATAGTCTAAGCGCATTTTCTTGACTACAGCTTCAGTTTGTCCAACAGCTTTGAGCAACTCTTCGCTGGTATTTGCTTTCCATACAAACAGCTCTGCTGGCCATGCTTCAATTGCTGGTGTGGCTTCAGGGGCGCACGGTGGAACATACTCTTCTAATACAGCATGGAAGTTTGTGCCACCAAAGCCAAAGGCACTGACGCCGCCGCGACGTGGTGTCTGCCCTTGAGTGTTGACCCAAGGTCTGCTCTCGGTATTGACGTAGAACGGACCTTCAGAGAACTTGCAGGCCGGGCTTGGTTCAGAAACATTGATAGTCGGTGGTAGCACTTTATGGTGCAGAGCTTTGGCAATTTTGATAATAGATGCCAGTCCGGCTGCAGCTTTGCTGTGTCCGATGTTAGTTTTAACTGAGCCAATAGCGCAGCTCTCTAATTCGGCACCGGAGCCCTTAAAGACATTTGTTAGTGCTTCTACTTCGGCCCGATCGCCAGCGACGGTGCCGGTTCCATGAGCTTCTACTAGTTGCACGGTGGCTGGTGAAATGCCAGCATCGGCGTAAGCTCTATGCAAAGCGAGCATTTGTCCAGCTGGACGCGGGGCCGTGAGGCTGAGGTCGCGACCATCACTTGACCCCGCAATGCCTTTAATTACCGCGTAAATGCGGTCGCCATCACGCTCAGCGTCACTGAGTCGTTTGAGCACGAGAATCGCGATGCCTTCGCTGATGGCAATACCATCAGCCGAAGCGTCAAAGGTTTTGCAGCGTCCACTCGGTGAAAGAGCGTGAGTTTTGCTGAAGCTCAGGTAGTCTCCAGGCTGATTGTGCGTATCAGTGGCACCCAACAAGACAACGTCGCTAGCACGCGAACGGAGATCGCTTACCCCTACATATAATGCTGCCAGTGAACTAGCGCAGGCGGCATCGATTGAGAAGTTGATGCCTTTTAGATCAAAGCGATTGGCTACGCGACCAGCTGCGACGTTACCGAGGTAGCCGGCAAATGAATCTTCTGTCCACTCTGGCAACACCGCTTTGATTTGGTCGGTGGTTTCTTCATCTAGGCCGTCTAATTTCCAGCCTAACATTGAACGCAATGAATAAAGCGCTGTAATTGGCCCGTGGCCAGCATTAGCGAGAATTACAGAAGTCTTATCGCGCGGGAATTTGCGCTCATTATAGCCAGCGTCGAGCAAGGCGCTGCGAGCTGCTTCAAGAATAAGCACTTGCATCGGGTCAATCGATTCTAAGCTGCTTGGTGGAATACCATAAGGAGCTGGATCGAAGACGACATCGCTTAAGAAGCCGCCCCACTTGGAGATAATTTTATCGCGTGCCAGGGGATTAGCATCGAAATAGTTTTGCCAATCGAAGTGAGATTTTGGAATTTCTGTAATCGAATCGACTTTATTGAGGATATTGGTCCAGTAAGTTTCGATATCGTTGCTTTGCGGGAATTGGCATGACATGCCGACAATAGCAATGGCTTCTTGCTGGTGATCAACCTTGCCTGACTCTGAGGCATCAAGAATTTGTCTTTCGATTTGCTGCTGTGCACGCCTGGCCAGTAGATTATTTCCCTCAGCTGAAATATTGTGGTGCAATTGCTCAATCGACATTACTTTGTCGTGCATTGCAGCCACTTGGCCAATCATGTACATACCTTCTTGCCATTGCTGTTCATCAGGAATGGTGGCAAGTTGATTGGAATTGCCGCGGCTCAGCCCCTTGCTGGCGATGCGTAGACGACCTAGGTTCATCAGTTCTAATTCTTCGCGAATTTCATCGCGACTTTTGTTCTGACCCTGTAGTTCAACGCGGCGGTTGTCGAAAATTTCTTTGTAGGGTGATTCTATGCAGCGAATCGAGTGGCCTGGGCCAGTTTCAAGCAATACAGTTTGATCGCACTCGAGGGCTGCTTGCTGGAATTTCTTGACGATGGCACCAGTGTTCACTGCTTCTTCTGTGAATAGGTAAGCGGTGCCGACTAAAAATCCGACTTTGATACCACGTGCGCTCAGTGGAGCAGTTAGAGTTGCCACCATAGCCGCTGAAAGGTCATCGTGAATGCCACCGGCAAACAATACATGGAAGGCCGAGGCATTGTCGCGAGGCCCGATAGAATCAAGCATTACCTCAATCATTGACTGCCAGAGAACAAAGCTTGAGCGCGGGCCTACGTGTCCACCGCATTCTTTTCCTTCAAATATAAATCGTCTCGAACCCATTTCGATGAACGACTTGAGGAGAAGCGGTGAAGGAACGTGTAAGTAAGTTTTGGTGCCAGCATCTTCCATGGCTTTGGCTTGATCAGGCCGACCACCGGCAATTAGAGCAAATGGCGGCTTGAACTTGTCGACCACGGCCATTTGTTCTTGGCGCAGAGCTGGTGGTACAAATCCAAGAAGACCTACTCCCCATGGCATTGCGCCGAGCTTGTCTTGTGTTTCTTGCAGCAGTTGTTCGATGTCGGCTGCTCTCATTAGAGATAGGGCTAAGAACGGCAAGCCGCCTGCTTTAGCAACTTCATAGGCAAAATCGCTATTGTCGCTTACTCGCGTCATTGCTCCCTGAATGATGGGATAGCGAGTGCCGTGCGACTTAGCTAAATCGGAATTTTCAGCGAGAGCAGAGGCCTTGCTGGCAATTGCTACTTGCTGATCAATCTGCTGTCTGACAGCATCAATTGCTCCGGCTACAGTGCCACCGACACGAGCGAAGTGCCCAGCAAAGCAAGCGTCTTGACCGACCAGCCAAAGTTGATCGTCTTCGCTATTGGCAGCAGACGTAGAGTCTAGTTGTACATTGGCTTGCAGAGCGTGCACAAGAGCGTAGCTATTTTGGCTTGCCAATGCTGCTTGTAGCTGGGCTAGGCGAGCTGAGCCATTTTCGGCATATAACCTGAACAATCCATCAGGTCCATTGAGCACGGTGGTTTCGCTGCCGTCAAATTTTTCTAGGCGCTGTCTGGCTTGCGCTGAAATCAGTGAATCGCGGCATAAATATAGCTGTGAATCGAGCACGATGCCGCTGGCTCCGGCTGCGACAACGGCGGCGGCCGAATGGAGGCCGATTCCACCTTGAGCCCATACTGGTATAGAAAGTTCGCGTACAAATTGCTGTACCAACACAAAAGTCGTGCCGTCGCCGATGCGCCCAGCTCCTTCGTGACCCTTGGCAATTACTCCGTCGGCGCCACATTCTTGGGCCAGCAAAGCTTCTTTGATATCAATTGCTTCCACAACCACGACAAATCCAGCCTGCTTGGCTGAGGCGATGTCATTAGCTAAGGTAGCCTTCTCAAAATGACCGGCAGAAGCCGTGAGAATGAGCAGAGCAGAGTGAGGCTGGCTGGCGGCCGATTTCTCTTGAGTACTCTCAAGTAGATTCAAGCCCACCGATAACTGGCCTGAGCGGCAACGCAGGCCGATGTGGCCATTGTTGGCATGTTTTGCTAACTTGCTATAAGCGCCAGCCCATGATTCGGGAGCGACATATTCGAGGTCTAGAACTCCGATGGCTCCAGCTCTTGCAGCGGCAATAGCGAGCGCAGGCTCTCGGAAAGCTTCGCGAGGAGCGGCGGGGGCAATAGCGATGATTGAAAGTGCCGGCACAGTTAGTTTGTTCTCATAGAGCCAGAACTTTTGTTTCGCATACTTGTAAGAGTTTACGCGTAATGCCAGTCAAGCATGCGCTCTCGCTGGGAAATATTGTCTTTGATATCAAAAGTATATGACCTCCTGCCTAATTTTCCACTTGAAAGGTTTTAAATATCCGTACGTTGCGCCAGTGTTGCGCTTCGGCGCTACATTAAGATGAGATTATTGAAGTTTCTGTAGGGCTAATCAGCTCATAGGTGACCCCGCGCCATTGAATTCTGTTAGTTAAAACAGAGTAGAGGGTCATCCACGGTAAAACAAGATGGGCTAAGGGAATTGCCGCACAAGATGTTAGGAACGACTCTTCAATATATTGTTGGTTGTCAGTTAGAACCCGCTTCCATAAGGTTCTTGCTTTAACGAGGAAGAATAATTCCAGAGGGAAGATTGTCAGACCAGCAACCAGGGCCATTGCCATCGATTGGTCTGCCCAGACGATGTAGCCAATAGTCGCACTGAGCATAGCTATGAGCCATAAGGCCATAACTGCAGCTCGGGCTATTGCCCTAACCCAGAGCCCAGGATAATAGACCTTGGTGAGAATCAGTTGGCGATTGGTCCATTCAAGTATTTCGCCAATTGAGGCATCGCCGTCGCTGGCTACGAGACATTGGGGCACAAAGTGTACCGATTGACCGATGGCTTTGACGGCTGTAGTTAATGAAAGATCATCATCGGCAGCCCTGTCCCAGGCTTCTGCCACTTTGGCCTCTTCAAATACAGAACGTTTTGTCGCCATAGCTCCGCCCCAAGCGAAGGCGTAGGCGGGATGAGCCAGCTCCCAGGCGGAAATGCGATTCCACAGTGAGCGGAGCTGAGAAGGCCAATTGGAGATTGAGGCGATGTAAAAGCGATAACCAGTTGTCACTCCCACTCCGTCCTCCTGCAAAGGTTCGACAAGGCGGCGCAGGAAGTCTCCCCTGGCGATCACGTCTGAATCGACAAAGACCAAGACCTGGCTCTGGGGTGAAAGTTCCGTAAGTGCTTTTAGTTGATTATTAATTTTCTGCGCTCGGCTTTGATTAATGCCAGCGACTACTATTTTTGTGTCGATTTGTGCATTGCGTGAAAGCTCTACCAGGGCTGAATAGGCTGGGTCTTCAGTGCTAGCTACGGCAAAAATTACTTCAAAGTTTGGATAGTCTTGACTGAGCAACTTCGCTACATTGTCGCTAAAGCCTGGGTCTAGGCCCTTACATGGCAAAATGACCGAGGCGAAAGGATGGTAAGGAGCGCGCGGACGGTCCATTTCTTTACTGACATAACGCATTAGGCGATTGAACGCCACAGCCTGCACGGCGCAAGTCAGCACAGTGATGGTCAATAAAAAGGCAGTGACAAGCATTTGTATACTCGCATTACCAACAAAAGAGCTAACCAATATATCTATTATTGGATTCTGCTTGATTGCTGGTCGAAAAATCGTCGACAAGGTCCAGATAAGGTACAGAGTATAATGCCTAAGCTAATTTCCTGTTTCTTGTTTCCTCTTTAATGACTCTTCTTGATGGTCCGGCCTGGAGGCATTTCTCTTTATGATTCGGCGCGCTATGTACCGAGCTTTCGCTTCGCTAGCCGAAGGAAAGATTCGTGCGCTCATTGCCGCCAGCGAGAAGCCGCGCGAGGTGCAAGAAGCTAAGCTCTTTAAGCTTTTGCAAAAAAATGCAGAGAGCCAATTTGGCCGCGATCATAATTTCTCTTCAATAAAGTCTGTAGCCGACTATCAGCGTGCTGTGCCCATTCGCGACTACGAAGATTTTCGACCATATATAGAAAAAGCTACAGCTGGTCAAAAGAAAATTCTTACTGTCGAAGATCCTTTGATGTTTGCCACGACAAGCGGAACCACGGCTCAGCCTAAGTACATTCCTATTACTCCAGGCTATATGGAAGAGTTTCGTCTAGCTTCGGTAGCCTCTGGCTATCATATCTATCGATCATTTCCCAATGTTGAGCAAGGTGTGGCCCTGTCGGTAGTTTCGCCAGCCGTCGAAGGGCATACTGAAGCTGGAATACCCTACGGTGCTATATCTGGTCAGCTCTTTCAAAAAGAGCCATATTGGGTAAAGAAGTACATTTCGCCCATTCCTTACCAAGTTTTCTTAATTCGCGATTACGAGATTCGTTACTACACACTTTTACGGCTAGCTCTTGTATTGCCCATTTCGTGCTTCTATACGCTCAATCCTAGTACGATTAGCTTACTCTTGAGGCGGCTTAAGCATTACGCACCGGCCCTAATAGAAGACGTGCGCAAAGGTACCATTTCACCTCCTGGTGAACTGTCAGCTGTGACCTACGATGCCGTCTCCAAATTTTTGCGAGCTGATCCTAAAAGAGCTGACTTCCTCAATAATTTGCTTAACGAAGGTCAATTTGTCGCTCACAAAATTTGGCCAACACTAGAACTGGTTACTTGCTGGACTAAGGCTGCAGCGGCTTTTTACCTAGCTGATTTTCCTGAGCAGTTTGGTAGCATACCTGTCTGTGATATTACCTATGGTGCTAGTGAAGGTCGCGGTACTGTCTTCATGGGGCCTGGCAAGCAAATGTTGGCCCTGCAATCGCACTTTTTCGAATTTGTACCTGAGGCTGAAATGGGCAGTGCCAACCCCACTATCTTGTTGGCCGATCAGCTTGAAGTGGGCCAACACTACTTCATCTTATTTAGTACTTCGGGTGGGCTATACCGCTACAACATAAATGATGTCGTTGTAGTCACTGGTTTTTACAACCGCACGCCGATGTTGGAGTTTCAATATAAAGGTGGAAACATTTCTTCGTTCACTGGCGAAAAAATTACGGAACTACAGGTGACAGCCTCCGTCGTACGAGCGGCGAAGAGAGTAGGCCGCAATTTGAGATTTTTCACAGTGATTCCACAATTTAGACCTGAACCACATTATGAAGTATGGATTGAGCCAGATTCTGGCCATGAATTCGACCCTGACCGCTCTGAGCAGCAGCTGGCCCAGTTGGCGCAAGCACTTGACGACGAGCTGGCCATC
>Ga0172379_10004939_pt1 | contig 19116 bp, 10 predicted proteins | sample GrowelOW334metaG_FD_119756 | JGI IMG/M metagenome (GOLD analysis project Ga0172379, IMG submission 119756) | Groundwater microbial communities from an aquifer near a municipal landfill in Southern Ontario, Canada - Groundwater well OW334 metaG | ecosystem: Environmental > Aquatic > Deep...
GACGATAAATGGAAATCGCTTCCATTTATACCATCTTCTTGCCAACTCGTTCTGGAGGGATTTTGATTGAACACAAATGATTCAACATTATAAAATTGGGGCAAGGTCTGATATCCGCCTTAATAATATCCCTCATTGATAGCGAATTGGCGGCATAAGGATACACGCGCTCTTTATTCTTTTTCACCTTTATCCATAACAATCTTTCCTTAGTCAACACTATCAGATGAAATCCGGTGAAAAACATTTCTATCAATGTCTCACCTAATATCATTTCACCGGGCTTAATAAGATTTTCAACGTAAGAAGAGAGTTGCGGTGCAAAATCATGTAATTTCTTTTCCTTCCATTTTTCACTTTTAAAAGAAGCATATTCCAACAATAAACTAACGAGAGCCAATGCTATACCGCCACATATTGCTATTAATACATCTAAATGTTCGATTTTTCTGTGCTTTGTTAAAACAGCTAATAAAGCCATAGAAATAAACAAAGCGCTACTTATTAATGCAACAGTAATATATGTTTTCCAAGATATTACGAATCTTGCATTTTCTCCACTTTGCTGTTTATCACTTTTGATATCAGATATTTCCAATTGAACCTACTGATTCGTTTGTTCTATTTTCAATTCTACCACATTCGACCCTCTGTCAACAACTGTCCTCCGATTCGCAATTTCAATTTTATAATATTTCCTGATTAACGTTGATTTACAGATAGTTGTTTTTCTGCCTTTAACAGCTAGCATATCGGGTGCCATGCACAAAGCTATTTCCTTTGTGCATGTGCCGGGGTTTTCGTTCACAAACCCCCTCTTTTCTTGCTAAGGACAACAGCTTGCAAAGAAGAAATCCAACTGCGCGTTGTCTCTTCATGCACAAAGGAAATAGCTTTGTGCATGGCACCCATCAGTAATCATATTTCAAAGATTAAAGGATTCGCTCCGGCAATCAACTGAGTTTCAGGCATAATCAGGAAAGTATTTGATTGAGATTCCCCGCTTCGCTCGGAATGACAAGCAGGTGAAGGAGCGATTAGCAAGGTGAAGGAGTGATCAGATTGTTTTTACCCGCATTTTTCAACAGGTTGCAAGTCTCGACTCGCCTCTTCCTGACTGTGTCTTCTCAATTTATGTCGTGTAAACGGATGAAGCTTGTTATTTCGGCGCTGTTTTGAACAGGCTTAATCAGCCGCTTGTGACTTTTCGGCGCTTATTTATACTTACAGCAGATTGTTTAACAGCAACTACGATTGAATGACGCGAAGGCAAAAGGGATCGGAACGACGTGAGATACAAAGCGACACATGCGCTGAAAGGCACGCTGGATGAGGTTCTTGAGATTGTGATGGACCGCTCGCGTGACCCGGAAGTCTACACGAATATTACAAGCAACCGCCGCACCCGGTGGGAGGAATGCGGGGATAAAATCCATTGCGAATATTTAGTGTGCGGCAACGGCGACATCCCGAAACCGCTTCGGTTAATTGCCGCGCCCCACATGTTTACATGGCGCGAGACGGGTCACTGGGACATGCCCGGCCACGCATATCACTATCGCTTAAAACCGTTTTATTTCGCGAACATCTTTAAAGCATGGGGCATTATCAGGTTTAGCGAGAACGGCCCGGAGAGCGTGATCCGCGAACTGGAGGGCGAGGTGCGAATAGAACTGCCTCTGGTCGGACCGCTGGCTTCCCGCACAATTGTCGGATATATGCTCGGGAACTACGAAAAAGAAGCGCATGAGTTTGACAAGTATCTGATGCGGCTGAGAGAAACCCGTAAAAGCTGCGATTAAATTCTCATTACCGAAATCATTTGAAAAACAACGGCGAGCCGCCGTGTGGGCGGGTTTGGGTTGATGCATGGAACATGTAATCAAATTTACTGTTGAATAGATATAAGGAATTTTGAAAATATTTTTGGACAGTGAGGATGCCATGAAAACAACAGGGTTGTGGGTGGCGCCCGGACAGATAGCATATTGAAATATCGAATACCGAACAATGAACCGCGGAATATCGAAGTGAATCAAAAACTTTATTATTCTGAATTCGACGCTGGATATTCGATGTTTTATTTGATTTCAGCGCGAAAACCTTGGAATTCGGTTATCAATCGCTGCATTAGCTCGAAAATAGAGTTCGGGATTGCTTCGTTGCTTCGCGCCTCGCAATGACGCGCTTCTACAAAAGCGACATCGTGATGTCGCAGTCCAAATTTTATGATCAACCCATTGGCTGTTTATTCGAATATCGAATATCGAACAAGGAACCCCGGAATATCGAAGGCCACGTAATCCTGACTCGAAATCTCATAAATTAACAAATTCACAAGCTATAATGCGGTAAAAAATTTGCATTGCGCTATTCCCAACGGTATACAGAGTAATATAATACTATTTTAATAAACTGAAATTTGGCGGTTAATTATGGGAAAAACCGAAGCAAAGAAGTCTGGCGTAGCGGGTTTCATGAAGATATTTCAGTCGCAGCAGGCTGGATTACTGTTCATTATAATCGCGCTGGGCGCCATTCTGACGTATTTCGCGCGCTACACCGACCCGGCCACCGGGCAGGTGATGAACAAGTTTTTCAATGCGAACACTCTGATTCAGACGATGACTGACGCGTCGTTTTTCGCCATCATGGCGGTCGGAGCGACGGCGGTAATCATCTCGTGCGGCATCGACCTGTCGGTCGGCTCGGTTTACGCGCTGTCCGGCGTTGCGATGGCGATGACGCTTAGGAGCATTGGACCGGCGATGGATACGACGGGCGGCGTTTTTCTGGCGATGGCGATCTGCCTCGGAATCGGAATAGTCGCCGGCCTGATAAACGGAACGCTTGTCGTCAGCTTCAAAGTCCATCCGTTCATAATCACGCTCGGCTCGATGATGATTCTGCGGGGCGTGGCTTTCAGGTTGAGCAAGGCGGAAAGCATCCTCGTGCCGGATGCGTTGACCGGCGCCGTGAAGGCGCATCTCGGATTGGGGAACACGCTTAGCCCGCTTCCGATGATAGTGATGCTGGTCGTGATGGTGTGCGGCGAGATATATCTGACGCGAACGGTGGCGGGACGCCATATTTTCGCGGTGGGCGGCAACGAGGAAGCGAGCCATTACGCCGGGCTTCGGTTGAACCGGATTAAGGTCGGCATCTACGCGATGGCGGGCCTGTGCGCAGGAATCGCGGCGTTCACCGGCACGTCGTTCTACGGGGCGGCGTCTTGCGCTGACGCGACGGGCTACGAGTTGTACGTCATAGCGTCGGCGGTAGTTGGCGGAGCGAGCCTGACAGGCGGCAAGGGCAGCGCGGTGAGCGCGGTGCTTGGCGCAATCATCATAACGCTGATCCGGCAGTCGATCCGGACGCTGAATTTCAATCAGGACAACGAGATGATAATAATCGGAGCCGCGATAATTATTGCGGTTGTGATAGACCAAACCAGCGCGCGGAAAGCCGCGAAGCGTCTCGCCCAGAGAGGGCCTGAAGCAAAATAAATACCGGAGCTCAGGTTCCGGCATCAAAGGAGGAAATGGGAATGAAGTTTTTGAAAGTCATGTTGGTGGCATTCTGTGTAGCTCTGACAGGCATGGCGATCGGCTGCAGCAAGAAGAAAGCCGAAGCGCCGGCAGGCGAAGCGCCCGCAGCAAAGAAGCTCACGGCGATCAAGATCGGAATGGTCGCGAAAAGCTCGACGAATCCGGTGTTTTTATCCGCCCGGACAGGCGCGGAAGCCGCAGCGAAGGATCTCTCGAAGTCGCTCGGAATTCCGATCACGATCGACTGGCGCACGCCCCCGACCGAAGACGGTCAGGAACAGGCCCGCCGCATCACTCAGGCTGTTAACGAAGGCGACAACGCCATTCTTGTTTCCTGCTCGGATGCAGGCAAATTAACCGGCGCGATCAACGACGCCGTCGACCGCGGAGTGCCGGTCATGACGTTCGACAGCGACGCCCCGAAATCCAAACGCTTCGCTTTCTACGGCGTTGACGATATGAAAACCGGCGCGAACGTGATGGACGAACTCGCGAAGATCATGGGCGGAAAAGGCAATGTGGCGATCCTCGCCGGCAACCAGAACGCCCCGAACCTGCGCAATCGCGCAAACGGCGTGATAGAAGCCGCGAAGAAGTATCCCGGAATCAAGATCGTCGGCACCTTCTATCACATCGAAACCCCGCAGGACGCCGCCGCGGAAGTTACCCGCGTGAACAACGCCAACCCGGAAATCACCGGTTGGGCGATGATCGGCGGCTGGCCGCTTTTCACCAAGACGCTCCTCACCGAGATCGACCCTGCGAAGATAAAGATCGTCGCGGTTGACGCTCTGCCCGCGCAGCTTCCCTACGTGGACAAGGGAATCGCGCCCGTGCTTCTCGCGCAGCCCACATACAAATGGGGCTATGTCTCCGTCGAGAAGATCATCGACAAGATTTATCTGAACAAGGAAGTTCCGGTCATCAACCCGATGGAACTCGTTCGCGTTTCCAAGGATAACCTTGGCGACTGGGCGAAGCAGCTCAAGGACTGGGGCTTCGCGGATGTTCCGGACGAATATCTGAAGATGGCGAAATAACAGGTGATTGTTTGCGGGAGCGCGGCGCCGCCGCGCTCCCGTTGTTTTATTTTTTAATGCGTAAACATCGGGTTTCAACCCGGCGCTCAGCAAGCAAGGACGGCAGGGTTTACAATGGAGCAAAAACAGCCGATCGTTCGATTTGAGGGGATCACCAAAAAATTCCCCGGCATTGTCGCGTTAAGCGATGTCAGCGTCCCGATATATCCGGGCACGTGCCACGGCCTCGTGGGCGAAAACGGAGCCGGCAAAAGCACGCTCGGCAAAGTGCTCGCCGGCATCCACGCCTATGACGGCGGCAAGCTCTATGTCGACGAAAAACCCGTCCGGTTCGGCAGTCCGACTGATGCGCTGAGGCATGGCATCGGCATCGTGCATCAGGAACTCGCTTTCTGCGAGAATATGACGATCGCCGAAAACCTCTGTCTCGAAAAACTGCCTTCGAAGGGCATTTTTGTGTCGCGCCCGAAGATGTACGCTCAGGCGGAAAAGCTTCTTGAGTCAATCGACGCGAAACTGGATGTAAAGCGGACAATCGGCGAGTTGACGATCAGCCAGCAGCAGATGGTGCAGATCGCGGCGGCTGTCGGGCGCGGGGCGCGCGTCATTATTTTCGACGAACCCACAAGCAGCCTTTCGCAGCACGAAGCGGAACTCCTTTTCTGCCTGATTGAGAGACTGAAAGCGCAGGGCGTGACCTCGATCTATGTTTCGCACAGGCTGCCGGAGATTTTCCGGCTTTGCGACACTATCACCGTCCTTCGCGACGGAAAACACGCGGGAACGAGACAGGCTTCCGACCTGAACGAAAATTCGATGGTCGAACTGATGATCGGAAGGAAGCTGGAAGAATATTTCCCGGCGCATCTGAAGGCGGAAGTCGGCGAGGAACTGCTGCGGGTCGAGAATTTTTCGAGTCCGCGAAAGTTCAAGGACATATCGTTCACGCTGCATGCCGGAGAGGTGCTGGGGCTCGCCGGGCTTGTCGGCGCCGGGCGCACTGAAGTGGCCGAGGCGCTGTTCGGCCTCGATCCGCTCGCAACGGGCGACGTGTATATTCGCGGCAAAAAGATTAAAGCGGCGAACCCGGCGGAAGCGGTCAAGCTCGGGCTCGGCCTCGTTCCGGAGGACCGCAAGCGGCACGGGCTTGTGCTGTCCATGAGTTGCCGGGCGAACCTGACGCTGCCGATTTTGGAACGGCTCGCGCGGGCCGGCTGGGTAATGCAGAAGAAAGAGCAGGGCGTTGTCGACAACTATTTCAACCAGCTTAGCGTAAAGGCGCGCAGCATGGACTCGCTTGTCGCGTCGCTTTCAGGAGGCAACCAGCAGAAAGTCGTTCTGGCGAAATGGCTTGCCGCCGAGTGCAGCATTCTCATGCTGGACGAACCCACCCGCGGCGTGGATGTCGGCGCAAAGGCTGAAATCCACGGCCTGATCGACCGGCTGGCAAAACAGGGCGCCGGCGTTCTTCTCATCTCCAGCGAACTGCCGGAGGTCATCAACCTTTCAACCAGGATTCTCGTTTTGAGATATGGCCGCATCACCGGCGAACTCTCCCGCGAAAAGGCAAATCAGGAGTCCGTTATGCGCCTCATGGCCGGAATTGCCGACGGAACCTGCTGAGTTACCGCTTTTCGAGAGCTTCACAAAATTATCCCAAGAAGAACGCAAACCGACATTATCGCACAAATTCACGCATGCCGCAGCCGCAATGTGTAGAAGCGGCCCCGCTAATATTTGTTTTCTGTCATTTTGTATAAAACCGGCCCATTCAGACAAGCCTTTGTTGATTCCACCGGAGAAGAGCTTGGAGTATAAGTGTAATGTTGTAGTAATGGTAAACATGCCCTGGGGCAGTAATCATCAAAGCATGAATTGGAGAAGACAAGGCGCGACAAGATATTATCTAAGCAGTTAAAGGATTATTTAAGCGGGCTAAAAAATATTATTTAAAAAGGCGCTTGACACAAAACCGCATATAATTAAAATTGAAGATGGTATTAGTCCTTTTCTCGGGCGGACTTAGCCGGTCGGCCTGAGCGGCATGAAAAAATCAAACACATAAAAGTTCATATTTGCGTATTTTGTTTTTGTCTCGCGTTTTGCGTTGCTGTTATGCAACGAAGGGCAAACGAGAACGAGAGAGAGAAACAAAAAGAGAAGGTCGAGAGATGAGAATAGACATGTCGACAACAGTGGGGCTGATGGCGAATTTAAACGCCAGTAGTTCTGCGTTGTCGAAAAGCCTCGAACGTCTTTCGACCGGGCGCAGGATAAATAAGTCGTCTGATGATCCGTCAGGCACGGGGCAGATGAATTACGCCAAGGGGCAAACCGGCGGTTTGCGGATGGCGAATGAGAGTCTTGAGGAGGCATATTGTTTTCTCAAGATACGCGCGGCGGCGATGGATGAGGTTCAGGACGCGATTTTAAGGATTCGTGACCTTGCGGTGCGCGCCTCATCGGACGCGACGCTGACAGATACGCAAAGAGCGAACATGACGACAGAGGCCGAAGGCCTCGTTGATTCGATAAATCTGATAAATGACACGACAAAGTTTGCCGGGAAGAAAGTATTCGATGTCGGTTTCGACCAGGTTCCGGGCGGTTTCTCTGCGTTCAATCATCCCGGCAAAAAAACGCTTTCGGTGGACCTTGCGGCGTATGCCGCCTTAAACGGAGGCGTCGCTACTATTACTTCCGCATGGTACGACGGCGCAGCCGCTTTCCCGGACATGAATCTTTTGTCGCCCGACGGCACGGAAGCGTTCGGTTATCTTTATGTTGCGCATGGAGCCGGATTGGGCGTCGAAGTGTACGAAGGCGGCCCCGGAGCGCAAACTGTGAATTTTGGAGACCCTGACGGAGGCGGGCTGCCGGCCGGAACGATGAACACAGCGACCCAGGTTCAGTATTCCGGATACACGGGAGCCGCTGTAGGCACATGGGTGGAGGAGACCTTCACGGTAACAAATCCTCAGGCCGGGATGTGGACAATCATAATCGACAACGAGGCCGCGGCGCCGAGATATTATGGAATATTCGTAAACGAACCGGCTGTGGACCCGAATCCGCACGATGTCGTAATGACCACCGCCAACAATGTGGATACCGACACGGAATTTCATCTCGGCCAATATGAAGTGGACTCTCTGGCGGTAGGCGTCAGTTCGGCGATGAGCACGGTCTCGGCGGCTTTGCAGACATTAAGCGGCCTTGATTCAGCTTTGTTCACGCTTGGCAAGCGGCAGACGGACAATAACGCGCTGATGAGCACGGTTGAGAAGCTCATAAACGAGAACAATGTTCAGATAATGAATATCGAAGGTTTCCGCTCAAGGATCGAGGATGCTGATATGGCGGGCGAAGTTACGTCGTTTGCGCGCTCATCGATTATCGCCAAATCCTCAGCGAACATGATCACCGCCAACACCGACCGGCTCCGGCAGGCCGCAAGCATGCTTATAGGGTCGATTTAACAGGTTCACTAATATAATACGGATATATTTTCGCTTCAATTTCTCCCTGAAACGCTATTTTCATGATAAAATCCAAAGCAGTTTATTTGTATTTATGTGAATATCGAGTCGATCGCCGGCGCTGTTGCGTTTCCGGCATTAAAAACCGCCGATTATTGCATTCGGCGCACTGGAAGGAAGAAATCTAATGAAGCACACCACAATCATAGCGACGATCGGACCTGCTTCAGAAAAAGAGGAAACGATTGAAAAGCTGGCCCGCGCCGGGGTCAATGTTTTCAGGATGAATTTTTCGCATGGCGACTATGCGAGCCACAAAAAAGTATTCAAGGCAATCAGGCGCGTTTCGGAAAAGCTGAACAGCCATATCGGGATATTGCAGGATCTGCAGGGGCCGAAGATACGCGTGGGCTTGATGGCGGGCGGCGCGGCACAGATCGCCGACGGGTCGGAATTGACGATTGTTACGAAGGAAATCGAAGGCAACTCCTGCCAGATCTCGACTACGTACAAGCATCTTCCGAAGGATATAAAAGCGGGCGACCGCATATTGCTTGATGACGGCAATTTGGAACTGACGGCGATTAAGGCCGGAAAAGATTACGTGTGCGCGCGTGTCGTGCACGGCGGGCTGCTCAAATCGCACAAAGGCATCAATCTTCCGGGCGTCAGCGTGAGCGCGCCGTCGCTTACGCCGAAGGACCTTGCTGACATGAAATACGGGCTTGAGCTTGGGGTAGACATGCTGGCGATTTCGTTCGTGAGGAAGCCTGAAGACATAATTCAGGCGCGAAATCTGATAAAAAAGCATGGCGGCGATGTTCCGATTGTGGCGAAGATCGAGAGGCCGGAGGCGATAAAAAATCTGAAGGGAATTCTTGAAGCTACGGACTGCATAATGATAGCGCGCGGCGACCTCGGAGTCGAAATGCCGCCGGAGAAGGTGCCCGAGTTGCAGAAGATGATGATAGAGCAGGCGAATGCGCGCGGGAAGGGAGTGATCACGGCCACTCAGATGCTTGAGTCAATGATCTCGAACCCGAGGCCGACCCGAGCCGAGGCGTCTGACGTAGCCAACGCAGTTTACGACGGCACGGGCGCTGTAATGCTTTCCGGCGAAACCGCCGCCGGCCAGTTCCCGGTCGAGGCGGTGGAGATGATGTCCCGCATCGTCAGCGAGGCGGAACACCGCGTGGTTCACAAGCTCATGTTCGAACCGACAAAGTTTCTCGTCACTGCCGCCGGCTATAGCGGCGCGATAGCGTTTGCCGCCGCGCGCTCCGCGCGTGAACTTGGCGCAAAGGCTATTGTCGCATTCACTCAAACCGGAACGACCGCGCAGCTTATCTCGAAATTCAGGCCGGAATGTCTTATTATCGGCGCGACTCTCGACGAGCGCATCGCGCGCCGCATGAGTCTTTACTGGGGCGTCATTCCGCTCGTGTTTAAGAAAATTCACAATACTGAAACGCTCGTTCAGGATGTCGACGAACGGATGCTTCAAACAAAGCTCGTTCGGCGCGGCGACGTTGTCGTCATCACAACCGGCGTGCCGATCGGCGCGAGCGGAACGACAAATATGATGAAAATTCACCGCATCGGCGAGCTTGACTGAAAAGGCATTTTCGGAAGACGGCGGCATAAATCAATTGAAAACAGCGAACTGAAGTCGGATTTCAGGATTTGAGAAATGCCGCAGATGTATTCATCGCGACTCAAAGACTCAGCGGTAAAATAATCTTTGCCACGCAAAAACGATTCAGCGTAAATAATGAAATAACCGAAGATCGGAAATGACTATAGAATGAAGACTGCGGCGGCGACGACGCTGGTCCACATCTTCTGCTTGCCTTTGCCGCACTGGACGACAGAGCGCGGGCGATAGATCTTGCCCGCGATGGCCCATTCTTCCTTGCGCTGGTTCCAAGATTTGTCCGGGTCGAAGGTCAGGCCGAGCGTTGAAGCCAGCATTTCGGCGGCGAGGTCTTCGGCGAGTTCGGAAGACTGCTTGGGGCCCATTCCATACTCGTGGACCTCGCTGAGATATCCGTATCTGTTCGAATCCATTGGCTGCGCGAGTCCGACGCCGGCGGAGACCAGTCTGCCCTGTTCGTCGGTGTCGTTGCGAGCGATAACCGCGAACGTCACGTCTCCGGGATACAGATTCCACTTCTTCTCGCCGTTTGACTTTTTCCCTGTGAGCGCGTCGCTGCGTTTAACTATCTTGCAGTGCGGCGGGAATATGGAGGAAACCGGCACGAGGTTGAATTTTTCAATGCTTGCCTGTCTGAGAGCCAGTTCGAAGCTCGCGAGTCTCAGTTTGTGAACGCCTATGCCTTTTGTAAAGAACATGGCTTTCGGGGTCATCGGTTTTCTTGTATCGGTCACAGACCACCTCTTTAATGCGCCGCGTCGCTCACCGGTTGTCCGCGGAAGTATTTAAACCGGCCACTAAGCTATTAATCATACAATCTTGTCGGAATCATGCAATGTCAAATTGAAAAATATTTCCGACATTGCAGAATTGAGTCTTGCCGCCGAATGCCTGGAGGAGCGGCGCGGCGGCTCTTACGCCCGTGCAATGGGCCGGTCCGACGATCTTTGGATCAAGTTCTTTAAGGGCGTCCACCGTCTTCGAAATCTGCGTTTCCGGCGCGCGTTCGAGGTGCAGGCCGCCGATTATCGCGTGGATTTTCTTCTTTCCGGTGATTTCCATAGCGTGGAGCGCGGTGTTGATGGCTCCCCTGTGCGCGCAGCCGAGCAGTATTACCAACCCTTCGGCGGCATCGAACACAAGCGCCTGATCGTCAGCGAGCGGGTCGGGCATTTCCTTGCCGTTTTTTCTAATGTATAGCATTGGTTCGATTTTCTCGAAATCTGTCTTCATCGGAATCTCGCCTGTCGTCGTTATGCCCGGCGTGATTTCGGCCGGCCCGGTTTCGAGCCGGATCTTCACGCCCTTTTGTTCGAGATAATCCTTTTTATAAGAAATTCCGATCGGCACAAAGCCGTGAACGGGATGCATCGCGATTTTATCGTCGAAGGCGTCCGGATGCGCGATCAGTTCGAACGAGGCGCCGGCGTCGAGCAGCGCCTGAAGGCCGCCTGTATGGTCGTAGTGGCCGTGGCTGAGGACGACAGAGCTGATTTTTTTAAGGTCGGCGCCCATACGCGCCGCATTGTTCGCGAGAGCGAGGCCTTGTCCGACGTCGAACATGAACGATTTTTCGCCCGCCTCGATCAGGAACGCAAGCCCGTGTTCAGCGAGCTGGCCAATGCCGGTCGGCGCCGTGTTCTCAGACAGTGTCGTAATTTTAATTTTCATTTGAATTCCTCCGAAGCGTTTTTGCAGCTAATTATATATTCAATTGTCAATTAGATACATTAACACAATATGGAAGGCGCGGCGACTGTCGAACGAAAAATGTAGCTATGGTACAAACGTTTTCATAAGAAAATAGTTTGAATGCACGGGCTGATGGGAAAGAATATGATAGAAAGGCAAACCGCCTGAAAAGGCGGGACGCAAAGCCGACGGACCTAAGGTGAATGCTAAGGTGGCCGGGCTGCCGCAGGGGCGGGCGTTAACGTTCAGCAACCCCCCCGTTTGCCAACCACGACCTCACTCCCGGCTTAACGTTGCCCGAAATTTAAGAAGGTGGCCATTATGAAAACCTCGATGAGAATAAATTTCACGGCAATGATAGCGGCGGCGGCGATTTTAGCCGCGTTCGCCTTTCTGGCGGGATGCGGCGGAAACGCCGGTTTCAATCCGCCGGCGGCGACGGCTGTTTCGCAAAACACCGACGGCGCGCTGTCCGCGGCGAAAGAAGAAGTTTATTTCGATATCGACATAGAAAACGCCGACGGCAGAACCGCCGGCCGTTTCGCAATGGAAACAGCCTCATCGCAACTCACGGATATTCTCGCGCTCAAGACATCGATTGAAAACCTTCCCAACAAAGCGTTCGCGAAAGCCCCGAAAATCAAAATTATGATGGGCGAGATGAAAAGAAGGCGGCTGGCGAGAATCACGGAACAGATAGCTTGGGAAGTGAAACGCGGCAATCTCAAAACGGCGGAAAAATGGATCGAAAGAAAGCTTATCCCGCGAGTCGACGGTTGCAGCGGCGGCAAGGATAAAGACGATTATATTCTCGACTGCGCGGCAAAAACGGCGGCGTACAACAACGCGATGGAATTAAAATCGGCGATTGAAAACTATCAGGCCGCGAATCCCAAACACGGACGATATAATAGCCGCGCCGCAAATATCAGCCTCGCGGAATTCAAAACCGCCATTCTGGAGAAAATCAATAATCTGAAGACTTATATCAACGGTCTGCCGGGCGCGGCGTTTTCGGGCGTTGTAGCCGATCCGCGCGGAACGCTTCTCGATGTTCTGACGATCGCAGCGAACTACGCGCTGGACGGCCGCTTCGACGACGTTAAGGAAGAACTCATTGATAATTTCATTCATTATGTCGACGGGCTGAACGGCGACGATCTGATCGTCGACGCTACGGCGAGGGCGAACGCATACAACAGCGCGCAGGCGATCATTCAGGATGTGGCGGTGACCGCGTTGACGGTGACGCCTGTGAACGCGCGGATGGGAATCGGCGAACAACAGGTTTTCACGGCGCAGTGCACGTACTCGAACCAGTACACGGAAGATTGCGCGGCGCAAGTGATGTGGACATCGAGCAACCCCGCAGTCGGCGCAATCGACGCGACTGGAGTGTTCACGGCAGCCGCGGGGGGAACGGCGGCAATCACGGCGTCGCTCGGAGGCGTGACGAGCGCCGGCGCCCCGGTGATGGTTGAGTCGCCGTATCTGACAGATAACTTCGACGCCGGCTATCTCGACCCGGAGAAATGGAACGATTTCATGAACACCGGGACGATCGCGGTCGCCGGCGGCGCGGTGATGATGGAAGGCCCGAGGAACCAGTATTCGGAGATCGCGACTTCTCACTACTTCAATGTCGATCCCGGCGAATTCGTAAGCTTCGAAGTCGATATAGACCTCGGGGCGAGCTACGGCGAATATTACGTCGGCGGCGTCGGGCTCACGGACAACACGTTCGCCGGAATCGCGGTCGGAGTGGCGGGCGGCAATTTCATAAACGGCACTGCGGTCTATTATGCGTCGCCGCTTCGAGGCGAGGGCGGCTCGGTTTATACCAACAACACCCGGAGTTGCAAACTGAGAGTCGATTATCAGAACGGTATCGCGAAGGTTTTCATGGACGGCGCGCTCGTACAGACATTTGCGGCGAACCTCGACGGCAAACGCTACAATTTCTTCGTCTTCGGCAGCGCCGGATGGGACGTATCTTCTTACAGCATGATGTTCGACAACTTCAAAACTAATCAGACATACCCCGGGGAGACAAACATTAAAATCGCGAACAACACGAATCCGTTCGCGCTCGACGGCAGCGGCGCGCTCGGCAACAACGATTCATACACGATCACGATAGAGAGCGCCCCCGGCAGGACAGTCGAGGGCGGAATCATCAATCCGGACGATCTCAGCTATATCGTTCCTCCCGCTCCGCTCACGGAAGTCGCGCCGGGACTGTATGAAAGGACCGGGGATCTGCCGCTTCTTTCGGCGACTCAGCTTGCGGCGACAGGCAGCGACGACGGCTACAGCGCGATAACTCTGCACACCCGCCGCATTGCGGTGGCAGGCGCGCCTGTTTCAAGAAAATCAGCGGCGGCCTCCACAATTGCTCATCCGCTTCTGAGGATTTTCCCTGCGAACATCCTTCCGGCAGAAATATCGGCTGAATAACGGTCTTTAGTAGAAATGAAACACACAGGCGCCGCTCTATAGCGGCGCTTTGCTTTTAAATATGATCGTTCATTCGTAACAGCATTAATATGCAACTGGCGCTAATGCGCCCTACTCCTTAAATAATACTTAATATGCATAGCGCAATACGTTGCGCTAATAAGCAAATTATAAGCGCAATCATTTGCATCACAATATATTTGTTGGAACAAAAACCCCAAATAATAAGCGATAACAATGATCACGCCGCCGCTTGAATATCTGGCATGAATTTTGATATGTAAATATACTGTAATTGACAAATACAGAGTATGGTAAAAACGGAGCGTCGGCAAATGAGTAAGTTGAAAGTAGAAACGCTAAACAATAAAGTAAATGCGATACTAATGACGGCAAACACATGCATTAGCAGAGCTATTAATAATAGTGGCAATAACACCGCGCTCATAGGGCGCCAATTGAATAAACACGATGTGAACGCATAAAGAATCGGGTGAGGAATATGTATAATAACATGAGATTGCTCGTTAAAAATATGTTTGTTTGCTTTTTGTGGGCGCTTGCGTCGGCGCCGGCGTTGGGAGCGTCTGCGTTCGAGGACAATTTCGACGTCCGCGCGTTGGGGAATCTCTGTCCGACGGCGATGTGGACTTGCAGCGCGGTGGCCGGTAACGTGACTGTTTCCAACGCATTCGCCGATTCCGGGGCAAACAGCGTATTGCTCAACCGCAATGGAAGCGACACAAGGGTAACAACTCAGGATTTCGGGTCGATTGCGGAACGCTTGACTATCGATTTCAGCATTCGGCCGATCATCGGAAACAACAGACTCAGAACCATTTACATAAGAGACAACTCCGGAAACAACAACACCGGGATAAATATCAGGTTCGCCACAACCGGCGTAATACAGTACGCGAACAACGCCGGAATCTGGAATAACATTTGCGGGTCGGCAAACTATGCGGTGAACAGGTGGTATCATATAAGAATTATCACAGATCCTTCGATAGCGGCGGACAATTTTAACGTTTTAATCGAAGACAACGGCGCGTTTAAGTGTTCAAATACAAATCTTCAATATCGCGCGAATGTAAACAACATAGACAGCATGTATTTTCTTGTGTCCGCGAGTGACAGCGCCGACGCCTATCTCGATACAGTTCGCGTTTTCCGGACGGGCGCTCTGAACGTTCAGGAAGGAGCGAATGATCCTGCAGCAGCCGATGTGTTGCCGGGCGCGGCGAATGTCGGAACGCTTCAATTGCGGATAAGCGAGACCGGCGGCCATGAGGACGTTCAAATATCCCAGATGCTTTTCGACGCATCCGGAACAGCGAACGACTGGAACGCAGCAAACGGCGGCGACATTGCGAACAATCAGGTCTGCCTGTATAACGACTCGGGAACGACTCCCGGCGCCTGGGACGCAGTTGATGCGCTTATCGCATGCTCAAATTACAGCGCCGACAACGGGACGGTCACATTCGCAGGTCTTACGGAAACGATCGCAGCCGGCGCGACGGAAAACTGGATTCTTGTTTACAAACAGCTCGCCGGATCCGCTTCGCACGGCGAGACTTTTATCGCTTCCATCAATCCCGGCGCCGACATCACGGCAAACACTGTCGATTCAAGCGCCGCGGGGTTCACAGTTAATCCGGCGATAGTCGGCGCCGCCATCGCCGGCGACACAATGACCGTTCACTCGAATCCGCCTGTTCAGTCGGGATGGGATCCCGCGAAGGGGGCGACGATTTGCGCGACGAATCCCTCGATAGCGATAGCGCTCGACGAAAACGGCGACTGCAAATGGTCGCTGGCTGATCAGGCTTACGGAGCTATGGCCGGGGATTGCTCGGGCGACGGAACGGCGGCGATAACGTGCAATGTCTCCGGACTCGCGGCCGGCGCGAACACGGTCTATGTCGCCTGCCGCGACTCGCTCGGCAACGCGGATACCGCCGCTTCGAACCAACATATCAATTACACGGTGAGCGCGAACACGCCGGACCAGGCGGCGTGGAACCCGGCGCCGGGAGCGACGATTTGCTCAACAGCTAATATCGGGCTGACTCTGAACAAAAGCGGCGATTGTAAATGGTCGGCGAGCGATCAGGCTTATGGAGCGATGGCCGGCGATTGCGGGGGCGACGGCTCGACGGCGATCGCTTGCGCGACAAGCGGACTCGTCACCGGCGCCGAAATGGTTTACATCTCATGCCGCGACATGTGCGGAAACGCGGACACGGCGGCGACGAACGATGACTTGAATTATACGGTTGACGATAATACAGTGGCGCAGTCGGGTTGGAACCCGGCGGCGGGAACCACGCTGACTTCAACTTCGCAGACGATAACGCTGAGCGCAAACAAGAATGCGGATTGCCGCTGGTCGCTGAGCGATCAGGCTTATGGAGCGATGGCGAATGTGTGCGGCGGCGGCGGGACGACGGCGATTTCATGCAGCATTACAGGCCTGACGGAAGGCGCGGCGATGGTATATGTAGCTTGCTCCGATGCCTGCGGCCATGCCGACACAGTCGCGTCGAACGCTAATCTTAACTACACAGTGGACACTCTTCCGCCGGCGCCTGCGGGAATAAGTCCGTCGAGCGGTTCGACTGTGTACACGACATCTCCGGCGATGGTTTTCACAACAAATGAAAATGCATGGTGCAGGTGGTCGCTCGCAGACGCCGCGTATGACGCGATGGCGAACAATTGCGGCGGGGCAGGAACGGCATCGCAGAGTTGCGCCGTAACCGGCCTGTCATGGGGCGCCGGGCAGAACGTCTATATCGCCTGCCGCGACGCATATAATAATAAGGATACCGCGGCGACAAACGAGAACATTACATATACATGCAAGAAGCCGGTTATAACAGTCGGCAAAGCGCTGAGCCAGCCGTCGTCGGTGATGGTGGACTCCACAAACAAACCGATGGGCGCTTTTTCATTTGTCGCGGACGCGTCGGCATCAACCGTCGGAACGATCACGATATCGGAAATGGGAACGGTGAATGCGGCGGCGAGCCTAAGCGCGGTAAAGCTCTGGTACGATACGGACGGCATGTTCGACGGAAACGAGACGCAGTTCGGAGCCGCGGCGGCGTTTAACGCAGCGAGCCGCGCGACATTCAACGGAGCTCTGCCGGTTTCGACGCAGACGGTTTACGTTTACGTGACGATGAACGTCGGGGGCGGATTGATAGCAGGGCAGTTGATCGATATCGAAATCACGGGCGTGGCGGATGTGACAAGCGGCGGCGCCGACATAGCCGGCGCGTTTCCAGTTAATCTCCCCGGAACGACAATGATAGTCGGCGGGCAGGCGGCGACGCTGACAGTGACGCCGGCGACAGCGGAGCTCGAAGTCGGAATCAACCAGCAGTTCATAGCCGTCGGCAAGGACACCTACGGAAACACCACATCGAATCTCGGAACGATCACGTGGTCGGTTGATTCGCCGATCGGCGCGATGAATCCGACGTCAGGATTGCTGACGGCGACTTCCGTCGGGACCGGCATAGTGACCGCGGCGAGCAGCCTGGGGCCGGTCGCGACGACCGGGACAATCAGCGTCGTCGGCACGATCCCGAATGGAAACTACGGCTATAGGAAACAGTTGACCGTGAAGAACAACGTCGCGACCGTGTTGCGGAAAGGCTACTCAGTCGAGTTCAACATGGACCACGCCGCCTGCTACAGCGCGGGCGGAGGCAAGTGCGAGTTTCCTAACGGCAAGGATGTGCGCGTGTTTTATTTCAACGGCGAGGATTACGTGCCGCTGCATCGCGTGAACGAGCCGGGCTGCCAGGGAGACAACGTAGGCTGCGCGGGAGAGGGGGGCGGCTACACGCCGTGGAACAACGCCAACACGGAGATATGGTTCCCGACATACACCGAAGTTCCGGGGAACGGGTCGGACAGCAACTACTGGCTGTACTACGGGAATCCGGACGCGGGAGCGCCGCCGGAAGACCCGAACAACGTTTACGTCTGGCACGACGATTTCAACACCGATTCGCTGAGCAGATACACGATGGGCAAGTCGCTCGATATTCACGGCGATAACTCGTCGCTTATAAACTACGACGCCGCTAACGGGCGCGTCACGTTCAACACCGGCGACAACTGCGGCGCCGGCCTCCGGCTGACGAGTCTCGATCTCGCGGACGTTCTGATACAGGCCGACGAATATGTGGATCAGCCTTATCCGTATTCGGGAACGACAAACTTTACGTTGAGGTGGAAGAGTAACACGTCGGCGTTCTACGCCCACATGTCAAATAATTTAAAGGTAAGATACAGCGGCGCGGGCGGCGACTGCACGACCGGTCCGGTTGTCTGCGACGGAACGCAGGGTTACAACTCGCCCTGTCTCGGCCGCGCCGACCTCGCCGAACGCAATTGCCAGATTTCCGGCATTCCCGCGACCAAGGTTTATTTCCCGCCGGCTTTCTGCGGCGACCCGCCTGTCATCAGAAGGTTCAGATACGGAATCTACAGGGACAAGCATTTCTTCTGGTATCACAAGAGGACGGGATTCGGCGCCGACTCGTCGGGAACCGATTGGACGTACACTTCAGGCCAGATAGGCATTCAGGCAAACCAACAGCGCGGCTGGTTCGACAATTTACTGGTCAGGTATTTCGTCAGTCCGGAACCGGCTGTCACGCTCGGCGCCGAGCAGGCGCGCTCCAACTTTAAAGTGGAGGGAATGCACCCGTTCATTTCGCAGGTGTCGCAGGGCGAGCAGAACGCGCAGATGCTGCGATTGGCGATCTCGACAGGCGCTGCGGAAACGCTCACAAAGATTACGGTGAAAAGCAAGAACACGGACAACAGCGACGTAACCGGAGTGACGGCGTTCTACACCGGAACGAATAAAACTTTTGAGACGTCGACGCCGTTCGGCGCGGCGAATATACCGTTCGCCGCGGGCGAAGCGGTGTTCAACGATTCCATGGCGCTGCCTTCGAACTCGGTTGTTTATGTTTTCATAATATATAACGTATCGCCGGTCGCGCAGACCGGAAATACGCTCGACATCAGGGTGGACCCGGGCGGAGTAGTTCTCACGTCGGGGGCCTATCCCGGAACGGCGACGATAGATCCGGCGGGCAGCAGGACAATCGCTCCTCCGCAGGCGCTCGGAGCAATCACGGTTATAAACAGCAACACAACCAATGTTAAACCCGGCGATAAAGACCAGGCGATTCTTCGCATTGACTTCCCGGTCA
>Ga0172379_10004940_pt1 | contig 19113 bp, 26 predicted proteins | sample GrowelOW334metaG_FD_119756 | JGI IMG/M metagenome (GOLD analysis project Ga0172379, IMG submission 119756) | Groundwater microbial communities from an aquifer near a municipal landfill in Southern Ontario, Canada - Groundwater well OW334 metaG | ecosystem: Environmental > Aquatic > Deep...
CGAGTTCGAGTCTCGTTTCCCGCTCCAAAAGGATGCCCAGGTGGTGGAATGGTAGACACGTTGGACTTAAAATCCAATGGCCATTATGGCCGTGCGGGTTCAAGTCCCGCCCCGGGTACAGAAAACCCTTTAACAAACTGATTGTTAAAGGGTTTTTACTTTTAAGGGGCAGTATTGTATTCTATTTCGTCTTTTTCTTGCTGGTCGTCTTTCTTGTTGTGGTCCCTTTAGTACTCTTGGCCGAAGCGAATTCAGTTTTCTTCTTGTCAGTCGTTTGATTTAGCTTTTTATATTCCTTAACTGTTTTGATTCCCCCTAATTGTTCAATTTCAGATTTCAAAAACTTCCCGTACTGCTCGTACATGAAGCGATAAAAAATAGTAATATCCTCTTTGTTCCGTGCACTCTCTAAGGCTTCAACATATTTAATCCGGTCTTGCTTGAATACGATGGACAGTGGCAAATTAAACAATGCTTGGATGTAGTTCATCAGCAGGCGTGAAGTCCTGCCGTTACCGTCTCCAAATGGGTGAATGCTGACAAAATCAAAGTGTATTTTGAAAGCCAGGTTACATTTTTCCCCAAAAGTCTTTACTCTCTCGATTTCAGCGTTCGTTTTTTCACAAAGCTGTTTGACCATTGCGGGAACTTTTTTAAAATCCGGGAATGTCCTGTTTCCTGCCCGGACTGTCCCGGTTCTAAAATCACCTTTGGCGGTATAGTATGTTCCCGAAATGGTGTTGACGGTCTCCCCTGTGTTTGTTTTAACTTTGGAGGCTATTGATTGAATGACTGAAGCGGAAAGCGGTTTTTTCTCTTTGGCCAGACTTAGTGTGAATTTCAGGGCTGCGTAGTAATCCAATACCATGAAATGATCTTGGATCGGTTTTTTCCCTGCCGTTTGTCCATACTCCAATAAATTAACAGATTGCTTTTCTGTCAAGGTCGAGCCCTCTATGGCCGTAGAATGGTGGGTAATGGCATAGTAGGTATATTTATCATGGTCGATCATCCCTTTGGACAATTTCAGATAAATATCAGCTAATTTATTGATCTCTTGAATTTTCATTTTACAAAGGTAAAAAGATTTTATTTAAGGGTGATAAATTTATATAAAAGATCGCCCAATAAGGATCCGTAGTTTTTAGTCGGGGCTCGAACTTGAAAAGGTAATGAAAAAATCTATCTGATCCTTATTCTTCAAACCAAAAGCCCCGACAAGTGCCAGGGCTTAAGAAGTAGAACCATGAAAAGAAAAATATCTTGAACTTTCGTTTTATCCACTGACAAGTCAGTTATAAACATCATACATCCACGGCCGCGCCGTTGCCGCTTTAACTTCTTCAGGCCCCATTGAGGTGGAACCCTGACTAGCTTCCGACTTCGGAGGAGGAACCTGACCAGCTTCCGACTTCGGAGCTGAAACAACAGGAGTAGTAATTATTTCTGAAGTTGTTTTTTTCGAATAAGGAGAGCAACAACAAGGAAGGCCAAAGAAGATAAGAGAAATATCTCTTCCACTTTAATCGTATTTTTCATTTTAATCGTTTTATTGTTTTAAATGGGTAGGGTCGGCTTGTACTATAACATATTCTCGAATTATCCTAGGAGTGATAAGAGACTCATTAATGTGTTCGTTTATTTCCGGTTTAAACATGAGCAATATAAATGAATTAAGTAGGCATGATGAAATATTAGATTTTATTGCCATCTCTCTTTCGCCATCCGTCATATTATCGCCTATGGGCTCAAAACGTCCCCAAAGCTGATAAATTTCAGGGCTATACCAGTCCCTGGGCATAAACCATGCTTTATTCTCAGGAGCAAATGAATCAATGATTTCATTTTGCCTTTCTGCAAAGTCGTTAAAACTTAAAACCGTTTCACGGAGCGCGAAAAGTTGAGCGTCTGAAAGTGATAAAAGGAGCTGGTTTGCCTGGAGCTGCTTTTCGACTTCAACCAGTTTTTCAACCTCTATGGTTTTGATTACTTCAACAGGTTTTTCAACCTCCACGATCTTTTCTATAGGGTTGCTTTTTGGCGGGTTCTCATACCTGTCTAAAAGAATTGCCATAAATTCTCCCTTTGAGTTTGCGCCGGATTCGTTAAATAATGCATCAAAAAAATCTTTTGTATCCTGGGACATCCGAATACTTGTGTTTACCTGCAATGAATTTGCCATAACTAATTAATTTATAAGTGATTTAAAAGTGTTTGCTTTTGTTTTTTCATTTCGTTGGTGAAAGGAGAGGAGGGTTTTATCTTTTCCATGATTCCGGTCAACTCAAACATTACCTTATCAAAGCCAGATATTTCATTATTCCGGGTTTCTCCTGGTTTCAATGTTTTCATTGATTCGGTTTTTTTGTGAATAATCCAGATAACCGAAATAATCAGGATTACATAAAAAACGTATTTAGAAAACTTAAAAATGTTTGCCATTTTGAATTGTATTTTTATTAAATCTCAATGTTTCCGCCATGTTTGCCCCATGTTTATAATTGTTTACATGATGTTTGCCCCATGTTTACTCTTTGAAAACAAAATATTACATGATGTTTTCCCATGTTGTCAAAATGTTTGCCCCTTGTTGTCAGGGTTGTTTACATATCAGAAACAATGTTTAACCCAAACATACAACACAAAAAGAACGGTGTTGACCTTTTCCGTCCAATCCCGTCTTCTTCCGACCAATAACGTCCGATTCCGTCTTTTTAGGGTGATTCGTTATGGTTTATACCTAGCCCCTTATAATAATTCTCTATCTTTTTATTTATTTCATCCGGATCATCAAAGCCGGCTTCGGACATAAGGAATTTAAACGCCTTGGCGGTTAAAAGTTTTCCATATTTGCTATATGTAACATCAATTTTGAATAATTCCGGTTCTACGGCCCTCATCCACTCTTTGAATTTCGTTGGTTTCAGTTTCAAAAGATTGCGTAGTTGGTCTTTCGAACAACTTTCTCTAAAATCTATGTAGTTCATTATTTTAGTTTATATGTCATTAGTCAGGGAAAACAAATGTTAGAACAATAGAACAGCCGGCTAGTATTTTAACGGTCATAAGCGTCTGTTTGTTGAAAATTTTGTTGAGACTATTAATTTTAAATTCTATTGAACCAACCCCTAAATGATTGTATGAAAAGTCCCCAATAGGAAGATATTGCCAATGTCCAGACTTACCCGTTATTGAGGATATTTGAGTAAAACCCATTACAATGGAAGCCTGTTCAAGACAACAAGCACATACAATCATATCTCCAATGATGATTTGATTAAAAGCATTTAGGTCAACACTTTCGAAAAATTGAGTTATACCACGGAACCTGATGCGATCATGTTCTGGCCGTCCTTGCCCGTAAATTATGTAGTCACTATCTACATATTTTCCTTCAAGAACCTCTTTGGCTAAGGGTATATCTCCATTATAAAATACTGCCGTTCGATCTTTAGTTCCTAAATTTTTAATTGAAATTGATTGTACTGAAGTAAGTCCCATATCTCTTTTTGCGGTATCAGGCCAACGGCCTTTGATTGCTACTTTCGTCGGTAGCGGTGCTGAATAAATTTCTTTTGGCATTAAAGCCGACATCCCAAGCATTAATAGTCCATTTTTAAAAAAATCCCTTCTATTTTTCATTTCTTAATTATTTAATAGTTAAACTCTTCACATATTTTTTTCGCTAACGTTAAAGCGGCTGTTTCCGCTTCTTTTCTGCTCCAGAACGATTGAAAATGTCCTTCCCTAATCATTCTCCAGTTGTATTCACCTCGTTTTTCCTTCTCTGCCAGCTTACATTCTTCTTTGGTCTTCTTTCTGTAAACTTCAATAATCCAACCTCCCGTTGCAGTGGAATAGCGGACGAAAGACCTAACTCCCCTTGCATCAAAGTCATAAAAATTTAAGGGTAAATTTTTGTCTATTTCTGGCGTATCTAGCTTTGGGTGAGAGCTAAGAAAATTCTCTATTTCCAATCCCAGATCAATATTTTTTCTCATTAACTCAATAGTAGTTACATGAGAACCGTTTTTAACTATTTCAAAATAGTGTGGTTGGGTTGCTGAATTGGCATTTACTCTGTTCTGTACAATGTCAACTTGTCTTGAATTGAGAATATACTCTTTAAGGTTTTTCCTGCGCCTGATGGTTTTAAATATGACAAAATGAGTGGCAAAGACCAGGGTTTTCGGTATGGCATCGGCAAAATCATAGAATACAAAAGCAGAATTTACAAAGTTTTGTCTCCGCCGAATCATAAAGCAATGAAGATCATCATTTCGGTGGTGTAGATAAACCCTACAGTCGCTAAAAATCACTAATCCATTTTTAAAATCACTGGTAATAGTTTTAATCAAGCCTGGAGAATAACTAATTTTCTTAACCCCTGAGAAATTGCCAATAGATTGTTTTTCCGTATATTCTACATGTTCAAAATCCAACGGATCCGGCACAATAATTAAAATTCGGCAGTTCTCCTTTTCTCGTTCCGTTAAAATTAGGGTTTCTAAAAAAGCGGTTTTCCCGGTTCCATTAGTTCCAATTATTAAAATTTGTGAGGGTATCGGATAATCGAGGACATTTTCTTTTATTTCTGTTTTCTGATTCATGGCTGGGCTATTTTGATTTTTGTTCAATTCTATCAATAATCACAGCAAGGACATAACTCACCGCTGCGCCTATAAAGAAATGGTATAAAGGATTCATGACTGTACTATTTTGATTTTACCGGGGTTGTGATTCAAAATGATGTTGATGGTTGTCCTGGCATCATAATTATAAAAGTCTGGGGATTTATTGTTTATGCCCATAGTTTTGCTTTTCAGGAGTTAAACTGTAATTATCTCAAAATAGTGAGGGTCATTAATCGCTCGGTCATTGATTCGTTTTTGCGCCTCTTTCATCGCTTCATAGTTTTGAATTGCGTTTTTCCGGCGGACAATGTTGTCAATGGTTTTGAATAAGGCGTAGTGAGTGGCAAAAACGAAGGGCTTGGGCGGTATATCAGAAAATCTGTGCCCTGAAAATACTATGTCAATCCCGTTATAACGGCGGCGAATTAATAAGCTATGCAGCAAATCGCACTTTGAATTACCAAAATAGTGGCGGCAATCTTCAAAAATTAACATTCCATTGTGGAACCGGTCGAGGAGAGTATTAAGCAAGCCATCCTGATAAATAATTTTTCGGGCTCCAACAAACTCACCTATCATTTCAGGTGAAACATATTCGAACGTACTCCACTCAAATTTATCAGGAACCACAATTAACACGCGCCGGGATCCTCTCTTTAACTCCGAAACAACCAGTTGATCTAAATAGGATGTTTTGCCCGTTCCATTGGTACCAATTAAAATGGTTTGTTTTGGTGTCCGTATCTCCAATTTGGCTCTATTGAGATGTGATTTTAATCTACTGAGGCCAGATTCACTCATCATTTCGAATTCGTCAATGTTTATTATTAAAGCTGTTTTCATGATCTAATTGTTTTGAAATTTTTGAAGTAGTTCAATGTTCTTTTTTTTCATTTTTATTTTTTCAAACCTTGCAAGTAGCGAATAAACCCTATCATGAAAAAGTTTGCTCCTTTTGAGGAAAAGATCGTTGATGCTATTTGCTTTATCAAGTTGTTTTAGCATCCGCTCAATCTCGGAGTTTATCCTATCAAATTCTAATTCAAAGTTCATTTTGATGGGCTTTTGTCGGTTGTAACTTCCTCCAATAGATCCGCTAATTCTGAAACAAAACTTAAATTTCCACACATTTCCGCCTCTATTCCCCTGTCTCCTTCGGCTGAAACATGAACGGCGTGATTGTGAACCCTTCTTAGATGTTTGTGAAGGTTTCCAACGGCTTGAACAAAATTTAAAAGCTCTTTTTGTTTTTGGGTGATGTCTGTAATGTTTTCCATAACATTGAATGATTTATTGATTAATAAATGGCCCTGGAAGGTGTTTGCGCACCTGAAGGGGTTTTTTGTTTTTTGGTGTTGAAATTTTGTTGATTGTCATTTGTTAGGTGTTCGCTTCGCTCACGTTTGTTTGCGGTCGCTCCGCTCCCGTTGGGTCTGCAAAACTTTAGCCGGAATCAATGGCTTTAATTTTTAACAAAAAATCATTGAAGGTTTTATATTCCGGATAAAGCTGAGCAGAACAATTGACCGCCCGGGGGTGTTTTCGCTGTATTCTGGTGGTTGATTCTAAGCCTATTGGTGTATTTTCTAGATATATGTTAACAAGTTCGTACTCGAGGAGAACTTTAAACAGTTTTTGTAGTGGAGAATGTTCGTTTAGAATTATGGAAGTAAAGGGGGTTACCTTTATCTCGTAAAAGGTAAGGAATGACAGGAAATCAAAGATGTCTTCAAAAATATTTAATACTCTTTTGTTTCCTGGAATTGTGGTTATCCCATAAGGCCTTTTTTGTTCGGTTTGTCTCCAGTTTTTTCCTCCATAACTCATATCATAACCGCGCGAATCGTTTTTAACCGTAATTCCATAATGCCTTTTTACTTCCCAAATTTGGGTGTATGGGTGTTTCCAGATTGCTTCTTTAACATAAAGAGATGCGAGATGAAAATCTATTCCCCGCATTTCAATATAGTTTATCAATGATTTGTTTTGAAGTTCTTTAATCTTTGTTATCTCAAAATATTGGCTACTATAGTGTCGGCGGGAACAATCAAAATCATTCTTTTTCATTGGGTTTCATTTCATTATTGGTTATAAAATCGTTGAAATCTTCGTATCCAGGATAAATTAAAGCTGATTGATTTACGGCATTGGGGTATGCTTTAATAATCTGGTTGGTCGCAACAATTCCGGCGGTACTGTTATCTAAAAACAGGTTGATTTTATCAAAATCTAATGGAGCTGGTAACTTTTTCAGGTTTGAAAGACTGTTCAATACTATCGTGATTCCGTTTAGGTGGTCGATATTTAACCAGGTAAGACAAGACAGAAAATCGAAAAAGTCTTCAAAAATGTTGAGCGTTTCCGGGTTGCCTGGGATGGTGGTTATTGCTTTGGGGCTGGTCGATCCTTTCCAGTATTTATTTCTCAATTCATAAGCTCCTGAATCATTTTTAAAAGCAAGGCCAAAATATTTTTTTATCTCTCCGGATTCTTTGTTTGTTATCCACCAGTAAGCTTCATCGAGGTGTTTGGTCGCTGTTGTTACTGGTATTCTCCTGGAATCAATATATTGTATAAGTGCTTTATTTTGAATAGGCTGAATTTTCTTAATCTCTATAGAATAGAAATCTTCTTTTTGCTGTTGAGAAGAAAGAGATTTTGGGGTAAATCTGGTGCCTGAAATTATTTCCAGGGCTTTTGAGATTGTACAATTTTCCATCTTTTTCACCAGGTCAATCAATGTGCCGCCTTCACCGTTTCCGTGATCGCACCAAAGATTTAAGTTTGTATCAACTTTAAAGCTCGGTTTTTCGTCTTTTCTTATAGGTGAATGAAAAAAATAGCTGGAGCCTGAAACTTTCACCTGGTTAAATCCTCTCTCCTGGAGAAAAGAAACAATGCTTACTTGATTCGCTTGTGTACAGTTCATAGGGTAAATTTTTTTCTTCTCAATAGCAAAAAACCTTTCATATTATGCCGATTGTTCAAGGCTTCCTATTTAACATTTCACAATTACTTTTAAACTCTCAATGTTTTGTGTGTGGGTGTATGGTAAAAACAGTGTATACCCTGTAATCCTTGTAATCATAATTCTTTAAATACCATAATGTCAATGCTATAAAAATCTTTATTTCTCTGTTTTGGTGTAATTTTGGATTACAAGGTATACATGACAAATTTTTCATATTTAAGGAGGATGTATACTATGTAATCCGACTGTATACCCATAAATAACTAATCAACAACTTTATAATAGTAAAGGATTACAAGGTATACATGGTTTACACTGAAAAGTCTATGTCACCTATTTTAAAACTATCGTCAATTTTGGTTAACATAAATTGATAACAGGAACCAAAAACTTTATCGGTATATGCCTGGCCTCTTCCTCTTATATTTGAGTGAATAAATGTTTTATTTGATGAACTTGTTAAAAGCATTCTTAAAGATGAAAGCCCAATTAGGTTAATATTGTTTTCCTTACAATATTTTGTGTAGAACGGGTAAATAGGTTGAAATTTGATTTGTAATGTGTATCCGGAAGGATCAATTTTTACTCGGTAATGTGAGGTTCTGGCAGTTCCTGGAGTGCTTTCATCATATTTGATAATCAACCCTTTTTTGATTTGAAAGTTTATAGCCATCCAAAAAATATTTACCGGGCTGCTTTCCAAAAGGATCTCACTTTGTTGGTCGGTTATTTTGCGAAGAATTTCGAGGGTTTGATCGGAGTTAAAAGGAAATGTTAATTTTCCTTTCAGTATCTCAAGGGCCGTATAAACCAATGAAACATGATTAATAGTCCTTTCCGGAAGGTTGGAATATTCCTCTTTGATTTTATCGGTTGTTTCGCTAAAAACGGTTTTGAATGATTTTAAAAATTCGGCACGATTACACAGGATTTCAGTTAATACCATTCCAAAACCCTCTTCACTGAGTTTTTTCAACTGGTTGAAGGCGGTTTTTTCTTCCAGGGTGAAAGTTTGGTTTTCAAAATTCAGCAGGATCATGCGGGAAAGAATGGCAGATTTAGAGGTGGGAAGGTGGTTTCCGTCAAATATCATGGCGGATTTAATCGGAAAGCTTTTTGTTTTGTTGTCGTTTGATTTTATCCCGGTAGTCCGACCGGCGCCATCGTAGGCTGTCAAAATAAAGTCCTCTGCTGTTTCGTCCGTTTCGTTGGTATATTCTTTGAAATAGAATATTTCGTTTGATCTGGAAGATACCAGGCGGTTTAAAGCTATGGTTGTGGCGTTGTATAATGGGGTTCCGATGGTATCCCGGCCAAAAACAAAAAGTAACCTGTCCGCAAATGATGTTTTTCCGGTTCCAAAGTCACCAAACAGAAAGAGGAAAGGGAAAAATCCAACCTGATCGAATACAATATCACGGAAAACAGCAAGGATTAAAAAAAGGATTCCGATCAAACCATTTGCCCCGAAAGCTTCAAAGTAGAGTTTTGACCAGGTTGCAAAATCAGTTGTTCCTGGTAGGTATTTATAAAGCCTTTCGGTTTTGAAATCTTCGTTGTGAAGATTAGACAAAGCAAAAGCAGGTAAATAGTAACGTTTGTCCTGGTCTTGAATTATCCCGGCTTCATCTATCTGAATGATTTGATTTTCGTTATTAAAAATTGCATCTGCAAATGCAAAAATCTGGTGAGCCGGGATCCACCCAAATTCAGAAATAATAAACGCCTCTTTTTCTTCGTCCATCAATTTAGCGAATACTTTTTTTAGTTGGGTTGCGCTTCCGTAAAAGGTGCACCTGTTTGATCTTAGGACGTTTTCAAAGCTGTCGGGCTTCATCTCAGCCGTAAAAATTTCAACGGTGTAGGTTTCTCCGGTCGATCGTTGCAGGAAAATGATTCTTCGGGTGTTGTTGGTCCCGTTAAGCAAATGGAAGAGGCTTTTCATGACGAAATTGGATATATCAGAATCGTAAAATTCATTATTCCGGGTAAACGTTCTTGAAAAGTATTTTCCATCCTGGACAAAAAAACCATAATCAGAAACATCCTTTTCGGGGTCTTCGCTGTTGGGGATTTTCGTTTGATCTTGTTCCATGAGGTCAATTATTTTCTGAGTGCCTCAATTATTTCGCTCCTCAAAAAATATCTTCTACTTGCAAGGCTGTATTGCTTAAATTTTCCTTGTTTAATTAATTTGTCCAGCGTGGGGGGTGTACATCCAATCAGTTTGCAGGCTTGTGTTTTTGAAATTTTGTCCTCCTCTATTGAGAGGTGATTTTCTGAGCCTGTTTTCTTTTCAAACATCTCATTCAAAACGTCTTTAAGCGTCTTTTCGTCCGTTGCAATTAATACCCTTGTGTTTTCCATTGTCCATTTTTGTATTAGTTATATTTGCAAAAATACAATTAAAACTAATAAATACAAATAATACTAATAATTTGAAAACATGTTATAAAACATGACTTTACTTATAAATTCTAAATTTTGTTATAAATTTGTAATTATGGAAATGAAAAAAATAAAGGAAGCCAGGATAAAGAAAGGGATTAGTCAGACGGCAATGGCAAATGAAATTGGATTGTCTCAACCAGGGTATGCTAATATTGAAAACGGCGAAACTAAAAATATACCTCTTTTGGTGGCCGTCAAAATATCAAAGGTTTTAGGAATTGGCTTTAACGAACTCTACGACATTGACGGAGATAGTCAAAAAATTGACGGGCTGAATAAAGAGATCAAAGCACTACATAAAAGAGTTATTGAACTCGAGGATAATGTTAGAGACAAAAAACTAATAATTGACCTTATATTTTCAGATGATTTTATTTCTGTACTTGTGCCTGATTATGATAGCACTAAAAGCCGTGACCAAAATATCATTAATAAAATAATGAAGATTCAAAAATCTTGGGAAGATTTTGAAAATGAAAATGTAAAAAAATAAGCTCCTGATCCTTTAAGCCGACTCCTTCAACGCTTCCGGTAACATCATTAAAAAAGGCAGGCACCTTTCCCAATGCAAGGCATAATAATTGAATCCCAGGGCAATATTTTGGTAATGTGCCGGGCGATGGTCCCAGTAGTATTTTTCGGCCTGAATTGACCAGGCAGACAATCCCAATTTAGAGACTAAAAACCATTTTTCCACCAGGCGGGCAGTCCGTCCGTTGCCGTCCTCAAAAATCTGTAACAACTGGTTATATAAAAAGGGATCCGGAGCGGGTCGATAAACTAAACAGGGGTGTACTGGATCTGTTGAAATAAATTTATCTTTGAATAAAATTACTGATCATGGAAACTTTGATAATACGATTAGATTCACCGGCAAGCAAAACAAGGCTAAAACAAACACTTAAAATGTTCCGGGGAGTTACGGGCATTGCAGAAAAATTCACAATTAGGGACGTTGAAGATCTTGCGGATGACAAGTTGGCCAAAGAAATGAAAAAAGCGGATAAAAGCCCGCTATTGTCTTACGATGAAGGGATGAAGGAATTTGATAGAATTGAAAAAAGATTAAGGAAATGATTGTCAAATTTCGAAAATCATATTTTTCGGACTTGGAGAAAATTAAAAATTTAAAAAAAATTCAGGAAATTAGGTTTATTGCGGAATTTGCAAAAACTGTTGATTCTCCTGAAAAAATACCCGGTTTTAAAAATTTGCGCCAATATCCCGGAATGGCAAGGATCGAAGTAGCCCCCTTTCGCATAGGCGTTGAAGTTATTGGTTCAACTATCATATTTAGGCGCATTTTGCCACGTTCTATTTTTTACTCTCAATTCCCATAATCACAATATTTCCGGTACAAAAAAAGGCGACAGGATCTGCTCGCCTTTTTTTGTACCCTATTTTATGATTGAATATTAACCAAATGAGCCGCTGATCACAGCTGCTTTTCGTCGATATCTGGTTAAAATTTATTTAATGAGATTATTTTTCCGGTTCAAGGTCCTCCTGGCTTCGCAAGAAATCCATTATTTTGTTTATGTTTCCTTTTCCGCTTTTCCTGGATTCTTTGATCAAGGAAACAAGATCCTCGTCTGATATATCATCATCCATGTTCTCTTTTGGGCTGGGTACTTTTCCCCATGCCTTGTTTATCTCAGTCTTTTTCTTTTCATCCTCGATTTTGAGGTATTTATCGAATGTCCGGTCCTGTGTGTGGCCGGTTATGGCCTTAATCATTTTAACGTCCATTCCAAGCGAATAGAAGAGGGTTACAAAGGTTTTACGGGATACGTGGGCGGATATTAATTTGTACTTCGGTTTTGTCGTTTTTATGGCCTTATTCCCTATGAAGGTGGTTTTTTGGGTGGGTTGGTCTATGCCGGCCAGCTCACAACATTCTTTAAGGTACACATTGTATTTCTGGGGTGATATTACCGGGAGGAGTGTCGGCTCCTGGCTATATTTATCAATGATGCTTTGCGCTTCCGAAAGGATCGGGATTTTGGCCGGGTCCTTTGTCTTTTGAATAACTATTTCAATATAGCCGTTTTTTATATTTTCCCTTTTCAGTTCTTTGAGGTCTGAGAACCTTAACCCGGTAAGGCATCCAAAGCAAAAAACGTCCCTAACCCTTTCATGTCTTGGGTTTTCGAAATTGAAGGAATAAAGCTGTTGAAACTCCTCGATAGCCAGGGCGATGGTGTCAATATTCTTTTCCGGGGCTTTAAATTTCAAGTGTTTTGTCCCGGTGTAGTATTCCCTTTCGGCTGACCAGTTAAGAAAGGTTTTCAGTACTGCAGTAATTTTGGCGAAGTAGTTTGTTTGGGTTTTCCGAATAGTAAAGGAATAATCTTGTAACCCGTCAAAAAAGGATAGATCAATGTCATTAAGGGTTAACCTGGTGTTTTTGTACTCCTGGTATTGAGTCAAGTAATTGAAAACGGTCACATGATTGGTATAAGTCCGGGGGGCTTTTGTCACTTTCGTGGTTGTAAGGAACTCTAAAAATATAGTATTGAAATCGAGGGGTTTGCTTTTCGAAAACTCCTTTCCGTCCAGAAAATCAACAATTATCTTTTCGGTGAGCTGCACATTTTGAAGGGCACAATCATTGAAAAAAGCGTTTGTTTTAGACTGGTAATCGTCCAGGAGTTTGTTTATTGTTTTGTGCCGGTTGTCCGGTGTTCCCTCCCTGTTAGGCTTAACCCTCTGCTTTAATTTGTTCCAGAATGCGGGTTTAACTAATTCAATGTTTTTGCGATGGTTCTTCCCCTGAAAGGAGATGGTTGCCCGGATCGGGGCGAGGCCGGTCGTTTTATTTGTTTTGTTTATGTTGACACTAAACTTTATATTTGGCATGGCTTCCGGTTTTGCTATCAAATATACAAAAAAGAAATCCGGGGGCAGTGCCGGGGGCAGCTTTTTGTATAAATGGCACCAAACAGAGAAAAACAAAAGGTGTTAAACCCTTTATTTTTCAGTATATTCAGAAATGGAAGAAAACCCAAATATAATAATATAAGTCCCGCCCCGGGTACTGAAAAAAAACAACAAAACCTACTGAATATCAGTGGGTTTTGTTGTTTCTTGTTTTCAATGCTCGTCAATATTGTACAGCATTCGGAAGGAGTGTTCAACGGTTTTGAAAATCTCATCGCAATACTCTTTAACTGCTTTTGGGTTTCCGGGTAGAGCATACAGCAAGGTTTGCCCGGCGACACCGGCAATGCTTCTGCTCAGGAGTGCGTTGGGAAATTGCATGCCGTATTTGACACGGATCAACTCCATGATGCCCGGAGTCTCTTTGTCAATCAATTTTTTAACGACATCCGGGGTGATGTCGCGGGGCCCGATTCCGGTTCCACCGGTGGTGAAAATGATGTCAACCTTTTTCTTTATCAGGGATTTCAATAGTGCCTTCAACTGCATCGCGTCATCGGGCATAACTGTATTTTCTACAGAAACAGTTCGTCCGGCTTCAGAGAAGAATGTTTCTGCCAATTTTCTCAATAAAGGGCCGCTCTTGTCTTCATAAATACCCTGACTTGCCCTGTCGCTTAGTGTTACAACGTGTACCTGGATGGTTCTCGGACGATATTCCAGAATGTCACCCGCTTTGAGTTCGCCCCCTTTCAGAACCCTGCAAAAAATACCCTCTTTGGGCATCACACAGTTGCCGGTCTCCTGGAATATGGCGCAATTGGAGCCATGGCATTTCTTTCCAATCTGCGTAACTTCCAGTACAATCTGACCCGAAATAAGCAGGCCAAGCGGTTTCATCCGATACAGTGGGAATCCTTCGGTGGTGATATTTTCAGCAAATTCACCGTACGCAAGTTTGCGTCCGAGTGAGGGTTCACTCTTCTCGAGGCTCTCTTTCCCCAGCAGACTAACCTGTCTGTGCCATTTCCCTCCATGGGCGTCACCCTGGATTCCTTCATGGTTAAGTGTAATTTCGCCTGCAGGGATTTTGATGGTCCCTTTTTTTTCGGAGATATTGACCGACAGTACTTTGATCTTTTCCATTTTAAGTGGGTATATCGGTTTTTGTTTTGGAAGTCAGCCTGATCGCCCCAATTTCCATTGTTTTATCGACTGCCTTGCACATGTCATAAATGGTGAGCAGACCAACGCTTACGGCAGTAAGCGCCTCCATCTCAACGCCGGTAGTACCTGTGCATTTTACTTCACTTTCGATGGTAACACCAGTTTCGCAAAGATTTGCCTTGACCTGCACCTTGCTTAAGGTGATGTTGTGGCAAAGAGGTATAAGTTCTGCTGTCCGTTTTGCCGCCTGAATTCCCGCTATTTCAGCAATGGTAAGAATATCTCCCTTTTTGAGCAGGTTATTGGAGATCAGTTTCAGGGTCTCCGGTGAAAGGACAATATGCCCCGTAGCCTTGGCAATCCGAAGCTGGATCGCTTTATCGCCTACATCGACCATGCGTGCGTTGCCCTGTGAATCGGTATGTGTCAGTTCTGTCATCTGTTATCCTCCTATATTAGAAAAACTTCCTATACGGTTTAAGCAGCCATTCAATGGTTTGCAATCCAATGCATCCAACAATGCTTTTTCGGCACCCAATTCGCGAACGGAAAATTGCTGCTCATCAAACAGACAAGGCATCACCATGCCATTGGCAGTCATTCTTAAACGATTGCATTGGTGACAGTTTCCGCCGTTTCCCCCTTCCACGATCGAAAACTCACCGGTTTCCAGGTTCATCTGATGGATAAATCTTACCAGAAGATTGTTTTTCCTGCCAAATTCTTTGACTGCAAGTGCATCTGTCTCCATGGAAGATTCCATCACAACGCAATTGATTTTTACAGGATCAAGTCCTGCATATTGTGCCGCTTCAATGCCTCGTAACACCATCCGGAGCTCTCCTCCCCGGGTGATTATTTTAAATTTCTCCGCATCGAGGGTGTCGAGGCTGATGTTGATACGGTGCAGACCGGCATCTTTCAGAGGTTGTGCGAGTTCTTCGAGAAAGATTCCGTTGGTGGTCATGGAAAGGTCTTTGACACCCCCGATCGCTGCAATCTGTGAAATCAAAGCGACAATATCCTTTCTCACCAAAGGCTCACCACCGGTAATGCGGAATTTATCGATGCCCAACGACACCGCAACCCTTACTACATTGATAATTTCCTCGAAAGAGAGAATATCCTGATGACCTACGAGCTGAATGCCTTCTTCAGGCATACAATAGGTGCACCGGAGGTTGCAACGGTCTGTTACAGAAATTCGCAGGTAATGAATATGTCTATTATATCGGTCGTACACGGACTTGTCCTCCTTTTTTAATTTTTAATGTACCTATGGGAATTTCCATAATCACACGGGCATGGATATAGGAATGGATATGGGCGGAGCCATGGTATTCGACGGGTAATACTGTCCCGTGAATGGTGGTGATAGCTGGGATGAAAATAAGTTGGTCCCCTTTGGTGCGGACAAACTCCTCTTCGAGCGGCAAATACCATGCAACATTCCCTTCATTCCTTCCCATCAGCCCTGCCAGAAATGGTTTGACCATTACCTCAAGTTGAACAAATGATGAGACCGGATTACCGGGCATGCCAAAAACGAAATGGTAATCTTTCTCTCCGAAAAGGAGGTGTTTGCCTGGCTTTACATCCATACCGTGAAATGGAATATGCACTCCCAGTTTGCTTAATATCTTTGGAACAAAGTCAAAATCCCCTACCGACACCCCTCCTGATATCAGCGTTACATCAAAATTTTGGAGGGAGGAGGCCAGGACTTTCTCCAAGGAATCCTGGTCATCACGAACGATGCCCAGATATACAGGCAATATGCCCATTTGTTGTATCTGTGCGTACATCTGGTAGCCGTTGCTGTTCCTGATTTTTGAACTGCCGGGCTTTACAACAGGTTCGACCAGCTCATTCCCGGTTGAGATGATGGCGATGGAAGGCATCCGGTAAACCAAAGGAAGGGAACGACCCACGGAAGCCAGAATGGCAATATGTGAGGGCAATATCCTTTCTCCTTTTTTCAATACCAGGTCACCGATTTTTACATCTTCACCCAACAGGCAAATATTGGTTTGGGAAGTCTCGCGGATGCATCGAACATGGTTTGTATCCAACCTTTCTGCATGCTCGTTCATCACTACAAAATCTGCACCCACGGGTACCATTGCGCCTGTCATGATCCTTGCACACTGGTTTTTTCCGATAGTTTTTGCGGGGGGTGTCCCAGCCGGAATCTCTTCGATGACCACCAACGGATTTTTAAGGTCGGATTTTCTGCAGGCGAACCCATCCATGGCCGACTTATTGAAAGGGGGCATGGCAACATCCGAGTGGATATCTTCTGCAAGTATCCTGTCCAATGCATGGTACAAATCGACAGATTCGGTTTTTTGTTTGACCGAATAGGATTTTAAAATCGCCAAAGCTTCTTCGAACGCTATCATCCTGGTTCTATTTAAATTTCCATTGGTTGTCTGCTATTTCGATCGAATTTACATCAAAATCAAATTTGGGATCATCAAAGGTAACAATACGGTCGGCAAGCGACAGACGCTTTTCCGTTTCTGATTTTAAACCGGTATTCCCGGGATGTAGCATCATGAAAAATAGTCCGGGACGGATAAGATGGCGCAGTCCTCCTGATTCGCATACCACCATACTATTTGCAGGTATCCTGGTAAGTATTTCATTGAATGCCTCCTCCAGATACTCGTCTGTTGTCATGACATAATAGGATTGAACTGCTCCGGCTTCCAGCAACCGTGAGCTGTCTTTTCCGGTAGTAGCATCCATTTCTTCTGCAATAAAGATGTTGGTTTTGTTTACGATTACTCTTCCGTTACCGGGATTTTCGTGAAAATGGGGAGTGATTTTAATCGCAACGATGGATTGATATGGAGAGAATTTACGGATAATTTGACAGGCGAGCGTTGTCTTTCCCGAATTTCTTCCGGTACCGGCGATGATCAAAAGGCTGGGCATTGTACATTCTTCCATTTTACAAAAGGATGAGTTTGATGCTTGCAAGAAGTAAAACCGAAGCGAGAAGATACTTTAATTGCTTTGGTTTTAACCTTGAACTTCCAATATAGGATCCGGCAATTCCTCCAACTATGCCAACTGCAATCCAGACTATGATGCGCGGTTCCATACCAAATCCCTTGTTTACCAAGGCAAAGAGTCCGGACAGGGAATTAAGAAAGATGAAGAGGGCAGAGGCTGCAGCTGATTCCTTGACATTGGCCCAATGCATTTGAATGAGAAGCGGACTAAGGATGATTCCACCTCCAATGCCGATCATTCCTGAAAAGAATCCGAGGATGGCACCAATTGTTATAGCCATCAAAATTGGAACTCTCTTTGATTCTTCCGAAAATGCTTTGGGATTCAGTACCATCCTGGCGGTTGCTAAAAGTAAGAACAGTCCAAGTATAATTTTGTAGATAGAAGGATTAACGGGGATCAAGGCACCCAGATAGGAGAAGGGAATGGATGTCAACAGGAAGGGGAGAATCAATTTCCACCTGAAAAAGCCCGCTTTGTAATAGGAGAAATATGCAATGGCCGAGACAAAGACATTGAGGGTCAAAGCTGTCGATTTCATAAAAATGGGAGCAACACCAAACAGTGCCAGCAGCGCAAGGTAGCCGGTCCCTCCGCCGTGTCCGACGGAAGAATAGAGAAATGCGATCACAAAAAGGGATACCAAAAGCAAATATTCCATTGTTCAAAATATTATGTTCCCGGTTCCCGAAGAGATGTGGACACAGCTTTCACCGGAAGGTGAAGCAATCAAATATGAAAGTACTGTATCTCCTTTCCATTTAAGGAATTGTTCCTTCGGGAGGCATCTTCGTTTCCAAAGAAACCCATCGGTTACACGTTCCTGTGCCGAAACATTTAGAAATGGTAACTCGGAGAAATTTGTGGCAAAGGAAACAACTTTTGATTAAATATTGATGGCAATTTTGTTTATAATATAGCATTTCCAAGAAGTGACTAATTTTAACCCAATTAGTAACCCAATTCATATCATGATTTCAATAGCCAATAATTATCTGTTTTTTATCTTTGCTTCGGAGATTGCGTCAGTTGTCGACCCATCAGTAAAGGCTCAAAGTGCTCAGAAAAATGCAAAGTCACCCAAAGACCCAATATGGTGAAATGTTTTGATGTTTATCATGACGAAGGATTAAAAATTTTGGGCGTATCTTTGGACATTGAAAAATGGAAGGATGTCTGGTTGAAGGCCATTGATAAGGACAGGTTATTTTCTTATCCGGTCTTTTCTCCTTTCATGGTAATTAACAACAATTACAATCTATTGGTATGATTGCTAAACGTATATTCCTTTTCGCACTTCTGCTTGCCGCTTTTCAGATGGTTTCCGCTCAGATCCTCGAGCCGGTTAAATGGAGTTTTGATTCCAAGAAGACAGGTGACAGTGAGTATGAGTTGAGGTTTATTGCCACCATGGATAACGGGTGGCATCTCTATTCGCAATTTGTCCCAAGTGGAGGACCCATTCCTACATCTTTTAAGTTTGACAAGCTTTCAGGTTTTATTCTGGTTGGAAAGGTAGTTGAACCCAAACCCCTCGAGGAAAACGATCCCAATTTCAACATGGTGGTAAAGTATTTTACCAAAAGTGTTGTATTTACCCAGAAAGTGAAGGTAATTTCCGACAAACATGTTGAGGTTAAGGGTTTTCTGGAGTTCATGTGCTGTAACAACCAAAACTGTTTGCCACCCACGGAGGTAAATTATTCTTTCAAACTGGAAGGTGTTAAAACGGCAGGGGTTGTTTCGCAGGACACGGCAAAGGCACTCTCGACGGTTCCTGTAATCACAGTCAAAGATACCGCTGCTCCTGCTTTCCAAATAGTTCAGCCCCTTGTTGCAGCCGCCAAGGCAGCGATTAAGCCGGTAGCCTCCAACGATGATTTTACCGGAAAAGACAGGACACTTTTGTGGTTCTTCCTTCAGGCCTTCCTATGGGGCTTGCTCGCCATCCTCACCCCGTGTGTCTTCCCGATGATCCCGATGACAGTC
>Ga0172379_10004941_pt1 | contig 19113 bp, 17 predicted proteins | sample GrowelOW334metaG_FD_119756 | JGI IMG/M metagenome (GOLD analysis project Ga0172379, IMG submission 119756) | Groundwater microbial communities from an aquifer near a municipal landfill in Southern Ontario, Canada - Groundwater well OW334 metaG | ecosystem: Environmental > Aquatic > Deep...
ACAGTTTTTACGAGAAATGAGTGTCAACGAGATTCGCGGGAGAGGTTTTGACTGGTCGGATTCTGTTGAAACAAAAAAACCTGTTCCCAGTTTCTACGAACTTCATCAAAACTATCCCAATCCATTCAATCCCACAACCACAATCCCATATGATGTTGCTATTGAAACACAAGTGGAGATCTCCATTTACAATCTGCTTGGCCAAAAAATTGCGACATTGGTCAATGAGAGGAAAGCAGCTGGAAAATATTCCGTGGAGTTCGATGCGGCAGGATTGGCCAGCGGCGTCTATCTCTGCCGGATGAACGCCGATTATTTGAGTTTTGACAGAAAAATGGTCGTTCTGCGATAGCGTTTTAAAATACCTAATTTTTGGTATTGTCATTTCCATATCGTCATTGGTAAATTGTGGCAGTGTTCGGTTTTACAATGGTAGCCGATGTTGAAAACAATTTGGAGGTAGCATATGCATTCCAAACTCTTTTGTCTAATATTTTCTACTTTGCTAATTTTTTCCTTTGCTTCATCACAATGGGGACGCGATTACAAACTGAAAACTGCGATGTTGGATGCCGGAAGCATAAAAGTTGTTGTGAATAATATCGGCAATCTGGATAATTCGTATTCTGCCGTCTGGAATGATATTCCGACAAGCCCTCGATCGATTGTCTTCGATCAAGGGCTCAACATTGTCGGGAAAATACAGGATACGATTAAAGCGGTTATGGACTATTGGTGGTCCCCATATTCTCCCGGTCCCATCATAAATGGCGTTCCTGCTTGGAGATCCCCCGGCGGTGACACAGCTCGATATCGTCCGTATAAGATTTCGCGTGGAGATACGTTCGGAAATCCTGACGTAAAAAACTGGCCGGCTGATCTCGGCGCACCGGTGGGACTTTCCGGCAAACCGACATTGTACGGCGATCAAATGATCTGGATGGTGTATAACGGTTATGATAAAGTAACCCGGGCGTATTATCCACAATCCGATTCTACCAATATGAGAATGCCGGTAGAAGTGCGTCAATCGGTCTATACACGACAAACAGGATTGCCCGCAACGCCGGACTTTCTGGATGATGTTGTTTTTCTGGAGTTTGAAATCTTTAACAGGGGGAATGCAGCAATAGAATCGTGTTATGTGGGATGGTGGACCGATATTGATTTCAATTATGCGTTTGATAATTTCCCGGCTATTGATACCGCCCTGGGACTGGGATATTGCTGGACATATGATGATACGGTGAATGCGTGGCATTCACAAACAACGGTCGGATTTGCTCAGCTGTTTGGACCCAGAGCTGCATCACCCGGTGACACGTCGGTGTATGGATTCCATTTTATTCCAAACAGTAAGAACCTTCCGATTACATCATTCTTAGGAGTGTATCAAAGCGGTTATGATTCTTTGAGCACCATGGTGCCGCAGTCACGGGGCACTATTTGGAATGTTGTCAATGGACGATATCCGAATGGAAATACAATCATCGATTCTTCCACTGGCAATCCAACCCGGTACACATTTCCCGGAGATCCGGTGAAGATGCAGGGGTGGAATTATTCCTTTGAGAGCACGGATGGGGAGGCAGGATTTCTGTATTATTCCGGACCGGTGACCATCGCCCCCAATGATTCGCAATGGATCATGATTGCGCTCATTCCATCACTCGGTGCAAACAAGCAGGAGAGTATCCAGCAGCTGCGGATGAAAACGGCGGCACTCCGAGCCATGAGCGTGAGCGAAATCCGCGGCGGCGGGTCTGATTGGGTTGCGTCTGTGAATGGCGGCGAATTGATTCCTCAAACACACGAACTCTATCAAAACTATCCGAATCCTTTCAATCCAAACACCACCATCACTTATGATGTCGGCGCCGAAGCGAATATTGAAATATCTGTCTATAACATGCTCGGACAAAAAGTTGCTGTAGTTGTGAACGAGCGAAAACCGGCGGGGCACTATGCGGTTGATTTCAATGCGGAGAGATTATCCAGCGGAGTGTATTTTTATACGATGAATGTCGGTGCTCAATCGTTTCAAAAGAAGATGGTTGTATTGCGATAGATTTCATTTTCACAGTTCAAATTTTTGGGATTTCATCTTCCCGGTTTGCTTCTCTTCTCAATTCTTGGTAAATTTCCCCAGCTAACGGGTAAATTTCAGCACATTTAACAAGGAATCCACATTATGGCAATTAAAGTAGGAATTAACGGATTTGGCCGCATTGGTCGTCAGGTGATCAGTGCTCTGGTCGAAAAGGACGTTTTGGGTAAAGAGATCGACATAGTTGCAGTTGTTGATGTTGCAACCGAAGCCAATTATTTTGCATATCAGTTGAAATATGATTCAGTTCATGGACATTTCAAAGGAACACTCAGCAGTGAAAAGAGCTCCCCGTCCGCAGAACATGACGATGTTCTGGTCGTGAATGGTCACAAAATTAAATGCGTGCAGGCACAGAAAGATCCTTCCCAGCTTCCCTGGAAAGACCTTGGCGTTGATATCGTGATCGAATCGACCGGTCTCTTCACCGATTCCGAAAAAGCAAAAGGACACATTGCCGGCGGCGCAAAAAGAGTGTTGATCTCCGCACCAGGTAAAGGCGATGTAAAGACGATCGTGATGGGTGTAAACGATAACGAATATGACGCAGCAAAACACACCATCGTCTCCAACGCTTCGTGCACCACAAACTGCCTTGCACCGGTCGTGCATGTGTTGTTGAAAGAAGGGATTGGCATCGAAACAGGTTTGATGACCACCATCCATTCGTACACCGCAACACAAAAAACAGTTGACGGTCCTTCCAAGAAAGATTGGAGAGGCGGACGTGCGGCAGCAATCAATATTATTCCTTCAACCACCGGTGCTGCAAAAGCAGTCGGCGAAGTATTGCCGCAGACCAAAGGAAAACTGACCGGCATGTCGTTCCGCGTTCCGACAGCGGATGTTTCCGTTGTGGACCTGACATTCCGCGCTACACGCGACACTTCCATTGAAGAGATCGATGCATTGTTCAAAAAAGCGTCCGAAACATACCTGAAAGGGATTCTCGGATACTCGAACGAGGAAGTGGTTTCCACGGACTTCATCCATGACGACCGCTCATCCATTTACGATTCTCTGGCAACACTGCAAAACAATCTGAAGGGCGAGAAACGGTTCTTCAAAGTTGTTTCGTGGTACGACAATGAATGGGGTTATTCCAACCGAGTTGTCGATCTGCTGAGAAAAATGGCGGGTACAACGAAATAAGCGATTACCTTTGATCGTGGGCAATATGGTATTTTGAACAAGGGCTGACTCTCGGTGTACGAGTTCAGCCCTTTTCTTCACCGGTACATTCAAGAGGAATCCTTGTGAGACTATTATTGATGTACATCGTGATTGCCGGAATTGTTTTCGGTCAGGAATCCCAGGAACGAATCCTGCAATTAAAAAGCGGAGATCGATTGAGCGGGACACTTGTGTCGGAGAACGATTCCAGCATCGTGCTGCAGACATCGTTCGGTGAAGTGCTCGTCTTAAAGAGTTCCATAAAACCTCAATCGATCACGATCTATTTGAAAGACGGCAATATTGTTTCCGGCGATATCATATCAAACATCGAAGGGAATTTTGTGCTGAATACGACGTTCGGCAGGGTGACGATTGATAAGAACAATATTGATCGCACGTCCGAAGCCGGCGCGACGCTGCCGGGCACACAGAAGCAAGAAGAGTTTTATTACGGCAATGAACGGCTCATTGACATTTTTTTTGATCCGACCGGCTATACGATGGAAAAAGGGTCGATCTATTTCAGCGGCTTGTCGTGGGGTGTTGCGCTTTCCGAAAATGTCGATGTTTCATCCTCTTACTGGCGATACTTCATGGCGGACCTGAATGTCCGGCCGAAGTTCCGTCTTGCAAAAATGGGTGATGTCGAATCGGAACAATCATTTGCGGTCGGATTTCATTTGCACACAGCGGGACATACCGGTAAGCAAAAAATTGTCAACGCGAACATCCCACGGTATGACCCCTATGGCGGCGCAATTATTAGTTATGAAATGACAAAACAGTGGGAGAGTGTCGGCAACGGGGAGGACAGTTTTTTATGGACAGAACTCTTTGCCGCCGTTACGACGTCCAATCTGAAGAGTGATAAACAGGGAAGAATATCATATCATGCCGGGGCGAGTGTCATTCTTCACCGTGTGGCAACAATGCCGAGAATCTGGCTTGCATTCGACAGTGATATTACAAGCAGATTTAAAATCATCGGGCAGGTGTATTACGATGCGTTCCAGCCGTCGTTCAAAGAGCTCACGCAAGATCGAGTGAATGATAATCCCTTTGATCTGGATTTTGGTTTTGTGTATGCACACAATGAAAATTTACGATTTGGAATTCACTTTCAACCATACATTATCTTATTCTATTTTAAATTTTAATTATGAATAAAAAAACTGTTAAAGATATTAGTCTCGCCCACAAACGCGTCCTGGTGCGTGTTGATTTCAACGTTCCGCTGAAAAACGGCGTCATACAGGATGACATCCGTATTAAAGCAGCACTGCCGACCATACAGTACATTCTTGAACAGCATCCGAAATCGCTCGTGCTGATGTCGCACCTCGGCGATCCGAAAAAGGATACGCAAAAGGCGAAAGAGAAAGCGGAAAAGGACGGGAAACCGTTCGACGAAAAAGCATTCAGCGACGGCAAACATAAAATGAAACCGATCGCGGAACGTCTTTCCTCATTACTCGGGAAACCGGTGAAACTCGCCCCTGCGGCGATCGGTCCAGAAACCAAATCAATGGTGGATGGACTCGGTGACGGTGAGATTCTGATGCTGGAAAACACCCGTTTTCACAAGCAAGAGACAGGAAAAGAGGCGGCGGATCGCGACGCAATGGCGAAGGAACTGGCGCAATACGGCGATGTGTTTGTGAACGATGCATTTGGATCCGCCCATCGCGCACATGCTTCCACCGAGGCAGTGGCAAAATATCTTCCGGCCGTTGCAGGATTTTTAATGGAGAAAGAATTAGCGTATCTTGTGAAAGCGACCGCGACTCCGATAAAACCGTACGTGGCGATTATGGGCGGTGCGAAAATTTCCGGCAAGATCGATGTGATCCAGAATCTTATGGGAAAAGTCGATGCGTTGCTGATTGGCGGTGGCATGATGTTCACCTTTTTCAAAGCGCAGGGAATGGAAATCGGGAAATCGTTGTTAGAAGAGGACAAGATCGATCTGGCAAAAAAGCTGATCGATGAAGCAAAAGAGAAGAATATTAAACTATTGCTCCCCGTGGATTGCGTTGTTGCAGAGAAATTTGACAATGAATCTCCGACAAAGGTTGTGAAGATCAACGCAATCCCTTCCGACGGCGTCGGCATGGATATCGGTCCGGAAACGATCAAGTTGTTCAGCGACGAGATTACAAAAGGGAAAACAGTAGTCTGGAACGGTCCGATGGGCGTATTTGAAATGAGCAACTTCGCCAAAGGAACGAACGCCATAGCCCAAGCACTGGTGGATGCAACGAAACTCGGCGCGACGACTATTGTCGGCGGCGGAGATTCCGCAGCGGCAATCGCTAAGGCAGGACTCGAAAAAGAAGTTTCGCACGTCTCCACCGGCGGCGGTGCCTCGCTGGAATTCCTGGAAGGGAAAGTGCTTCCGGGTGTTGCAGCATTGAACGATAAATAAAAAGAAATTCGTCATTGTCCCAAAGGTCCGAAGGACTCCTTCGGAGGGTCACTTCGTGACGAGTCCCGATATTGTGTATTGGGACGGAGCAATCTAAAAAACGTAAGGTATTATGGCTTATAATCGTCCCGGCAATTATTACCGTCCCAATTTTTTCGGAGGATTTCAATTCTTTCCTCCGGTACTCAAGGGACTGCTCATCGCGAACGCAGCGGTCTTTCTGGGGATCATGTTCCTCGGAAATTTCCGCATCGGCGATTTCTTTTTTGAGCAGTTCTTCTTCCAGGCGTTTGCACTTTGGCCGCTGGGAGCAGGATTCGGATTCTGGCAGCTGTTTTCGTACATGTTCATGCATGCCAGTTTCACACATATTCTCTTCAATATGCTGGCTCTCTGGATGTTCGGTATGGAATTGGAACATGCATGGGGATCACGGAAGTTTTTCATCTATTATTTGCTCTGTGGTTTCGGCGGCGGATTGGCGAATCTGCTGATCGCTCCAATGTTCACTTCTGTGGGTCCGACAGTCGGAGCATCCGGCGCTGTCTACGGCATACTGTTAGCTTTCGGAATGATGTTTCCGGAGCGTCCCATATATATCTATTTTCTCCTGCCGATTAAAGCAAAGTATTTTGTGGTGATGTACATGGCGTTCGAGATATTCTCTGTTGGCACCATGGATGGCGTTGCACACTTTGCCCATCTCGGCGGTGCGTTGGTAGGATTCCTTTATCTTATTGCAGACGGATATCAATTTGGGTCCGCCTATCAAGCTCGGCGTGAAGGAGAGAACGTCTTTACCCGTATGACTGGAATCGGACGACAGCAGCAACAGAATGATCCATATACCAATGTGTCCGAAGCTAAAGTGTACGACATTTTTGAATATAAAAAGAAGGAAGAAGAACAGGCACAGGTGCAGATCGATACTATCCTGGATAAGATCAGCAAGAATGGATATCAGAGTCTGAGCGATGAAGAGAAAAAGATTCTCTTCGAGGCGAGTAAGAAATTGAATTAACGGAGTAATGAACGCTGAGACGCAGAGACGCCGAGGAAATGTAAAAAGTAATGGAAAAGGCAGAGTATGATAAATTAACTGATCAGATTATTGCGTCGGCAATTGAAGTGCACCGCGAATTGGGTCCGGGCTTATTAGAATCTGTCTATGAAGTTTGCCTAGTAAAGGAACTACAAAAGAGAGGATTGGCTGTCGAACAACAAGTCCTTGTCCCAGTGGTCTATAAGAATGAAAAATTACAAAAAGAATTTTTCATTGATGTTTTAGTTGAAAAAGAAATTGTAGTAGAATTAAAGGCGGTAGAAATTCTTTTGCCTGTACACGAGGTTCAACTGATCACCTATCTGAAACTTGCTGATAAACGATTAGGACTGCTGCTCAATTTTAATGTTCCAGTTCTCAAAGATGGAATTCGTAGAAAAGTTAATCGTTTGATTGAATAATTCTCTCTCGGTGTCTCCGCGTCTCAGCGTTCATCAATCAATAAATATAAATTATGGAAAATATTTTACCAGTGATACAACCAGCACAGAACGGCAACCCCGCTCCGTCCAATTATAAAGTCGGCATTCGCCGTCATACCCGTCAGGTGAATATCGGCGGGATAAAAGTCGGAGGAGGAGCACCGATCTCTGTTCAGACAATGACGAAGACGAAAACGGACGATGTGAAAGGGACAGTAAAACAGATTGTTGAAGCACATGAAGCGGGATGCGACATTGTGCGTGTGACGGTGAACGATAAAGAAGCTGCGGATGCAATGGCGGAGATTGTGAAACAATCCCCCCTGCCCATCGTTGCCGATATCCACTTCAATCATATTTTTGCATTGAAAGCAGTCGAAGCGGGAGTTGCAAAGGTCCGCATCAACCCGGGCAATATCGGTTCTAAGGACCGCATCCGTCAGGTATTGACTGCAGCGAAGGAGAAGGGAATTCCGATCCGCATCGGCGTAAACTCCGGATCGCTGGAAGAAGACATTTTAGAGAAATACGGTTATCCGACTGCCGAAGCTTTATATGAATCCGCGATGCGTCATGTCGGTATTTGCGACGAATTCAATTTTCGTGATGTGATCATTTCCGTTAAATCCACAGACGTGCGGCTGATGATAGAAGCGTATCGACTGGTGGCCCAACGGACAGATATTCCGCTGCATCTTGGCGTTACGGAAGCAGGACTGACGCGCATTGGTACGATCAAATCTGCGGTCGGCATCGGAACATTACTTGCCGAAGGGATCGGCGATACGATCCGCGTATCGCTGACGGACGAACCGGTGAAAGAAGTGGAAGTGGGAAAGGAGATTCTCCGCTCGCTCGGTCTTGCAACGCGCAATGTGGAGTTGATCGCGTGTCCCACCTGCGGCAGATTGGAAATCGATCTGTTCGGCATTATGGCGGAATTGGAAAAACGTCTTGAAGGTGTGAAGAAACCGGTAAAGATCGCTGTGCTGGGATGTGTTGTGAACGGCCCCGGCGAAGCGAGCGATGCCGATATCGGCATTGCCGCCGGTAAAGGGGTCGGTATCCTCTACCGAAAAGGAGAGATGATCCGCAAGATTAAGGAAAGTGAAATTGTGGATGTGGTGGTGGAAGAAGTGAATAAATTTCTGCCAGAGAATTAACAACAAAAAACAAAGCCGGACTTCGCTCCGGCTTTTTTTTATGAAAAAACAACCGGAACTGGAAAAAATATCGGTCAAAGCGTTCGACGTTGCATCATCGTACGATCTGAAAGCCGCACGCGATATTCTGGTGAACAACTTTGCCGGAAAGATTCTGAATCCGAATCCGCTGCTGGCCCAGATCGGATTCCATAAAATGATCACGGTGTTCGATTTCGGCTCGATCGTCTTCTTCAATCATACTTCGGCGGAGATCACGGAGGCGATGGATACTCTGCGCACGTGTGCTCAGCGGCCGAATCGGCGCATCAGCGAGGATGATTTTGTGCTGAACATTTCTTCTAAGCTCTCCATGCCGGAAGGGACGGAAGAGCTTTTTATCAAAGAATTCACACGGGATATTGCGCTGGTGGTAAGTATTATTTTAAGCCGATCCGTTTCGCTGGAATATTACGAATCGCTCCTGTCGGATACATTCGGTCAGCTGGAAGAGTCCGTGTCAACCCTTGCCCGGGAAGGGAGGATCCAAAAGAATGAAAAGACGCTCACCAAGGAAGTGGGGCTCGCGATCTCCGTGGAACAAGAACTTGCATACAATCTTGCAGCATTCGATGAACCGGAGGTTGTGTGGATGAATGGGAAGAAAATCGACGAGCTCTATAAAAAACTGAAGCGCGAATTCGATCTGGACGATCGGATCCGCGCTATTCAACAGAAAGTCTCCATCATTTCCCGCTCCAGCACCTTCGTCATCTCACGGTTAGAAGCACAACGGGCGCAATTTCTGGAGTGGATTATTATTGTGCTTATTCTCTCCGAGATTGTTCTGGTACTGCTCGGGAAAATGTAGCGCTATTTTACCTGCTGCTCGATCCAGTCTCCGACAACCTGCAGTGCTTCCGGCGCAAATGTCTCCTCAATTTTTCCATACTCCATCGGTGATCCTGTTTCGGAATGCTGGAAGAGATGATTTAATCCCGGCAGCATTTTGATTGTGTAGTGTTTATTTTTCCCTGTCTTCAATGCTTTTTCGATCTCTGCAAGATTCTGTTTCGGCGGTACCTGCAAATCCATTTCACCGTTGACAGCGAGTACAGGACACTTCACTTTTTGTAATGCCAGCCTCGGATCATATGTTAGGAAGAACTTCGCCCACGGCGAAAAGAACATCCGCGTCTGTGCTTCGATCTCTTCCACCGGATTTTTCATTTTCGCTTTGTCCGAATCGGGAAGCGATGTAACGAAATTCTCCACTGCTTTCCGCAATTGCAGTTTTTCTTCTGTGCTGTCCAGATTCTTCTTTGCAACTGCGATAGCGGCAGCATTCAATTGTAATCCCCGTCGGATCTCTTCCTCCGGCTCGCCGGATGCGCGGGAAATGAGATCGGACTGCAGTTGAATGATTTCTTCGCCGTTCACCCCCGTCCCTGCCAACATCACAATGAAGGTGATGTCGTTGGACCGGGACGCCGCAAGCGGTGCAACAACGCCCCCTTCGCTGTGACCGATGAGACCGATCTTTTTTCGATCGATCTCCTTTCGCGTCTTCAAAAATTCCACTCCCGCCAGAACATCTCCTGCAAAATCGGCAGTGGTGGATTTGTTATTCTTTCCCGTCGATCCGCCGATTCCACGGTCGTCCACCCGAAGCACAGCAATGCCGCGTCGTGTCAAATAATCGGCAATAACGAAAAACGGTTTATGTCCCAACAGCGATTCATCCCTGTCCTGCGCGCCGGAACCTGTTATAAGAATCACGACGGGAAACTTTCCGGATCCTGTCGGAATGGTCAGTGTTCCGGAAAGTGTGATGCTGTCCTTCATATTTTTGTATGAAACTTCTGTCTCGTTGTACGGAAAGGGACGTTTCGGCATTTGTGGGCGGACAAGTTCAGCGACTTTTTCCACCCGCTTCATCACCACCGGCAAGGCTGCGGGACCCTGCATCCACATCCCGTCGATGGAACTGCTGTCCTGAATCTTTCCTTTAAAACGTCCGCCAATCGAAGGAACAGTGAAGAGAAGCGAATCATTGCTCACGATAATCTGGCTGCAGGGGAATCCCTTCGCTCCCTGATCGGGACTGTCCATTGTAATAGAGAGGGTATCATTGGTGTCGGTGATATTAAAAACGATCCGGAGGGAATTATTTCCGAATATCAGTTTCCCTTCCCATGTTCCGGCAAGGGAATGCTGCTGTTGATCGAGCATCAACGGACTCATCGCAACGAACAGCAATAACAACGATGAGAGAAGCGGGTAGATGAATCTCTGTTTATTTGTCATAAGATTTTCTTTCCAGTGTAAACAAAAAGACCTTTCGGAGAAAGGTCTTTTTTTGTCATGTATTTTTAAATAGGATATGTTATTCCTTTTGTTCTTCTGCCATGCGTTTCTTTGCGATGACATAGAAGGTGATCAAACCCATCCCTGCGAACAGGAAAATGATGCCGGTCGTGATTTGTTCTTCGTGCATATAGAAGATCTGCGAGAGGAATGCGCTTACCAAGATGCCGACGCCGATGAATGCGGCCAGCATTCCGTATTTCAGAGACGAGTATGGATTGGTTTTACCGGAGAAACCCGCATACAAATGCCGCAGATTCTCATCTACCAGCCCTTTTTCGATAATAGTCATCCGTTCCTTGTGACGGGAATCGAAATATTTCCATAACACTGCCGCGGTACCGCCGAAGAGAAAAATTGGGATGATGATTTCGGGTTCCATACTGCCTCCTGTGAAGATTATTGATTATTGATGTTTGTTCTCTGCTTTCTTACTTTGACTTGAAGATTCATTCCAGGGTTTCAGAAATTCTGCAGCAAACTCCCAAACAGCGGTAGTGCTCCTGCTGAAACCCAAGCAACAAAAATCCGGTCTAACCCGATACATGTTCTGCAGAACAATGAATGAAAACCACTGATAATGACATCATCCGGCGTGTGCTGGACGGGGACCAGAAGGCATATGCCGAGTTGGTGGACCGCCATAAAGAGAAAGCGATGACGCTGGCGATGCGTATGCTGAAAAACCGCCATGAGGCAGAAGAGGCGCTCCAGGATGCATTTATCCGTGCGTTCCGCGCCCTGCCGGCATTCGAGTGGAAGTCGAGTTTCCCGACATGGTTCTACCGGATCGTTTTCAATGTCTGTTCTACCGTGTTGAGCAAACGAGGGGAAACGAAATTCTTTTCGATTGATGAAAGACAGGATGATGATGTGAAGATTGAATTGCCTTCGGATGATGAGGAGCCGGATATTGCGTTTGAAAGTAAAGAATTTGCCGCTATTGTGCGGCAAGAGATCGAAGTGATGGAAGGAAGTTATTCAACGATATTGACTCTTTTCTTTCTGCAGGACCTGAGCTATGATGAGATCGTTTCGGTTACCGGCCTTCCGTTAGGCACAGTAAAAAACAGATTATTTCGCGCACGGATGCAGTTACGCACTGCCGTGCTGAGGCATTTTTCCGATATACAACCGATGGTGAATGTATGAAAATCCCACTAAGCGGCCTTCGGCCCACTCAACAAGAGCTGATGGAATTTGTCGACGGAACGCTCCCCCCGCAGCGGTTCCGAGAGATAGAATTTCACATTTCCAATTCAACACAATTACAAAATGAAATCGCATTGATCCGGGCGATGCGGACAACAGTGCACCGAGAGACGCTTGTTGCACCCTCAAAACGATTCACCGAACATGTTATGAATGAGATTCTTCCGCTGGAACACGAATCACTCTGGATGCGGCTGGCAAAAAACTCCTCCAATTTGTTCGCCATGGTGCTGGTTCTTTCCATGATTGGGATTGTGATGGTTTCCGGACCGGGAACGGCAAAGAATGATACGAACATAGTCACGAAAAGCATCGATTCGTATTCTGCTGCCTATAATTCCATAATGGAGAATATTTCCGGCTGGGCAAATCAATTTATTCAACCGGCGCAACAGGTGACGACGACCTCTTCCGGTAAGTTTTTACTGCTCGGATTGGCGGCATTTTTCCTTTTTATGATTTTGGACGAGATCGTTGGGAAAAAGTATTTTCACGCGCGTATCAAGCATTGAATCCGGGGAATATCAGTATCCTCTTCCGGCACAGGAGTATGTGACTCATCAATCTTTGCTCATTGGTTAAAGGATTATTGCTTTTTAACCCGCTTGATCTTTCATCGTGCACCATTACCCTCGGCACACACTCCTTGCACGACCAAACACTTTTTAGTATTTTGTCCTATAAACTAGAAAGTGATTGTGTCGTTCAATGTCTAAAAAACAGCCTTCCAGGACCAAAACGGAGAAAAACCCTCTCCGCGACATTTCCGTTTTCCCATTTTTCAAAGAATATCTTGAGCATCGATATGCCGGTGCGGTGATTGCGCTTAGCTATTTTGCCGTGATGCTCTATATCGGCATAACCTATCACGTTGTCGGTGATTATCATGTTGAGACGGACTTCTTTCAGGCGTATGTTCCGACGGCAAAGGATATCCTGAAAGGGATCTGGACGATTGAAGATTTTCGCGGCCCGGCATATCCGGCATTACTTGCTCTGTTCGGTCTGGTGTTCAAAGATTTTTTTATCGCCGGGATCATTGTCTCCGCAATCACCGCCGCACTGACATTGTTTTTCACTTATGAGTTGTTAAGAAAACTGTTTCGCAGCGATATTGCCTTTGTCGTAATACTGTTGACTGCGGTGAATAAGACTTTTGTGCAGTACGCGTATACAGCCGGCACCGATATGACGTTCAACTGTTTTGCGGCTGCAACGGCTTATTTCCTTTTCACAGATGAGCGTCGTTCGTGGCTGAATATTGCGTTGACTGCATTATCGGCAGCATTAGCGTATCTCACCAGATATAACGGTGTCTTTGTCATCGTTGCAATACCGTTCGTCATTATCGTCTTCAACATCTATTCGACCGACGTGAAACAGCGGTTAAGTGATTCGGCACTGTTCGTCCTGTTATTCTTTGTGATGATCGCACCCTGGGGGATCCATTCGTTCATTGAAAAGGGGAGTTTCTTCTATAATAAAAACTATCTGAATATTGCGTATGAAATGTTCGCAAAAGGAAAGATTGGGTGGGATCAATACTGGAATGTTGAAGCATCACGGTATCATTCTCTTGGTCAGGTGATTCTGGCGGATCCTGGATTGTTCGCTTCAACACTTTTTAGAAATCTGGTAGAACATTTCCTCAGCGATATGGAATTACTGATGGGATGGGGTATCGGCATCTGTTTCTTTGCCGGTGTTGTTGGTCTTATCAAGACCCGTCCTTCACCGCGGCAGGGGGCATATTTTACATTCGGTACGTTGATGTTCCTGGTGTTATTGCTGGTATTTTACGGTGAACGGTTTTCGATGTATCTGATACCGGTCTATTCCGCTTTTGCTGTCGTTACCTTATCGTGGGACCGGTGGAGGGGAATTCCATTCTACAATGGAACGATAGTCGCTTTGGCGCTGGTTGGCTGGACCGCCGTTACGTCGTATGACTATAACAAGGTCAATATCGACTCTGGCCCGAAAGAGATCAAAGTGATCGCCGATTGGTTTAATGCCAACATCAAAGACGCCGATGAAAACAAAGTGATTGTCTGCAGGAAACCGCATATCGCATTTTATATCAATAAAACGATGCGTTATTTTCCCTTTGTAAACACCATTGAAGCGTTGGAACAGGAAACGAAGAAGATGAAGGCGGACTATTTCTTCTATGGGATCTATGAAGCAAGCATGCGACCGGAATTCCGTCCGTTGCTCGATCCGCGCAATGCTCCGGCATGGCTGGAACCGATCACCTATACGACGTCTCCGCCGTCGGTTCTTTACAGAGTGAAATATTGAACCAGGGTAGATCCTTCGACTCGCTCAGGGCGACGTCAGGTTTTTTATGTACTATTTTTTAGAAAGTGAATTATGGCTTCAACCATCAACATACTATTCGTCGGTGACATTATCGGCAAGCCGGGACTTGATCTCGTCGCTTCGCTGTTGAAAGGTTTGCTGGAAAAACACAAGATCGATTTTTGCATTGCGAACGGTGAAAATGCTGCGGACGGGAAAGGGATTGAAGAAGCGCAGGTGAAACAGTTGTTTGATTTAGGCGTGCATGTCATCACCGGCGGGAATCACACATTCGATCGGTGGGATATGAGGAAAGTGTACACCTCGTTCAAGCATCTGCTGCGGCCTCTGAACTTTCCACACGGCACGGCGGGTGTCGGCTATACGATTTACGAATTGAAAAGCGGCGTGAAAGTGGGAGTGATCAATCTGCAGGGACGGACCTACATGCAGCCGATCGACGATCCATTCCGCACGGCGGACTGGGCGTTGAGCAAGATTAACGAGCAGACGAAAATCTCTTTCATCGACTTTCATGCCGAAGCGACCGCGGAAAAAATGGCGCTCGCCTGGCATCTGGACGGACGCGCAAGTGTGATTGTCGGGACACATACGCATACGCCGACAGCGGATGCGCGGATCCTGCCGCGCATGACGGGATTCATCACGGATGTGGGTATGACCGGACCATACGATTCAGTACTCGGAATGAAGAAGGATTTGGCAATCAAACGGTTTTTAACGCAGACACCGCATAAATACGAAACAGCATCCAATGACGTCCGGCTCTGCGGCGTGATTGCAGAAGTGGAAGTGGAAACCGGGCATTGTGTAAAGTTTGAACAATTGATTTTCCCGAAGTTTTAAAAGATTCTCACGCAAAGGCGCAAAGAAATCAATGGATGAAAATTCAATAGCAGAAATTGTTGTTGATGTAGCATTCAAGCTACATTCTTCATTGGGTCCGGAATTAGAAGTGGTCTCAAAAATATCGAATCATTGTCATTTCGATCCCGACGTTTTTTTGTCGGGAGAGAAATCTCAGTAGGGATTCCTTCGGGAGGGGCTTCGCTCGAAATGACCATGGGCAAGTAATATTTCAGGAGTCTCGGACTGTAAATACATTATCAGATTAGTTCATTCAATTAAATTTCTTAGCGGCATTGCGAAAGATTCCTATGATTATTATTGACGGAAAAAAGATCTCCCAGGAGATCAAAGAAGAAGTAAAAATTGCCACGGCAAAGTTCAAACAGGAACGCGGATTTGTTCCTGGATTGGCGTTTATTCTCATCGGAGAAAATCCGGCATCACAATCCTATGTGAAGAGCAAAGGGAAGGCGTGTGAAGAGATCGGCTTCCATTCCATCACAGAAAGACTCCCGGCAACAGCCTCGGAACAGGAAGTGTTGAAGATGATCGACGGATTCAACAACGACCCGATGATCCATGGGATTCTTGTGCAGCTGCCGCTTCCCAAACACTTTAACGAACAGAAAGTGATCGAAGCGATCTCTCCTGCAAAGGATGTGGACGGTTTTCATCCTGCCAGTGTGGGGAAGATGATGATCGGCATCGATACATATTTTCCGTGTACTCCTTATGGAATTGTAGAATTGCTGAAGCGGAGCAATATCAATCCTTCCGGTAAACATGTGGTCGTCGTAGGACGGAGCAATATCGTCGGCAAGCCGATTGCGAACATGCTGGTGCAGAAAAAAGAGTGGGCAAATGCCGTTGTTACGATCGCTCATACTGCCGCAAAGGATATTTCTTATTATACAAAACAGGCGGATATCCTGATCGCTGCGATCGGCAGGCCGTTTGCCATCACCAAAGAGATGGTGAAACCGGGTGTGGTGGTGATCGATGTCGGCATCAATCGCATTGACGATCCATCGGCAAAGAACGGATCGCGTCTTGTCGGCGATGTTGATTATGAGAATGTGAAGGAAGTTGCATCCGCTATTACCCCCGTCCCCGGCGGTGTCGGTCCAATGACGATCGCAATGCTGATGGTTAATACATTGAAGGCGGCGGGGGGTCACCTGAATTAATCAGATTTACATAATGATTTTCGGTAAGAAATCCCCGTGAACATACGGAGACTTTTTTTCGCTAGGGGAGATTTTAAAATCATCACACAACATTGTCTGAAATATAAATAATTAATTATTACTGTTGCTCTCTCAATGCTGGTTGCATACTTTTGTGTATACGTCATTGGAGGAAAGTATGAAACATTTACTGATTATTGTTGCGGTCATTTTGTTGACTGTTGGTTGTCAGGACGCTGGAGCGCCTACATCAGTTCCGGAACAATCTTTCTCGACCGGGAAAGTATATTTCACTTTTAATAAAGTGAATGCACCGGCTACAGTCCAGACATTGACAACGACATTAACGCGATCAGGATATGCTGCGATAGAAAAGAGCATTAATATTACCAGAGACTCTTCGGCGACGATATTTTTCGAGAATATTGCGGTGGGGACATGGAAAGTTTCCGTTGATGCAAAAAACGAAACGGGAAAAGTGTTATACACCGGAGCTTCGGACGTTGTTGTGATGGAAGCTTTCATTTCTCAGGTGAATCTTGTGTTGACGCCCGTTACATCCGGAGTTGGGAGTGTGCAGATTAACGTTTCATGGGGAATTCCCCCACCGATATCTGATGTTTGGAATGATTTTCACGGGAATCCCATTCTGGCAAAAGTCGGCACGTCGCTTGATGTCGGGGGCGTCGGTCAACCGAAAATCTTTTACGATGAAGGAAAGTATTATCTCTACTATCAGAATTATGGATCGCCCGGTTCCATCGGTTATGCGATTTCTGACAATGGTATGTCGTGGAGCCGACCTGACAGCAATATTCTATTAATGACTGGGGATATCGGCGGATGGAACATACGGGGAATTGCCACCGGACCAGTTTACAAAGTGGATGAAACGTATTACATGTTATTCCAGGGGTATGATGGCATGTATATTCAAACGGGGATATCGAAATCGTTCAATAAACTCACATGGGTACCACAGTCGACACCGATTCTCACGCTGCATAGCGGAGAACAATATATCGTAGGCTGTGATGTCGAAATAATCGGAGGCATCTATTATTTGTATTATTCAGTGCGAACAATTTCCGGAAGTACGTTTATCGGCGTTGCGGTATCGGCTGATGGCAAACATTGGGAGAGAACCAAGACGCCGCTCATGAAGCAATCGCAAGCATGGGAAACAGGCGGAGTGATGTATCCCTCTATAATTAAGACGGCAGAGGGATATTTGATGCTGTATTCAAATTCGACCGACAGCGGAATGAATACATCATTCGGTTTGGCAACTTCAACCGACGGTCTGACCTGGACAAAAGATGTTAACAATCCCGTCTTCAATAAAGACAATACCGCCGGACATTGGGCATCAGGAGGCGTGCTTTATCCGTATCTAACTATTATTGATTCACAAATACGAATGTACTACACCGGCATCACCAGTGACGGTGAATGGCAGATCGGTTTTGCGGATAAAAAATAATATGTGATGAACGTACAACGAAAACCCCGACCATAATCCGGCCGGGGTTTTTACTTTCATTTTTGATGGTGATCTGGAACGTGTTGACTATTCTTAACGTAAGTGAACACTCCGAACGCCCGCAATGCTTGCGACTGCGCGTGCACCGTTCCAATCTCATCCACACCGTACCCATCCTCGCCGCCGTGCGGATTCCATCCGTTCCGGATCGCATGATCAAATTCACGATGGAGCATCACCGTTGCATTTCCGTGATTGTTCGTCCAGACATGTTCCAACATTTTTTCAACAATGGAAGGGATTATAGCAAGTTCATTCGGAGCGATTTCGTACGCATCAAGCAGGAAATGGACGAACGCCCCGTTGCCATCCATATGGATCTGATAGCAATCGACGGAGTCGATCCATTTGTTTTTCGGATCGAGGATGTGTTTTGCGGAAGCAACGGCGATTGCTTTATATTTTGGATCTTTTGTCGTTTTATATAATGATGCAAGTACCGATAAATAGCTTGCGGATTCCCACGGAAGCTGTTTTCCAAACGCTGCGCGTCCCCCTTCGCCCTGCCAGATGCCGTTTCCGCGATAAAATGTTTTTTCAATGCCGGGAGTTCTGCCGTCGCCGTTCCATACCTTCAGCGCATCTTCCAAAAATCGCAGGTCTCCGGTAGCTTCAAACAGTTTACACGCTACCGAAACGAGCTGATTCATATTGCTGTTTGTGATGATCCGTTCATTTACATTTGCATTCGGTGAATAGTTATACCAGCTCCAGAATCCTTCATGATTGGACATCCGCCCTTCATTCCGCGCTTCCAGATACCGTTGTGCAGCGTCATTCACCCACACCGTGTTTGTTTTTCCTGAAAATTCCCACCAATAGAGTTCTGCAAGACAGATCCAAGCGCGGTCATCCACCCAGGTGCCGTTGAACATTTGTGTCAGATCGAATTGATAACGATAGCGGCGGAGAAGGGAAGAATCGTTGGTTGCTTTAAAAAGATAGGCGTCGCCGATGGCTCCGTTGGCTCCTTCCCATCCAGGTGTATACACGTTGTAGAACTGCAATGCGATTGCTCTGGTCCTGCTGACCCAGCGTTCTTCGTTACTGAGAGTATCTGCTGCAGCAGAAGCATTTGCCGGCTTCGGCTGTGTATTGCAGGAGCAGAGAATAAGGATGATCAGCGGGAAAAATTTATTCATGTATTGAAACACATAGACACATAGGGCGCATAGTGAACTTGCCCTAGATTTTCGGACACCAAGAAAAGACACTATATTGTGTCAGGAGGTGTCCCAATGTCAGGCCCAACACGACGTAAAAAACATGATACCCAATTCAAGCTCGATGCACTACGA
>Ga0172379_10004942_pt1 | contig 19108 bp, 21 predicted proteins | sample GrowelOW334metaG_FD_119756 | JGI IMG/M metagenome (GOLD analysis project Ga0172379, IMG submission 119756) | Groundwater microbial communities from an aquifer near a municipal landfill in Southern Ontario, Canada - Groundwater well OW334 metaG | ecosystem: Environmental > Aquatic > Deep...
AATTTGAATATTTTATTCATCCAGATATGCCATGGGAAGCTTTTTTTGATGACTTTTTAATACAACAAAAAGAATGGCTCTCTATTATAGGAGTTGATACAAGTAAACTTCATCCTGAAGAACACCCTGATTCTGCACGGGCTCATTATAGTAAAAAAACCGTTGATTTAAATTTTGAATATCCATTCGGGACTAAAGAATTAACAGGTCTTGCTCATAGAGGAGATTATGATTTAAGTCGTCACCAAGAATATTCAGGGGAAACAATGCAAATTTTTAATGAAGAAACAAAAGAAAGATATACGCCACATGTTTTGGAGCCAACTATTAGTGTTGATAGGGCAATCTTGGCTTTATTGATATCAGTTTACAAAGAGGATGATAAAGATGAAAATGATGTGCGAGTTTATTTAAAATTTCCACCTGCGATTGCTCCATATAAAGTGGCAGTATTTCCTCTTTTGAAAAATAAGGGAGAATTGATTGCTAAGGCGCGTGAAGTTTATAAAAATTTAAAAGATGAATTTGGCTGGGTAGTTTTTGACGACAATGGAAACATAGGGAAGAGATATAGAAGGCAAGATGAAGTTGGGACACCATTTTGCGTGACGATTGATTTCGATACTTTAGAAAACGATACTGTTACCATTCGCGATAGAGATACGGGTGAACAAGAAAGAATAAAAGTTTCAGAGCTTATTGATTTTATAAAAGAGAAAATAAATTGAAATATTTATGCTAAGAAATTTAAAACAAAAACTTGAACAAAAACTTGAAAATAGAAAAATAATACTAGAACCAAAATTGGAAATTTATGAAGACACAATTAGAGATTTAACAGCTTTTAAGGAAAATTTTAATCCAAAATCAGATATTATTTATTATCCCAGTTGTGGGCTTGATGTAAGTATTTCCAAAGTTTTTCCTGATAGTAAGATAATTTATTTAGATGGGAATAAGTTACTAATAGATATTTTAAAAAAAGAAGAATATGAAGCTCATGAGGGATTATCTCAAGAATTTGATCTTAAAGAAAAAGCAGATATTCTGATACTTATTAATCCAATGAACAATACTCTAAAAACTCTTGATAATTTAAAAGAAGGAGGTTTTGTTGTTTGTGATGATTATCATGGAACAGCGTCCTCTCTAAAAAATATTGAAAATTTTAAACTTTCAGGAATCACCAACAGAAGAGGTAAAATTGAAACAAATAACTTAAATGAATCTGGATATTTATATATTTTTCGAAAACAATAATTTTTATGAAATTCACTAAAAAAGTTTTAAAAAATGGGCTAAGAATGATAACCGCTCCAATGAAAGATAATAAGACTGCCACAGTTTTGGTCTTAGTTGAAACGGGGTCAAAATATGAGAATAAAAAAATAAATGGCTTATCTCACTTTTTTGAACATATGTGCTTTAAAGGTACTCTAAAACGCCCAAAATCGATAGATATAAGCAGAGAGCTTGATGGTTTGGGTTCTCAGTCAAATGCTTTTACGAGTCACGAATTTACTGGGTATTACGCAAAAAGTGAGGCAAAAAACCTTAATAAAATTTTGGATATTATTTCCGATATTTATTTAAATTCAAATTTTAGTAAAGAAGAAATTGAAAAAGAAAAACGTGTAATTATTGAAGAAATAAATATGTATGAAGATTTACCACAAAGAAAAGTCCAACAACTTTTAATGGAGCTTCTTTATGGTGATCAACCAGCAGGGTGGAGTGTTGCTGGTCTAAAAGAAAATATAAAAAATACAAAAAGAGAAGATTTTGTAAATTATAAAAAAGATCATTATGTTTCCTCGGCAACAACGGTTGTGGTTTCTGGAAATATAAATGAGAAAAAAGTTATCAAAGATATAGAAAAAGTATTTTCTAAAATATCTGATCTAAAAAAGAAAACAAAATTAAAGGTTATAGAAAAACAAAATAAACCAGAAATTATTTTAAAATATAAAAAAACCGATCAAACACATTTGGCACTGGCTTTTAGATCATTTGATATTTTCAGCAAATGGGAAATAACTGCGAGCTTACTTGCTTCGATTTTAGGACACGGAATGAGTTCAAGATTGTGGCAAAAATTGAGAGAAGAAATGGGGGTTTGTTATTATGTTAGAGCTAATAATAATTCTCTTAGTGACCATGGTTTTTTTGAAATTTCTGCCGGAGTAGATAATAAAAGAGTGAACGAAGTCATTAATGAAATTCTAAAAGAAATAAATAAATTAAAAATAGAAAAAGTTTCTAACGCAGAATTGAAAAAAGCAAAAGATTTTATAATAGGGAATATGTACTTAGGATTGGAGTCATCAGATGAAATTGGTGAATTTTTTGGCTTGCAAGAGATTATGAGACAAAAAATTAAAACACCAGATGAGTTTGCAAAAAAAATCAGAAAAGTCTCATCTAGTGATATCCAAAAATTAGCCAATTTGATATTCAAAAAAGAAAAACTAAATCTTGCCCTAGTTGGTCCAATCAAAAACAAGTCTGAAATTAAAATCAAATTCTAAAATTTTAAGTTTTGTTATTTTTACCAACTTCACCTATTTACCTATTCGTACGAATAAGCCAATACTATTATTTATCAGATTGGTTTGACAAAATTTGGCTTTTGTAATATTCTCTAACCAGAATTCAATGTTCTTAATATTTGTGTTATGAAAACAAGAAAAATTATAATTTTGGTTTTAACTATTATTTCTGTCGGTTATAGTTTATGGTTCTGTATTTCTAATTTTTTATTAAATGGTAATCCGCTTTTAGTAACACCAATACTTATTCCATGCTGGGTTTGTATGGTGGGCGTTTCTCTTTTAGGGGTCCTTATAGGTAGGCTTGAGACAGAAAATTCTAGAAATAATATTGGAGGTCTTTCTATTTTTTTATTTTTTACTTGTGCCCTTATTATTGCTGAGGTAATTGTAATTTTAAATGACAAAAATTCTGTAATTTATGGTCTTTCAATATTGGAAATTATTTATGTTGGGCCTGTTTCTGTCTCATTTTTCTCAACTCTTTTACTGGTCCCAGAAAAGAAGACTAAAATAATAAAGACTATTTCATTTCAGAATACACATTAAAAAAGATACACTTTGTTTTTAAAAAACCATTCCGACCCGGGTCGGAATGGTTTTTTTTGTTTCAAATTTCTGTTATTATGTACTTATATGGCTAAGAAAGAAATAACTTCAATAAGTACCGGAACAATCGTTAGATTCATTCTAGTAATTGCTTTGGTTTTTATCCTGTATTATTTAAGGAATTTAGTTCTTGTACTGCTCACTTCCATCGTTCTTGCTTCTTTTGTTAAAATTGCAGCTAGGAGAGTTGAAAAATGGAAAATCAATAGAGTTTTGGGGGTGACTCTTATTTATGTGATAACCATATCAATTTTAATTGGATTATTTTATGTTTTCATCCCAGTTTTTGTCGACGAAATTTCAAACTTTGTTTCTCAAATATCAAAATATTTACCTCCGGATAATATTTTAAATACTTTCCAAAGTAGTAATATTTCAAATGCCCAAGATGTATTTTCTAAACTTTCCAGCAACTCATCTTTGTCAGATATAATTTTAAGTGCAAAGAATTTGATAGCTGGTTTGTCGAGTGGTTTTATTGGAACATTTATAGCTGTGTTTGGTGGGTTAGTGAACCTCATTCTTATAATTGTTTTTTCTTTCTTACTTTCTATTCAAGAAGATGGAATTGAAAATTTCTTAAGAGTTGTCATTCCACTAAAACACGAAGAATATGCTATTGATCTTTGGAAGAGATCTCAAAGAAAAATCGCACTTTGGGTAAGAGGGCAATTTCTCCTCGGTCTTATTGTTGGGGTTCTGATTTATTTAGGTCTGGCGATATTTGATATTAAATATGCACTGATGATTTCATTGATTGCTGCGATTGGAGAATTAATTCCTTTTGGTATTTATCTGGCTATGGTTCCGGCATTATTGTTTGCATTTTTAGATGGTGGGATGGCAATGACATTGATTGTTTTGGGACTATTCTTTATTGTTATTCAGTTTGAACATTATTTACTTAATCCATTGGTTGTAAAAAAAGTTGTGGGTATTCCTCCAATAGTTGTTATTTTGTCTATTTTAATAGGTTGGGAACTTGCTGGTTTTTGGGGTGTCGTGCTTGCTGTTCCTGTTTCTGTTGTCCTTCTTGAATTTACTGGAGATATAGAAAAGAAAAAAATAAAAGTTGCTGAATAATAAAGATGTCAAACAATAATAAGAATAAATTTTATCTTACAACCACTCTTCCATATGTAAATGCACCGCTCCATATTGGGCATGCGCTTGAATTTGTGCGGGCTGATGCAATCGCCCGATATAAGAAACTTTTAGGATTTGAAGTGTTTTTTAATACTGGGACTGATGAACATGGTTTAAAGATTTATGATAAAGCAATAGAAAATAATATTTTACCGCAAGAATTTGTTGATCAAGGTTTTGGGGTTTTTAAAGAACAATTAAAAATGTTTGGTATGAGTGATGATATTCATTTCATTCGAACTACAGACGAGCACCACATAAAAGGGGCTCAAGAATTTTGGAAAAGAGTAGATCAGAATGGTTATATTTATAAAAAAAATTACCAAACAAAATATTGTGTGAGTTGTGAATCTGAAAAAACTGATTCTGAAATTTTAAATGGGGAATGCATTGATCATCCTGGAATACCACTTAAAATAATTGATGAAGAAAATTATTTTTTCAAATATTCAGATTTTGGTGAAAAACTTTTAAAATTTTACGAAGAAAATCCAAACTTTGTAATTCCAGAATTTCGTTTTAACGAAATAAAAAAATTCGTAGAAAATGGCTTGCAAGATTTTTCAATTTCTCGGTTGAAAGAAAAAATGCCATGGGGAATAGAGGTGCCAGGAGACGATAAACAGGTGATGTATGTTTGGTTTGATGCCCTAGTAAATTATATTTCTACACTTGGTTGGCCAGAGGAAAAAGGCAATTTTGAAGATTATTGGGTAAATGGTAATCCAACTCAGTATTGTGGAAAAGATAATACTCGTTTTCAAAGTGCTATGTGGCAAGCTATGTTGATGGCATCAGGTGTTTCTAACTCTCATCAAATAGTAGTTAATGGTTTCATTACTGGTGAGGGTGGTATTAAAATGTCAAAAACTTTAAATAATGTTGTTGATCCAAGAGATATTGTAAAAGAATATGGAACTGAGGCACTTCGTTATTTTTTACTTCGAGAAGTTTCTTCTTTTGAAGATTCACCATTTACAATGGAAAGATTTAAAGAAGCTTATAATTCAGGGCTTGCAAATGGACTAGGAAACTTAGTTTCGAGGATTATGACACTTTCCGAAAAATATTTAGAAAAATGTCCGGAAATAAAAACAGAATCAATCCCACAAGAATTTTTTGATTATTTAGAAAAATTTGAAATTCAAAAAGCCACGGATTATGTTTGGAACAAGATTCAAGATTTAGATAAAAAAATTCAACAAACAGAGCCTTTTAAAGTTATAAAAATAGACGAAGAAAAAGGTAGAGAAATAATTAAAGAATTAGTTTTAGAATTATATGTAATTGCTAGAATATTAAATCCTTTAATGCCAGAAACCTCAGAAAAATTAAAAGAACTTATTCAAAAAAACAAGAAACCAGAACAGCCGCTATTTTTAAGGAAAGAATAAATGAAATCAAATAAAAAACTATTCATTGTATTAATTACTGGCCCTATGGGGTCAGGGAAAACGACTGTTTCTAAAATTTTACATTCTAAATTAAAACGCACAGCTCTTATTAGTCTTGATCATATAAAAAAATTTATATCTGATTTTAAAAGAGAAACAAAAGATAATGAAATAAGTCGTAATGTTATTTTGGCTATGACAAAAGAATATCTTAGACAAAACATAAGTGTAATAATAGAACAGGCATTGAGTTTAGGACAAATAAATAAATTTCAAAAAATAGCTGATAAATACAAAGCAAATTATTTTGTTTATCAATTAGATGCACCAAGAAAAATACTTGAAAAAAGAATAAAACAAAGAACAGAAATACCTGGAAAGCAAAAAGTTAGCAAAGAAAGAATAGTAAAAAATTATAATTTTCACCTAGAAAACAAATATTCTAAAGCAATTATTCTTGATTCAGAAAAATTAACCCCAGAGAAGATAGCTAGTTTAATAATAAAGGATGTAAAAAACACTTTATAACCTTAAGAACCTTATGGACTTTACAAACTTACTCTATTTTGATATACACTCTCATTTAAATTTACCAGAATTCAAAGATGATTTGGATGAGGTAATAAAAAGAATGGAAGATAATAAAGTAGGTACGATTGTTGTCGGGGCGGATTTTGAGACTTCAAAAAAGGCAGTTGAGATTGCAGAAAATAACGAACATATTTTTGCGAGCGTTGGAATTCACCCATCCGAAGTAAATAAAAATTTTGATTTTAAATTATTGGAAAAGTTAGCAGGGCATAACAAGGTTGTTGCAATAGGGGAATGTGGGTTAGATTATTTCCATGATGGTGGAGTTTCTATAGAAGATCAAAGAGAATGTTTTATTAGGCAAATCGAAATAGCAAATGAATTGAACAAACCATTGATGTTACATATTAGAAATAATCCAAAAGACAAAACTAAAGATGCTTACAAAGATACACTAGAAATATTAAAACAATATGCAGAAGTTCACCCCGAAAAAGGCGGGGTGAAAGGTAATGTTCATTTTTTTGCTGGAAATTTAGAAGCCGCTAAAAATTTTACAGAATTTGGTTTTAGTATTTCTTTTACAGGTGTTATAACTTTCTCTAATGATTATGATGAAGTAATAAAAAATATTCCAATTGAAATGATTATGCCGGATACTGACTGTCCTTATGTTGCACCAGTACCATATAGAGGAAAAAGAAATGAACCAATTTATGTAAAAGAAATAGTTAAAAAAATCGCTGAAATTAAAGATTTACCAGAAGACGAAGTGGCTAAAATAATGATTTTAAATACAAGGAGAGTTTTTGATTTTTAGGTCTAATTTTATTTTTATTTTTGAGTTTTCTATAAAACCTTTATAAAATAAGGTTAAAAAAGTATCAAAAAGGACTTGACAAATCTTGTCAGTTTGCTATACTATTCTTAGTTGATCTTTGATTAAATAAAGGACGAAGGTGGTGGTTAGATCTTCAAAGGAAGTACACGGGCTACGCACGTGTCATATAAAGTGTTTAAGAAACACCCTTGTGTTGCAGGTTGTAACATGATTACCCCAATCTAATGGCCTTATGGCAAGATTGGATAATTTTCTTCAGAATGATTGAAGATTCCAGCACAATTGTAAGTCTGGATCGATCACTGCAGTGTATCGCAGAAATCAAATGGTGCTGTCAGAATTTCAGACGGGCACATCGGTTAGTGATTTGATCCCCTGATTTTTAGGGGATATAATTGAGAAGCTCCTTGATTTTTAAGGAGTGGATAGTGTAAGACGACTTTTGTCTTTTTGTTTAATAAAAGTTTTTGATTAATTGATTACTAAGAAAATGGGCGTAGCGCAAATTTTTAGATGATTAATCTTAAGACTTCGGTTGAATAAACCAAAATCAAATATATGCCGGCACGACTTGTGTGCCGGCATTTTAATTTTCATGGGCCCATTTTAGGGTCTTTTTTGTTGACAAAATTATTTTTATTTTCTATTCTATATTTAGAAAATATGTTATTTAGTAAATTATGGTAGATCATATAGTTTTTTCAGAAGATAATGTTTCAACATTAAAAAAAATTATTAGAGATAAAGCACCGAGTGTAATTTCTCAGACAATGATAAGTAATTTCTTTCGATTAATTGATGAAAGTTGTTGTTTGGAAAAACCAGTTATTTTAACAGTAGTTTTTGATGATGATATAAGGAACCTTGTTAAAACTAAACTTCTAGATGATATTTTTCCTGAAAGCTCAGTCATAAATTCATTTATTAGAAGTAAGGGATCGGAATTCCTTTTTTCCCATCGTGCTAGTAGAAGAGTAGGCTACTGGGTGATTTCTCTGTCTCCTAAGAAAAATGATTTTGAAGCCACTCATATCTTTTAATTTTAATATTATTTTTAAAACCCCTCGGTAATGAGGGGTTTTATTTTATATAATTTAAACATGTGGTTTGTCCCCTCTATTTTTTAAAAAATGGTGAAGGATAGACATTTTTATAAATTCCTGCTAATATCTCCTTAAGTCTTACTTGTTTCGATACTGATAATTGAAACACAAAAGGTCAGCCCAAGGCTGATTAAAAGGTCCAAAATGAGACTAATTTATTAATTTTAAAAAGAAATTTTACTAATGGAAAAAGAAGAAATTATAGCGGAAGTTGAAGGAAAAGATACCAAAGTTTATGAAGTTGGTTATATTTTAGTATCAACAATTTCCGAAGAAAATATTTTTGGAGAATCTGATAGAATAAAAGGGGAAATAAAAAAGCTTGGTGGATCATTCATATCTGAGGAAAATCCAAAGTTTTTTGATATTGCCTACACAATGTGTAGAACTATTGCAAACAAGAAGACTAGATTTTCGACTGGGTATTTTGGTTGGGTAAAGTTTGAATTATTAGCTGAAGATATTTTGAAATTGAAAGATGTTTTATCTAGAGATGAAAAAATAATCAGATTCTTAATAACAAGAACTGTTAAAGAAAATACAATGTCTCCTAAAAAAGTATTTGTTAAAAATGACAGTTATAAGAAAAAGACATATACTAAAGAAGAAAAAGTAGAAGGTCCTGCACCAGAAATTAACAAAGAAGAAATAGATAAAAAAATTGACGAATTAATTGAAGAATAATAAGTAAAAAGTTCATAAGGTTCATAAAGTTATAAAGTAAATAAAAATTAATAATAATCGGTTATTAGTGAATAGTTACTAAGGAGCTAGAAAATCTAGAACCTAGAATCTAGAAACTAGAACCTAATCAATATGTATCTAAACAAAGCAATTATTATAGGAAACTTAGTTCGTGATCCAGAACTTACAGCAATAGCTTCTGGACAGAAAGTTTGTAAATTTTCAGTAGCTACAAATAGAGTTTGGAAAGACAAAGATGGCAACAAACAAGAGATAACTAATTACCACAATATTGTAGTTTGGGGTAGGCAAGCAGAAACTTCCGCTCAATATTTAAAAAGGGGACAACAAGTATTAATAGAAGGTCGCATAGAAACACGCAGTTGGGACGATAAAGAATCTGGTCAAAAAAAATATAAGACAGAGATAATTGCTGACCGAGTACAATTTGGACAAAAAAGCGGGGCTGGGGGAAGCAGTAATGGATCTTCATCTTCTCCTCAAAACGGAGAATCAAAAGATGTACCAGTTGAAGAAATAGACACAATAGAATATCCAGATGAAGATATTAACCCTGACGATATACCTTTTTAGGTAATAGGGAATAGCTTATAGGGAATAGTAAAATGCAAATTAATTCATTTAAAGAGTTAATCGTTTGGCAAAGAGCGATGGAACTTACAAAAGAAATTTATCAAGCCACAGAGGCTCTTCCAAAAAATGAAATTTATGCTTTATCTTCGCAAATGAGAAGATCTGCTATTTCAATCCCCAGTAATATTGCAGAAGGAAATAAAAGAGGAACTGTAAAAGATTATTGTCAATTTTTAAGAATAGCTCAAGGTTCTGCAGCTGAACTTGAAACGCAACTCTTGCTTTTACATTCAATCTATGTGAATATAGATGTTCAGAAATCATTAAGTTTATTAGAAGAAGTTCAAAAAATGCTTACAATTATAATTAAAAGGTTAAATAGCAAATAAACTACAACCTATTCGCTATAACCTACAACCTAACCAATGAAACAAGATTTTTTCTCATCAAATAATATAAAATATATAGACTATAAGGATACCGATATTTTAAAGAAATTCGTAAGTCCTAATGGTAAGATTATGCCAAGAAAAAAAACTGGTGTAACTGCTAAAAATCAAAGAAAGCTTTCCGAAGCAATCAAAAGATCAAGATTTATGGGGTTGCTACCTTTTATCGCTAAATAATCCCGTAGTGAATTTTGACGAAGTGTAAAACACGCCCAAAGGGCATCGCCAAAATCTACTACAGGATAAAAAATATAATTAAAAGACCCCGCCGGTTGGCGGGGTCTTTTAATTTTTGTAATATTCGTTATATAATTACGTCATAGATAGTAATTATTAATTAAAAAATAACCACGAAAAAGAGCCGAGCTCTCTCGTGGCATGAAGTTTATGAAAAATAATAATGGCTTTATAGGAACAGGTTTAGTAATAGGAATTATCGTTTTATTAGCAGTTGTTGGTGGAGTATATTATTTGGGAACAAAAGATAATTCTGTGCCCAATGATAATGTTTTACTAGAAAATCAAAATGAGATTGTAAACACCAAAACAGATTTGAAAGAATATCGAAATGATGATATCGGTATCTCTTTTACTTACCCTAAAAATTATGGTGAAATTAATTCAAATTTTACTTAAAAAGATCCAAAAGCCCAAGCGCCTTTTAATGTTTTTAAGAAGTTTCCAAGTGGTGAATTAGATTTTTCTAACTTAAGATATTTTACGTCTAGTTTTAGTGATACAAAAGACCTTAATTTTGGTGGCGGTTTCGAATGCTGGGGTTGTGAAGGAGGAAATTATATGGGAGATGTTGTTTTTTTTAATGTCCCAGACAATACTCCAGGTTATGAAAAATTTTACACAGATTCAGGAGAGATCGGTATTTTAACGAGAGGGACACAAAAAGAAGGAACGGTGTGTGAAAACTTTGGTTGCATTTGGGAGATTAAAGAAGGATATTTTTCTGTAACTTTTAGAGTAAATACAGATTATCGTGGAGTTACTTTTTATGCAAAGGATACTCCCGAAAATATAGCTATTTTAAAAAGTTTGATTATTAAAAAATAAAATAAAAATATGAAAAAAAATAAAGGAATCGCACCAATCGCAGTAATTTTAATATTACTAGGAATAGTAATTATTGGTGGAACTGCATATTATGCAGGGAAAAACTCTAGTAATTTTTCTCAAAATGAAGATATTTTAGTTAATACTGAGAATGATAATAAAGCTCCAAATCCAAATCCTACGCCAACTCCACGAGTTTGTATCCCAACAACGCCAGCTTGGATAGAAGTAACAACCCCAAATGGTGGGGAAATTTATCAAATTGGAGATGTAACCACTTTTAAATGGTCAAGTTGTAATATTGATTCTGGGGTCGTTGGTGAATTGGTTGGTATTTCAAATCAAAATAATAGTAAATCTCTCTTTGGTGAAGGTGGGGGTAGTTCAAACACAGGAGAATTATCAGTAAATTTTGGCCCAATACCATCAACTGGTGTTCAGTGGATAAATTCAGGAACTTATAAATTTAAAGTTTCTAAGTTTGGAGATAATACAGTTTTTGATTCTTCTGATGATTCATTTACTTTAAATACAAAATCAGCAGTGGAAAATCCAACAGATGCGGCAGAGAAAAATGGAAAACATATTGGTTATATAAAGAATATTGTTTTTTCTAATGGAGATGAAATAGTAACTATTGATTATATTCAAATGAATAATTGTACACCAAATGTTCCGAATGTTGGTGATTGTCCAAATGGTTTTAAAATATTAAATACTAATCCACTAACAAGGACTTTTAGTATTTCATCTAGCCTTTTGTCTGGAACGCCAATTAAAATGCAAACATATTGGCAAAACGGACAGCAAATTTCAAATATTTCTGTAGCAACTCTTAAAAGTCTTATAAACTCAACTAGCCCAACTCTATCTTATTGGAAAACAATCCCATTCTGGATTACATTAAACAATGGAATTATCACAGATATTTCAGAGCAATATCTTCCTTAGTTAATAATTATCAATTAACCCGCCAAAAGCGGACAAATTTTAAAAATATGAAAAACAAAAACAAAGGCATTGCACCAATAATAATAGTTTTAATTTTACTTGGAGTAATGATTGCCGGTGGAATCGCATATTATGTGGGTAAAAATCAAAATAATTTTTCTCAAAACGAAGATATTTTAATTAATACTGAGAATGATAATAAAGCTCCAAACCCAAATCCAAACGATGGTGCAACAGTTTGTTTACCAACAACTCCAGCGTATATTAATATTACTTCGCCTATAGCTGGCAATAATTACACAACTGGTCAAAATACAAATATTCAATGGACAAGTTGTAATGTACAAAATGTTTATTTAAGTTTATTAAGTGGCGGAAAAAATTTCGGATTAATTAGCGGAGAAACTCCGATTTTAGCATCAATCGGAACTTACCAATGGACAATTTCCAATCCCGGAAAAGCTTTTACAGGATTGGATACCAACAATTACCAAATTGGTATTGAAAGTCAGTCACCAAATGTTATGGTAAAAAGCGGAGTGTTTTCTGTGACTACTGCAAAATTTACAGCCCACCTAGATTCGTTTACTGGAAGTAATGGATTATTTACAGCTAAATCAAAAGGACTCACTGCTGTGAAAGTTTATTATTATCCAACAGGTACTGAAATAACTCAACCAAGTTTATTAGGTTCAATGACGCTTACTGGGACTAATGGAAATAATCAAACTTGGTCACTTTCAGCTTATTTACATAATGGAACACCACCACTTGAGGGAATTATGGCAACAAGTATTTATGCTATTGGTTATAATACCCCGCTAGGAGGAACACCTCAACAGATAAATCAAATAAATTATCCATATACAGGTGCGAGTGATATAGCCACCCATCTTTATTAATTCAATGTGACTTTATGACTTTATAACTCGTGTATCTAAACCCTCTCTGAATATTCCCCAGTTTCTGTATTTACTATGATTCTTTCTCCGGCATTTATAAAAAGTGGGGCATTCACAGCAACTCCGTTTTCAAGGATTACAACTTTATTCCCGCCACTTGCGGTATTTCCTTTTATTGAAGGTGGCGCTTCTTTAACTAAAAACTCCATTTTTATTGGAAGAGAAATTTTAATTATTTTTTCTTCCTCATCTTCACCCCAAGTTAACGCAGTGACAGTAGCGTTTTCTTTTAAAAACTTTCCTGATGATCCAATAATATCTTCTTTTATTAAAAAACGTTCCCTTGGATTTTTGGGATCACAAAACCAATACTCTCCCTTATTGTGATATAAAAATTTTATCTCTTTTTTATCGATTTCAGCTTCTTCTACTTGTTCTGAGGAGCGAAAAGTTTCATTAAAAGTTCTTCCGTTAATTAGACTTTTTAATTTTACTTGATTTTGTGGTTTTCTTTGTTGAGTCCGAGCAACATGTGATTCTAAAACTTCACAAGGTTCATCGTTATAAACAATAACTTTCTTTTCTTTAATTTCGTTGTATTGTAATACTGACATAATGATTAGCTGTAAAACTTCAAAGCTTGTAAGCTATAAAGCTTTTTAAATTCAATAATAATATTTTGTTATTTTAGCATAATTTCTAAGTCTGCGGAAGCAAGGCTTTCGCAAAGTAAGTGGAATGTTTCCGAGGAAAAACCTTCGGAGTACCCGATGAATTACCTCGGAATCCTTTTTTAGCTTTATAGCTTACAAGCTTTCTAATTTACTTCTTATTTCTTTTAATATCTGGTCTCTAACTTTTGGATTTTCTCTTAAAAATGTTCTAGTTGCATCATATCCACGTCCTAGTTTTATTTCCTCTCCTTTTTTACCAGAAGGTAAGTAGTTGTAAGATGTTCCGCTTTTATCTAATATTTTAAATTGTTCTCCAAGAGCGATAATTTCTCCTTCTTTTGAGATTCCTTCGTTGTAAATAATATCAAACTCAGTTTGCTTAAAAGGAGCAGCAACTTTATTTTTCACCACTTTAACCCTAGTCCTTGAGCCAACAACCTCCTCACCTTTTTTAATTTGAGCAATTCTTCTGATATCAAGTCGAACTGAAGTATAAAATTTTAAAGCTTTTCCTCCTGGAGTTGTTTCTGGATTTCCAAACATAACTCCAATTTGCATTCTAATCTGATTTATAAAAATTACAACTGTTTTACTTTTTGCCACAATTGCTGTTAGTTTTCTTAAAGCTTGTGACATAAGTCGAGCTTGTTTTCCAACATGATAAGCTCCCATATCTCCTTCAATTTCATCTTTTGGGGTAAGAGCTGCAACAGAATCAACAACAATAATATCAATTTTTCCTGAACGAACCAAACTTTCAACAATTTCAAGTGCTTGTTCTCCTGTATCTGGTTGAGAAATAAGTAAGTCGTTTATTTTTACACCAAGTTTTTTTGCATATTCAGGATCCATTGCGTGTTCGGCATCGATATAAGCACATATCCCACCTAATTTTTGTGCTTCTGCTACACAATGTAAAGCCAAAGTAGTTTTTCCAGATGATTCTGGTCCGAAGATTTCTATAATTCTTCCACGAGGAAGTCCTCCGACTCCAAGGGCGTAATCTAGACCGATTGACCCTGTCGGAATTGCATTAACGTTAACTTTTGGTTTTTCACCAAGTTTCATTATTGCTCCCTCTCCAAATTTTGTTTGAATGGATTTAATTGTGTCTTCTATTGTTGCATTATTTTCTTTTGTTGTTGTTTTTTTTGCCATAAAATAAAATTAGTTTCTAGTGACTAGGTTTTAGTTTCTAGTGAGTAGAAACTTTTATAATAATATTAATAATTTTTAATTATTGAGTTGTATTCGATGGTGTTTCTATTGGTGGAATTTGATCTGGACTAATAACAGTTTCTTCTTTTGGTGGGGGAGTTTCTGTAGGAGGAGATACTACTTCTATATTTTCTCCTGTTTGTAAATCAAGCATAGAGGCATTATTTGGGGGTTCTCTGTAAAATATTCTTATATTTTTTTCGTCTTTTTTACCAAACTTATCGTCTGCTTTTAAATTTATAATATTATATCCTGGAAGTAATACTATTTGTTCATTAAAAATTCCATTTTTATCTATAAAAATTTTCCTATCATTCAACATCAAATCCATCGCATTTCTAGCTTTTCCATGTATTGTAACTAGTGATTCTTGGATGGTTTGTCCGTCTTTAATACTATCGACTGAAATCTTTACTCCGTAGACCATATCTTTAGTTTTTAAAAATGCATAAATTATTATTACTAAAAATAAAATAGTTATCAATATTATTTTAAGTAAATTTTTTACATTTTTTCGCATAATATTATAACATTTCTATTTTTCCATTTTCAATTTTAAAAACTTCTCCAATATATTTAATTTTGTCATCATCAACAATTATCCCACCCCCATCATTACAAGCATAGATAATTGAGTTATTATTTAAAGAATATTCTTTCATTCTTTTAATTATTTCTTGGTCATTTTTATCAAAGTGAGGGAAAAATTCAAAATCATTTAAATCAAGTGCGGAAAAATCTTTTAACCCAATATCGTTTTGATCACCACCAATATTTTCATCTATTGTTACTATAGAAATTGTTTTTGACATTAATATACTTCCAGCACTTGCTCCAATTAAAATTCCGCCATCTTCAACAAATTTTTTTAAAATTGGAAGAAAATTGTGTTTTTGTAAAGAGTTTAAAAAATAATAAGAATTTCCACCTGATAAAAAAATTGCATCACAACTTAATAGTTCATCAAGTTTTGTTTCATCATATTCTTTATCAATATCAAAATAAAAAAGATCATCAATCCCAAATTGTTTATACCAATTAAGATATATTTCTTTAAAAAATTTTCTCTCTATGTCTGATTGAGAAGGAATAAATCCAATTTTTGGTTTTTTGTTTGAAAAAAGTTTAAAGAACTCGTCATCAATTTGAGTTTTTCCTTGGTTAAAACCGCTATGTAAAAATAATTTTTTCATATTTTTTATCTTAAAACTGATTAAAATCTTGTTTCTCAACTTCGAGTGGTTTTTCCATAACCTCTCTTGGTTTTGCTCCATCGCCGGGGCCCACAATACCTCTTTCTTCTAGCATATCAATAAGTCTTGCAGCACGTGCGTAACCAACCTTTAATTTTCTCTGTAAATATGAGGTTGAAGCTTTTCCTGCTTCAATAACAACACTTCTAGCTTCTTCATACATTTCATCATCGTCTCCACTGGCATCGTCCTCCATAGAACTTTCAAAAATTGATCTGTCTGGACTAATTGTTCCACTTAAATTTATATCAGAAGGGACCTCATCTCTATAACTATTGGATAAATATTTTACAACTTTCTTAACTTCATCTTCAGAAATAAAAGCTGACTGCAGTCTTTCTGGTTGAGACATTTCTCCTGAAAGATAAAGCATATCACCGGCACCGAGCAATTTTTCGGCTCCACCTGTGTCTAAAATTGTTCTTGAGTCTATTTGAGAAGAAACTTGAAGAGCAATACGAGCGGGGATATTGGCTTTAATTAATCCAGTAATAACATTAACAGATGGTCTTTGAGTTGAAATAATTAAATGAATTCCAACAGCACGAGACATTTGGGCAAGTCTAATAATAGCTGACTCAAGTTCACGAGGATATGCTTGCATAATATCAGCTAATTCGTCTATAACCACCACAATGTATGGCATTTTTTCTATACTATCATCATCTTTCGCTCCATTTCTTAAAATAGTACTGTGATATGAATCAATATCTCTAACTGATTCAGATTCTAAAATATCATATCTTCTGCTCATTTCTTTTGCTGCCCATTTTAATGCAAGAATTGCTTTTTTGGGATCAGTAATAACAGGAGTAAGTAAGTGAGGAATTTTATTATATAAAGTTAACTCAACTCTTTTTGGATCAACCATTATAAATTTCATTTCTTCGGGGCCATTTCTGTAAAGCAAGGAAGTAATAATAGAATGAATAGTTACAGATTTTCCTGAACCAGTAGCACCAGCAATAAGTAAGTGAGGCATCTTTGAAAGATTTCCATAAATAGATTTTCCAGAAATTCCTCGTCCCAAAGCAACTGTGAGTGGTTTTATTGATGAAATAAATCTTTCATCTGAAACAATAGAAGAAAGTCCCACTATAGATTTTACTTTATTTGGAATTTCAACCCCCACTAAAGATTTTCCAGGAATCGGGGCTTCGATTCTGATAGGGTGAGCAGCTAATGCGAGAGATAAATCATTTTGCAAAGTTACTATTCTTGATAGTTTGACCCCCTCTGCTGGTTTTAAGGCATATCTTGTGATAGAAGGACCGATAGTTATTTCATCCATTTCAACTAGAATTCCGAAATTTTGGAGTGTTCTTTTTATTATATTTGAGTTAGCTTTAATGTCTCCAACATTTGGCTTTCCTTTATCACCCTCAAGTAGTGAAAGGGGAGGAGGGACATATTTTGATCTATAACTTCTGCTTTTGGGAATATCAAGCTCTTCTTCCATATCCTTTTTTTCAATACCTAAAGCCTTTTTGATTTTGTCTGCGGTGCTTTCTTCTTCTTCCACTTCTTTTTCTAAAATTTCTATAGCTTTTTCATCTTCAACCAACTCTTGCTCTTCATCTTCTTCCAATCTTTCTTTTTTTCTAAATAGATTTATAAATTTTTTAAATACGGGAATTAATTGAGGTTTAACATCAAACATCACGAGTAGGGAAATGATAAATATTGCTCCCAAAAAAATTATACTGGCGTAAACATCAAAAAGTTTTACAAATGGGTAAGCTACTATTTTCCCAACAACTCCACTTGCATTTGTTCCGAATGAAATATCCAAAAGCCCAAGTCCAGAAAATAAAAAAAGAAGGGAACTGATAGTGTGGGATCTTCCAACTCCAGGTCTTGTTGATTGAATAAAAGATGTTCCAAGTAGAAAAAAAATAACTGGTATTAAGAAGTATCCTATACCAAAGAGGGATGAAAATATTTTATAAAAGAATTCCCCAGCAGGCCCCCCAACTCTAAAAGCCGCCAAGACAAAAAATAGTCCAAGTACAAAACTTATAACGGTATAAATGCCGTGTTTTGTTTCTTCTTTTATTCCTAATTTTAATCTATTTTTTTTAAAATTTTGTGATGGATTTTTCTCCACTGTATTTTGTTTTTTTGATTTATTTTCTTTAGAATTTTTTGCCATATATAACGATAATTTTACCATAAATTTATTCGTTTTACGATTGTGATTTATCGCGTTTGTCAAAGTATTTTTTATGTTTCATAACAGTATTTGTTGTTTTTCAAAAACTTGCTTCTTTTTTCTCTACTAGTATATAATGCGTGTATTAAAAGACTGTCTTTTTGTCATTAAGGACGGGGGTATAAGAAAAGACAATAATAAAAATACCCAAAGGACACGTGTCCCGTTAGAGGCAATGATTAATAAGACAGAGTAAAAGAGATATTTAAAAAAGTTAAAATTTTATAAATCGTTAAATAAGGCAAAAATATGATTCAACCTAATCATATCAGCCTCTAATTGGGATGGATAACCAAGAAGAAATAAGAGACAATAATAGTCCAATAAATATTTATCAAAGAGAGAATACCGGCCTCTCTCTAAACGATAGTTTTTTCCCTTTGATTAACAAAAAAACAGAAAAATTGGTAACCGCACTATATATGGTTACTGATTGCATGGATGAAGGAGACCCTTTAAAGAAGAAACTTAGAGAACTAGGAGTTGAACTTATTTCTGATATAAGATTATTAGCTATAACCTCCTCAATTGGCAAACATTTTTCTATGACAGAAGTTGTCTATAAAATATCAGAGATCCTTTCTTTTATAGAAATCTCAGTCTCTATAGGTTTCATTTCTGAGATGAATTACAGCATTTTAAAAAAAGAGTTTAATTTAATAAAAGAAACATTTAAAGATAAGCAAGATGTGAATTTAGGTCAATCTTTTCAGCATTCTTCGTTTAGAAATGATAAAATAAAAAACTTTGCTATTCCTAAAAAATTTCTCGAAGTAGATATGTCCTTAATTGGTCAAACGACCTTTAAAGAAGAAGATAAAGGACAGATAAAGGACATTAAGGACATATTAAATCATAAAGGACAGTTGTCCTATAAAGATGTCCTTAATAGTATTAAAAAAACTCCTGTCTTTAATGAAAATAATAACGAGA
>Ga0172379_10004943_pt1 | contig 19108 bp, 13 predicted proteins | sample GrowelOW334metaG_FD_119756 | JGI IMG/M metagenome (GOLD analysis project Ga0172379, IMG submission 119756) | Groundwater microbial communities from an aquifer near a municipal landfill in Southern Ontario, Canada - Groundwater well OW334 metaG | ecosystem: Environmental > Aquatic > Deep...
TCTTACAATGGGAAATCCTTCAAGCGCAGTTACCGATATTAACTTCCCGGCAAATTATTTAATGAAAAAAGCTCAGTATGTTCTTTCGTATAACCGTGATAAGGGAGGGGCGAATTGGGCAGCCTGGCATTTAAACGCATCATGGCTTGGCAGTACTGCGCGTCAAGATGATTTCCGTGCAGATGCAACGTTACCAACCGGATGGTATCAAGTGCAAGCAACAAGTTTTAGCGGCAGTGGTTACGACCGCGGACACATGTGTCCTTCGGCGGATAGAACTTTAACTGTTGCCGATAACTCTGCAACGTTTTTAATGACGAATATGCTTCCGCAAGCGCCGAATAATAATCAAGGACCATGGGCTACTTTAGAAACCTATTGCCGCACACTCGTATCGCAAGGAAAAGAATTATACATTTATTCGGGCGGTTACGGCTCGCAAGGCACTCTTGATGCCGGACATGTAAATGTTCCTACAAGAACCTGGAAAATTATTGTAGTGTTGGATGAAGGCACAAATGATGTTGGTAGAGTTACAACTACCACACGCGTAATTGCAATTGATATGCCGAACAGCAATGCGCTTATTGCAAGAACTGATGACTGGAGAATCTACCGGATTTCGGTTGATTCACTCGAATCAATTCTGGGTTACGATTTCTTATCTTCAGTTTCAACTTCAATTCAATCGGTAATTGAAAGTAGTGTAGATACTCTTTAATAAATTGGACGCAGATTTGTTATGATCGCTGATGATCGGCGCAGATTATAAAAAATCTTAATTGATCTGCGTCCAATTCTTCTTATCAATCTTTTCTAAAACTTCTCATAAAAACTTTTACTAGACTTATTGCTCCCTTTAAACGAAGCGACAAATCTTTTGAATAAAGAAAATTCATACCCCCTTTTAATCCGTCATAAACTTGTTTTGAATGAGGATGCCACCACATATTTTTTTGTAAACCAGGCATAATATCGTCTATCACTACACGTGGCTGCGTCATCGCTTCCAAACCAAGATAACCATGAGTTCTTCCATAGCCGGATTCTTTCCAGCCGCCCCAGGGAGTTTCCGCAAGTCCATGACTCATCAAATGATCGTTGATCATCACCGAACCAACCTCAAGTTGCGCCGCAATTTTGTGCGCCTTCGTTTTATCTTTTGTCCAGACTGATGCTGTTAAACCAAGTGAAGAATTATTCGCCATTGTAATTGCTTCTTCAACTGATTTGAATTTAGTTACCGTTACAACCGGTCCAAATGTTTCTTCATTCTGTACGAGCATTTCGTTGTTTGCATTTTCGATTACGGTTAACGGATGGAATAATCCTTGTTTCTCTTTTTCAATGTTATCTACAGTAAATATGGCTGCACCTTTTTCACGCGCATCGGCAACATGTTTTTTAACTGTATCCAATTGTTTTTCAGTTGTTAACGAACCAACGGTAACGTTAAAGTTTTTATCAGCGCCGACATTCATTTCATTTAATTTCTTTTTAAGCAAAGTGACGAAAGAATCGTAAATTATTTCGTCAACATAAATGCGCTCAACACCGGCGCATGATTGCCCCGCATTTGAAAAACCAGCCCAAATTGCGCCGCTTACTGCGCGGTAAAGATTTGCATCATCACAAACGATCATCGCATCGTTACCGCCAAGTTCCAGCGAAATGGGGAGAAGTTTTTCACTCGCTTTTTTCATTAATTGTTTACCAACGGGCACTGAACCGGTGAAAAATAATTTATCAATTCCAGAATCAATAAAAGCGTCTCCGGCTATATTGCCGGGAATGTTGAGGAAATGAAATAATCCGTTGGGCAATTCACCAGCATCAATACAAGCTTTTAGCGCTTTTCCGACTTCAAGTGTCTGAGTTGCGGTTTTCAGAATAACGGCATTTCCGGAAATTAATGCCATCGCAACTTCATGGAAGGGAATCGCAAAGGGATAATTCCACGGACTTATAATTCCAATCACTCCGTAGGGAACGCGGTCAACGTAAGAACGTTTGTTGATGGTGAGAATACTTCCACCGCTGAGTGTTTTTCTTTCTAAAACAGATTCAGCATTTTTTGCGTAATAAGTTATTGCCATTGCCGAGGCAAGCACTTCGGTACTGATGGCATCAACTTTTGTTTTGCCGGAATCTTTTGAAATGATTTCTGAAATATCATCGGCGTGTGCGACAAGATAATCGCGGATTTTGAAAAGATGTTTTGCCCGTTCCGTAAAACTTTTTTCCCTCCAAACCTTTTGCGCGGTTCTTGATTCGCTTACAGCGTTCTGCAAATCTACAATTGAATTTTCTTTTGTACTGCCGATAACTTCTCCCGTGGCGGGATTGGTTGATGTTGTCCTTTTTTCCGTTGCTAAATCTTGTTCGTTCATTTTCAATCTTCCTTTTATCTTGCAAGTAAAGTTAATTAAAACTAATTTTTCCGCGAACAAAAATAATTATGGAATGAAAACGGATGAAAAATATTCTAATTGCTCAAAACAGAGAAGAAATTTTAGGAAGAATAAACAATCTTAAAGAAACAGACGCAGCTTTATGGGGGAAAATGTCTGTAAATAAAATGCTCTGCCATTTAGCTGATCAGATCAGGGTTGCGACTAACCAAATTAAGGTTAAGGATTTCAGCAATTTCTTTTCTCGAACAATTGCTTCCAAGATTGTGTTACTTGGTATTCCTGCGCCAAAAGGGAAAATAAAAACTTTTCCTGAAATCGATTTAGCAAAAGGGAACGGAACAAAACCCACAACATTTGAAAACGACAGATCACAGTTGAAAGAAATTGTTTCCGGCTTTATTGAGAAGGACAACAGCTTTAATTATCAACCTCACGGCGCATTCGGTCCATTTACAAAAGAGCAATGGGGGAGAATAATCTACATCCATTTTGATCATCATTTAAAACAGTTTGGAGCATAGATAGAAATTACTTTCTTCCCGTCCATGTTTTCATACTTTGCGGAACGCCGAAAATGATCATCAGTTTTTGGAACCATGAATCAGGTAACAACCCGCGCAAGCGTGGATTTAAATTTAAAGTAACCGGACGCTTCGGAGAATATCTTCCTTTCTTTAATGCTGATTCCACAATCGTCTTTGCAATAACATCATGGTCTTTTAATAAAGGAACGATGAGATTTCCCGGGAAGCCAAGTTTTGCGCCGTGGAATAATCCTTGCGCAATATAACTTGGATGCACGGAAGAATATTTTACCCCGGTTTTTCCATTGTTGTAAGCTTCAAAGCGAAGCGATTCGGTTAGACCCCACACTGCCCATTTTGTTGCGGTATAAACTGCTAAGCCGGGAACGCCGAGCGTTGCCGAAGCTGAAGATAAATTGACAATATGTCCAACATTTCGTTCATACATTTGCGGAAGGAAAGCGCGGATTGTATAAACAAGCGAAGTTAAATTTACAGCAATGGTTTTTTCCCATTCTTCATCTGTTCCGTCTAAAAGTTCTCCGCCGAAAACGATTCCGGCGTTATTAACAAGAATATCAACTTTACCCATTTCCTGTTTGGCAATTTCCGCTAAAGCATAAACGCGGACTTTATCGGTAACATCGCATTGATGCGCAAAAACTTTTCCGCCGAGTTTTTCAAGTTCTGTTTTAGCTTGATTTAGAGCCTCAAGATTCATATCCCATAATGTTACCGTAGCGCCTTCTTTGATTAGCCGTTTACAAGTTGCGAGACCGATTCCCATTGCGCCGCCGGTTACAACAGCAGATGAAGATTGTAAATTCATTTTTCTTCCTTCTAAATAATTTTTCTTAGAGAAAATTACTTAATTTAATTCATCAAATCATAAACAATTTGAAGGAAATAAAATGTTTACGTCAATTCAGGAAGCTCTTAAAGAATTGCAAAACGAAAGCGATGCAACGCAAAAACTTTTTAAAAATCTTACTGACGATTCACTCTCACAAAAAGTTTATGCTGAAGGAAGAACTCTCGCACGGTTAGTCTGGCACATCGTTACTTCAATTGTTGAGATGATGAATAAAACTGATTTAAAAATTACTGAGGTTGCTGAAGACGCTCCGATTCCCGCAACGGCAAATGAAATTTTGGAAGCTTATCAAAAAGTTTCCGCTTCACTTTTAGCGCAGATTAATGAAAAATGGAAAAACGAAAGTCTGGTTGAAGTGCTTAATATGTACGGAGAAGATTGGTCGAAAAACACTATTCTTGTTGTTCTGATGAAACATGAAATTCATCACCGCGCGCAAATGACGGTGTTGATGAGACAAGCCGGTCTGAAGGTTCCCGGGTTATACGGACCCGCAAAAGAGGAATGGTCACAGTACAATATGCCTCCGATGGAATAATATTTTGAAGCGTATTTTGGTTTTGTGAATCAAATAAAAAACAAAAAATATTTTATTTGAAAGGAAAAATTATGGCAACGAAAAAAGCATTTGTAAAACAAGTTAAGGGAATCACCTTCGTCGGGAAAACCGATTCAAACCATTGGATAACTATGGATGGTCCGGAAGAATTTGGAGGAAGCAATGCGGGAATTCGTCCGAAAGAATTATTATTGCTCGGACTCGGCGGCTGCACCGGAAGTGATGTTGCTTCAATTCTTGGAAAGAAAAAAGTAAAACTTGATGGATTTGAAATGAACATTACATCGGAAGTTGCAGACGAACATCCGCAGGTGTTTACAAAAATTCATATTGAGTATGTATTCCAAGGGAAAAATCTCCCGAAGGAAGCAATTGAAAAGGCGATTGAACTTTCGCAAACAAAATATTGCTCGGTAACTAAAATGCTTGAAAAAGCTGCGGAAGTTTCGCACAGTTACAAAATTGTGGAAACACAAGAATGAGTAGTAACCCGGATTTAGTAGAACTTGATAATGAATGGATGGATAAAAGCGGTTTTGAATTGAACAGGCGAATGATTGAATGATTGAATGAGTGAATGAAAATCATTCAAATGATAACATATTAAAATAAATAGCATTCATCCATGCATCCATTCAATCATGCTCTTGGATTTTGTGTTGCAAGTTTATAATTAATTAATTCTCTAATTAACCCGGATTCTGTTATGAATAAAAACGTTCTCTTTTGGATTTTAGCTTTTGTTATTACGGTTGCTTCGGCGTATTATCAACGCGTAACGGGTCCTACGTATCCGCTTTCCGGGAAAATCAAATTGGCAAACGAAGAAATAAAATATAAACTAGATAGAACACATTCAGGTTTTTCTAATCAACAAGTTAAGTTGTACGTCAAAGACAAAAATGTTTCCGGAAATATTTTTTGGAAGCGTTACAAAACAGACGATGAATGGACAAAAGTAGAAATGATCCGGCGGAATGATTCTCTCGTTGCAGAAATGCCTGCCCAACCTTCTGCCGGAAAGTTGATGTACAAGGTATCATTGAACGCTAACGGACAAGAATTCAGTTTAAGCGAACAACCGGTGGTTATCCGCTTTAAAGGTGACGTGCCGCTTTGGATTCTCATTCCTCATGTATTCTTTATGTTCTCATCAATGCTTCTTTCTACAAGAACAGGATTGGAAATATTTAACGATGCCGTTAAAGCAAAAAAGTTAATGTTCGTAACTCTCTCATTTCTTTTGTTAGGCGGATTCCTTTTCGGACCGATCGTTCAAAAATATGCCTTTGGAGAATTTTGGACAGGTGTTCCTTTCGGTTACGACTTAACTGATAACAAAACGTTAATTGCGCTGGTAGGCTGGATTATAGCGGCTGTAATGTTTCTAAAAAAGAAAAACGAAAAGTTTTGGATTACGTTTGCCGCTGTACTAATGCTCGTTATTTTTCTGATCCCGCACAGCATTCTCGGTTCTGAACTTGATTATAAAAAACTCGACAAAGAAAAAACAAAAGTAGAAAACGTTAAGTGATCTTTGCATTTGCAAAGTATTGACAGAAACTTTAATTTTTAACGGTAAAATTCAAAATTAAAAAGAACGGATAGTATTTTATGGCTAATCAATTTATCGCTCATGTTGAAATTCCCTCAACAAATCTTGAGGCTTCGAAAGAGTTTTATAAAAAAGTTTTAGACTGGGACTTGAAAGATTTCGGAAACGGATATTTGCTGTTTAATTCTCATCAAGGAATTACAATTGGTTTACGAAAAGTAGAAAAAGTAAACAGTGGTGATACGACTATTTTTCATGTTCATGTTGATGATATTGAACATACGCTTGATAAAGTTAAAACTGCCGGTGGAAAAGTTTTTCGTGAAAAAACAGTCATCCCGGTTTATGGCTGGTATGCGCTTTTAAAAGATAATGTCGGAAATATCATCGGACTTTTTCAATCGCACTAAATTTTTCTTTGCGTCTTTGCGGTAAAAATATTCACCGCAAAGACGCAAAGTAATTATAACCCTTTCACAATTTCATCAACTTGCTTTAACGCTTCATCAATCTTAGTTACGTCTTTTCCGCCGGCAGTTGCAAGATGCGGACGACCGCCACCTGCACCTCCGAGAATTTTTGCAACTTCACCGACGATTTTTCCTGCACTAAATTTTTTCTCTTTTATCAGATCATCGGAAACAACACAAACCAAACCGACTTTCCCTTCAATCTCAGAAGCAAGTAATCCAATGCCGCTTTTAATTTTGTTCCGTAATTCATCGCCGAATGATTTTAACTCATCCATATTTGATGCGGCGACTTTTCCTTTGTAGATTTTTATTCCACCGGCATCGTTTGGATTTGAAACGATCGAATCAATTCCGCCGAGTTTTTCTTTAAGTTTTAATTCAGCTAATTCTTTTTCAAGTTTTTTCTTCTCATCAATTAATTCATTCACTCTAAGTTCTGATTTCAGAATTTTGACTTCTTGTTCTTCGATATATTTTTCAACTCCGGTGCCGGTTACAGCCTCTATTCTTCTTACACCGCTGGCGATGGAAGATTCGCTAAGGATTTTAAATAATCCGATCTGTGAGGAATTCTTAACATGTGTACCGCCGCAGAACTCCATCGAGAAATCACCGAACTGCACAACATTAACTTTGTCTCCGTACTTATCGCCAAAGAACATTAACGCTCCCATTTTCTTCGCTTCATCAAACGGAATGCTGAGATGATGGGTGAGTGGAATGTTTCTGCGCAATTGCTCATTCACTAAAATTTCGATGTCGCGTAATTCTTCTTCGCTTACTTTGGCGAAGTGAGAAAAATCAAAACGAAGTTTATCAGGCGCAACAAGCGACCCTGCTTGATGTACATGCGTACCAAGAATTTTTCTCATCGCCGCATGAAGGAAATGAGTGACGGAATGGTTCCGCATAATATCCCAACGGCGTGTCTCATCAATAGAAACCAAAACATTATCACCTATAGTTAAAGAGACGTCAATATTAAATTCAACCATATGAACAATTCTATTTTCTACTTTTGTAACATCAACAACTTTCAGTTCGTTTCCATTGATATCGATTATTCCGGTATCACCGACTTGTCCGCCCGATTCAACATAAAAAGGAGTTTTATCAAGAATGATGAAATCTTCTTTCTCTTCTTTTTTTAATCCGATAATTTTTGCTTGAGAAGAGAAATCCGAATAACCTGTAAATTCAGTTTGAGTATCACTTTCCAAATTGAAAAGAGAAAGATCATTGAAATTCACATTTACCGAAGCGAATTTGTCTTTTGTCGCTTCGCGTCCTCTTTCTTTTTGTTGGTTCATCAATTCGTTGAAGCTGTTTTCATCAACACTGAAGCCGATTTCGCGCGCCATAACGTTGGTCAAATCAACTGGGAAGCCAAAGGTGTCATAAAGTTTAAAAGCATCTTCACCGTGAATAACGGTTTCATTTTTTGCTTTTAAATCACTCACGATTGTCTCGAACAATTCAATTCCTCTATCAAGTGTCCGGTTAAAACTTTCTTCTTCGCTTTTGATAATTTTTTTAACATACTCTTGTTTCTCTTTTATTTCCGGAAAAACATCGCTCATCGTTTCAACAAGAACATCAACAAGAGAAAAAAGAAAAGGTTCTTTCATATTCAATTTTCTTCCGTAGCGGGAAGCGCGACGTAAAATTCTGCGAAGCACATAACCTCGTCCATCATTGCCGGGAACGGCACCATCTGCGATTGCAAATGTTAACGTGCGGATGTGGTCAGCAATTACACGCATTGGAATTTTATGTTCTTCTTTCTCATAAGCCACATCTGAAATTTCCGAGATGCAGTTTATCAGCGGCATAAAAACATCGGTATCGTAGTTAGAACTTTTCTGTTGCATCACTGCGCAGACGCGCTCAAAGCCCATCCCGGTATCAACATGTTTTGAAGGAAGATCGTGAAGTTTTCCGTTTTCATCGCGGTTATATTGAATGAAAACGAGATTCCAAATTTCGATACATTCCGGCGTTCCCGCGTTTACATATTTCGGATTGTCGTAATCATCGGTAAGATTAATATGAATTTCCGAACACGGACCGCACGGACCGGTTTCTCCCATTTCCCAAAAATTATCTTTCTCATCAAAGCGTAAAATGTGGGCGGGATTTATATCGGTTTTTGTTTTCCACAATTCAAACGATTCGTCATCGGTTCTATAAACCGTAGCGAACAATCTTTCTTTCGGCATCTTCCAAACTTCGGTGAGCAATTCCCAAGCCCACGTGATCGCTTCTGTTTTGTAATAATCGCCAAACGACCAGTTGCCGAGCATTTCAAAAAATGTGTGGTGGTAGGTATCGTGTCCGACTTCTTCCAAATCGTTGTGCTTGCCGCTTACGCGGATACATTTTTGCGTGTCTGCGGCGCGGTTATATTGGCGGGTTCCCGTGCCGAGAAAAACATCTTTAAACTGGTTCATTCCAGCGTTGGTAAAAAGCAATGTTGGGTCATCAAACGGAACCACCGGCGCGCTGTGTACTATTTTATGTTGTTTGCTTTCAAAAAAATCTAAAAACTGCTGGCGTATTTGCTGTGAAGTCATATAACCTTTAATCTGAATTTTTAATGTGTAAAGATAACAAAAAAAGAAAAATGGATTGACTTGCAAAGCTATTTTTTATAATTTAAGACCAATAAAATTGGGAGGCTCTTGTGAGACGGTTAGTTTTTTCAATAGTTTTTTTTCTCTTCGTCAGTACTATTTCCTTCAGTCAATATTCTGATCCGGCTTTGCGCCGTGTTGGTTTTCTTAATGGGAATCGAATCGCTATTTCTTTTTACAATGATGGGGAAATTTCCGGATTTAATTATGGCGTTGATATTCGTGGAGAATGGCCGCGCGGTTCTGGAGAAAATTATATTGGAGATATAACACCAATGGTCGGAATTGAGTTTGTCAACACTCAAGGAGATACGCTACATTCTGTTATTATTTCCCGCGGTCCAAGAAAAGGACAGGGAAATGAAAAGGACCCGACGACAAATGCATTTTGGGGATTTAATCCAAAACCCGGTTACTTGAATTCTTCTCTAGAAAAAATTCCAATGAGCAATGATCAATCTTCATGGCCTTCATTTTGGGCTGAACATCCTGATTGGGATTCAACGGTCTGGGATGGTTTATATGGCAAAAACTTTTTTGCAGGTGGTTTAGAAACACATTTTAGAATTGACGATGATGCTGATACAGAGTTTTCCGGTTTCTTTTTGCCTGATTCTTCACATCCTAACAGAAAGGGAATGGGAATTAATGTTGGGGTCAGATACATCCAACCTTCGCATTCCGATTTTTGTGATGTTATTTTCAAAGTTTATGATATTAAAAACGAAGGGACAACTTTTTACAACAAAGTTTTTTATGGGGAAGTTGTAGGAACTTTAATGGGAGGCGATGGAGATTCGGGAGATGATCTATGCTCGATAGACACCACAACAAATACTGTTTACAGTTATGATTATGATGGAATAGGTAATCATGGACAAAAAGTTGGTGTAATGGGTGAAACCTTGATTGAAGCACCAACAAACAATAATATCGGGTCTTATCAGGTTTTTAATGGACCTTCCTCTCCAGACATGAGCGATGATGAATTGCTATGGAAGATGTTGAACTCCGGATCAATCGATAACACACCTCCAACTCCACAAGACAATGATTTTGTATTCGGAACAAATTATTTTTCATTAGCTCCCGGAGAAACAAAACGAGTAGTAACGGCTATAGTAATGGGTGATAGTATCCCTCAAGTAGCGTCAAAAGTATCATTAGTAAAGGTATTATGGTTCTCGAAATTTAATTATGATTATAACGGATTTACCTTTATTAATCTTGATTCTTATAGGGCGCTTAAAAATTCTGAAACCATTAATTGGACATCAAATATTCAACCGTCCTTCGTTGATGTTTATTTTAGTTCTGATGCCGGAGATAAATGGGAACAGATTGCGGAAAATATTGATAACACCGGGTCTTATGAGTTTAATACAAATAATTTCAAAGATTGCGCTTTTGGAAAACTAAAGCTTGTGGGAAAAGATATCAACTACAATCCCATTTGTCTTTCCGAATCTTCTTTCTTTATAATTGACAATGAAAAAAACGGAGCTCCATTTGTAAAAATACTTAACCAGGATGAGTACAACGATTCGTCTTTAGTTGAAGATATTATTTCTCTAAAGTTGATGATTGGTGATCCTGAGAATAAGACGCTTAAAGCAAAAGCATATTATGTTTCTACTAATGAACTGATTGAAGCATTTGATATTGATCCTTCTTTTTCTACTACCAAGGAATTTAGCTTACAAAAATTGCCGAATTCAATTTCAGCTTCTATTAGATTAGAGATTAGTGATGATAGTTCAACGGTTTCAACAGTGACAAATACCTTTAATAAATCTACACCAAGAACTCCAATAGCACAGAATAATTATCAGTACATCTCATGGTTATCAGATGCGAAAATCGCTGTTAATGTTATAGACAGCACAAAAGCTACCGGGAATAGTTACTTGCTTACATTTAATGATACCACAAATCCCGGAATTTATGCGAATGTTTATAATGAAACCACTAAACAAAATATTCTCTCCCAAGCTCCGCTTGACTCAACACGTGAGAGTGTTGTGTTTGATGGGCTTAGTTTTACAACTAATTTTGCTAAGACTGTACCGGATTTAAATAGAACTTATTTAAGTACACTTGCTCCACCAAATACTTTTTCGGTAGTGGCGCGTTCTATCAATTTCGGTTCAAGCCAAAAATATTACTGCTATTCAAATCCAAATGATTATAAAATTATTTTTTTCAATAATATAGTTGATACGAGTTTAAACATTAAGGATATAGTGAATACCTCTCCAACGACAAATCTCCCTCCAATTTCAATTAATTTTAAAATCTTTAATACTACTAATAATAAAATATTACATGCTGGCGTTATAAAAACTGGATCGATAGGTTCCGCTTTGAATATTTTTTTAGTTGAAAAGATTGGAGACGTTGAAAAAGTAACATGGAATTTAGTTGTCCAAGCAGGACAACCTCAAACTTACCCCACCGGTGGCGACACTTTATATTTCTTCACAAAAAAAGGTCTTTCATTTAATGATTCGCTTAGAGTATCCGGAAATCTTGTAAATGTTTTAACGGAAGAAATCAATCCATCGACATATCAGCTAATTCAAAATTACCCGAATCCTTTTAATCCTACTACGACGATAAGTTATAACTTACCGAAAAGCGGATTGGTTAATCTTGTTATTTATGACGTGCTCGGGAAAGAAATAAAAAGATTAGTTAGCGAATACAAGCAAGCTGGTACGTACAAAGTTAATTTTGATGCTTCGGTTTTAGCAAGCGGTGTTTACTTCTATTCTTTGCGTGTTAATGATTTTTTTGAAGTGAAGAAAATGCTCATGCTCAAATAGTTTTTCAAATAGCCCAAGCACTAGTTAGAAAATTTTTAGTACTTGGGCTATTTTCTTGATCGGATAAATAACTCATATGCGCTGCAGATACATAAATCATTTAAGAAATCAATATTTTGAACCAATGAAAAAAATAGATTGTTGTTTAAATTATCTATTCATAATTAAGAGGAACGACTAATGGTAATTGAATCAATTAAATCTGAATACAACAGATACAAATCGCTAACAGACCTTGCAATTGCGCAAGTAAAAGATGAAGACTTGCATCAAATAATTAAAGGAACAGAAAACTCAATTGTAATTTTGCTTAATCATCTTTCTGGTAACCTAAAATCGCGGTTCACAAATTTCTTAACCGAAGACGGCGAAAAACCCTGGCGTAATAGAGATAGTGAATTTGACGGATCAAACCAAGAGAGAACTGTGATGCTGAATAATTGGAATGAAGCCTTTAATATTTTAATTAACGAGTTGAACAATCTTACCGATGAGGACCTTTCTAAAAAAGTTAAGATAAGAGGAATTGAATTAACCGTATCGGACGCTCTTGCGAGATCACTTTCTCATTTGTCTTATCATGTCGGACAAATCGTTTTCATCGCGCGCCAACTTGTTGGCAAAGAATGGAAATCATTGAGCATACCGAAAGGGGAATCACAAACGTATAGTTTAAATCCTACTAAAGAGAAAAAGCCAAACTAACCGTTTGTTTTTTCTTCATACGAAGCTTAGCAGACAGCCTCATATTTGGATAAAAGTGATCGACCAATTAAATTAACTTTACATTTATCAAGATATTATAATTGATTTGGAGAACGGATGAGCAAATTTACTTATGTTATCAAACGAAGCGGATCGATTGTTCCATTTAACCCGGAACGGATAGCGAATGTTATTTATAGAGCTGCAGTTTCTGTAGGCGGACGCGATAAAGAAAAAGCCACCGAACTGGCGCAGCATGTTATCGCTCATATGGAAAAACAATTTGATGAAGGTTACAAACCGCACGTTGAAGAAATTCAGGATATTGTTGAAAAAGTTTTAATCGAAAACGGTCACGCTAAAGTAGCAAAGGAGTTTATTCTTTACCGCCAACAATCTTCGCAAAGAAGACAGTTTGACTCACGCCATTTTTCAAAACCGTTAGAAAATATTCCATGGGGAAAAGTTTGGCACTCACTTGATTGGGCTGTTACACATCATCTTCATTCAATTGACTTGATGAACGAACGAATTAAAAAAGGAGATTTTCCACAGATCGTGCATGAGTCTGAAACCGTCTACGAAACTCAACTCGATACCGCCGCGGAACTGATCAAAGAAAGAAGCAGTGAACTGAAAATGGTGATGGTTAGTGGTCCTTCTTCTTCAGGCAAAACCACAACAACTTATAAACTTGAACAGCGCTTGAAAAAAGCAGGCATGCGCTTCGTTCCCCTTATCGTTGATAATTATTTTTTCGATCTTGAACTTCACCCGAAAGATGAGTTTGGTGATTATGATTTTGAAACGCCGCAAGCGCTGGATCTCGATTTGATCAACAATCATCTTAAACGGCTTGCCGAAGGTGAAGAAGTTAAAATTCCTTATTATGATTTTAAAACCGGTAAAGGATACCCTGACCGCACCCCAATTCAACTTCATGAAAATGAAGTTTTATTGATTGATAGTTTGTATGGGCTGTATCCCGATTTCAGCAAAGACATTTCCCTCGTGCAAAAATTTAAACTCTATTTGGAACCTCTACTTCAAATGAAAAACAGCGAAGGAAATTATTTGCGCTGGACAGACTTGCGCTTGATCCGCCGGATGCTTCGCGATTCGGTTCACCGAGCATACAAACCGGAACAAACATTGCTTCATTGGCATTATGTTCGCTCTGCGGAAAAGAGAAATATACTTCCTTACTCAAGCACCGCAGATTATATTGTTAATACTTCAATGGCTTATGAAGTGCCGCTCTACCGTCCAAAACTTTTAACGGAGTTTGCCGAATGGGAAAAGAAATATGCAGGTGATCCGTTGCGTGAAGACGCTTATGAGCGTGCTGTTCGTGTAAAGAAAATGCTTGAAGAAGTTGATCCGATTGAAGATGATTCCCCTGTCCCGGGAGATTCTGTATTGCGCGAGTTTATTGGCGGCAGTACGACTAATGTGCATTGAGTTTGTAGGGAACGCTCGCGAGCGTTCCTTGTTTGATTTTTGATAACGTATTAAGGTGGAACGGTCTCGACCGTTTCCTACATTCCTAATTCTCAATCCGCCGCGGCGGACTACTTAACAAAGTCATCATACCAAAACGGTTTTGTTTTTAACTCATCAAAATGAAGAATTGATTTGAACAAAGAAATCTCAGTTGCGGTGAGGTGAGGAAGAATTGTTGTTGGAAGAGCGGTGATTCTTTTTGAAGATAAAATTTTAGTTAGCATTTCTTCAGTAAGAAAATTTATTCGACGGAATTCGTTAAAGACAAAAATAAGATCGAAAATATTTGTCCTGCCGGATTCAAATTCCACTAATATTCTTTCTGCAAACGGTTGAATATATTCAACCGGAACAGCATCAATCGAGTAAAAAAGTTCAGCTACTTTTCTTCTGCCGTCTTTTTGTTGCTTGGAAATGAAGAAAAGAAAAAACTCACCGCGTTTCATATCATTCAACTTTTCTCTGAATTCTTCTTTTTTAATTTGAGAAAAGTGAAAAAAAATATCAGACGGATAGTATAAGCTTTTTAGAAAGCCGAATCCCTTCTCATCAATCTTTTTTACGCGGCAGAAATCTAAAGGTTCCATGAAATATTTCTAAATTAATTTTGTAAATGTGAAATGCAATCTAACAAAAACCCTATTGAATGAGAGGTTTTTTAACGAATAGATGAAATGTTATTTCATCAGGATTAACTTTTTTGTTTCAACAAAACTGCCTGCGCGAAGTTGATAGAAATAAACTCCGCTTGGTAAGTTGTTAGTGGTTAGTTGAGTGTTGTTAGTCGTCTCAAATTTAACGGAATATTTTCCTGCACTTTGTTCTTCATTTACTAATGTCGCAATTACTCTACCAAGAATATCAAATACTTTCAAACTAACTTTACTGTGGACTGCCAACTGCCAACTGATTACTGTTTCCGGATTAAACGGATTTGGATAATTCTGATAAAGTGTAAACTCATTCGGAAGAAGTGTTGACTCACTTCCGGTTTTTGTGTAAACATCATTCATCTTTCCCGGCGTTCCGAACAAAGTTGAAGCTTTCCAACTTTGTGGTAAAGCATTATCAAGCTGTGGATTCCGTAACGACAGCGTTCTCCCGGTTCCGTTTGCCAGAGAATCCCACTCACCGGTTGATGTGAAAGAAACTTCATCAACAATATTTCCATTTGCGTTTATCAACTGGATTTTTTCTCCGGCGTTGCTTAAACCAAAATTTAAATCTCCTAAAACATTTATTTCGTTCGGATAAAATGATTTGAACTTTGTTGTATCTCTGCAAAGAAGCAGATAGCCATGTTCTTTCAAAATAATATTTCCCGGGAAGAGAAAAACATTTGCTTGACTATCTTGGAATTTCCAGCCGGAAAGCGAGACTAATTCGGAAGACGGATTATAGAGTTCGATCCAATCTTCCGTATCAAACGATGGAGATGATTTATAGTTGATTTCATTGATCACAACGGATGTAACAACTAATTCCGCCGGTTCAAAAACAGCGGTTAAATAAGAATCGTTTTCAGCAAGAACAATTATTTCGGAAGAAGTTGAATCTGCAATTCCTTCCCATCGCACGAAACGGTATCCCGGCATTGCAAACGCTCTAACTTTAAGCGGAATGTTTTTGAAAAAAACTTGTTGTGAATCGTTCTCTTTAACTTCAACTTCATGCGCAAAGATTTTTCCCCACTCAGGATTATTCCTTCCAAGCTTTAGTGAATAAGTTCCGCTTAAATTGAATTTTGTATTTATAAATCCACGCATTGCAGCAGCGCGGTTTAAGGCAAAATCTTTCATCAGTTGAATATTGACAAGCCAGTCTTTTCCGATGGAAATTGATTTCACCCACCGTTGTTTGTGTCTCGGAATTTCGGAAGCGATCACTTTGCTCAAACTGTCAATTACTGCAATAACGTGTTCGGTTTCATACGTTGTATTCATATGAACGGCAAACCGCTGAATGAATTCGTTTTTGAATTCATCGTTCTCTAAAAGTTTTCTCAACATCAACGTTGCCCATGGCGGATTTGGCCAGCTTGGTCCATCTGTTGCAGTTGCTTGTTCAAGTGTGTTCGTGTAGTACTGCCCTTCTGCATTTCCACCGAAAGTAAAATCAAGATCATAAACCATCCACCGCCATTTTCCTAATGGTGATCTTTCGCGCCACAATTTCATGTTTGCGCCTGGCCAATCTCCGTTTGCAGAAAAAATTTGTGCTATTTGGTAATCGATATATTCGTCAATATCAATGATTGATTTTAGATGTTCATAATTTGTCGATGCCGCAATATTCTTATTTGTTAAAAAAGTGATCATATCGTTGTAGGCTGTTAAATCACCGTTGTTAGCGGCAACTCCTTTACTTATTTCGATAAGATCAATGGAATCCTTATCAACGCTAAAATGAGCGGCAATAAAGTTAGCATCTAATTTTTCTCTGATGTTATGAATGCCCCAATACTCTCCGTTAATAAAAAGAATTGAAGGACGATATGCTTGATGGTCAACGTTCATTCCTTGATCAATTAATGATTGCGCCATTTCTTCGCGGAACATAGTGCGCCACCAATCTTGCCCGCCGCTTCGAAGCACGATGTTTTCAAATTCATTTACAAAAATATTCGGAAAAACGCGGTAGTGAAGTTTATCCAAACCATATTCATTTCGAAAATAAAATGCGAGAGATTTCATCGGATAGATTCGGCTGCAACCGCCATAAATTTTTACTCCGGCGGAAGTTTTGAAAGCGAGCGATCTATCTTTTTCAAAAAATTCTAATTCAACCGGACGTTCCCAATCTTGATTCCAGTTTTTCGGAGAGTTGCTGCATAACCCGGTTATTCCATTTGTTCCTTCAACATAAATTCCTGCGGAATCGCTGAAAAAATTTGCCGGATCTGTGACAATGGAAAAGATTGGCAATTCACTATGCTCATTAATAAAGTAAGAATAGGTTAAAGTGTTGCTTGAAAGAAAGCCATCCTTAAACGCTTTCACGCGTAACACTGTAGTTGAATCTATTTGAATTGCATTTACAAAGATGAAACTATTTTTTGCCGGAATGGTTCCATCTGTTGTGTAATAAATAACTGCATCAACGTCGGAAGTTGAAATTGTTATAGTGATAGGTGAATCATAAAATCCGCTTTGATGTGAGACGAGAGGTTCGCCAAGTTTATTGAAGATTGATGAAGCAAGATTTTTAGAACCGGGAGAAGAAGGAGAAAATATAAACCACTCCGGTGTTCCGTCAGGAAATCTTCCAAAAGAAATATTAGGTAATTGAGCCGAAAAAGAAATTGAATCAATTAACTCTCCTGAAGGATTGAACAGACAAACTTGCTGACCGGAAGCGCTTAACTTGAAATTTGTATGCATGCCAACATTTTTGTTATCTGCCCAAACAAGTAAATAATTTTTAGATTGAATTATTATATCGGTTTGAAACTTGTATTTTTGCGGTAGAGAAAAATTATCGGTAATACTGTAGTCTTTTAAATTGATTGCACCATCGCTTGCGTTAAAAAGTTCGATCCAATCGGAATATGATTGGTAATCCGGATCAGCAATTGCAGCCGTGTTGGAAGCCATGATCTCATTTAAGTAAAGCGATTGCGTGAAAATTTTCTCATGATAAAAAAAGAGAAGAAGAAAAGCAAAAAGAAGTGAGTAAGATGGATTAAGTTTTTTCATAATCATATAAATTCTTAATCCAAATTACGAAGAATAAAACCCTAATGTTTACCTAAACCACGGCATTACTTTTTAACGAAGCAGAATCATTTTCTTCGCCTCAATAAAATTACCTGCCTGAAGTTGATAGAAATAAACTCCGCTTGGCAGGGTGTTGGTGGTTAGTTGAGTGTTGTTAGTCGTTTCAAATTTAACGGAATATTTTCCTGCACTTTGTTCTTCGTTTACTAATGTTGTTATTTCTTTACCGAGAACATCAAAAACTTTTAGAGTAACTTTACTGAAGACTGACAACTGATAACTAATAACTGTTTCCGGATTAAACGGATTTGGATAATTATTCCCCAAATAAAATTCAGTCGGTAATTTTATCTGTTGTTCTTCTTTTATTTCTACAGGATTCAAATTAAAAACCTCAACTTCATAAAGCGAATATCCGTAAACGGTTCCCCGTTTAATGCCGTAAATACGAAGGTATCTTGCAGAAGCCTGCACATCATATTTCTCGATTCCGCCGTAGCTGTTCGTCTGATGAATAAGGTCAATCCAACTGCTCGCATCATTAGAGATTTGAATTTTATATTCTTTGCCGTAAGCCGCTTCCCAAAATAATTTAATTTGGTTGAACTCCTGAACCGAACCTAAATCAATGGTAATGGTTTGCGGATCAGAAAATTGCGAAGACCAGCGCGTTCCATAATTCCCATCCACGGCTTTGTCTCCTTCAAGTCCGGCTTTTTCAATTGAGGAAACGGTAACCGTTTTTCGTAAAGCAATACTTTTTGGCGGCGCTTCATACACTTTAAACGATGCGGACTTTTTATTATTCGAAGTATTTCTTTCTGTGATTGTTCGTAAATAATTTACTTCAACTTCAACGGTAAAATTCGCGATTTGATCGGCAGTCCAAGTATAACTGCTATCAGCAGCAATCGTTCCGTTTATTAATTTCATTCCGCCGGCGGGAATTGCATCAGTGATTTCTGAAAATTTACTGATCTCTTTTCCATTCACTTTGAAAAGAACTTCAAGCGGTTGATCGCTTGGAGTTGCGCCGGTTCCTCTGTTTATTATCGTTGCTAAAAATTGAACCTTCTCTCCTTTTAAAGGATAAGCTGGAACAGTGCGAATGTTTGCAATTTGTAAATCGGGAGTTGGAGTTGCTGTTGTCAGTTCAAACGTTCCCTGCATAGGAAGATTATCAGACGAAGGACCAACTTGCATTGCATACAGACCGGGTGCAACGGTATAACTTTGCGCCGCTTCATCATAATAGTAAAGTTCGTTTGGCGAAATTTGGAATGTGACTGTTTTTGTTTCGCCTACTTCCAACGGAATTCTTTTAAAA
>Ga0172379_10004944_pt1 | contig 19103 bp, 15 predicted proteins | sample GrowelOW334metaG_FD_119756 | JGI IMG/M metagenome (GOLD analysis project Ga0172379, IMG submission 119756) | Groundwater microbial communities from an aquifer near a municipal landfill in Southern Ontario, Canada - Groundwater well OW334 metaG | ecosystem: Environmental > Aquatic > Deep...
AAACCGATCTGCCGCCGGTGATGCTGCCCTTGGGATTGTTCAGGATAATATCGTTGCCCGCCATCAGCACGCTGCTGCGCGCTGACTGCTGAAGTATGATGTCGGCGTTCGCTTCGAGAATTCCGCTTTCCACCGATCGGATTGTGATGGAGCCGCCGGCGACTATGCGCCCGTCTCCCAATCCGTAAAGGCCGCCTTTCACTCTGACGTCGCCTCCAGCCTCAATTTTCGCCTTTTCTATGTTTCCGTTGATCTCGACGTCTTCTGTCGCCGATACCACGAAATCGCTGAGCACGTTTCCTGTAATCACAACCGTGCCCTTGAAATTCACGTTTCCGGTTTTGTAACTGACATCACCCTTAACTTCATATACGGCGCTGACCGCGATTTTCCCGTCTCTCAGAGTAGGCTGGCCGCTTATCGCCGCCAGAACGCCGAGGCCGTCATCGGTTAGCTTCACATTATCGCCGAGCGGCATCGCCACATCCCGGCCTTCTTTCGCCGGCAACTTCTTTCCGAGGCAGGTCATTCCTTCCTGCCCGGGTATGGACGGCACTTTCACGGCAAGCAGCGCTCCTTCTTCAACGCTCTCCACCAGATTCATCGCGCGGTGATCCACGTTGCCCTGTTCATCGGCTTTCAATTCTACTTTTTTATCAGCGCTTGTGTTGAATTTATATTCTATGCTGGCGCTCGTGCCGTCAGACGGCGCAATGCCCTTTGCAATAATCACTTCTACGTTGTAGCTGCCGTAAGTGAATATTTCCTTTACCGCATCTTCGTCCACGCCGTATATCACGCCTACTGTTTTGAGTTCCTCCATCACTTTGCCGGCGTCTATTTCGACTGCTGAATCCAGCGGAGGCTGAACGGTCACATAGACCTTCATCTCGTCGGGGCTTACCCTTATCGCTATCGGCATATCGCTGGGCGGCTTCTTTGAGTCGCCGAACTTCTTATCAAACGAGTCCAACTCTTTCAGAATGTCTTCGGATGAACTGCCAGAGCCTTTTTTTGTATCTGCCACGCCGATTCACACTCCTTTTTCATTTTTGCCGGGCCAAAACCGGCTTTGCCGCTTTTTTTAACGCGGCCGGGTCTTTGCTTCTTAAATAAAATCAATGTTCTTGATCGAACGTATGATTTCGAGTCCGCGCGCCGCCTTCGAGTTGTCAGGGTCCAGTTCCAGCACGCGCTGGTATTCCTTCTCCGCCTTGTCCATCAACTGCTCGCTGTGCAAACGGTGACACTCCGCGAGGTTGATCAGCGCGGTCACATATTTGGGATTGATCTTCAGCGACATCTGTAGCTCTTCGCTGGCAAAATGATATTGCCCGCGCCTCATGTACAGTTCGCCGAGCCGGTTCCTGATGTCCGGATAGTTCGGCCGCAGGCGACTCGCTTCCTTGTATTCGACAAGCGCCTCCTGAAGCATGTTCTTCTGGAAAAGCGCGTTTCCCATGTGAAAATGTATGTTCGCCTGTCGCGAGAACTGCTCGTCGTCCGGCGATACGCCGTTGTTTTCGGATTCCTGCCTGCGCGCCTTCTGGTTCGCTGTTTTCATCAAAGCGCTTAGGTTTTTCTTCGCCGCCATGTATCTCGGGTTGATGTTCAGCGCTTCCTTGAATTCGTTTGTCGCTTTCTCCCGAAGGCCCATCTCCATGTAAGCGCGGCCAAGAAAATAATGCGCGTCCGCGAATTCAGGCGTGTGTTGCACTGCCTTCTCAAGCGCGTCTACCGCGCCGTCTATCTTCTGCAGCGTCAGGTAGCACTGTCCGAGCCCTATCAATACGTTAGCATTGTCAGGTTCCATATCCAGAGCCGTCTTGAACTCATCGACCGCCCGTTCAGGTTCGCCGCGCTCGAAAAATACCTTGCCGTATGAATAATGTTCCTGCGCTTCAAGCGCAGTTTTTCCTTTTGCCATGTTTACCATCCCGACCTTCGAAACATTTCAAGAGACGCCTCACGAACCCTCATCCGTGAAAAACGCCATTATATATAATACTTTATATGCAAAGGAATTGAAATTATTTTTAAAAATTGCTGTCTTGTGATTGTTTTAATCAATATTCACAGTATGTAGTGTGATAAATAGTGTTTTGAAATGCCCGCAGAAGCTCAGTCCCAAAGGTTTATTAAACAGGCTGCCTATTCCCAAGTCACTCTCATTTCGCAATATTCGTCGCCTTTGCAGACACACTTATGTTTATCCACTTTGACATTATTGCCGCCGGAAAGCTCAACCATCCGCCGCCCCCACCCTATCAGGTTCTTGCACGACTCAACGTGCGGCAGTTCGTAGCCGACCACCTTGAATACCGCCTTGTTCTCGCTCGGGTCCATTTCAACAGTCAGTTCGCCCGTATCGTGAAAAGCCTTCCAAAGAACTGAAGCGCGCGACAGCGTCAGCTTTACATCGCCCTCCTTCAGCCTCGAACTGTAGACGCCTTTCAAACCGGCTTCAGCGCTGTGCTCGCCAAGATGCTCCATAATCAACGGATCTTTTACGCTCAGCGTCCTCTGAATGGCCTTGTTAAAATCCATATACATTTCTTCATCGTACCATGATGACGCGATCACGCTTCCAAGCATCTCGCGATACTGTGATTTCATTTTTGCCAAAACTTCACTCAGGCCGTCCGCGCCGAACATCTCTTTCAATACGGCGATACGGCTCATTATCGCTACTCCTTTAACCTTTCCCATCGCGTTCACTTCCTTTTGTCGTTACCGAAATTTTGCTTTTCATAAGGCGCCGGCAAAACTCGCCGCACACTAACATTATACAATAATTAGCTTTTTTGAATTCCCTGTTCCAAAGAAACTTTCTGAAATGCGGATCAGGCCCTCGGATGCGATTCGTCGTAAGTCTTCCGAAGCCTTTCCGCTGAAACGTGCGTGTAAATCTGCGTCGTGGACAAACTGACGTGTCCGAGCAGTTCCTGTACGGTGCGCAGATCGGCCCCCGCATTCAAAAGATGCGTCGCGAAAGAATGGCGCAACGAATGCGGAGAAACTTTCTTGACCGACGCTATTTGGTTTATGTATTTCTCAACAACCCTCTGAACGCCGCGCACTGTGAGCCGGCCCCCGTTTTTATTCAGAAAAAGAGCCTGCCCGTCCTGCGCCACTCCAAATTTATGCCGGCTTCCGGCAATATACTCCGTGATCGCCGCCCGCGCCGGCGCTCCGACAAACACTATCCGCTCTTTCCTGCCCTTGCCTATCACTCTCAACTCAGGTTTGTCAGGCTTTATGCTCCCCAAATTCAGGGAAACAAGTTCGCTCACGCGCACTCCGCTTGAATACAACGTTTCCAATATCGCGCGGTCACGAAGCCCTGCTGGCGTCTTGCAGTCCGGCGCTCTCAAAAGCGACGAGACCTCCTCTAAGAACAGGTGCTCCGGAATCTTTTTTTCGCGGCGCGGAACCTCCAGCATCGCAAAGATATTCTTCTCGACGACGCCTTCCTTTTTCAGATATTTGAAAAATGTGCGAAGAGCGCTGACACGGCGGGCAACCGTCGTCCGCGCGCGTCCGTCCCTCTTCAGTTCGGCGAGATATCGCCGCGCGAGTTTCAGATCGACCGATTCCGGCTTGGCGCGCTCGCCGTCCTTTTCGCAGAACCTCACAAAGTCGTTAAGGTCGCGCGAATACGCGTCCACAGTATTTTGAGACCGGCCGAGGTTTATTGAGATATGCCGAATAAAACGGTCAATGTGATCTTTCATTGCTTTTTCAGGCGCTTCCCAGCCGCCGAAGCCGCTTCAAACGCCGCCCGCAACGCGGGCTCGCCCTTGCCGCCGCCGGCGTTCACGGCATCGTTCAACATCATTATACCCGCCGCCTCGAAAACCTGCGCTGGCGGCAACTCTTCTTTCGTCTGCTCAATAACCGGCAGCGCGCTTCCCACAGGATCCAGCGCCGACCACCGTTCGCTAATAACATGTTCCATTATGTTCGGAAACAAAAGCTCAAGTATTTCCTTTATGCGCAATCGCAAATTCTTCAGCTCTTCGGCGTTGCGTAACGCTGACTCCGGCGCCGGAATAAACCATGTGAGCAACTGGCAGCCGCGCGGCGCGAGCGATGGTTCTATATTCGAAACCGCCATCCCGCGAGTGAACGGATCCATCGTGATTATCGCGCCACGCTCGCTCGTCACTGGCCGGTCAAGCCCGAGATGCAAGATCAACCCAAACGCAGGTTCAATGTTTTTCAGCGGCCTACGCCAATTCTCCGCGATTATTTCTTCTGGAATTTTTTCCAGCAAACGCCGAACCGGAAGCGCCGCAGCCACGAAATCGGCTTCTATAAGCTCGCCGCCTGCGCGGACTCCCCGAACACACCCGTCCCCAACCGCAATGCCTTCAAAGCCGGCGCCGCTGATGATATCGCCCCCGCCCAGAATAACGTTCTCTAACTCTTTGAAAACGCATTCCCAGCCGCCAAGCGGAACCACCTGCGAGCGCCCGCCCGTTTCCTTCATCGCGTCTATGAAAGTTCCAACAGCGATCCGCTCAAGCGCCGTAACATCCAGCGCGGCCGCCGCCCTCAGCGATATGTATTCCGTTAGGTCCTGATCCGCTGAAGAGACATTCAGCAACCAGTCCGCGACGGATTTCTTGTATTTGTACGGGTCCGCTGTCTGCTGCTTCAAACTTCGAAAGAGACGCGCCCACGCCGCCTTCCCTTTCAACCCCAACATTGGCGACGCCATTGCGCCGCCGGCAGACTCCGGCAACGGAACCGGTTTCGAGCCGTTGAAATACATCGTCCGCCCAACCTCGTGAAATCTCACCGGGATCCCGAGAGTCTTCAGAACTTTCTCAGGATGCAACCCGGCAAACCGGTCGCTAAGAACTCCATAATCAAAAGTGAAACCGTCGCTGCCTGTGATCCGCGACCGTCCGCCGGCCGCGTCAGGCTCTGTCACAAGCGCGCACGAAATCCCGCGCCTGCATATCATGGCCGCAGCGGCATACGCCGCAAAGTTTTCTCCCACCACTACCGCATCGTATTTCATTATCAAGCCGATCGCCGCAAACATCGCAGTTATATTTCTAATTCATACTATTATGCCACAAAAATAATCATGCGGATTCAATTGTCATAAAACGAATTGAGAAACAGTCTTCGCCGTCTAACTCTGGCGGCATTTCAGCCGGCCATAATCGGCTTTGCCGCCCTTTTCGAGAGAAAGAAGCGCCTTCTTCACTTCAAGGCCGCTCGAAAAACCTCCGAGCGAACCATCTGACTTCAACACCCGGTGACATGGCACAATCACCAAAACCGGGTTCGCTCCAAGCGCATTCCCGACTGCCCGCGCCGCCTTCGCGTCTCCCGCCGCCTTCGCAAGCTCTCCGTAACTTCTCGTTTTCCCATACTTTATTTTCATCGCCGCTTTCCAAACCCCGCGCCGAAATTCTGTCGCTTCCGAAAAATCCAGCGGCGCCGGAAATTCAGCGCGTTTTCCCTCGAAATAACCGTTAGCCCACTCAACCGCGCTCTTTACCCATTTAGGCTCTTTCGAAATATCGCCAACTATCTGAACCGTTACTAACCCGTTTTGTCTTCTCGCCTCTTTTTCTGTTAGCCCGAAAATAAACCTCGTTACGCCCGCCTCTGTCCATTCGAGCAAAAGCCAGCCTGACTCGTTCTTCCATATATATCTTTTCTTTTTCATGACTCCACCATCTCCTCGCCCCTTTTTTTCCTGTGAAACGACACCGCAAACCGGTGCGCCTCGGCGATTACCCTCTGCACAAGCCACGCCGCAGGCTCTTCAGGCGAAAACACAACCGGTATTTTCTCGCCCATTATGTGCGAAATTCCAGACTTCTTGGCATAACCGGCGACTAAAATCGGATGCTCGTAACCAGCGTCCGCGATCCCTTCCTCCACGGCTGTAATCTGCCCCTTGCCCCCGTCAACGATTATGAGATCCGGCGTAGGCTCTTGCCCGTTGCTGACCCGACGTAAATAGCGGGCCGCCATCTCCCGCATGGACGAAAAGTCATCCGTTCCGCCGCTCCGTATAATAAACTTCCGGTAACCGTCCTTATCCGGCCGGGCGTCCAAAAAGGAAACCGCCGAGCCGACGGTGTTTCGCCCCTGAGTAGTCGAAATATCGAAGCCGGCGATGCGGTGAATAGTTTTGGCCGCGTTCAGCCTGCGCGTTAGTTCAAGAGACATCGTGCGGCACTGTTCGCGGTCGAGATTCTCTTTACGCGATTCGTTTTCGAGCCGTTGCGCCGCGTTGGCGACAGCGTTGTCCGCCATTTTTTTCTTTTCGCCCCTCTTCGGGACGATCAGCTTCACCGCCCGACCGGCGCGGGTCTGCAACAGATCCTCGAGAAGTTCGTGATCCTCAATCTCGTGGCTGGCAATAATTTCGCGAGGCAGCGAGCTCGCCTGATCGTAATATAGTTTTAGAAAAGCCCCGAGCGTTTCGCCCGCGGTTTCGCCGGGCTGCACTTCGAGAATAAACGGTTCGTGCCCGATGAGAAGCCCGCGCCGCACGAGCATCACCTCGGCGCAGGCGAGACGCTCGCCGACCGCAACGCCGACTACGTCCCGATCCCTCTTATCGGCGAAGACGACTGTCTGTTCCTGATTGGCAACGCTTTCGAGCGCCTTTAGCCGATCCCGAAGAAGAGCGGCCTTTTCGAATTGCTGTCCCCGCGCCGCCGCCTTCATTTCCGCCTCAAGCTCCTTCACCGCATCCGACGCGCGCCCTTCGAGAAACATCGACGCCGCCCGGACATGGCGTCCGTATTCCTCCGGCGACACGAGTCCTGAGCACGGTCCCGGGCACTTTTCTATGTGGAAATACATGCACGGCGCTTCTTTCATCTTGTTGCAAAATCGCAACGGAAACACGCGCTGCAGAAACCGAAGCGTTCCGCGCACGCCCGTCACCGACGAATATGGGCCGAAATACCGCGCTCCGTCATTCTCCGCGCGCCGCGCGAACTCAAGCCGCGGAAACGGCTCGTTCGTGAGCTTCAAAAACGGATATCCCTTGTCGTCCTTGAGGAGGATGTTGTAGCGCGGCCGGTGTTTCTTGATCAGCGTCGATTCGAGAAGCAGCGCTTCAAGCTCGTTGCCGGTGATGATGAAGTCGAGGTCGCGGATTGCGGCTACAAGACGCCTCGTTTTTTCGGAATCCTGATGCCCTGAATGAAAATAGCTTGATACGCGGTTGCGGAGCGATTTCGCTTTGCCGATGTAAATGATTTTGCCAGCGGCGTTTTTATAAATATAGATGCCCGGCTTGCGCGGCAGGTTTTTTACTTTCTGTTCCAAAGACTCAGGCATCAGGCTTCATCCGCAAATTGTTTTGTTACATTATAATACCGATTCCATCATTGTTGCGAGAAGTCTTTCAGACACAAAATATTTGAGATGGAATATGGTTTTCGAATGATGTAAAATTAGCGGACGAGAGAATTGAATCCGAATCCGCCATCATGATTCGGGCTCAGTTATTCATAGCGGGAGGCGAAAAGATGATAACGGACGGCGGCGGAAAGATTTTTAACATAGGGATCGTGGGGCTTGGGAACAACGGATTGATGCACATGAACGGATTCGCGCGGCTGCCCAACAGCCGGGTGGCCGCCGTGTGCGACCTCGACGCGGGCATGCGCGAGAACGCGCTATCGGCTCTGAAGGACGATTCTGTTTTTTCGACAAACGACTATAAAAAACTCTGCGCCATGGAAGAACTGGACGCGATCAGCATCTGCACGCCGACATATTTTCACATGCCGATCGCTCTCTGCGCGCTCGATAACGGCAAGGACCTGCTTCTCGAAAAACCGATCGCGCCGACGATCGCGGAAGTCGACAAGCTGATAGAACGCGCGTTCGACACAGACCGTATCGTTCAGATCGGCCTTGTTTACCGCTACTGCAACCTCTACCGCACGGTCGGCAAAATGGTCGAGCGCGGCGATTTCGGGAACGTGATGATGGCGTACTGCAACGAGTTCCGCGACAACTTCCCGACGCAGTGGTTCTTCGAGACGGCGAAGTCTGGCGGCGCGCTGCTCGATAAGGATTGCCACCACTTCGACCTCTTCAGTTGGTTCATACGCAGCCGGCCGGAAAAAGTGTACGCGATGGGCGGCCAGCATGTTGTCAAAGGGAAATCGATCAAGGTCAACTGCGGATACGCGCCGGACCAGGACGCGATGATAAAGAAACCGGACATCGTGGACCACGCGTTCGTGCTGATCGAGTATGCGAATAAAGCGCGCGCGAATCTCGGGCTGTGCATGTACGAGGTCGAGCCGCTGACGGGACTGGAAGTCGGCATAATGGGGAACAACGGAGCGCATCTCGTGGCGAAACGCGACGCGGTCCTTACCGCCGGCGGCGGCCCGCTCGGCGAGATCCGGGAAATACCGGTGGACTATGTCAACGACAACCACGGCATAGGCCACATCGGCGCCGACGTTCAGCACGTGGAATTCCTGAGATGCCTTCAGGACCGCAAGCTGCCATACGCTAACCTGCTGAACGCTCGCGAATCGATGGTGATCGCGATGGCGGCAGAGCGCTCGATAAAAGAAAAACGAGAAGTTTTCATAGAGGAATTCAGCAGTCCTGCGATTGCGAAGCTAATGAAGAAATACAGCGCTGAACTTTCGCGGCCGACTCCCGCCCCCCTCCCTCCGCCGGCGCAAAAAAAAGAAAAAAAGCCGACGCGCGAGAAACTCATCGTCGACACGTTCACCGACCTCGTTCGATTGCTGATGGGCAAACAGCCGCGCGGCGCCGCGCTCCCGTTCACCGAGGAAACTTTCGCCAACATGGCGAAAAGAATGAACGCCGACGCCCGCTACCGGAAACTGACAAAAAGCCTGAACGCGGTCCTCGCTTTCGATTATCCCGGCTGCCCGCGAGTCACAATGGACATAAAAGAAGGCGCGCTCGAAGTCATACCCGAGCGGCTGCACGTCAAGGAAGATGCCGCCATTATTTTTACCGAAAAAGGGTGGGAGAACATTCAGGCCGGCGACAGCCCTTACAAGCTGTTTCTCACCGGACAAATGAGGATCGCCGGCGACGTCAACAAACTGTCGCCCTACGCGGACGCCTTCGTCGGAATCGGAAAGTTTCTCGCTGAAGGATGAAATGTTTTTCATTTGCCCAATCAGCGCAAGTGTGTTGCAAATGAGTAATAGTTCTTCAAAGAGGCAAACATAAAGTGACTCCCGCGCAGTATCGATGAGTGTAAGCTTATTACAGGGAATTGAATGCTCCTGTAACTAATCAGCAGTGTTTTTCGCACATTGTCGGTCATTATTTTCCTTCAAAAATTGCAGTAATCCTTTCAGCGTTTGTGATATAATCACACTTATTTAAGCAGGCGGTCAAAAGAGGCTTGGAAGAGAAACGTTATAAAAAAAACCGCAGTATCGTCACAAGGGTCAGTGTAACCGTAGGCATTCTGATACTGATCTGCTCAGGTGGAATTCTTTATTATTACACGAACAGAAACACAGGGCTCTACCGGCATGAAATGGAATTATATGCCCGCCAGATAGGGCGGCTCGCAGCCACTACCATCGTGGAAAACCTGTCGATGGAAGATTCCTATGCCGTGGCGCGGGACATGTCGGCTTTTATCAGCCGCTTCCAGGATGTTGCGCGTATCGAGGTAAAATCCAAGGATGGCAAGTCCCTTTTTGTTTATAAAAACAAGGCTGATAAAAGAAAAACCGTTTCGGCATCCGCTGATGTTATTATGATGAACGAGAAGCTCGGAACAGTCACCGTCAGTTACCCCTATGGAGATTTTCTGTCCGACACGCGCGAACGCCGGTTTGAATCCATAACCGAGATGGCCGCCGAACTAATCCTCAAGGACATGAAGCAGGACAGCATGGGACCGGCGGCAAACAAATTGAGTGAATTTTTCAGGGAGAAGCAAAACATACTTTTTGTTTCTCTCCTCGATGAAAACGGCTCTGTGGTTTTTTCCGAACCACCGACCAAGGAATTGCAGAAGAAATATAAAATCAAAATAATTGAAGAAAACACAGCCAATCCGGACAGTCCTTTTAATAAGAGCGACGGTATGGCCGGGGATATTCACTACACGCAACACGAGAAACTTCTCTTTGATCCCGACGGCGAGTACGGCGTTCTGAAGATCGGCTACGGCACGAACGATTTTTTCAGGGAAAAGAAAAAGTTGTCCCTTCAACTCGCGGCGATCATCGCCCTGTTCGTCATCGGCTCGGTCGGACTCGCCATCGCTTTTTCATTCCGGCTAACGCGCCCTATCCTGTATCTGGCGCGCATCGCCCGGAAGATCGGGGAGGGATTTCTGGACGAGCCGGTGGTGGTGAAAACCGGCGGTGACGAACTTGAAGCTCTCGGCAACGCTATGAACGAAATGATTCACGGCCTCAAAGAACGCAACTTAGTCAAGGACACGTTCTCGCGGTACGTTACCAGCCAGGTGGCCGAGGAACTGCTCAATAACCCCGATGCGCTCGGCCTAGGCGGGAAAAAACAATTCGTAACTATCCTCTTTTCCGATATCAGGGGATTTACGAGCTTTTCAGAGAATTTTCCACCTGAGGAAGTAGTCGAGCATCTGAACGAATACCTTTCGGCCATGGTGGGTATTGTCTTTAAGCATGAGGGCACACTTGATAAATTCATCGGCGACGCCATCATGGTGATTTTCGGCGCCCCGATGACGCGCGAAGACGATGCGATTCGCGCCATGCGCACCGCCCTCGAAATGCGCGAAAAGCTGGCGGAACTGAACGCGAAATGGGAACGGCAGGGTAAGAAGCCGTTCGAGATTGGCATCGGAATAAATTCCGGAGAGGTCATCGCGGGCAATATCGGAGACATACGACGCATGGAGTATACCGTCATCGGCGACAATGTGAACCTTGCCTCGCGCATCGAATCGCTGACAAAAGACTTCGGCGTCCCGATCATCATCAGCCGAAGCGCGTATAAACTGGTGGAAGATTTTGTCGAGGTAAAGAATTTGGAAAGCGTGAACGTGAAAGGGAAAGAAGCCCGGGTGGAGATATACGCTCTGATCGGATTGAAAGCGCGGGGAAAAGAATAAAGATAATCGCAGAGTTCGTTTTGATATACGCGAGGAATCCATAATGAGCAAAAAAAACATTCCATCCACTTTACTGTTTATTTCTTTTATTGTACTGCTCACTACAGGCCTACTACATCTCGGCAAAAATGCCGCCGCTGCCACAGCGAATGAAAAATATAAATTCTACATGTTGAGGATAGGGAACGTAGCGGGCGAGTCTGAAGGCGAGTTAGGCGTGATGTTGCGAAAAACCGTAGCCGCACTTTCAAATGCCACCGGCTACGATATCGAATACCTGTCCGTGACGAGCGAGAAATTCGATAACGCTCTTGATAAGGAGGAAGTGGATTTCACGATATTCGGATCAGAGACATATTCCTACCAGAAGGACGGCTACCTTAGCAATTATATTCCGCTTGCGACCCCCGCCTTTTTCGGGAAGTCAACACATAAATATTGTCTCTTCGTCAACAAAGAACGCGGGATCAAAAGCATATCCGGTCTTGCCGGCGCGAAGCTTCACATATCCCCTTACGGGTACGGCTGGGGGCATCTGGCGGAATTTTTAGATGACGCCGGCATAAAGCAACCCGTGGGTGAATTCTTCAGCGAAGTCATACCCGCAGACAACATGCAGACAGCAATGATGCTTCTCAAGACAGGTGACATAGATGCCTTGTTCGACCAGACCGACGAGACTGATTACATTCTTTTCACAAACAGCGAATTGAAGAAAAACATTACAACCCTCGTTTGTTCAAGTGAATATACAAACGTTCCGATGCTCTATAGGAAGGGCTTGCCAGACGAGATGATTGCAAAGGTGGGCAAGGCGTTGATTGGCGCGCATAAATCAAAAAATTTCCAGGATGTGAGGATGATATTCGCCGCGGTCAATCTAAGCTTTAAGAAAGTATCGAAAAATGACTATGATGCGTTTAACAAATATTACGATTACGCTTGGAATAAAGGATACTACAGCGAGGTGTACGATGCGTTACCGCAGCCTGAATATAAGGAAGCATACAAGGAGCCGGAGGATATTTTTCGAGGGAAACACAAGGAGTTTGTGGAAATAGAAATAATGCTCGGAAAAGGAGATTTCAAAAAGGCTGCCGCAATGATCAAACGCCTGAAGCGAAGCGTGAAAGACAAGAGGCTTGATGAGATAGAAAAACAGGTGGGCATTTTAGCTGGTGGCGGAGTTGGGAAAGCTATGAAAGGAAACAAGTGTCCGTCGAACATGGTAAACGTGCTCGCAGGTGAGTTCACCATGGGCTCTGACACCCCGATGACAGATGAAAAGCATACCCATAAAGAAAAGACCGGCGCGTTCTGCATAGACATGTATGAATACCCGAATATAAAGGACGTCAGGCCGAGAGTTGGGGTGAAATGGAGCGAGGCTAAATCATTGTGCGCGGCGCAGGGCAAGCGGCTGCCCACAGAGGCGGAATGGGAGAAAGCGGCGCGGGGGGCGGACGGCAGGATGTATCCTTGGGGTAATGAATGGAATCCTAAAAGCGCCAACGCGTCTGGAACAGGCGACGGATATGCAAAGACCGCTCCATCGGGAAGTTTTCCTCGCGGGAAAAGTCCTTATGGCGCTCAAGACATGGCGGGCAATCTTTGGGAGATGGCGTACGACTGGAATTACTATTCCATTATGAAGCCAAAGCCGTGGAAGAGCGGCAAGGACATCTTTGTTCTGCGCGGCGGCTCGCGGAACAGCAATACCGAGAGTGTCCGCGCCTCCTCCTGCATCAGGAGCATCAACGTCTGGTTCACCGACGTCAGTTTCCGGTGTGCCCAAGATTTATGATTTACGCTCTATCCTTTTTCCCGTTGCCAGCGCGCATCGCCGGCGACGTCAACAAACTGTCGCCCTACGCGGACGCCTTCGTCGGAATCGGAAAGTTTCTCGCGGAAGGATAAGTAATCATTCGTTTGATTACATACGACGCGTATTAATGCGCTTTCCGCGTGAAAGCGTCTGGAAGAATCCGGCATATTATGAACGCTTTCCATTCCTTATGCTTTTCGACAATTGCGATGCTGGGATAATACAACTAAATGTATTTAACGGCTATTCCTTGCTCGACTTTCGCCTGGAAATCGCTATTAGAAATATTCCCGCAATAAATGGCGCGATGCAAAAAAACATGTAAGATAAATATGCAATATTGCTGGTTTGTCCCGTGATTTCATTTGATCTAAATTCAAGAAGCAAAAATCCAACAGCAATAAACACAGAAAAATTAATTAAAAGCCATCCGGTAATTCTCTTCATGTCGATATAATAATTCCGGCCTGTGTCGTTTTTTCTTAAAAATATTTTTGGCATTTCATTAGTGATAACTTTGAATGGGGACATATTTAAAGCGGTTTTAATATATTTCCTCACTGTCAAATACGCATAAATCAGTAAAGGAATCACGAAAAATACCACATGCATATTCCGGGTGAGCAGAAAAAAATCGTAACATCCATGAAAAAGAGCTGCAATAATTAATCCATTTAAAACAATTAAAAATCTATTTTCATTCCTGAATTTCGCAAGCCCCAAATAAAATCCTATAATAGCTCCGAAAAACACATGGCCCGGGACTGATAATAACGCTCTTGAAACGCCGGTCACATATCCCGACGACATTACATACAAGATATTTTCAAAGGTTGCGAAACCGGCAGCCGCCGCGGCGCCATACACAACGCCATCCATCACCTCGTTAAACGCATTGTCCCTATAGGCTTTATGCATCGCCATGAGTTTTGCAGACTCTTCAACAATTCCTATGCAGATTATTGTGCAAAATAAAAAGAAGCCGACTTCTTTGTTCGCCATTTTATGAGGAGAATAACCCCATAATGAAAACAGTATTTTTTCTGTAAAACCTGCCGGCAACGTGTATGCCATTCCTAAAAAAAATGTTTTCCAAATAAGCGTCGCCGGCTCTTTTTCATACTTGTCAGCCCTAAAAAACAGCCACATTAAAAACAAACCAGGAACGATAGAAATTATCAGAAGTAATAGGCGGTTCATATCCGGATTTTAGCTTTCAGCAAATAGATGCGAGCGAAAAAGAAAATAATTATGAAACAATCCGATTGCGTTTCGTCACCAAAACCGCCGATCAGCGGTTATCGATAACGCGCTTGACGGCGGCGCCGTCGCGGACGATTGTGCTCGGTTCGACCAGCTTCAGGTGTATCGCGATTCCGAGCACGGTCTGCACCGCTTTTTCGAGCTTCTGGTGGAATTCCCTCAGCGCTCGCATGCCGTCCAAAAACAGGCTTTCGGTCACTTCGACCAGCAACTGCACTTCGTCTTTGGATTCCCGGCTCTCGACTACTATCTGATACTCGGGCAGGTCGCCTACTAAATTTCTCAGCACGGCTTCGATCTGCGCGGGGAAGATGTTGACGCCGCGCACTATGATCATATCGTCCGTGCGGTGGAAAACGCGCGCCATGCGGGCGAACGTGCGACCGCAGCCGCAAGCCTTGAGGTTCAGCGAGGTGATATCTCCCGTGCGGTGCCTTATGAGCGGGAAGCCTTCCTTCGCAAGCGTGGTGAGCACAAGTTCGCCAGTCGCGCCCTCGGGCAGATTTTCGAGAGTCTCCGGATCAATGATTTCCGCTATGAAATGGTCTTCCTGTATGTGGAGTCCGGCGCGGGCTTCGCATTCTCCCGCGACGCCGGGGCCGAGTATCTCGGTCAGCCCGTAGTTGTCCGTGGCTTTAATCAGCAGCCGTTCTTCAATCTCGGTTCTCGTTGCTTCAGACCACGGCTCGGCGCCGAACAACCCGATTCTCAGACTCAGCGATTTCGGGTCTATCTTCATCTCTTCAATTTTATCAGCGATTGTGATGGCGTAAGCCGGAGTGCAGGCGAGCGCCGTGGTCTTGTAGTCTTTAATGATTTTGACCTGCCTGTCGGTGTGGCCGACAGAGGTCGGGATAACAGAGGCTCCGATCCGTTCTGCGCCCTGATGGAATCCGAATCCGCCGGTGAAAATGCCGTAGTCGAAAGCGATCTGAATAACGTCGTCGCGCGTGACGCCGGCGGCGAACATGATGCGCGCGCACAGATCGCTCCAGTTTTTGAGGTCGTTGCGCGTGTAGCCGACGACTGCGGGCAGGCCGGTCATTCCGCTCGACGAGTGAATTCGCACGATCTCGCGCAGCGGGACGGCGAACATGCCGTACGGGTAGCTGTCGCGCAGGTCTGCCTTAGTCGTGAACGGAAGCTTGCGCAGGTCTGCGAGCGACTGGACGTCCTCGGGCCCGAGCTTTATTTCGTCGAATTTCTTTTTGTAGAAAGCGACGTTCTTATAGCAGCGATAGACAATGGCCTGCAGGCGCTCAAGTTGGAGCTGGGCGATGTCGTCGCGACTCAGCGACTCAATTTCCGGGTTCCAGATAGGCATTATTCCCACACCTCCTTGTACCCTTTTCCGAGATAAGCTCTTTTAACAGCTTTGTTTTCCAGAAGCTCTTCGACCGAGCCGTCGATAGCGACGCGCCCGGTTTCGAGCACATATCCGCGGTCGGCGATTGAAAGCGCCGCGCGCGCGTTCTGTTCGATCAGCAAAATGGTTACGCCTTCACCGCGCAGCCTTTTCAAAGTCTTAAAAATGCCCGAAACGATGATCGGCGCGAGGCCCATGGATGGCTCGTCGAGCAGCAGAATTTTCGGGCGCGCCATGAGGCTGCGCGCGATAGCGAGCATCTGCTGCTCGCCGCCGCTGAGCGTGCCGGCTGACTGGCTGAAGCGTTCCTTGAGAATCGGAAACAACTCTTCCGCGAGCTTGATGTCCTCGTTAATCTCCGCCTTGCCGGCTGACCGCGCGCGGTGGTAGGCGCCGAGAAGCAAATTGTCCCGGACGGAAAGCGAGGAGAAAACCTGCCTGCCCTCCGGAACCTGAGAAATGCCGCGCTTAACTATTTGAGCGGGCGAAAGCTTATGGATCGGCGCGTCGCGCAACAGAATCTCTCCGGCCGCCGGGCGCAGCAGGCCGCTGATCGTGTTCAGCAGCGTGCTCTTGCCCGCTCCGTTGGCGCCGAGAAGCGTCACAATCTCGCCCTCTCGCACATGGAACGATACGCCTTTCAGCGCGCTTATCGCTCCGTAATTCACTTTTAGGCTTCTAACTTTTAGCATACTGCAACCATCGCGGGCGGATACCCCGCTCCTGTGTATCAAATGAATAAGCCCGAATCCCTATCGGCGGATTCGAATTATAGGAAGACCCTGCCGCAACGGCCTGGCCCGCCCCGGCGGCTTATTTCAGCAAAACCCACTTGCCTTTTTCTATCTTAACCATCACGAACGCATCCTGCGTCAGCCCGTTGTGGTCCTTGGCCGAATAATTAAAAACGCCGTCCGTGCCGATGAAACCCTTTTTATTCTCAATGTCGGCGCGAATCTTCTCTTTGTCCGGCCCGACATTTTTCAGAGCGTCGAAAACGAGCGTGATCGCGTCGTATGCGTGCCCGCCGAAATGATCCGCGTTTTTGCCATACTTCGCCTTGAAGTCGGCTGCGAACTTCATAAGGACCGGTTTCTGCGGGTCGGTGTCCGGCAACTGTTCGGCGACAATCATGCGGCCGGCCGGCATTACGACGCCGTCCGCGGAGGCGCCGGCGAGTTCGACATATTTGTTATTGGCGACGCCGTGGCTCATGATGAGCGGAATCTTCATCCCGAGCTGTTTCATGTTGCGCGTGACGACCGCCGGCCCCGGATTCGTGCCCCAGCAGACAATCGCCTGCGCGTTCGTGCCTTTGATCCGCGTCAACTGAGACGTCATGTCCGTGTCAGTTCCGTTAAATGTTTCTTTCGCGACAATTTCGAAACCGTGTTGCGGAGCGGCATTTTCCATTTCGTTCCGGCCGCTCATGCCGAACGCGTTGCTGTCGTTTATAAAAGCTATTTTATTAACTCCCTGTTTTTCCAGATAGGACAGAATCTGGCCGACAGAGTGCCGGTCGGTCTGCGCCACCTGAAACACATACGGTTTAATTGGGTCAGAGATTTTCACGCCCGCCGCGCATGAGACGAGCGGCGTTTTCTTTTCCTCCAACCGGTTTACGACGGCGAGCGTCGTTCCCGTGAGGCTCGGCCCGATGATCGCTATTACATTGTCTTTTTCAAGCAATTTGTTCGCCGAAGTGACCGCTTTCGCCTCTTCGCTGGCGTCGTCCTCGACGATCAGTTCTACTTTATGGCCGTTGATTCCGCCGGCCTTGTTTAAATTTTCAACCAACATCTCGGCCGCTTCCTTTTCAGGAGTTCCGATGGGCGAGCCCGTGCCTGTCACGGAAAAAATCGCGCCGATTTTATATGTTTCCGACGCGGCCGATTCAGCGCTCTTGTTCTTTTTTGCGCAACCCGCGGCGAACACAAGAGCAACCGCGAGCGCGCCGATAAATACGAACAACAGTTCTTTTCTGACTTTTTTCATTCTGATGCCTCCCGTTGACGATTTTTGCTGCGCGAACAAAGCAAAATCAACTGAAAATATGGTCAACGTCTCAGGCGTATTCCAAATCCTCTCCGAGATAAGCGGAGATGACTTTCGGGTCGTTTTGCACGTCCCGCGGAGCGCCGTCGGCGATTTTAACGCCGTAATCTATCACGACTACTTCATCGGAAATATTCATAACGAGTTCCATGTCGTGTTCGACGATCAGAATAGAAATTCCCTGGCTGTTGAGCTTGACGATCATGCGGCCGATCTCTGCCGTTTCCGAGGAATTGAGGCCGGCCGCCGGCTCGTCGAGCAGCAGCAACTCCGGTTCGGAAGCGAGCGCGCGCGCGATTTCGAGAAGCCGCTGTTTGCCGAACGGCAATGAACCGGCGGGCAGATTCGCATCGTCAGCGAGGCCGACCACTTCGAGCTTCTCAGCGGCCGATTCACGGATCGCCTTCTCCTCGCGCCTCATTCCAGGCGTTCGGAATATCGCGCCGGCGATTCCGGATTTGAACCGCCGGTGGCAGCCGACCATCACATTTTCCAGAACGCTCATGTTGTGGAAAATCTGAACGTTCTGAAAAGTGCGGCAGAGACCTAAATAAGCCATCCTGTGCTGCGGCAGCCGTTCGAGCCGCTTGCCTTTGAATATAATGCTGCCGGATGTCGGCCTGTAAACGCCGCTGATCAGGTTAAAAACCGTGGTTTTGCCCGCGCCGTTCGGGCCGATAAGCGCCTTTACCTTGCCCGCCGTCACATTAAAGTCCAGTTCGTTGACCGCTAAAAGCCCTCCGAACCGCATAGTCAGTTTTTTTACTTCAAGCAGCGTATCAGCCATAATTATCCGGCTCTCTTCGAGAGCGCCGACCTTATTTTGCCGGTCAGCAATTTGCCGCCGCCCAACAGGCCGGCCGGCATGAATATTACAACCACAACCAGTATAAACCCGTAAATAATAACGTCGTAATCCTTAGCGCCGCGCAGGAATTCAGGCAGCGCGGTAAGAAGCGCCGCGCCGATAACTGCGCCCCACACGCTCTCCGCGCCCCCTATGATTATCATCGTCACCACCAGTATCGAGTAGCTCAAACCAAAACCGGTCGGACTGATGAACGAGACGTAATGCGCGTAGAACCCGCCCGCCAGACCGGCGAATGCCGCGCTCAGCACGAATACCCTGACTTTGTAACCGCTTACATTGACCCCCATCGCCGCCGCCGCCACTTCGCTTCCGTGCAGCGCCCGCAGCGCCCGCCCGGCTCGCGACCGCACTACGTTTATCGCAATCAATACGCATAGAATCGCGAACGCCCAAAACAGATAGTAATACTCCAAATCGCCCGAAATCTCGCGCTTGAAAAAATCCAGCGCCGGAATGCTGACTATGCCCGACGGGCCGCTTGTCATCACCGCCCACTCGTTAAAAACGATATGCGCGATTATGCCGAAACCGAGCGTGGCCACCGCGAGATAGTGGCCTTTAAGCTTAAGCGTCGGCTGACCGACGATCCACGCTATCAGCGCAGACAGCGCCA
>Ga0172379_10004946_pt1 | contig 19098 bp, 15 predicted proteins | sample GrowelOW334metaG_FD_119756 | JGI IMG/M metagenome (GOLD analysis project Ga0172379, IMG submission 119756) | Groundwater microbial communities from an aquifer near a municipal landfill in Southern Ontario, Canada - Groundwater well OW334 metaG | ecosystem: Environmental > Aquatic > Deep...
CTGCGGTATGCGTACCGTCCTATTGAGGTTCCCTGGAAGGTCGCCTGGTTCCACCTGGAAATGACCGGGCAGCAAGGTGGTTCCGGAGCTGGGGATTTTACGATCAAGACCTGTCCGACTGCGTACCGTGTCGGTGCCACCATGCGCGACCTCATCGATGAAAGCCTGGAAGCCTCGGTAGTGGGGAATTTTGGGGAAACGGACGACACCACCAAACGGATCGAAGAACTTCATGCAGAAATTCTGCTGGCGAGGCTGAAGTCCGAAACCTGCGCCAGGAAACCTTCAGCCAACAACCACTCACGCACCACTCTTGATTCCCTCTGGAGCCGTGTCTCATTCGCCCTCGACGAAAAGTGGACCTCCTCCCGTCTTGCGGAGGTTTCCGGTTTTTCTCCAACCCACCTGAATCGCCTTTGCCGCGATATCCTTGGCCTTTCCACCATGCGGCACCTGAATGCCTTGCGTATGGAGCGGGCACGGGAATTGCTCAGAAGTACCGATTACCCGGTTCGTCAGGTGGCCGGACTCGTCGGATACGAGGATTCCTTCGCTTTTTCCACAGCCTTCAAACGCGAGTTCGGCATGAGTCCCCGCGATTGCAGGAAGGGAGTATCATTATGAATGATGAAGCGTTTGGCGGAATCATCTTCCCAATCACACTCGCATGAAAAGCATCGCCATAGTCACCGACAACTCCACCAACTCCCTGGGATTCTTCCTGCGGAAAAACTTGGAGGAAGTGCTGTCCGGCTACGCCGGGGTACGGAATCTTTTTCTGGACGAGTTCCCCGCGGAAGCTGATATTCCCGACGATGTAGTCCTGGTGATGACCAAGGAAAAGGCCCTCGACATAAAGAACCGGCTTAGGGACGCGAAGCGGATAATTGTCGCCCATCGGACCATCCAGAAAAGCGAGATCTACCGGATTTGCTCGATTCCTCCCAACACCAGGGTTTTGGTTGTCAACGACAGTACCGAGACCACGCTGGAAATGGTTTCGCTACTTTTCAGACTCGGCATCGACCACCTCGACCTGGTTCCCTTCGATCCCAAGAGCGACCACGTCGATATCAAGATCGCCATCACCCCGGGGGAACTTATCTTTGTTCCCAAGCATATAGGAAGCGTCATAGATACGGGCCACCGCTACGTGGATATCTCCACCTTCATCCAGATCATTGACATGCTCGTTCTGGCCGAGCGGGAGGTCAACGAGCGGCTTTTCAGGTATTCCGAAAACATAATCCCCCTGGAAAGCGGCATAAATAGCCAGTACCGCCAGCTGTACCTGAAGAACCTGGAACTGGACTCCATGCTGAACCTGTCCCACGAAGGTGTGCTTCTGGTGGACAACGAAGGTGTGGTCAGCCTCCACAACAGGGCCCTGTTGCTGATGCTGGAAACCGAATCGGACCTGGTGGGCAAGAAACTGGCCGATCACGTCCAGGGACCCCTGCTGTCCCTTCTGAACCAGGATCGGCTGGACAACGATTTTGTGCAGCACAGGAATCATTCCTTCATTGTTTCCAGCAGGATACTGGCCCAGTTTGGCGAAAAATCGGGAACCTATTACAATTTCAGGGACATCACGTATATTCGGCAACTGGAACAGAACCTGAACAGGAAGCTCCAGGAACGGGGCTTCGTACCCAAATACAGCTTTGCCGATATTAGGACAGCCTCGCCAGCCATGCAAAGAAGCCTGGCCTTGGCCAGAAAATTCGCGAAATCAGATTTGCCGGTCCTGATACGGGGCGAAAGCGGCACCGGGAAGGAATTGCTGGCCCATGCCATCCATACCGTCTCCGACAGGGTCAACCGGCCCTTCGTGGCCTTCAACTGCGCCGCCATGCCGGAAAACCTTATCGAGAGCGAGCTCTTTGGCTACGAGGCGGGTTCCTTTACCGGCGCACTCAAGGGCGGAAAAATCGGCCTTTTCGAGCAGGCCAACAATGGCACGATCTTTCTGGACGAGATAGGCGACCTGCCCCTGACCCTGCAACCCAAACTCCTGCGGGCGCTGCAGGAGCGGCAGGTGATGCGCGTGGGTTCCCAAAAAATCGTCGCCGTGAATATCAGGGTAATCGCCGCCACCAACCAGGATTTGGAGAGGAAACTGCGAGCCGGACAATTCAGGGAGGATCTGTACTACAGGCTGAATGTGCTTCCCCTGCCCGTACCTCCGCTTCGCGAAAGACAGGAAGACATCCTTTTCCTGTTGCGGTATTTCCTTAAGTCCGACAAGGGTACCGATCTTCGCGTTTCCCCGGGAGCCGAAGAGGCCTTGCTCCGCTATCCCTGGCCCGGAAACATCCGGGAGCTGATGAACGCTGCCTCCTACTCTTCTTTCCTGGCGGATGGGGAGATAACTCCGGACTGCCTTCCCGATTACATCCTTCAACGTGTGCGTGATTTTTCGGAGGAAGCCCTGGCGCTTGCCCGTTCCGGGATGGAGGATGAGGCCCTGGAAGTATTGAAGGTCCTCGCAGAACTCCCAGGCTCTGGCAGTGGGCGTGCAAGCCTGAAGGAGGCTTTGGAAAGGCAGGGTTCCATCCTTCCCGAAGGCCGCATCCGCAGGATCCTCTCCCTTCTGAACGACCTTAAGCTTGTAGAATCCGGGGCGGGCCGGAAGGGGAGTCAGGTTACTTCCAGGGGGCTCGCCTATATTAATTGGTCGTTGAATAGGCTTTTGCAATAGCCTATTCAAGGTCCTCTAAGTCGATTTTGTGCCCAGGACCTGTTCCAAAGAACAGGGAAAATAGCGAATCTGCTGTATATAATTTATAATTCCTTTTCCCGTAATACTATGAACATCTGATTTTTCTCATACACACTTTTTCCTGACTTCGCGGCATGTGGCACGGGATTTGCTAAGTTGATGGGATATTCGCGGTGGAGTCATACGATGCATAATTCTGTTCCGGCAACCGGTCCGGCAAAGCCGCTCATAGGCATAGTCTCCGGCATAGTGGTGGTTGAAGCCGGTATCTTCCCGGGCATCGAACGTTCGGCGGTGAACCATGATTATGTCACCGCGGTGGAAGCCGCCGGGGGCATCCCTGTCCTGATTCCCGTAGTCGAGGACGACGGGACGGTACGGCGGCAGGTGGAAGCGGTGGATGCGCTGCTCATGACCGGCGGGTACGATCCCAGCCCCCTCCTGTACGGCGAAAGTCCGAGCCGGCGGCTGGATTTCATTTTTCCGGAAATGGACAGACACCAGATGGCGGCCATCCGCTTCGCCGACGAGCTGGGGAAACCCCTGTTCGGTATCTGCCGGGGCCTGCAGATGCTCAATATCGCCTTTGGCGGAACGCTGTACCAGGACCTTTCCCTGGTTCCCAACTCCTTCATCCAGCACTTCCAGAAAAGCCGGAAACACAGCCAGGGGCATCAGGTGAATCTGGTGAGGGACACCCTGCTGGCGGACATCTTTGGGGAGTCTACCATACTGACCAACAGTTTCCACCATCTGGCCATCAAGGATACAGCCCCTGGTTTCATCGTGAACGCCAGCGCGCCGGACGGGGTGATCGAGGGCATCGAGCGCTCCGGGGGAACACCGGTGTTGGCCGTGCAGTGGCACCCCGAAATGATGTACGAGAAACACCCCGAGATGCTGGCGGTTTTTACCAGGTTCATCGAGATGGCGAAGGAAAGCATTGCAGGCAGATCATGATCGCCCCGGCCGACAATGTCGGTCGCCGGCAGATTTTGTTCGGGAATACAAACGAATCCTGGAGGCAAAGTATGACGAAACGTTCGATGCGGGCATTTTTGGTTCTGATGGTCCTGACGGCGGTCATGGCCGTTCCGTCTTTCGCCGCGACCGACAAGAACACGATAACCGTGGCCCTATCGGCCGATCTGGTATCGTTGGATCCCATGGGCCACAATGACATCTATTCGGAAAAGGTATCCTTCCTGGTTTTCAACAGGCTTTTCAAGCTGAACACCAACTTCGAGGCGGTTCCTGACCTGGTGGCCAAGTACACCCAGCCGTCACCCACGGAATGGGTTTTCACCATAAAGTCGGGTGTCAAATTCCACGACGGCACGGAGATGACCTCCGAGGACGTGAAGTTCAGCCTGCTCAGATCCCAGGAGTCGCCAAACGTAAAACACGTGCTGAGCGAGGTGAAGGGCGTGGATATCGTCGACAAGTATTCCGTCAAGGTAACCACCAAAGTCGCTTTTGCGCCTTTCATGTTCACCCTGGCCCACGCCGGTACCTCGATCGTGTCCAAGAAGTATGCAACCTCCGCCGACAACTGGAAAAACCCCGTCGGTTCAGGCCCCTATTCTTTCGTGGAATGGACCTCCGGCGACAAGGCCGTTCTCAAGAAGAACCCCGCCTATTTTGACAAGGCCGGGATGGGCCAGGCTGAACGCATCGTATTCCGCGTCATCCCCGAGGCTGCCAGCCGGACCATCGCCCTCGAAACCGGTGAAGTGGACGTGATCGCGGCCCTGGATCCGAACGACGTGCCCAAGGTAGAGGTCAACAAGAACCTGAAGGTTTTCCGCAAGGCTTCCACCGATATCCAGTACATCGGCATGAACGCCGAGAAGGCCCCCTTCAACGACGTCCGGGTGCGGCAGGCGATCAACTACGCCATCGACAAGGACGCAGTGGTGCTCGTCGCCCTGAACGGCTATGGCGAAGCCGCCTCGTCCATTATTCCCAGCACCATCTTCGGCCACATGCCGGGACCTTACAGCTATGACGTCAAGAAAGCCAAGGACCTGCTTAAGGCCGCCAAATACGATTCCAAGCAGGTCATCAAGCTGTGGGCATCCGGCGACACCCGCAAGAAAATTGCCGAAGTTGTCCAGAGCAACCTGAACGACGTGGGGATAAAGGCCGAGATCGAGATGTTCGAATGGGGCGCCTACCTCCAGGCCACCAACTCCGGAACCCAGGGCATTTTCCTGCTGGGCTGGGGTTCCAACCCCGACCCCGACTCCATGCTTACCCCGTTGTTCAGCAAGGGCAGCATCGGTGCCCAGAACAGGTCCCGCTACGTGAATGAGAAGGTGGAGAAATACCTTGCCGACGGCCGGATCGAGCTGAATGTGGCCAAGCGCAAGCAAATCTACAACGACATGAGCGACGTCATCATGCAGGACGCCACCTGGGTGCCCCTATACACGGGTAACAACATCGTCGGCGCCAATGCCAAACTCATGGGCGTGGAGCTGAGCCCCCAGGGCTTGTGGAACCTGGAAAAACTGCACTATTGATTTTCCGATGGACGGTGGACGATGCCCCGCGCGGGTATGGTCCGCCGTCCTTTCATGAGACGGTTGTCCGGGGGGAACATGCTTCGTCGCTATCTATTCAGAAGACTTCTCATGCTCCTGCCCGTGCTCCTGGGCGTCACCTTTCTGGTTTTCACCATCATCAGCCTGACTCCCGGGGATGTGGCGGCGATCATGCTGGGACAGGGAGCCACCGAGGAATCGGTGGCAAAGCTTAGGGACGAAATGGGCCTGAACGATCCCATAGTCGTACAATACGGCCGCTACCTGGGTCGCCTGGTCCAGGGCGATATGGGCATGTCCTACGCGACCAAAAAGCCGGTCATAGGCGAGATCCTTTCACGCTTTCCCAACACCCTGCGCCTTGCCATTTTAAGCATCATCATTTCCGTACTGCTTTCCATACCCATCGGTATCGTTTCGGCCGTAAGGCAGTACTCCCTCTTTGACAACGCCGGCATGGTTTTCGCGCTCATAGGCATTTCAATGCCTTCCTTCTGGCTCGGACTCATGCTGATAATCATGTTCGCCCTCAAGCTTGGCTGGTTCCCCTCGGGCGGAGCCTCGGAGTGGAAAAGCATCATACTGCCCGCGCTAACCCTGGGCGTGGCATCCACCGCCAGCATTACCAGGACCATGCGTTCCTCCATGCTGGAGGTGATCCGGCAGGATTATATCCGCACCGCCAAGGCCAAGGGCGTGGGCAAGGCCATGGTCATCATCAAGCACGCCCTGCGCAACGCGCTCATACCCACCCTGACGGTGATAGGACTTGAGTTTGGCGAACTGCTTGGCGGAGCCATACTCACGGAGACCGTGTTCTCCTGGCCAGGCATTGGCCGGCTGATGGTGGAATCGATACAAAGAAAAGACACACCCATGGTGCTGGGCTGCATCATCGTCTTCAGCGTGGCCTTCAGTGTCGTGAACCTTTCCATTGATATCCTGTATGCCTTCATAGATCCCAGAATCAAGACGACTTACCAAAAAAAAGGGGCATCAAAATGACGGAAGCCACACCAGATACCCCCGGTCCTGAAGCCAACATGCAGGGACGGCCCAAACGCCGGAGTCAGGCTGCCTACATCTGGCGCAGGTTCAGGAAAAACCGGTTGGCCGTCATCGGTCTGGGGATCATCGTGACCCTGGTCCTCGTCGCCGTGTTCGCGGATTTCATTGCCGATTACCAGACGAAGGTTATCAAGATGAACATTCCCATACGGCACCAGCATCCCAGCCTGGAGCATGTTTTCGGGACCGACGAGTTTGGCAGGGACATGTTCGCGCGGGTAGCCCACGGCACCAGGATTTCGCTCTTTGTAGGCGTCATCTCGGTGAGCATAGCCCTGTTTTTTGGAGGCACCCTGGGGGCGATCGCCGGTTACTACGGCGGCAGGATCGACACCTACATAATGCGCTTCCTTGATGTGTTGCTGGCCATCCCCGTAATCCTGCTGGCGATCACCATAGTGGCCTCCCTGGGAACCAGCATCATCAACCTGATGATAGCCGTGGGGGTGGCCAACATCCCGGGCTTCGCCCGCGTCGTGCGGGCTTCAGTGCTGGGGGTGAAGGGCAACGAGTATATCGAGGCCGCCAGGGCCATAGGTTCGCCGGACTATAAGATCATACTCGAACACGTACTGCCCAACTGCTTTGCCCCCATCATGGTATACGCCACCCTCAAGGTGGCTACCGCCATCATGGCCACCGCAGGACTCAGCTTCATCGGTCTGGGTGTCAAACCGCCCACACCCGAATGGGGGAGCATGCTGGCAGCCGGCAGGGGTTTCATCCGGGACCATCTGCACGAGGTATTCTTTCCGGGCCTGGCCATAATGTTGTCGGTCCTATCCCTGAACATGATCGGCGACGGATTGAGGGACGCCCTCGATCCCCGCCTCAAGTAGGATGTGGCCATGACGAACGATGATCTGCTTTCGGTTGAGAATCTCCAGGTCCACTACGTCACCGACGATGGCACCGCGAAGGCCCTCAACGGGGTCAACCTGAAGCTCCGCAGGGGCAGGACCCTGGGCCTTGTGGGCGAGACAGGGGCGGGAAAGACCACCACGGCGCTGTCCATCCTCAACCTCATACCCAAACCCCAGGGACGCATCATGGGCGGCAAGGTATTCCTGAACGGCCAGGACATACTAAAAAAGAACGAACGGGAAATGGGCAGGATACGCGGGCAGCTGGTGTCCATGATTTTCCAGGATCCCATGACTGCGCTCAACCCGGTGCTGAGCGTAGGGGACCAGATTGCCGAGGTCATCTCCATCCATCAGGGTCTGGGGCGGAAGGAAGCCTGGAATAAGGCGGGGGAAATGCTCAGGATAGTGGGCATTGACAGCGGGCGCCAGGGCGAGTACCCCCACCAGTTTTCCGGTGGCATGAAGCAGCGGGTGGGCATCGCCATGGCGCTGGCCTGCAACCCCAAACTCCTGCTGGCAGACGAGCCCACCACCGCTTTGGACGTGACCATACAGGCCCAGGTGCTCAAGTTGATGGGGGAACTCAAAAAGGAACTGGACATGTCGGTGCTGCTTATCACCCATGATCTGGGGATAGTGGCGGAAATCTGCGACGAAGTGGCCATCATGTACGCCGGGCGGATAGTCGAATACGGCAGCCTGGAGGATATCTTCCGGAACCACCGGCATCCCTACACCGAGGGGCTGTTTAATTCCCTTCCCAAGATCGATGACCGCAAGGCCAAGCTCAAACCCATCCGGGGCCTGATGCCCGATCCCTTCAGGTTGCCCTCGGGCTGTCCCTTCCACGATCGGTGCGACTTCGCGCTGGCAGCCTGCACTTCGGTCCTGCCGGAAGCGCACCGTATCGGTGCTGTCCACTTCGCGGAATGCCACCTGTACGACGCGAAGCTCAATCCCGCCCCTGCTACCTTCGTCGGAGGAAAGTGCATCGGCGAAAAGCCCGTCGACAAAAAGAAGGGAACCCGTTCATGAGCGACATACTGCTGAAGGCGCGGAACCTCAAAAAATACTTCAAGACCCCTACGGGAACTCTTCATGCGGTGGATGATGTGAGCTTCGACCTGGAGAAGGGAAAGACTCTGGGTTTGGTGGGCGAATCGGGCTGTGGCAAGTCCACCACGGGGCGGCTGCTTCTTCGCTTGTTGGAACCTACATCGGGCCAGGTCGTTTTCGAAGACATGGACGTATTCTCCCTAAGCGGAAAGGCAATGCGGGAGCTCCGCAAGGAAATGCAGATCATCTTCCAGGATCCCTTCTCGTCCCTCGATCCCCGTAAGACCATCGGCGAGACCATCGAAGAACCCATGAGGATCAACAAACTCCATGAGGGTGGGAGCCGGCGTATGGAGAAGGTTCACGAGCTAATGAGTTTGGTGGGCCTGGCGGATCGTTTGGTGAACACCTATCCCCATGAACTGGATGGAGGCCGTCTGCAACGGGTGGGGATAGCCCGAGCCCTGTCGTTGAACACCAAGTTCATCGTGTGCGACGAGCCCGTCTCGGCCCTGGACGTATCCATACGCGCCCAGATACTGAACCTCCTTGCGGACTTGCAGGAACGGCTGGGGCTCACCTACCTGTTCATCACCCACGACCTGGCTGTGGTAAACCATTTCTCCGACGATATCGCCGTCATGTACCTGGGCAAGATTGTCGAGCAGGCACCAGCGGAAGAACTCTTCGCTAACCCGGTGCACCCCTACACCGAAGCGCTGCTTTCTGCCATTCCCATACCAAGCCTGGACGCGAAGGGCAGCAAGATCATACTCAAGGGCGAGTTGTCGTCCCCCATCGATCCCAAGCCCGTGTGCCGCTTCGCGGGAAGGTGTCCCTACGCCCAGGATATCTGCACCCAGCAGGATCCTGCCCTGGAAAATATTTCCGGTTCACATTTCGTCGCCTGCCATCTGTTTCGTGCGAGCCGGGAGAATCGGGCATGAAGGACCCACGCGACAGGGGTTATGAGGTGAGCCCCGATGGTACCTGCGATGGTGTCTACGACGAGTACACACTCAAGGAATTCCAGGCCGAAATGGCTGAAGGCAGTCTGAGTGCCGAGGCGCTTGTAGCTTACTATACCGAGCGCATCGGGAGACTCGACCGGAACGGCCCGTGCCTCAACTCTGTCCTATACCTGAATGAAAATGCCCCGGCGCAGGCGGCCATCCTTGACAGGGAGCGAAAAAACGGAAAACCGCGCGGTCCCCTGCACGGCATTCCCGTCCTGGTCAAAGGGAACATCAACACCACTGACGGCATGCCAACCACAGCAGGATCCCTGGCCATGAAGGGCTTCATGGCTCCCACCGACGCAACGGTAGTAAGGCGATTGAAAAAGGCCGGAGCCGTAATCCTGGGCAAGACCAACCTGAGCGAATGGGCCAACCTCCGCGCCCTCCATTCCACCTCGGGCTGGAGCAGCGAGGGCGGGCAGACGAGGTATCCCTGGGCGCTGGATCGGAACCCCTGCGGTTCAAGTTCCGGTTCTGCCGTGGCGGTTTCGGCGAACCTGTGCGCGCTCGCCGTGGGTACCGAAACCGACGGTTCCATAATCTCTCCCTCGTCCATAAATGGCATCGCCGGCATCAAACCGGGAATAGGCCTGGTCAGCCAGGAGGGGATCATCCCCATTTCCTTCAGCCAGGACACGGCAGGGCCAATGGCTCGAACCCTGGAAGACGCCTCTGTCCTGCTCGGAGCCATGATGGAAAAAGCCGGCAACCACGCACCCTGGACAAAGCCGGGCACCGGCCTTCCTGGAGATGATCGCTACCTGTCAGGCATCAGGATAGCCCTGGCCCACAACTATTCGGGCATGCACCCTGAAATAGACCTGATGGCGGCCAAGTCTGCGGACATCCTACGCGCCCTGGGTGCGGTGGTGGAGGAAACCACAATTGATATCGATCCCAGGCTGGAAGCGGCCGAATTGGAACTGATGCTCTATGAGTTCAAATACGGACTTGAGAAATATTTGGAAACCTACGGACGTGGTTACAGTATCCGGACCCTGCCCGAACTGATCGCCTTTAATCGGGATCATGGGGAAACGGTGATGCCCTGGTTTGGCCAGGACCTTCTGGAAGCGGCGGCGAGGAAAGGTTCCTTGGACGACGCGGCCTATAAGAAGGTCCGCGCGGATTGCCTGCTGTATGCCCGGGAAAAAGGCATTGACGCCACAATGGCCGCCCTGAGACTGGACGCCATCATCGCGCCTTCTTCCTGTTTGGCATGGAAAACCGACTACATCCTGGGCGACCATTACATGGGTGGTTGTTCGTCCTTGCCCGCCGCCGCCGGTTATCCCCACCTTACCGTCCCCTCCGGTTTCGCCCACGGCCTGCCCATGGGGCTCTCGTTTTTCGGCAAGGCCAACACCGAAACCAAACTGGTACGAATCGGGCTGGCCTACGAGGGTGAGACAAAATGCAGGCGAAAGCCCGGGCTGGCCGAGACCGTGGACTGCTGAATCCAGCCCCGTACCGGGTTCTGCCACGCCGGATTGCAACAAGCGGGCAGTTGATTTTCGTCGAGCGGGTAGATACGATGAACCATAAGCGTAATGCTGGTTGAGTCTGATGGAGAAAGGGAATCGCATGAAGGGAAAAGAACGGATTAGGGCCTATGTTAGGGGTGAACAGGTCGACCGCTTGCCATACATGCCCATCGTAATGAGTTTTGCAGCTCAGGGTATCAAAGCCAAATATAAGGATTTTACCACCGACTACCGGCTTATAGCCGAGGGCCAGATCGTCTTCGCCGATCGCTTTGGGGCAGACCACGTTTCAGTAATATCCGATCCTGCGGTAGAATCTTCCGACCTTGGGCAAGCGGTAATCTGGTACGAGAATGAACCACCAGCCAACGATGAGTCCTGTTCCCTGCTGCTCGATAAGGCTGTACTTGCCCACCTGAAACAGGTGAAGCCAGAGGACGGACGGCGCATGTCCAACCGTATTAGCGCGGTTTCTGCCCTTGCGGATCGAGTGGGAGCTGACCTGCTGGTTGAGGGTTGGGTAGAAGGCCCCTGTGCGGAGGCCTCCGATCTACGGGGACTTTCCCGGCTGATGATGGACTTCTACGACGACCCGGCTTTTATCCGGGATCTTCTGACCTTCACCACCGTGCTGGGAGTATCCTTCGCAAAAGCCCAGATCGCCGCCGGAGCAACTGTTATTGGCGTTGGCGATGCCGCGTCCTCGCTTATGGGACCGGAAATATTCGAGGAATTCATCCGGGACCACCACCGTGCCTATGTGGACGCCATCCATGCCGGAGGCGCCTTGGCAAGGCTACATATTTGCGGGAACACCACCGCGCTGATGCCCCTGCTTAAGGATGTTCCCTACGACATCATCGATCTGGACCATTTGGCATCTGTGTCAAGATCACGGGCGGCGCTGGGGCCGGACCGGATACTCCTAGGGCATCTGGATACGGTGGCTGTCATGAGGGACGGCACTCCCGATACCGTACGACAGGCATTGGCGCGTGTGCTTAATGAAGCCGGAGGCTCCAACTACATCGTTTCTGCGGGCTGCGAGATTCCCCGGGATACCCCGGAAGCGAATTTTCGGGCCATGCTGGACTTTGCCCGCGAGACGAGGCCATAGCGAACAGCGTTTCTTGGCTCCATTGGTACAGGAGTGGATGCCTAAAGCGAATGGCGTATCTTGATGGTGGGGTCGATCAGTATATTTTTATGTTCGGGGTTGATATGGGCGACCAGGAAGTCGAAGGCGACCTTGACAGCCTTGTAACCCTGGGCTTCCGGTTCCTGACAAACCGTGGCCTGGATCCCCCCGTCCAGAATCGCGTCCGTGATCGGCTTTACCAAATCCAGTGAAATCATGTTGAGTTTACCGTATAAGCCCAAATCCCTGACTGCCCGCAGACCGCCGGAAAGGCCGCCTGTGGAATAAAAAAGACTATCCATATCAGGATTCGCCTCGATCATTTTCCGGGTTTTTTGATAAGCCAGCTCTTCGTCGCTGGGAACTTCCTGGATGTCCAAAAGCCTCATGGTCGCGTAGATCGACTTGATGGTTTCCTGCAAGCCCTGAATCCGGAGGTTGACGCCCAATAGGGTGAGTGGCGGTGTGATGATGCCGATTTTCGCCTGGGGGCCCGAGATGAGGCGGATCAATTCCGCCGCGATCTGCCCTGCCTTATAATAGTCGCAGCCCACATGGCAAAGGTACTCGGTACCATCCAGGTAGGAAGTCAAAAAAACTATGGGGATTCCGCGCTCCGATACTTCCGTGCATTTCCGCACAATCCGGGGATCGTTTATGGGGATAAGGATGATGGCCTTGAAGCCTTCCTGCACCGCAGCGTCGATATTCGCCAATTGGTCGTCGACGTTGAAATTCTCCCCGAACTTCACAACAATGGTAATGCCGAAGTCCTGTATCTCCTTTCCCGCTTGCTCCACGCCCTTAAGCACATCATTGAAAAACAGATTTCCCCGTATGTGGAGCACCACGCAGATCCGGATATTCCTTTTACGATTGGCCAAGGATTTTGCCACCGTATTGGGCTTGTAATCCAGGGACTTGGCAATTTCCTCAACCTTTTTTGCGGCTTCCGGATTAACCTTTCCCCGCTTGTGCAGAACCCTGTCAACGGTTCCCCGGGATACGCCAGATAGTTCTGCTATGTGTTTAATTGTTGCTGATTGGGATTTCATGGCTCAGGTATAACATGAAGCTGCATACTCGTCGATCCAAGCCCGGTAATTCATATCCATCCGCTCGGTAACTTCCTGACGCAGCTGGAGAGCCGCGTCGGTGATGATGAGCCGCTCCTTGCCGGTAGCCAATATGGATCGAATCCTTTCCCGTACCGTCTCGGGTTCGCCAAGCTCGATATCCACAAATTCGATGTTTCCGATAAGGGTAAGCCTGTTTCCTGCTATGCGCCGGGCCTCGGCAAATTCCAGGTCACCCTGGGGAGGGGGCTCCACGGGGTTCGTGGCATCATACCCCATGTCCATCATTTTATGGATCGCATGGGCTACTTTCCCGTGACAATGGCAATCGAGCGGAACACCGTAGCCCTTGAGTTGCCGGACCAGGGCACCCTCGTAGGGTACCACGAATTCATCATAGGCCTTGGGAGCCATCATGGGCGGGGTGAATTGTTCCGAGCCGCCGAAGACGAAAGCGCAGTCCAGTTTCCGTCGCGAGAATAACGCATCGATGCACAGGGAAATGCGGCGTGTTATCTCCTGGCAGTAGGCGTGCACCCGTGCGGGGTCTTCGTAACAGAGAAGCAGAAAATCCTCCAGGTGCATGCCGTGGGAAATGGCCACCGCCGGGGATGGCAGGAACAATTGGGGATATCCATTGTCGCCCAGCTGGGACTCCAATTCGCCGAAGAGGCGCAGGGTTTCTTCCACCGCAGCCTCGTCCACCTCATAGGGAGCGGAGATCATACGATCCAAAGCGCCGTCATCCCGAGCTGGTACCTCAATGTGCCAATCCGTGGCGAACCATCGTTTTTGATGATCCTCAAAATGGGCATTTTCCGATTCCAGTTGGATGGTGCCGTGGATGATCCTGAGCTCTCCGGAAACCTGCCGTACCTCCCGTCGTATCCGGTCTGCCCTGACCATCATATAGCGGTTGAACAGGGGAGGCTCGAAGCCGCAGTAGGAGTCGCACCAGGGTCTGAGATATTCCCGCAGTGCGAGGAATCGGGATTCGGCGGTCCAGCCCCACAGGAAGCCGTCATCGGGAATCGGCGTGTGCAGATGGAATGACGGGCCCAGGTTTACCGGAGGCCGATCCACCTTCCAGCCCCGCAAGGCCGCGATGATACGTTCCCTTCCATTCATGCGGACTCCTGTATGCGGATCCTGCCCTCCCCGGCTTCCTCGGCAAGAACAATGAGTCGCGCCCGCAAATCCTCGCGGAGCTTCGCATGGGCTGGATCTTTCACCAAGTTGACTTTTTGTGCCGGGTCTTCCTTATTGTCGAAGAGGAAACGCTCCGTGTAGGAATCCGTCAGATATTCCTTGTTGGGGTTCTTGTCGGGATTGTAGACACAGTAGGTATATCTCTCTGTCCTGAGTGCCCTACCCAGGAAAGATTCGCTGATCTGGATGTAGATGTCCTTTTTTTGCCCGCCCTTGGACAGTCCTGAGGCAAGGTCCTGCAAGGAGTCGCCACGCATGCCCGATGTATCGCCCTGAGCCAGGGTAAGGATGGTTTTGGGAATATCCATAAGGCTCACCAGATTGTTTTCAAGCCTACCACCGGAAAAGCCTGGTCCGGAGATCATCATGGGAATATGGATGGTATTCTCGTAGCAGTTTCGTTTATAGTCGTCGAAACCGCCGGGTACGGCATCCTTGACCTTGGTCTTGAAATGGCAGCCGTGGTCCGAGGTATAGATGAAAACCGTATTGTCGTAGAGTCCGCGTTCCTTCAGGACATCCAGCACCCTTCCCACATTCCGGTCCAAGGCGTTGCAGCAGCCCAAATAATCAGGGTACTGCCTCTCCCAATCCCCTTCTCCGGGGTTCAGGTCCGCAGGCTTTGTGTAACCCGCAAACTTTTCCTTACTGCCCAGGGGGCCTTCGAACTGGTTGTGATCGTTCTGATGGTGGGGTTCTATCTGGGAAATGAAAAGGAAGAAGGGGGCTTCATCCTCGGGAGAGCGTTGGCGGATATAGTTGAGGGCGTAATCGGTTATGCAATCGGGGCGATACCCGGAAAATTCAACCTTATTTCCGTAACTGTCGTGCACATAGCCGCCGTATCCGTGGGAGGTAAACTCCAGGATATCCGATGCCATCCAGTAGTCGTTGTACCCACCCCGACGCTCCAGGGGGATGGGACCGGTTTCGCAGTTGAAGCCGCCGTGATCCGTCGCCAGGTGCCATTTCCCCACATAGCCTACCCGATAGCCCGCTTCCCTAAGCCGTACGGCCAAGGTATGCCTGTCCCTGGGCAGGGAAACTCCGTTCTTGAAGCAACCCAGCTCCGATGGATACAAGCCGGTCTGCAGCATGGCCCGGGCCGGACCGCAGACAGGTTGGACTGTATAGGCTTTGGAATAATTGATGCCTTCTTTTGCCAGGGCATCCAGGTTCGGGGTAACATCGAGGGCTTGGCCATTGCAGCCCAGGGAATCAAAACGCTGCTGATCGGAAAAGAACATGACGATATTGGGCCGTTTCATGGGACGTACTCCTTAACTGCATCAACCCTTGATTCCCGACGTTGCAATGCCGGCGACAAAGGTTTTCTGGGCAAAAATAAACAGGATGATCAAGGGAAGGGTGATGACCGTACTTGCGGACATGACGTAATTCCACTGGGTATCCAGATCGCTTTTAAAAAGTACAAGCGCCAATTGGAGGGTCATCATTTTTGGATCCGTAGTGATGATGAGCGGCCAGACGTATTCATTCCATGTCTGGGTGGCCTTGAGGCAGAGCAGGGAAGCGAACACGGTGGAAGACAGGGGTACATAAATGTGGATGAAAGTTCCAAACCGGGTCAGGCCGTCGATCTTTGCTGCGTCATCCAGGGATTTGGGAAAATTGAGGAAAAATTGCCGGAACAGGAATACGCCGAAGGACCCGGCCAGATACGGTGCAAGAAGGCCGAAATAGGTATTGATGAACCCCAAGCCGCCCCGGCCCAGAATGTCATTGCCCCCGGCCAGGGGGAAATTCTTCAATATAAGAAAGGTAGGAACTATGGAAGCCTGGGGCGGAATCATGAGCCCCACCAGCCCGGCGAAAAACAGGAGATCCCGGCCACGGAAGGTCAGGCGGGCAAAGGCGTATCCCGCAAGGGAATTGATCACCAGACTGCAGGCCACCGTTATGGCGGTTATGAAGAGGGTATTAAAGAAGTAACGGCTCCAGTCGCCCGACTTGAAGGCCTCCGAATAATTTTCGAGGTGGATTACCTTGGGGATAAAAAAATTGATGAAGCTGCCCCGGGAAAAGATCTCGCCCATACTCTTGAGTGAGGTGGCGAACATGACAAATAGGGGGATTAGCATGACGACTGAGACAATCCCGAGGGTCAGGTACAGCAGGTTCGTGGTAACAAGGTTTCTGCGCATGACCGGTCCTTTAGCTTAAGTCCAGGTCTTGCCCGCGGCTGCCAACGCCGAAGTTGAGACCCGTGAATCCGGCCACTATGACTATCAACAATACGGTTACCGCAGAAGCGTAACCCATGTTGTATTCCACGAAGGCCCTTACATATACCTGATGCATGATGGTGGTGGTCGAGTTCATCGGGCCGCCGCCGGTCAGGATATTTACCTGTTCAAAAACGTTGAAGTTGTTGATGAATCCCGTGACGATCAGCAGGAAGGTGGTCGGGCGCAGCATGGGAAGGGTGATGGAAAACAATTGCTTTATCGAGCTTGCCCCTTCGATCCGCGCAGCCTCGTAGAGCTGCTCCGGAATGGCCAGGAGTCCCGAGGTGAGGATTACCATGTTGTAGCCCACAAATTTCCAGACAGTGACGAGCATGACGCAGATCAGGGCTATATCCACGTCGAAGGTCCACTTGGATCTTGGAAGGCCGATAAGGTCCAGCACACCGTTAAAAAAACCGTATCCGGGATCGTACAGCCAGAGCCAGATCATGGAGGCTGTAGCCATGGAGACCACATAGGGCATGAAAAAGGCGGTCCGGAAAAACCGGCCTCCCCGCCGTACCTTGTTGAAGGCCAGGGCAGCCAGAAGGCCCAGTACCAGGGTCATGCTCAGGGTTCCCACAGAAAAGAAAAAAGTGTTGACTATGGATGTCTTCAGTATGGAATCGGTAAGCATCTTTTTATAGTTTCCCAGTCCGGCAAAGCGAATGCTGGACATGTCATAATGGTGGAAACTCAAGTAGATGTTTATCAGAATGGGCAGTAACAGGAATATGAGCATGAACACATAGTAGGGGGCTATCATGAGATATCCCACCGAATCCTGCTTGCCTTTTCGCCGTCCCTGTGCCATGGGTACTCCTGAGCAGAGCCGCACCGCAGCAATTACCACGGTGAGGCCTATGCGTTAGCGCTGATTACTTGGGAAGTTCAGCGAGGATTTGTTCCTGGGCGGACTTCATCGCCTCCGCAGGTTTTACCTTGCCCTGCATGACCGATTCAAAAGCCGGAGCCCAATACTTGTAGAGTGTGTTCACCCACGGAACCGCAAAGGCGCCCTTGCCCACGGCGGCGGTATCCACTACTACCTTGTTTACAGCCGGATTAAGAGTGACGAATTCATTACCCAAGGATTTCCGGATGGGAACAATGCCAATTTCCATCCTCTTGCGGGTTTCCTCCACGCTCATGAAGGCCTTCATTACTTCCCAGGTGGCCTCCGCATTTTTACTGGACTTCATGATGGTCAGCAAGCGGTATCCGCAGAAAGCGGAGGTTTGCTTATTGGACAGGGGCGGGCCATAGAGGATCTGACCATCCAGTTCCGGCCTGTTCTTTACCAGGGCTTTCACGTTGTCCACCATCAGGAACGCCATGGCGGAATTGCCGTTCATGAAGGCCATGGTTTCTTTTTTCTGCCAATCGTTGGGCAGGCTGAGGTTATCCCGGGCATAGCCGTACATGTATTCCAGGGTTTCAATCACCGCAGGATCGGTCAGCATCGGCTTTCCGTTTACTTCGTCCACCACCATGGCACCATTCATGAGCATGAGGGGTTCGGAAATATTAAGGAAGAAATCCGTGGTGGGCATGTCCATGCCCGCCTGGACGATATTTCCCTTCGCGTCCTTGATGGTCAGCTTTTCCGCGTATTCCCGCAATTCCTTCCAGTTTTTGGGCGGCTTGGATGGATCCAGGCCGGCCTTGACGAACATATCCTTACGATACACAAAATTGATGGGGGCGGGGGCTACTCCCAGTGCCATGTATTTGCCCCCGACCTTTCCGACACTCAAGGCGCTTTCCAGGAAGTCGCCCCGTTCATTCCAAGAGGATATATAATCGTCCAGGACCAGGAATTCTCCCCGAACGCCCCACGGCGCCAGGCTGGAAAGTACGATATAAGCCCCATCTGGGGTCTGCCCGCTCAGTTTGGCCGCGTTGAGCTTGTTCTCAAAGTCAACTGCCGTACCGGGAATTACCGTCACCTCTACCTTTAAATCCTTGCTGGCCGCGTTGAACCGCTCGGCAAAGGTAGGAGCATACTGGCTCATACCGTCGTAGTTGCTGAACCAGATTTGGATCGTCGGTGCAGGTTTCACCGCATCGGCAGGCTTTGCATCCTCAGCCTGTTGACCCGCCGCATACGCTCCAATGGACACCAAAACTGTCAATATCACCAGGGTCAGTCTCTTCATGATCTCTGCCTCCTATGGTGTGCTCGCGCACACCTACGGCAGGGTAAACCCGCTTTGGTGGGTTGTCAAGAAAAATGTAAAAGATTGGAGAGCCGATCAGACCACGTTCGGATAGCTTTTTAGTCTCCCGGTCCGATTCGCTACTCCCCAAGGCAGCCAGGCCAGCACCATCAAAGCCGTACACAGCCCGATGAAGGCAAAATAATAGCTCCATCCGCTGCCGAAATTCTCGATGGGGGTGGACACGTCCGGTGGGTAAAGTAAAAACATATAATTGAATTCCCAAGGTTTCCCGGAGAACGCCAGGTCCAGGAATCGTACTGCCAGCGTGATGGGAAAGAGGATGCCCACCGCCTTGACAAGCGACCGGAACCCTATCCGATATCCCCGGACTGCGGCGAAATATACGATGACGAGGACCGTGTAGCCGTGGGTAGTAAAATACTGGTAATACCGGAAGCGGTCCGGTCCCGCACCGTGATTGTCCGCGAACAGGAGCGATGCGA
>Ga0172379_10004947_pt1 | contig 19098 bp, 17 predicted proteins | sample GrowelOW334metaG_FD_119756 | JGI IMG/M metagenome (GOLD analysis project Ga0172379, IMG submission 119756) | Groundwater microbial communities from an aquifer near a municipal landfill in Southern Ontario, Canada - Groundwater well OW334 metaG | ecosystem: Environmental > Aquatic > Deep...
AGAGTTTTACCATCTTTGTCCTGAATTTCGGAACGCAAGGAATATTGACCTTGAGCGATTTCCGCCTTTTCTCGCAGGCGAGCGGCGTAGACGATCTCATAACGGTCAGCAGTCGAAACCGCCACTTTATCGGCCAAAAGGACGGTGGAGCTGATCAAATTTACGTTGTTTTCCGGCAAAAAGACTTGGCCGTTCTTTTGAATCGTAATTTTGAAAATACTGAACAATTTATTCAGCGGTTGTGGTACATAGACATCGCCCGGTTGAGCCGGATCGCGTTGCCAGAAACTATTGACGAATTTGATGTCGGTTGATGTCCCGGCCGTGGTAACTACGGTTAAAGTTCGATCCAAATCACGGCCTGTCTGAGTGCCGTCTTGAATGATACTGTTGATCTCATTGTTGAGCGGACTGAAACCAATTTTTAGGCTAGTGGAGGTCGCTGTGCCGAAAGCCCAACCCCCGGAGCTGTTTTGGGTGGCCGTAAAAAGATTTTGAGCATTACTCATAGCATCGCGATCAGCCTGGATGGCTTGTTCTTCAATTTGTGCCTGCTGAGTGGCAAAATCACGCTGGATTTGCTGTTGTTGCTGTTGTTCTTGAATTTGGAGGGAAGCATTGATACTGTCAATTCGACTGGCGCCACTCGAATTTTTACTACTCATACCCAAAAGTCCGCCTTTGGCGCTCGAAAGCACTTGTTTGAAAAGTTGACCCGCCAGGGCGCTCAAGACTTCATTGATTTCATCCGCCATTTCCAACTGGCGCATTTCGGACGGCAAGATATTGTTGATTTGCGACTGGATGACGGAGCCTGGGGTATTGGTCTGTTGGCGGAGACATTTTGGCTCGGCGGTATGTCGGCAAATAGTGTTGGCGCCTCCATCAGCGGCGCTACCACCAGCCAAAATAGCGGCCGAAGCCGTTCCTGGCTTGACCCCGACTTCGTCAAGACATTTTGGAGTGGCTTCATATTCCACGCATTCTTGCCAAGACATAAAACCTTGACCCCAGTTGAGTTTGGTGGTCTCTTCGCCGTTGCGATTCAATATTTTGTTTAAAAGCTGACTGTTAGTTTGCAGATAGGAACCGTAAGGGTTTTCGGTCGGGGTCATCGCCATGTTGAGAAAATTATCCCAGCCTTGCCCCCCATTATTATTCAAAAAGTCCGAACCGTTTTTTAAAATATCAGTCAGTTTACATTTTGGCGGAGTATATTCATAGCCGTTGGATTGGACCAAAGCTAAACGCACTTGAAGACTAAAGGGGCTACAAAGCCAACCTAATTCTGATCCTTCGAGGAAGCGTCCCATTTCCTCATCCAAAGTGTCCATAAAGAAACCACCGACGTCGCTCATGAACCCCGGTTTACCTTTAAAACCACCGTTGATCCATTTGACAGTGTCAGCCGTGATCTTGCGGATCATGGCCTGAGCCACGGCTTTGGCCAGGCCATCAAGCACAAATTCCTTCATTTTCATTGCCAGAGAAATACCGCTTTGGATTCCGGCTTGGACGGCGGAGATGGTATTTTTGGCGACATCAACTGCTTGGAGTCCAAAGGATCTAACCGCGTTGATAATATTACTAGCCATACCGGCGTAGTCAATTGTTGGAATCGTCGCCTGAGCTTTTTCCACCCCCAAAGAAAAATTATAGAAAAACGGCAGGAACAGGCCGACAATCAAGAGGCTACAGAGCGTATTTTTTAGTGATTGAGTGAAAAACATTTTAGTCTATTTACAATTATAACTAATTCCTCCAAATTTGGCTAATTATTTTTCAATTTTTTCCGCAAGGGTGACGAGAGCGGTCGCCATATCAAGCACACTGTCTTCGTAATCTTTGATTACCGACAAAAGGACAAGTGGGTCCGAAAATTTATCACGCAGATATTTGATGTTTTGGTAGACGCGATTATAAGCATTGACAAGATCAAGGTGGTATAAGGCCAGACGGTTGGGGGCCTCAACTAAAACCAGACCTTTCACGATAGAATTGTAGGAATTAATGATTGGATCAAGTTTCTTGAGTTCACTGGAAGACAAGGAAGAAGTGGCAATGTTTTGCAGGGCGCGGGTCAGAATATCGATTTCATTTTCGGTGTTTTTGGGATTGGAAGCGCTCGCAAAAACCTGTTTCAGATTTTCCTTGTAAGTAATTACCGTGCTTTTGTCCTCGTTTAAATTTGTGGAAATATTCAACTCTTTCAGAGAATAAGTCTTATACTTGAGGTCAATCGGCGTTTGGGCCAAGGCTTGATTGATGAGCGCGTCTTTGTCAGCCGTGGTCAGATTGGGATTGGTCCGCTTGAGTTCGAGATAATGTTGAAAAAAATCAATCGCCAAATCGGTAGTAATATTATCAGCCTCGGCCACTGGGGTGTTTTTTGTCTGACCGGAAACTAGGGTAGGTAAATCATCGGTCAGAAGATCTTTTGGCCCTTTGACGAGCGGATTGTGGCCGGTTTTGACTTCTTCCCCATCGGTCAGGCCATCGCCATCCGTGTCGGGATTGTGGGGGTCGGCACCCCAGAGAGTTTCTTCCCAGTCAGGCAAATTATCCTGATCGCTATCAAGCGACAGAATTTCTTTTTGAGTCTGAGAGGCTTGAGCCATCTCTTCGGCGCTGGTTCTGACTCCGGAATTTTGATATTTATCGGTAAAATAAAAGGCTCCGGTAATAAGGAGACTGGAAAAAATAATGGTGCCAAGGACGAGGCTAAAATTTTTTGAAGGTAAAATATTCACAAAAATATATTATGAAGATATTATAGCATCTTTTTCCTAAGACAAAAAATTTGGGTAGTATTGAAGCGAACACCAAAATATATTTTCTTAGTTGTCATTCCCGCCTGCCCGCATTCGCTACGCTCAAGCGTTGCGGGCGGGCGCAGGCGGGAATCCAGTATAATATCACTATGGTCAGCTACTACGTGTATATACTTGCTAGTGGTATAAACGGTACACTTTATATAGGTGTAACTAATGACTTAGTCAGAAGAGTCGATGAGCATAAAAACGGTAAAGTTGAAGGGTTTACTAAAAATATAATATTAAAAGGCTGGTTTATTACCAAACGTAGTGAGTGAAGAAGAAAATTCTTATTTTATTCTTCCGAACGGAGTGCAGGTAATACAGGGTCTAATACCCCGCGGTTCTGCCGCGGTAAGGGATGAGCGAAGCGAATTCCTTATGGTCCAGGGCTCTGCCCTGGGGGTTAATACCCTTTATTATGAAGCCACGGAAAACATTGACTCCGCCATTACCAGAGAGAAAGTCTTGAAGAAATGGAACCGAGAATGGAAACTAAAGTTGATTGGGAAAAGTAATCCCTATTGGAAAGATTTGAGTAATGAGATTTAATACTGGATCCCCGTCTTCACGGGGATGACCCCGCAAAATGAAATAAGAATTTCATAAGCGGGGCAGGCACAAAAAAGCTCCTTTCCGCGTGAAGTCCGCGATAAAGTTCTGCGTATGTTCCGCTTTTCTGGTCCGCGTATGTTCCGCATTCTTCAAGCTCAACAATTATTGGAACTGTGCTATAATTTGGACATCTAATTTGAGACGTTTAATTTTAATTTATGAAAAAAAGTTTATATTTTTTGGTCACAGCCTTTCTTTTGACCCCGCTTCTGTTTTTGTCGGCCGCCAGCCAGCCGATTACTACCGAGCGACCAATTGATCTGGTAACATTAGTTGATAGTTTTATTATCGCCAAGGTCATTGCCCCAGAAAAAGCCGATATCGCTCGCTTGATTGCCAAATTGGCTTCCATTCAACCCGCGCCGGCGACCGTGACCGTTCAAAACCAGACCACTGGTAGTGTCTTACCAAGACCAATAAGCCCAAATAATATGGCTTCTTCCCAGTCAACACCGAATAATATTTCTTATTCCAATGCTGATCTGAATAACATTTATGCCCAGACCAATAGTAGTTCAGTCCCAGGTCAGACCAACACCTATGTTAATAATAATGTTAATTATAGCAACAGTGCTTACAGTTCGGCGCCGAGTGTTTCCAACTATGATACCACTAACCCAGCGGAAATGGCTAGTTTTGGTAACGATTTATTCTCTTATTATTTGAGAAGCCAGAGTTCCAATTTAAGTAATTATACAACGACGGGGCAAAGTGCTTCTAACTCATCGGGCTACTATACAACAACTAATAATGCTGACCAAAATCTGACTCAGGCCTCAAATTCTTTTACCGAAGCGGGACGGACTTTTTCTACGGCTAATAGTTCAGTCACGGTTTCAACCAGCCTTGCCTCAACTACTGGTACTGGCACCTCGTCCGCCCCCCTCTTTACTGTTAGCAATAGTCTTCTCGCTCATGCGACCACTACCCCGCAAGGTTATCTGATTGCGGAAGACGATGAAGCTCTTTTCGCTGATACTTCGGGTGGCTCAGCTTCCGGAGCCACGGGTGGTGGGAGTTCCGGTGGTGGCTCTGGCGGTGGAGGCTCGACAATGGGCGGAATTGATTTTGGCGGTAAAGTGACCTTGAGTATGCCCTGTCTTGATAATTCAGCTTTAACCTATACCGAAATCGGGGGTGATAGTGGCACCCAAAAAATCATGTTTATGATTGCCCCGCCACCCCAAGGCATGTGGGTAATCGGAAAAGCCTCACCCGCCAAGCAGACCTGTGCTACTTGTCGCGGTAAAAAAAGTTGGGGTTGCTTTGTTACGGGGAATACGGCTATTTATTGGGCCTACTCTAAGAAGTAAAAGTCGAAAGATAATCTAGGGCTAGATCCTTTATTGAAAAAGTCCAAAACAAATTTGAAGCCAGAGGTTGAGGGTCAAATCTTCCGCTCGCTCTTTACCGGTCAGTTGAAGGTGGCTGAAAACGGTTTGGACTTGTTCACTCGCGAATTCATTTTTCAAATTTCCGGCTAGGGTTTTTCGTTTGTGAGCAAAACCAATCTTTAGGAGTTTGAAAAAATTAACTTCAGCGACATTTTTAAAAAAGACTTTGGAGATATTTTTGATGAGGAGGACGGCGGAATCCACTTTGGGCTGGGGCGAGAAATTCTCTTTGTCCACCTGGGTGACAATTTTGGCTTCACCATAGACTTTGACTGAAAGCGAGAGTAAACTTTCTTTGCCATCTCGAGCCATTATTCTTTGCGCCACTTCTTTTTGAATAAGGACTTCCATGACCGCGGGTTGGCAACTACCGCTCAAAAACTTCCGCATAATAAGGCCGGTCAGATAGTAAGGAATATTGGCGACCAGTTTATAATTACCAGCCTTTAAACCGTTAATTTCCGGTTGCCACTTTTCGATGTCGCCTTCCACTAAGTCCAGTTGTTCGCTCACAATTTCGGGCGCAAATTTTTCTCTCAGGATTTTAATGAGGTCGCGATCTTTTTCGACCGCCACCACTTTAGCCCCAGCGTAAAGTAGGGCCTCGGTGAGCACCCCCAAGCCCGGCCCAATTTCTAGAACGGTCTCCCCTTCTTTAATCTCCGCCGCCATAATCATTTCGGCGATTACTTTTTTCGATTTTAAAAAGTTTTGACCGAGGGACTTTTTGGCTTGATATCTTTTAGCGTCAATAATTTCATCCATAAAATTTAGATATCTAAGTATATAATTTTTTCGCGGAATTCAAACTGCTCCTCTTTTTCAAGCAGATTTTCATCAATGTCAGCAAAAAAGCGCGAACGCGAATTGAAAATTTGTGAACCAAAAATTGTGCGAATTTCGGCGTAGGATAAATACAGTTTTTCTCGCGCCCGAGTGAGAGCGACATAAAAAAGTCGGCGCTCCTCCTCTTCTTCCGCTTGGCCGATTCTTTGCGCCCCTAGTTTTTGGTGGGGAAAGAGATCCTCCTCAAGGCCGGTGATAAAAACATAGTCAAATTCCAAGCCCTTGGCGGAGTGCACCGTCATGAGTTTAACTGCTTCTTCGGTTTCTTTTAGTTCATCTTGGTCGGATTGGAGTGAAGCTTCCTCGAGGAGTTTTTCGATTCCCTCGCCCAGAGGCAAATGATTGTATTTGTGAGCCAAAGTCGCCAATTCCTTCATGTTTTCCAAGTCTTCTTTATCTTCCTCCGTGCCATCCATAAGTTCCTTTTCAAGACCGCTACCGGTAATAATAAATTTGATTACTTCAGTTGGTTTTTCCTTTTCAATTTTATTTTTTATCTCCACGAGCAAGTTAAAAAAACTGTCCACTTTTTGCTTGACCAAAGGTGGTAGGTCAGCTCTTTGACCGGAGAAAACTTTGAGGATTGTCACTTTGCCGAGACCCCGCGCCGGCACATTAATAATCCGCTTGAGATCGGTCAGACTGTCGGGATTGAGCGCCGCCCGCAGAAAAGACAGGATATCTTTGACTTCTTTGCGTTCAAAGAACTTGGTGCCGAGTAACTGATAGGGCACACTCTCGGCAATCATCGCCTCTTCGATGACGCGGGACTGGAAGTTGGCGCGATAAAGCACGGCGATTTCTGATAATTTTACTTTCTCTTCGGCTTGTAGTCGCTTCGCTTCCCTGGCAAGATAGCGGGCCTCTTCGATTTCATTCCCCGCTTCAAAGACAGTAATCTTCTTGCCTTCTTCTTTCTTGGTGAAAAGATTTTTCTCCAAGCGCATTTTATTTTTCTTGATGACTTCATTCGCGGCGGCAATGATGGTCTGAGTGGAACGATAATTTTGTTCGAGCTTGATAATTTTAGCTTCCGGATAATCTTTTTCAAAATTGAGTAGGTTGCCGATATCCGCCCCGCGCCAACTGTAAATATTCTGGTCGATGTCGCCGACGACACAAATAGTGCGATTTTTCTCGGCCAAAAGTCTGGTCAGCATATATTGCACTTTGTTAGTATCTTGATATTCGTCTACGTGTAAATACAGCCAACGTTTTTGATAGTACACCAAAATTTCCGGATATTTTTTGAGAAGGAGGTAACTTTGAAGTAGAAGATCATCAAAGTCCAGAGCCTTCTCCGCTCGTTTTTTGTCTTCATAGAGGCGCCAGACTTTAGCGGTGACACCAGCGAGTGAGTAGGCGTTCTTGGTCGCCTGACCGGAGAAGTTTTCGACGGTCGTGAGATCACTTTTTTCGCGTGAAATAATATTTAAAATCTTGCTTGGTTCAAATTGTTTGGGGTTGATATCCAGTTCTTTGAGAATTTCTTTAATGAGACGCAGAGAGTCACTTTTGTCAAAAATCGAAAAATGTCGCGGTAAACCCAAAAGCTGGCAGTTTTCTTTGAGTAAATAGACGCCGAGCGAGTGAAAAGTGCTGACGAAGGGGACTTCGGTGTGAGCCACAGGAAAATTTAAGGCGCGGTTTTCAGTGAGGAGGTGGGTAATCCGCTCTCGCATTTCCTTGGCCGCTTTATTGGTAAAAGTGATAGCCAAGATCTGGCTCGGAGCGACCCCCTCCTTGATTAAGTGAAGTATTCGGTGTGTAATGGTTTTGGTCTTGCCAGCGCCGGCACCCGCCACAATCAAGACTGGACCCAGAGTCGTCAAAACCGCCATTTTTTGTTCAGGATTAAGGCCTTTTAGGGCTTCGTTTTCTAGCTTTTCTTCTGCCATACAGACAACACTATAGCATAAAAGAGTTATCCACAGTTAACCCCCTTTTGTCTTGACTAACGAAGGATAAAAGCTACAATTAAAAGATACCTCAAAGGTTGCTTTTTGTCTGTTTGTGTGAGCTTGTGCACACTGTCCGCTTCACCGTGTCGACCTTAATTTGTAAAGTATATTAAGAATATAAAATTACAAGAGTCCCAATTAAAAACGATGAAGAATCGTGGTTGGTCGACTCAAAATATGGCTCTAATCAGTCGTTTATCAAAAACGGCGGTTTTGGTGTTGCTCCTCTCTTCAACTTTCCTTTTGAGTCCAAAACCAGCCGAGGCGGGTCTGTTTTCATCCCTGATGGATTTTATCGATAGTCTAAAGACCGACAGTCAGATTGCGTCGGCTTATACTCCGGTGACTTCACCGGTGCTTGAAGCCGCTATTAATATGGATCCAAGTCCGATCAAAACCGAATTCGATGTCCAATTGGTTGGTGAAGACGCTATTTTGGCGGAGTCTGGACCTGGTGGCTCAGTAGCCGAAACTAGTAATCTGCTTGAAAATAACGGCCAGATTAGCGTCTATACCATCCATAAGGGTGATACTTTGACCGGCATTGCCAAGATGTTTGATGTTTCGCCCAATACTATTCTTTGGGCCAATGATATCAATAATCCTAAAACTCTAACCGTGGGACAAACTATTGTTATTTTACCTATTTCTGGTGTTAAATATGCCGTTAAAAAGGGTGATACTATTGCTAGCATTGCCAAAAAGTATCGTGGGGATGTTAAAGAAATTACCGATTACAATAATCTTAGTGAAAATCAAAAGCTCGCCGTAGGGGATATTGTGATAATTCCTGACGGTGAAATTGCGGGTGTGACCTATACCGCGGTTGCCGGGGCTGCCTCAAATCCGACTTCAGCCCTGCGTGGCGTTTATGGTTTGCCAAATTATAGTGGCTATTATATTAAACCCGTCGCCTGTCGCAAGACCCAAGGACTTCATGGTTACAATGGACTTGATTTTGGTTGTCCTTTGAACACTTCAATTTCTGCCGCCGCTGGTGGCACAATTCTCATCGCCAAAACCTCTGGCTGGAATGGTGGTTATGGTAATTATATTTTGATGCAACATAGTAATGGTACTTATACTCTCTATGGCCACCTCACTCGTCCGATCGTTTCCGTGGGGCAGATTGTCGCTCAGGGCGAGGTCATTGGCTACACGGGCAATACCGGTAAGTCGACGGGACCACATTTGCATTTTGAGGTGCGTGGGGCCAAAAATCCGTTTTAAAAATGACCCTCAGGTCATTTTTAAAACGGATTTTGAAGCATGATTCAGGATTTATGATTAATGATGAAGCCCCCGATTTCGCAAAGCGAAATCGGGGGCTTCTCTATCTTTTCATTAATCCTGCCTGCCCCGTAGTGAGCTATGCTCTACTACTTGGGGAATCGCTTGCCCGGCGTATGAAATTCCGATTTCATTTTGCAGGGTTAATCTGGCTTCGTCTCCGGCTACCTCACTTTCGGTCGATACTGCAAAGCTTCAAGCAAATGAGCGGTCTGAATTTCGCGGGAGTCGGCCAAATCAGCGATGGTTCGAGCGACTTTGATGATTCGATGATAAGCACGCGGTGAGAGGTCCAATTTTTCCGCTGCCTGATTCAAGATTTTTTGATTGGCCGCGGACAGGTTTACCAGCTGGCTGAGTTCGCGGGCGTTCATTTCGGCGTTGGTGTGGATTTTGCGCTTGAGAATGGAAAAACGTTTGGTTTGGTGGTTACGGGCTTTAATCACCCGTTCTTTTATCGTCACTGAATTTTCGCCACAGCGTTTTCGGTCACTGAGTTCGGTGTGGGGAATCTGAGCCACCTCGGTCCAGAGATCAATCCGGTCAATAATTGGACCGGAGATTTTTCGCTCATAACGCAAGATATCGGCTGGACGACAAATACAGGGCTTGGTCTTGGAATTGCGGTGTCCGCAGGGACAGGGATTCATGGCGGCGAGTAGAATAAAACGCGCTGGAAATTGAACCGTTCCCTTGACGCGAGTGATACTGATTTTTCCTTCCTCAAGTGGCTGGCGCAGAGTCTCAATCACTCGTCGATCAAATTCGGGAAATTCATCGAGAAACAAAACACCGCGGTGAGCGAGGGTCACTTCCCCGGGTTTGGGATTGGTGCCACCACCGACGAGAGAAACGTAAGAGGCAGTGTGATGCGGTGAGCGGACTGGTGGTCGACTTTGCAAACTACCATCGAGCGTACCCGCGACCGAGTGAATGGAAGTGATTTCCAATATTTCCTCAAAGGACAGTGGCGGAAGGATTTGCGAGAAGGCACGAGCGAGCATTGTTTTGCCGGTCCCCGGTGGTCCAAACATGGCGAGGTTGTGGCCACCGGCCGCGGCAATCTCGAGCGCCCGTTTGACACTCGCCTGCCCTTTCACGTCGGAGAAGTCAATGAGAATTTCTTCGGTCCGTTCGGTGATTTTAGTGAGTGGCGTCCCGAGTAATAAACGGCGAGGAGTGGTTTTATCTTTGCCGACTTTTTCATTCAAATGTTCAATGACGTCGATTAAAGTTTCCGCCCCGTAAATTTTTAGGTCGGCAATCAAGGCGGCTTCCTCGGCATTTTCTTTGGGCACAAAAATTTCTGTGAAGCCCGCGGCCTTGGCGGCGATGGTCAAAGGGAGGATGCCATTTATTTTTCGCAGTCGACCATCGAGCGAGAGTTCGCCTAAAAAGATTTTTCCTTTGATCTCAAAAAAGATATCACCCGTCGCCAAAAGATAAGCGAGAGCAATCGCCAGATCAAAACTCGGTCCCTCTTTTTTGAGATCGGCCGGCGCGAGCGCCACTACCACTCTTTGATTCAATTGCTTTGGCGAAGTATAGCCACTATTATTGAGGGCGGCCGCGACCCGGTCTTTGGATTCTTCGACCGCTTTGTCGGGGAGGCCAACAATGGAAAAATTATTCAGACCCTTGGCGAGGTCAACTTCAACATCAATGATTTTGGCTTTGAGGAGATCGGTTTGCGCACTAAAAGTTTTGGCGAAAGACATGGGGATTTAAATTAATATGTTTAGTATAACATATTTTTTCTTCTCCCCGTGTCATCCCCGCGCAGGCGGGGATCCAGTATAATGTTTCGAACTTAATTGATTTAGAAAACAGAGTTTATTTACAAATAAATCTCAGTGGAAAAATCTGAGTAATGAGACTCAACACTGGATTCCCTCCGCCAATCGGCGGATGCGCGGGAATGACAGAAAAAATACCTAAAATGATTTTGAACCATGCCTGCCCCGTAGTGAGAAATTCTGATTTCTCTACTACCGGGGAATCTTGAATCATGATTCGCTAAATTAAAAACTCCGGTTTGAGCCGGAGTTTTTAATTTAGCTTTTGTGGTTCATACAAGTCTTGGCTGAAGGTTCCGCTTCGAGTCTCTCGACCGGTATCTCTTCCCCACCCACTTCACACTTCCCGTAAGTACCGACGTCAATTTTTTTCAAAGCCGCGAGCACATTGTTATATTGAATTTCTTCTTGTTTTAAAACAGCCGAATTTTCTTCATAGGCTTCAATCTCATCGGCGACTTCATTCACGTCGGCAGAGTCCGCACCATTTTTTGGTTCAACCGCTTCCCAATCATTTTTGTTTTCGGGATTACGGCGCCCAATCGATTTCAATTCTGTCTCCAACTCTTGTTTCTCTTTTAGAAGCAAGTCCTTAAAATGTTTTGTATCAATCATGAGTTTATCATAACAAAGTTTCAATAAAATTCAATCATCTCGTGTTGCCGGTCTTGGCCAGCAATAAGCGCTGGAAGATTTCGGTCATCGCTCTTTCATCAGTGGTAATGACGATGGTATTTTTGTCGGCCAGGGAATAAATAAAGGCAATCTTATTATCGAGGTCGCGCAAAATCCTAGTATCGCGATTTTGTAAAATATAATCCCGAAAAGCGGTTCGATCAACTATTTGTCTTTGGTTGGTGCCGACAATCGCCCTTTCCTCAAAAAGTTTATCAAGGAAAAACAAATTACGAAAAGTGCGGATAATCGTATTCTCCCAAGCGATCATGCCGGCGAAAGCAATATTATCGGCAGTTGTTTTCAAAATCAAAAAAGGAATATTCCGTTCGGCCACATAGTAACCAAATTCAAACTCGGGCGCGAGGGCGCGAGCCAAGTCGCCGTTTAGGGTTAAACCGGTGAAACCGAGGAAAGCCAAGCTATTTAGCTGAACTTTATTTTTGGCGACATCGGTTTGAGTAAGATAAAGATTGTTGATGGAGCCGACCGCATCGGCGGAAGTTTCAATTTTATTTTTTAACAAGGATACCAGTTTGGTGACATCAACCTCGTCTAAATTGATCTCACGATTGCTGTCATTTTTTATGAGGGTGTTTAACTTGAAAGTATAGGCGATTGGTGACTCGTTTTGTCCCAAAAATTGATAGGCAACAAAACCCACCCCACCCAAAATCAAAAAAAGGCTTACTATTATAAGCAAAATATTTTTCGTTTTCCAAAAAGAATTTTCCTGACGGTAGCTGTCGGGGCTCAAGGTGGTGCCACCTTCCGCCAGTCGTCTTTTTTGTTCTGCAAGAGCAATACTAATCGAGTCGGCGTGACCGTATTTGATCGCCTCGGCTACATCATTTTTATAGGTGCGCAACATAAATTGTTGGCTTTTATTTGGAGCTTGAGATTGCTTTTCCATCTCGGCCAGGGCCTTGGTGACATCCAGCGGTTGTCGGACCGTGATGTTCGCTTTCGGGTCAAGATAATTTAAGACTTCAGCGGTCCCCGCGTCTTTGATTTCGACTTCCGGCGGGCGGTAAAATTTACCCCAACCGTATTTGGCCGTTTTCGGGTCGCGATATTCTCCGCCGTTATCAGAAGAACTGGCGGTATTAGTCGACGTCGGTGCTAGTGGCGGGACTGGAAGCTTATTAGAATTATTTTTATTTTCGTCCATAACTAAAAGTAGATTAGGGCGATCAGCCTTTCCAATATTATAAGCTAAAAAATCACGAATGACCAGCCAAAAAAATCGCCCCAGTTTTTCTGAGAGCGATTTTTTTGATTATTTTTTACTGCCTAACGCCAGGTCGTTTGATGAAATCCGGATTAGCGAGTTTGATCGAAAGATTGATTCTTTCCTTCTCGTCAATTTCTTTCACCATGACTGGCACGCGGTCCCCCACTTTCAAAACGTCAGAGACTTTTTCGACACGGAAGTTGGCAATTTCCGACACGTGGACGAGGCCTTCGGTCTGAGAACCAATCTTGACGAAGGCACCAAATTCCATAAGACGAGTGACGACCCCTTCAAACTTCTCCCCTCTCTTGTACTCGTGCGTCATCTCTTCGACGATGGCTTTGGCTTTTTCGGCGGAACCATTTTTACCGGTGATGTAAACGGTGCCATCATCATCAATATCGATTTCATCCACTTCGGTGCTCTCTTTAATTTCTTTAATCGTCTTGCCACCGGAACCAATGACCAAACCGATTTGATCCGGATTAATTCTTAAGACCAAAATCTTTGGCGCATGTTTCGAAATGTCGGCGCGCGGACCGGCCAGTTCTTTCGTGATTACTTCCAAAATTTTGAGTCGGGCGGCTTTCGCTTTTTCAAACGCCTCAGCCAAAACGGGAATTGGAATACCGGCGACTTTGATATCCATTTGAATCGCGGTCACCCCATCTTTGGTCCCGGCGACTTTGAAGTCCATATCACCGTGATGATCTTCCGGTCCTTGAATATCGGTGAGCACTTTATATTTGCTCTGATCTTTTTCATCCATCATGAGACCCGAGGCAATACCAGCGACTGGTTTTTTGATTGGCACTCCCCCATCCATAAGGGCAAGCGTACTACCACAAACGGAACCCATCGAAGTCGAACCATTTGAGGACAGTGCTTCGGAGACAATGCGAATGGTGTAAGGGAAAACGGCTTTGTCGGGGATCATCGGCAAGAGCGCTTTTTCGGCAAGTGCGCCGTGACCGATCATGCGACGATTGGTGCCACCCATGCGACCAACTTCACCGGTTGAATATGGTGGAAAATTGTAATGGTGCATGAAACGTTTATTTTTGCTTTCATCGGTGCCGTCGATGGTCTGCGCATCGCGGGGACCACCGAGGGTGAGGACGGACAAGACGTGGGTACCACCACGATAGAAGATACCGGTCCCGTGAAGGATTGGGGACACGCTACCAGCTTGAGCAAAGAGTGGTCGGACATCATCCATTTTGCGACCATCGGCACGACGGTTGTTGTTGATGGCTTCGCGGTGAAGCAAGTCGTTCACCTCTTCTTCAAAGGCGTCTTCGACAAATTTGTTTTCTTCTTCGGTTAATCCGGCTTTCGCCACGGTGACCCACTCCTTATGAAGTTCATCAATTTTGCTATGTCCTGGGACACCGCTAAAGATGAAAGCGTCCATTTTTGGGGCAATTTTTTCACTAAACAACTTTTTAACTGAGGCGGGCATGACGGGAATATTGACGGTCGTCTTCGCTTTGCCGATTTCGGCGACAATCTGCTTTTGCCAAACTTGAATTTTTTCAATTTGTTCCGAGGCTTGGTTCAAGGCGTCCACAATCGTTCTTTCCTGCGCTTCTTCACCGGCGAGTTCGATCATATTAATTTGACCGTCTTTACCACAGGCGACGAGGTCGAGTTCGTAATCTTCATTGTCACGCGCGAGTTGAGCGGGATTTACTTCAAAGCCATCATTCTTGTGTTTGCCAATACGAACGGCGGAAACCGGGCCGTTGAATGGAATGTTGGAGGTCGAAAGAGCCAAAGACGAGGCAATCACACCCAAAACATCGGGATCATCTTCCCCAATCGCCAAGGTCGTGATGACAACTTGGATTTCATTGCGAATCTTTTGGTTGAAAAGCGGTCGAATCGTGCGGTCGGTAATACGGCCCGAGAGAATAGACTCTTCGGTCGGACGACCCTCCCTTCTGATATAGCGCGAGCCCAAGATTTTGCCGGTGGCGTAGAACTTTTCTTCGAAATCGACAGTTAGGGGTAGGTAATCACCCCCTTCTTTTTCCGTCTCCGACATGACCGCTGTTGCCAAAATGATGGTGTCGCCATAGTGCAACATCACCGAGCCATCGGCATTTTCCGCCAAATCGTTGAATTGGGCGGTCATCATCTTACCACCGACTTCCAACGAGAATTCTTTTTTTGTCATCTATTTTATATTTTGTTTCTTCTGTCCTTTCCTCTCCCCGTCTGTCATTCCCGTGAATCCGCCAGCTGGCGGAGGAAATCCAGTATTCAAAGACAGTTATTAACCGAAGAAACAAACACTAAGTCTGGTCTACTAACACTGTTCGCAGTAAAATCTGCGTCCCCTTTCCCCTTCCAATAGCTTCAATCCTTGACTCTTGGCTTAAAACTTAAACCCAGGATCAAAAATTGAATTTCTACGGTCGGGGTAAAGCTAGGAACTGGTCAAACCAATTCCTAACTGTGTGTCCTATGACCAAACTGATTAATTACTAATAAAACTATTAAAGCCGTCCTCGGAAGCTCCACCCACACCAACTTTATGAAAAGTTGGTGTGGGGGCATGCCTCTTAGACGGCTTTATCTTAGCACGCTTTTGTGGTTTTGTTTAGCGAAAAACTAAATTTCACCCAGTATAAATTTGGCCATAATCTTTCCTTGGGTATAATGGTCGTCGTTTTGGTCTAGGAGTTGTGTGCGAGGGCTGGCCTCAGGATTACTTTTTTTATCGTATTCAAGATATTTATTATAAGTTTCCACACTTTTAGCCCAGGCTTCACTGTCGGCTTTCTGGGCTTTCCTAATATAATCCCTGACATATTTATCAAACTCGGGGTTAGTGTCCATCGCCTTTCTAATCGCCAGTCCCCACATAGTATAGTTTAATTCATCGCGCTCCTCTGGGGCTTTAAAAGTAAAAGCGTAACAAAAATTTCTAAAAACTACTCCTGAATGCGAATAACCATCTGGTTCGGGCATATCAAATTTACCAGAAGTAAATTTCTCGAGTATTCGTTCAGAAAGCGAGTTGATTCCTTTTTCTGAATATCCGCCTATGGCTTCCTGAAGTTTTGATAATTTCTCTCTTTCCAAACCGGTATCTAGCGGTTTAACATTTTCCATTTTTTTTCTTATTATTAAATAAAATTGGTTTCCCAATATACTTTCATTTTACCCCCCCCACAAAAAATGCAAGTAAAACAAGGAGTCCGTTTAGGACGACTATGTTTTACTATGTCCAGCCTTACTTTTTTGTGTGTCATTCCCGCGCAGGCGGGAATCCAGTATTTAAAGATGCGGTCGATATTAAAAAAATACTCCAACTTTGAATGAACCGTTATTAATTATGAATAGAATGGTACAATTACTTTCACTTGTTTGTGCTACTGGATTCCCTCCGCCGGCTGGCGGATGCACGGGAATGACAAGACAGAGTTTTGTAACTCAAGATTATTTAAACAAATTCGGGTGGCTACCGATGTCGGTTAATTCCAGATAATTGTTTTGTAGTGATATTTTATATATTAGTAAAAGATCACTTTCAATATGGCATTCCCTATGTTCAGAAAAGACCCCGTTTAATTGATGGTCCTCATATTTTTGGTCCAGTAACTCACCATTTATTAGTTTGTATACAACCTGTTTTACCTTTTCTTGATTAAACCTTCCAGATCTTTTCAGTTTTTTGAAGGATTTTTTATATTTTTTAGAAAAGAAATAATTTAACATGATTTACTTATTTAAATCCTTAAACATTTCTTCTACGTTGGTATACCTTTTTGCGTGTTTTTCCGCCCAGGCGGATTCTTTTAATAACATGGCTTCATACTCAGGGGTATAGCCATTGGCTGTTCGTGGTTGAAAAGGCACGGCTTTGTCGGTGATCAATTGTTTAATAAACATATTGACCCCCGAAGATAAGTCCATACCCAGCGCCTTGAGGATTTTTTGCGCCTCTGCCTTGTCCTTTTTATCAATTCTCATTTGAAAAGTGGTGTTCATGATTGTTTGATTATTTTGATATGTGATAATTATAGACAATGTAATGACGATGTCAATACCTAATTAATACCGCAGGTGGAATATAAGAACGCGACCGCGAAGTTATATTCCACCTGTTCGAAACCCGTATATTGTTTAATAAATCAAAAAAACCGAGCCACGAATGGCTCGGCTTCGAAGGTGAAAGGTGGTTGACTCTCACGGCAGACAATACTCGCGTTTGAGACGCCGTACCGTTTTACCCTCCCCACCTTGCTTTGGGTGACAAGTAGGGCAGTTGGGCCCACCAATCGGGCGATTGTCGGCAGAGATTTCACCTAGACGTCGCTGAACAACTTTCATCAACATTCCGGCAATCGTTTGCCGAGAAGCAGCAACTGACATCTTTCTTGGCGGCAGACCTCCACCCCGCCCACCCGTGGCCTTCATTTTCATGTCGGCGCCGACGGTGAGTTGTTTGCCCCTCGGATGGTCACATTTTGAACAACCCATTCCCAGTTCGATTCCGTGATCGCACGTTTCCATATTATCCTCCAAGGTTCTAGTTGACGACTCCATTAAAAGAGTAGCAAAATTCGATAGATTTGCAAGGTTTTTAAAATGGGGGGTGTGGAATATAAGGAAGCGACCGCTTCCTTATATTCCACCCCCCTTATTTCACGCTGAAAATATGGCACAGTTAAAAAATCAAATCCCGCCGCTTTTCTTAAAGTGGCGGGGTTCTTTGACTTCCCTATTCTTAAACTCTTTGGTTTAACGATATCTTTTTGGACCAACTTGACCCAAGAGATATTTTTTCGGATTTTCATCCAAATCGAGGAAATCATCCACGACTTCCTTCAACTTCTGCGAAGTGGATTTGCCAAAGGAAACCGCTTCCACCTGACAACCCTCATTGATTTTGAGATATTCCACGAGCGGAATAAAGTCGCCATCACCAGAGACGAGAATCACAGCGTCGAGCTTGGGAGCCAAAGTAATGGCGTCCACGGCGAGGCCGACATCCCAGTCGGCTTTTTTGGCACCACCGGCAAAAATCTGCAAATCCTTGGTCTTGGTTTCGATACCACTCTTGGCCAAAGCTTCAAAAAACGCGCTTTCATCACCCGATTCGGTTGTAATTACATAGGCGGTCGCGCGAATGAGCGCTCGTCCAGCCAAAGCATCCTCAATTACTTTGCCAAAATTAACTTTGGCGCCGTAAAGGTTCTTGGCGGTATGATAGAGATTTTGAGTATCGATAAAAATACCGACTCTTTGTTCTTTATGTTTTATAACTGACATATATTTAAAATGTTACTAACGATTAAAAAATTTAAAACGAAACGACAACTTCAATATTTAAATTGGGTATCACCTACCCCGGTCCGACCTCTTACTATTATATACTTACTGACTTAACAAAAAAAGTTCACCAAAGAATGCGGACTGTAGAGCGGAACACACGCGGAAGAAATGCGGAATGGACCTATCCTTACTCTTCACTAAGAAGCTACGAATGGACAAGCACGGACTTAAGAAAAAGAGCGTTCCCTTGTGGTCCGCTCTCCTTCAAACCAGCTTTTAGTTAAAATGTTTTCTTGAAACCCATCTTTTTCATGACCGCATTGTAGCGTCTTGGATTTTTCTTTTCCAAGTATTTCATATGAGTGCGACGGTCAGCGACCATGCCCAAAAGGCCACGGCGAGAGTGCTTGTCATTCGGATTTTTCTTCAAATGACCAGTTAGTTCATCAATTTTCTTTGAGAGTAAAGCAATTTGAACATCAGGTGAACCTGTATCCTTGTCATGAACAGCCACTTCTTTAATTATTCGCAATTTCTTTGTTTTCGTAAGCATTACAGTATCCTAGCATAAAAGTTTGAAGAATGCAAGTCAAAATAAGGAGGCATTCTAGACGACTATATTTTGCTTAGTCCAGCCCTATTATTATTTTGCCAAACGTTAGCCAGCGATTTAACAATAAAGATATAAAATATTTATAAAGACGTGACCAATTCTCAATAATAGTGCTGGGCAACCCCGTAGTGAATTTTGGACTTATTCTAAAATTGCAATACAATCCAATATATAGGTGGAAGACGATAACTATATTCTATTTATTAGAAGTCCGCATTTAGTCCGCGTGTGTTCCGCATCTTATAAATTTGACTCCTTCTTTGAAATAGTCCACTATTAAGTTTGATTTTTGGTCTTTGAGTTAAAAACAGAAAATAAGAAAGGAATAACTGATGGGAACAATTCGAGTGGACACCGTGGCTTTTCAAACAAAAGATACGCCAGTGGATCCGAAAGTGCTTCAGTCTGAGTTGTTGCGAAAACGACCACATTTCAAAGGTATCACCGACCTACCCGGAGCGCTGATTGAAGCTCAGATGGACTTCGTTCTCCATCTGATCCGGCTCGGTGAAATTCCGCAACCTGAGAGAAAATTCAGTGAATTGATGAAATGCTCGTTTGACACCAGCTCGGTA
>Ga0172379_10004948_pt1 | contig 19096 bp, 21 predicted proteins | sample GrowelOW334metaG_FD_119756 | JGI IMG/M metagenome (GOLD analysis project Ga0172379, IMG submission 119756) | Groundwater microbial communities from an aquifer near a municipal landfill in Southern Ontario, Canada - Groundwater well OW334 metaG | ecosystem: Environmental > Aquatic > Deep...
GAAATTATTTGAAGCGATAAAAACGGTTCTGAATGAAGGAATTAAATACGGCGGAGCAACGGCCGCAGATGCAAAGTATATTAATCTGCACGGACTGGGCGGACATTATCAGGAACATTTCCGAACGTATGACCGGGAGGGGAAAAATTGTCTGCGTAAAGACGGGGGAATAATTGAGAGAGAGACGCTGGGCGGACGAGGAACTTTTTATTGTCCAAGATGTCAAAAGTAGGCAGGAATCATAAAAGAAAGAGAGGGGGATTAAAGTATAATGCTGAATTACGGTTGAGACCGGACATTAATGAAGAAATGAAGACGGAATGAAACTGTTAACTTTAGGATTAACCAATTTCCGTAACCACAAAAAGTTTTCAGCGGAGCTGGCGGAAAAAACAATAGTGGTGGGGCAAAACGGAGTGGGAAAAAGTAATTTACTGGAGGCTATATATCTGGCAGCAACGGCAAAAAGTTTCCGGGCGAGCTCGGATCATGAAATGATCAGATACGGGGAGAAAGTCGGCAGAGTAAAGTTAACGATGGTCAGAAGCGGGGAAAAGATCGATCTGGAAATAGTCATTCATGACGGGACACTGGAAGGGATAAAGAAGAAATTTTTTGTGAACGGAGTGGCCAAAAGGAGCACGGATTTCGGCGGAAATCTGAAGGCGGTGATGTTTTCACCGGTAGATATGGAACTTCTGTCCGGAAGTCCGTCGGGAAGAAGAAAATATCTGGATCTGATAATTTCCCAATCAGATAGGGAATACAGACGAAGTTTGATCAGTTATGAAAAGGGGTTAAGGCAGAGAAACCGACTTTTGGAACAGATCCGTGAGGGTGAAGCGGAGAGAAGCCAATTGTTTTTCTGGGACCGGCTGCTGATTAAAAACGGCAATTATCTGACGGATAAACGGGCGGAACTTTTAAACTTTTTTTCGGGTCAGGGAACCGAAGGGGAAATGATTTTTAAATGCGGATATGACCGAAGTGAAATATCCGAGGCCAGACTAAAACAATACGAGACGGAAGAGGTAATGGCGGCAACTACCCTGGTGGGTCCGCATCGGGATGATTTTGTGGTGGAGATGCAGGATGCGGATCAGGAGAACAATTTTGTTAATGTAGCCAAATTCGGCAGCCGCGGAGAACAAAGAATGGCAGTGTTGTGGCTGAAAGGGGGAGAGTTTAATTACTTAAACCAAGCAGACGACTGTCCGGTTTTGCTTTTGGACGATATTTTTTCGGAGCTGGACCACAAACACCGGGAGGTGATAGAAACTTTGGCCGATGCAGTGATTAATAAAGGCGGACAGGTAATTATGACAACGGCGGATGAACACGTGGTGCCAAAACAGGAATGGAAGATAATTAATTTGTAATGCAACGGAAATAATTAACTTATTTTTCCGGGTTTTTTCAGGGTTTAAATAAGGTAAAATATCCGTGTGAAGAAATTTACCGTTACCGACTTAAAAAAGATCTGGCAGCCGAAAAATGATTCTAACGGTGAAGACAACGGACAGGTGACCATAATCGGCGGGTCGAAACTGTTCCACGGGGCCCCGATTCTGGCAATGAAAGCGGCATCAAGAACGACGGATATGGTGTTTTTTACTTCACCGGAAGCCAGTTTAGAGGAAACAACAACACAGATAAAAGCGCAACTAAATTCGTTTATCTGGGTACCGTGGGCGGAAGCCGACGAATACATTAAAAAATCGGAAGCGGTGCTGATCGGTCCGGGACTGATGCGGTTTCACAGTGAAAAAGTGGAAGCGGAGAAGAGATATATGGAATGCGATGAGGTGTGTCAGGAAACAACGAAAATTACCCGGGGGGTGCTGTATAAGTTTCCGGAAAAAAAGTGGGTGATTGACGGAGGCAGTTTACAGGTGATGGAAGCAGACTGGATTCCGAGAAGGGCGATAGTGACTCCGAACATCCATGAGTTTCGAATGCTGTTCGGCGTGGATATAGATACGGAGATTACCCCGGAGCTGGTGGAAGAAAAAGCCAAAAAATATGCGTGCGTAGTGGTATATAAGGGGCCGGTTAGTTATGTCAGCAACGGAGAAACGACTTATGAGGTGGAAGGGGGAAATGCCGGACTGACCAAGGGAGGAACGGGGGATACTCTGGCAGGACTGACAGTCGGACTGTTGGCTAAAAACGAGCCGCTTTTAGCGGCAGCAGCTGCCAGTCTGGTGATAAAGAAGACGGCGGAATATCTGTATGAGAAAGTGGGATACAACTTTAATGCGGATGACGTGTCGGAAAATTGTTTTGAGGTAATGAGGCGGTTGCTGGACTAAGCGATTTGACTGTTGATACAGAGGCAGCTGATCTATTATGATATCTGGACTTATGGATGACAGTTTTTCAGGTTTAGAAGCGAAGATAAAAGAGAAATTTAAATTGTTTACCGGAGTAAGGCCGCAGGAGGAAGACCAGAAGTTGTTTGACCGGCTGGTGGCGATGTGTTTTGAAGAGGCACTGGTGTTTCTGGCGGAAAATTTAGGTGAAGAAGGGATGAAAAATCTGACAGAAGAGGTGGACCGGCAGGAAACGGAAGAAGAGAAGGTGAAGAAGATAGGTGAATACATGGGCCGGATCGAAAACGGAGGAATAAGACTGGGAGCCAGACTGGAAACATTTTTGGATAATTTACTGACAGCAGCAATGGATAATACAGGAGGAACAAATGGATAACGGTGAATTTTCCGAGGCAAGAGGCGGACAGGAGGCGGCTGAGGCCAGGCCGAATTACGGAGAGTTGTTTACTACCAGAACAGAAACAGTTTTAACTCCGGTAGGAAAGAAATGGGCAGCAGGATTATGGGAAAAAATAACGCAACAGGCAGAGGAAAGGGCGGTTTTCAGGGTCGGATCCGGGGAGCTGGGTGAAGCGGCTGAGGGACAGCTGCAGGGACTGAAAGATAATCCGGAGATACCACAGCAATTGGCAGAGCTGGCGAAGAGGTCGATGGAGGCCAGAATCGGAAGGGTGAAAAACCAGGAAGTTCAGGAAAGTCTGCGGGCGACAAATTCACCCTGGAAAGAGGTATACGGGGCAGCGGTGGTAACCGGAGGAACGGAGCCGGCGACTTTTGCATCGATGGTAATAAAATTGCGTAAACAGGCGGAAAAACAGGCAAACAGACTGATAAGGAGCGGACAAATGGAAACAGACGAGGTCAGGGCGTATGTGTCGCGGACAGAGCAGGCAGTGGCACGGGGAGTCGGGGAAGAGTTGGGGCAAAGACCCGGGGATGATACCAGAAGCATTAATCAATTGGTAACTTCCGAATGGGAAGAGGTCAGGAGGCTGAATATGGCTGAGATAAATGAAAGGATCGCCGAGGTAAAAGAAGAAAATCTACCGGAGCCGAAGGAGCCAACTCTGGCCGAGTCCGTGAAGGGATATCTAAATCATCTGAAAGAAGTGGTTAAAACACCGGCATTTCAGGTTAAGGCATTAAGGGCGTTTGCGGTGGTTGCGGGAATAGCTTTAGGATATGCAGGGTGGAACTGGGGAGAAGGACATGAGGGAAGCGGGCAGCAGCTGGACAGCAATGACGGACAGACAGGATTTAGCCCCATGGGACCGGATTTCGGTGATGTGCACAGTGTACATATCGAGGGAGTGGATAGGAATTTCGGCGGATATGAAGTAGGTCAATTGGCTCACGGAAATTATATGGGGGAAGCAACTATCGGCGGGGTGCCGACAGTGTCTGAAAACGGATTTGCCCAGGAGGCGGGAGTGTGGTTTCAGGAGTTGAAAGAAAATCCGGCATTAGGGATGGACAACCGGATGGCGAATCAATTATTTATGCCGCTGCACGGTGATTTTAATGAATTGAATCTCTCCAGAGATTTTGACCTGAAAGATGCGGTACATCCGGAAGGACAGGGGTTAGGGTTTACGCCGCAGGAGATAAATCACGTAATTGATCTGAACGGGGCGGAACACACAGCGGAAATGAATAACGGACAGGCGTTTATTACCGGATCGGATGGCTTGGAAAGAGGACTGTTTTTGGTAAACATTCAGGATGCAGATACAGGGGTGGGAGAAATAACCGATGCGTATTTAAGGGTAAAAGGGCTGGATCCGAATTTGCCGGAAAATCAGGGGATAAGGCAGCAAATATTCGGAAACATTCTGCAGCAACAGCTGGGGTTGACGGCGACAGGGGGAGAAACCGGACACGGACAATTTGATCTGGGAACGGATTTTCAGGGACATGTGACAGTGCTGGGGCAGGAAATCGGCGGAGTGCAGCATGAAAATGTGGCCGGAGTGAATTTCGGAAAAGACGCAAACATACCAAATGAAGAGCTGGAGACACTGCACAATCAGGATTCTGACAACCGGGTGGTTATTGCCGTAGTGATTGATCCAAAGGCGGCGGTGGATGCCGGGATGAAAGTTACCGGATATACATTGGGGAATACTCCGGATACGTTAAATCCGAACGATCCTACCGGGTGGGGAGCGAGGTTAAGTGATGAAGGAAAAGGGGCGGGGGAAAAGGTGGCTGTCGACGGATATCGGTTAATACCGGTGGGTTTCCAAGCGCAAATTAGGGAAGAAACGGGAGTGACGATAGGCGGGCCGGAGCCGCCGATAGTACCGCCGGAACCGCCGATAGTACCGCCGGAGCCGCCGGGCCCGAAGGAAAAAGGGAACAGAGGACACGGGAATAATCTGGACGGGCAGGATGATGATAATCCGGGAAAGGGCGGCGGGGGTCCGAACGGGGAGCCGAAGAATCCTCCCGACGAAGATGAGGGAGAAAATGGTAATCAGGGAGACACCACTCCGGGAGTAAACGGAGGGGGAAACGGCGGAAATAACGGCGGGGGCAACGGCAACGGAAACGGAAACGGTAATGGGAACGGCGGTTAGGAGAAAATACGGATGATAGTAAGAGGAAATACGATTTAAGAAACAGCGGGCGGTACGGGCGGGAGCAAAAATAATTACCGCAAATTTACCGAGGAAACAACAGTAAAAAAGTGTATACTTTTGGGAGGAGGAATATGTACGTACCCAAGTACTCGATTACGACGGAAATTCTGAAAGATGTAGGGGTGATTGAAGTGGCCAAAGAGGTGATTGAAAACGCGCCGTTAGTGCCGGCGTGGGAGGCGAAATTCCGGGATGATGCAACTTTCAGGGCGGCGCATTACGGGACGGCACTGGAAGGAAACGACCTGACACAGAGCGAGGCCAAATTAATTCTGGACAGGGGGATTACCAGTGTGAGTGAGGCGGAGGGGGCGGGAGTGGTGGCCAGAGACAGAGATGTGCAGGAGGTAATAAATTATCGCAATGTGTTGGAGTTTATTCAGCATGCGCCCGGTTCGTTTGCAAAAACCGGTGCAGACGGAGTTGAGCCGGCGGCCTGGTATACAAAAGAACTGTTGTGTGAAATTCATAAACTGGCAGTGGACAGGTTGGTGGGGCCGGAAGAAACCGGAGATTTCAGAAAGAGCCAGGTGGTATTGAGAAATTCACTGACCGGAGAAATCGGTTTCCGCCCGCCCCAGGCTTTGGAAGTGCCGTTTATGATTGATGAATTCTTACGTTGGTTGAATTCCGATTACGGCAAAAAGGAGCATCCGGTGCTGCGGGCAGGAATAACCCATTATGTACTGGCGGCGGTGCATCCGTTTGTGGAGGGAAACGGGAGAACTGCCAGGGCAATGGCCACACTGGTATTGTTTGCGGAAGGATATGACATTAAAAGATTTTTTGCCCTGGAGGATTATTTTGATAAACACGCCGAGGAGTATTACGGGGCGCTGATGGAAGTATCAAATCAGTCGCCGCGGTTGGAAGATCGGGATTTAACGCCGTGGCTGAGTGTATTTACCCGGGCGCTGGCGCTGGAACTATCCAGAATTAAACAATTGGTGAGGGAGCTGTCCGTGGATATAAAAATGAAGCAGAGAATGGGTAAACAAGTGGCTTTGTCGGAACGGCAAATGAAGATTGTGGAATATCTAAATGCTAACGGGGAAATCGGGATGGCTGAAGCACGGGGAGTATTGGCAATGGTGTCTGAAGACACGATTTTGCGGGATCTGAAGTATCTGATGGAGAAGGGAGTTATCTCGAAGAAGGGATCTACAAAGGCGGCAAAGTATGTACTTAAGAAGTAGGTATTAGTATGAGTGTGGCTGACACGCAATTATTTTATGTAATGCTGGCACTGCCAACATTATTCGGACTGACGTTAGTCGGCGAGGGGATGTACAAAATGACGCACTATGAATCCGGATGGGGAAGTGTATTGACCGGGTGTATGTTTCTGGCGGTAGTGGCATTCGGATATTTTTATCTGAGGGAGATACTTTAGGGAACCGGGGGAAAATTCAGGGTGAGGGAGCGGGAGGAATCAGTAGTAAAATTTTGTCTCTGTCCGCAGCCAAAAGCTGATAGCGGTCGGGGTTTAAACCAGCCTGTTCAAGCCGCCAGACACGGGTAATCAGTAATATGGGTTCCGGTTTATTAAAGTAATCGGAAAAGTCAGGAGTGGGCCGGTCATTAACGATTTTGCCGGAGTAGTAAACCGCAGCGGGGAGGAAGCGGTCGTCGATATACAGCGGTTCGGGCCGGCCGGAGGCTGAGGCAGAAAGGATAGCTTCATCCGAAACATACGCCGGAATATCGATAAATTCACGCCAATTTTTGGAGATTTGCGGAGCCGAAACCAGCAGGGTTAAGGTTAAGGTAAGGGCGGCTGACAGAGCCGGTGTCCGGACGACGGCTGAAATTATCCGGTGGATAACATGCAAACCGATAAGGATAAGAAAAGGAATAACCGGAATGAGGTGCCAGATCTGACCGCGGGAGGAGAAGGCAAACGGAAGGAGAAAAAGCGCCATAAAAACCAGTAAAGAAACCAGGCGGCGATTAAGAAAAAACAGGCTTAAAGGCAGAGTGATTACGGCCGGGCGAAACCAGGTGCCGGTACTTTCATGCAGATAGGTTTTGGTTAAAAGGATGTTCTGCCAGAGAGAAGTTTGCTTTTCCAATTTCGGATAGCCGATGGAAAGGTATTTGTTTAAAAACCCCGGGAAGGAAGAAATTTGGGAGATGAACCAGGACGAAAGGCAGATAAGAATAAAGGCGGAGGAGAAAATAAACTCCCGGGTTTTCAGGTGGGGAGACGGCCAGAAAATAATTAGAAGTGAGGGAAGGAGGGTAAAAGGGATAAGAGTTTTGGTGAGCAGAAGCAGGGTAAGAGAGAGGGAGAAGGGAATTAAAAAACGTTTATTCCGAGCGGCTAAGAAGGCGAGGATGAAGGTAAGCAGGAAGAAGAAAGTGAGCGGGACATCCAGATTGGCGGAGCGGGCGCGGGAGATAAACCAGGGGGAAGACAGGAGGGCTACTGCCGAGGCTAAACCCACCGCTGGAGAGGAGATTTGGCAGCCCAAAATGAAGATTAAAGCAAGTGAAGCCAAGCCGAGGATGGCGGCTGCAGCTCTGGAGCCGAATTCATCCACGCCGAAAGCCAGCTGGGTAGTGCGGATGAGCCAGAAGCCGGCCGGGGGATGATCGTAAAAACGGCCGCCATTGAAGTAAAGCTGAAACGGGTTAGGTAAAGTGATATTTCTGGCAATGGCGGCATACCAGGCTTCATCGAAGCTGGTCAGGCTGGAGGCGCCGAGTTTGTGAAAAAAAACCGGGATAGAAAAAATAAGCAGAAACAGCAAAAGCAGGAGGTAAACCCGGTGTGTTCTGAGCATATCCGGATCATATACTGGATGGGCGGAAAAATGAAAGTGTGCGGCAGGTTATTTTTCCCGGACAGTTGAGAAAAACAGAGGCTTATAGTAATATACGCCGATGACTTCCAAAGAGGGGGTAATGTCTTTAAAAATGGCGGAAGAAAGGGAAAAAGGGAAGGGGCAGTTCTTTCCCAATCTGCTGACTTTGACGGCTGAACAAAGACTAAAAGCGACGGAGCTGATAGAAAGATACGGAGGAAGGGTAAGAATAATCGTGCACCCTTATTTTGATGAGTTGTCAGGAAACGTGAAATTTGCGCGGTATACGGAAGTATTGACCAGGTTGTTCGGTTCAGAAAGTAAACAAAGTATTCCGATGATTATTTTTGAGGAAGGGGGATATAAATACCGACAGACTCAGGGGAGGGTAGAAACTATGATCCCGGAAGCCAACAAGGAAAAGATATTTTTTATACCCACATTCGACTGTAGTCCGATTCCGGATATCAGCTATTCGGGAACATTGAAATGCTGGCAGAAAACAGAAGCAGACAGATGCGCCGTGTGGAATAAATTAATGCAGGCGATGTCCGGGTTGGGAATAAAACAGGTTTTGGTGGGCGGGCAGCAGCTAAAGGTTTACAAGGGTAATTATGACTGGGACGGGGGGTATCTGAAAGCGCAGTTCGAAAGTCGGGGAAATGATTGTCTGAACGGATTTTGTTTGGGGAATTGTGTGGGGACGACGGCGATCAGGCTGGCGGAAAAGTTTGAGGTGGAAATTTCAAACATAGCTTTTCCGGAACGACGGTCTACAGTTCTTTGGGATAAATGAAGGGGGAAACAGGCGGATTGAAGAAAGTCAGGCGGAAGATAAACCTGGTGTAGCAGAATGATTTTTGAGTATAATCGGGGGGTGAAATTTGTACAGCTGGCAGAATATCTGGAAAAACTGGAGAAAACCAGTTCAAGATTGGAGATGACTCGGATACTGGCCGAGTTATATGCGCAGGTTTCTCCGGAGGAAGGAAAAATTGTAGCTTATTTGTCGGCAGGGATGCTGGGACCGAAATACAACAATCCGGACACCGGAATGGCGGAAAAACAGGCACTAAAAGCCGTGGCTATAGCTTTTCAGGCAGAGGTGGAGAAAGTAACCGGAGTGTTTAAAAAGGAAGGAGATCTGGGGCGGGCGGTGGAAGTTTTGAGTGAAAGTGAAAAAAGCCGGAGCGGGGTGAGTGTTAAGGGGGTGTATGACAAGCTGCGGGAGATGGCGGCGGTGAGCGGAGGAGGAAGTCAGGATAAAAAGGCAGAGCTGCTGGCGGAGATTATAAAGGAACTGGACGGCAGATCAGCCAAATATGTGACAAAAATCGTGTTGGGAAAAATGCGGACCGGATTTTCGGATATGACGGTTTTGGATGCACTGTCATGGATGAAAACGGGAGATAAGAGCTTAAGGGAAAAGATTGAAAGAATTTATAATGTCAGAGCGGACCTGGGAGAAGTAGTGAGACTGGTATGCGAACACGGGGATATTTCCAAAATACGGGTTGAACCGGAATTCGGGACACCGATATTAGTGGCCAGGGCGGAAAGGGCCAAATCAGCGGCGGAGATATGGGAAAGATTGGGAGTAGCTGCGGCCGAACACAAACTGGACGGGTTGAGAATTCAGGCACATGTGTACAAAACTGACGGGAAAAAAGAGCCGGAAATAAGATTGTTTTCGCGGGGAATGGAAAATGTGACCGCAATGTATCCGGATGTGGTGGACGGATTGAGGAGACAAGTGGGAAGAAATTGTATTTTAGACGGGGAGATGATTGCCGTCGGTGATAACGGAAAATATCTGCCGTTTCAGGAAACGGTACAGAGAAAGCGCAAGTATGACATTATGGAAATGCTGTCAAAAGTACCGCTGAAATATTACACATTTGATGTATTGGCGGTGGAGAAGAAATCAATGCTGGATGAACCGAATGAAGACAGGTGGAAGAAATTGACGGAAATGGTGAAGACGGGTGCAAAGATATCGGAAGACGTGGTCAGGCTTATGCCGAGAAAAATCGTAAACAGTGAGGAAGAAATTGAGAAGTTTTTCCATGAAGCCCTGGCAGAAGGAACGGAGGGGGTAGTGGTAAAGAAGCTGAGCGGGACGTATCAGTCAGGCAGCCGGGACTTTAATTGGATAAAGTATAAAAAAAGCTATGATGAAACCGGGGTGGCCGACACCATTGATGCCGTGGTGATGGGTTATGACGCGGGGCAGGGGAAAAGATCCGGATTCGGAATCGGAGGATTTTTGATCGGGGTGAACAAAGGAGAGACAGGAAGATTCCAGACTATAGCCAAAATCGGAACCGGCCTGACCGATGATGAATGGAGGGAGCTAAGAAGAAGATGTGATCTGATCAGGCTAAAAGACAAGCCGGATGAGTATGAGGTGGAAAAGCAAATGAATTGTGATGTGTGGGTGGAACCGAAGATGGTGGTGGAAATAAAAGCGGATGAAATTACCAGGTCGCCGATGCATTCGGCAGGATTTGCACTGCGGTTTCCGCGTCTGGTAAGCTTTAGGGAAATGAAAGTGGAGGAGGCTGCAACAGTGGCGGAGATAAAGAGATTATTTGATTTACAAAAAAACAATCAGGAAAACGAATGAGTGAAGACAACCCGAAATCCATTTTGAATCTGAGCGAAGCGGTGGCCAGACCACTGTGTTATGTGCCGGTTTTGGGGGTGTTACTTTCAGGAGTATTTTTAGTGTTGGAGAAAAGTCAGAGAGTCAGAAAAGATGCTTTACAGGCGATATTTTTATGGGTGTTTGTAGGGATATTCGGCTGGATGCTGCAGGTATCCATAATCGCTAAAGGATTAGTTCCGCTGGTAAATCTGATAGGAATGATTGTCGTACCCCTGATATTGGCAATTAAGGCAAATAAAGGAGAAGAGACACGAATTCCGGTGCTGGCAGAACTGGCGGAGGCGGCTGTCGGAATGGTGCGCAAAAAAAGAAACAGGGAATAAATATGTTATTTCTGATTATTAATTAAAATTAAGTTGTGAGAATAATTGCGGGGTTGGGAAACCCGGGGCCAGATTATCGAATGACACGGCATAATGCCGGGGTGATGCTGGTAGAAAAACTGGCTGAAGGATTGGCGTCTGATTACGGCTGGCGGGCAGAAAAGGAAGCACTGGTGTTTAAAAACAGTGACTATATTCTGGTTAAGCCGAGGGATAAGTTCATGAACCAAAGCGGGGAGTGGGTAAAGTGGGTGCTCGGCTATGTAAGCGGAGGGGCGGAGATAAAAGATTTGTGGGTGGCTCACGACGATCTGGATATCAAACTGGGGGAATATAAAATTCAGTTCGGAGTGGGGCCCAAGGATCACGGGGGAATAAATTCGACAGAGGCAGTTTTGGGAAATAAAGAATTTTGGCGGGTAAGGATAGGGGTGGATAACCGGGATAAAGAATTCCGCCTGGCGGGGGAGGATTATGTGTTGATGAAATTTTCGGCAGATGAAAAACAACAGCTGGATGAAGTCATAAACAAAGCGGTGGAAGAGATAATGCAGAATGCCTAGTTCCGGATATTTTTGCGGATTTACCGAGTTAATGGTATTTTGGCTATAATTGCCTGAATGAAGTCATTAAAGCAGTTATTAGATGAGAAGACGGGCGGAGAGAAGAATAAATATGTCTCGCGGGAATATCAGGACTACGGTTACAGACTGGCAATGGAGCTTCAGGATGAAAGGCACAAGGCTTTGTATATCAAATTGGCCAAAGAAACAGACCGGGCAGTTTTGGAAAAATGCCGATCATTTGTATTGGACAGCAACGCTGATAACAAGGGAGCATTGTTCATGTGGAAACTGAAACAATTAAGACAGGCTTTTATTAAAAAAGAGGCTGTATAATACGATTATGTCAGCTATTAAAGAGTTAAGCATGCTGCTTTCTCAAACGGGTTTGACATTAAAAGTTTACGGAGTTGACGGGAAAATGGTCAAATATTCTGTCGGGCAGGGGAAAAACGGAGTAAAAAGCGGTTCACCCGGGAGTATGGTGAAGGCAGTACGGGAAATTGAAGCGGTCGTGAGTGAGGAAGAAAAACCAAATAAGACAAGAATATAAAGTTACCGGAGGAAGACGGGTTTAAGTCGGAATTAATTTTGACAATCGCCGGCCTTTTGCCCATACTAAACTTCAGGATGTGGAAAAAATATGTCAGTTCCGTATGGGTATGGAGATTGGTGCCGATAGGGGTGTTGTTAGCAATAAGGTTGGTTAAAGAATATCAGGCCGGGTATTTAGGTGTATTGTGGCCGGGAAATTTGTGGCTTTTGGCGGGGTGGACGGTGGGGTGGTTTCTGGCTGATGCCGACCATTTGTTTTACGCGACAATGTGTAATCCGCAGGAACTGACCTGTCAGAGGGTGAGGGCGGAGATCGGGAATAAAAACTGGCGGAATGCGTGGGGAATTTTAAAACAAACCGAGAATGAGAGAACCAGACTGCCGATACGGAATATTCTGACCGGATTTGTGATGACGGGGGTGGGACTATGGCTGATTTCATCCGGAGCCAGTCTGTTGGCAGCGGGAACAACTTTCGGTTTTTCGGTCAGGCTCTTTTCGGAAGTGCTTTTTGATATCGACTATCAGAAATGGTACTGGCTGTTTGCTAAGAAGTTCGAACTATCTGAACATCAGGGACTGCTTTTGGCATGGGGAGCGGTACTTATTTGGCAATGGTCAATGCTGGCAAGGGGGTGAATTAAAATTTATGGCTAAGTCTAAAAACGGTAAGGGAACAAGTGTAAGCAGGGAGAATTTTCTGAAGTTTTGGGCGCAGCATCCTAACTATACGGCGTTTGTGCACATTACTTTAGGGATAGGATTGGGCCTTTTGGGCCAGACCTTTTTAGCCGAAGGATATGTGAACTCAATAGGTTGGTTGTTAGTGTTTATCGGAGCGGTCGGACAAATTTATCCATTGGTTTCATAAAAAAGGATCTTTAATCAGCCCTCTTTGATTTATATTGAAGGGGGCTTTTTGTACCGGAGCGGATTTTTAAAGACATGAGGAAGAATTTTTGCGTTTTATTTGTTGAAAAAAAGAGAAATAGGGAATATCATTTTCAAAGTTATGGCAGCCTTACGTTTAACTAATGCGGATTTTAACGAAAAGATAGGAACCGGACTGGCTCTGGTCGATTTCTGGGCGGAGTGGTGCGGTCCATGTAAGATGGCGGGTCCGGTAATTGAAGAGTTGGCGGCTGAATATTTGGGCCGGGTGACGGTGGCAAAGCTGGATGTGGATGCCGAACCGGAAATTGCCAGCAAGTACGGAGTGATGAGTATCCCGACGGTAATTCTATTCAAGGACGGGGCGGAAGTGGACAGACAAGTGGGATTTGCCGGGAAGCCGGGGTACGTACAATTGTTGGCAAAAGCAGGGATATAAAAGTTGGCGGAAGCAAGTGGAGATAGGTTGGCAAGAATTGCAGAAGAGGTTAGAATGAACGAGAAAATATGCAAACAGATTACGACGTTATTATTATCGGATCCGGGCCGGCGGGGTTAACGGCAGGGATCTATACGTCACGGGCGGATTTAAAGACGCTGTGTGTGAGCGGGCGGACCTGGGGCGGACAACTGATGCAAACGACTTTGGTGGAAAATTTTCCGGGATTTCCGGAAGGGATTCAGGGGCCGGAATTAATGGCAAATATGCGTAAGCAGGCAGAAAAGTTCGGAGTGACGTTTGTGGATGAAGATGTAACGAAAGTTGAATTCGGACACACCCCGTTTGTAGTAAAGGCTGAGAACAAAGAATACCGAAGCCGAGCGGTGATTATTGCGACGGGGGCGGAATTTAATTGGTTGGGGCTGCCGTCGGAACAGAGACTGATCGGTAGGGGGGTATCATCCTGCGCAACCTGCGATGCGGCATTTTTCCGGAATAAACAAGTGATTGTGGTAGGCGGGGGGGATGCGGCAATGGAGGAAGCACTGGTGCTGGCGAAATTTGCCAGTAAGGTAACGGTGGTTCATCGCCGGGCGGAATTTCGGGCCAGTAAAATTATGCAGGAGCGGGTGCTGCACCATGAAAAAATTGCGGTGAAATGGAATTCGGAAATCACTGAAGTTATCGGAGAGAGTAAGGTGGAAGGAGTAGTATTTAAAAACGGGGAAAAGATGGCAGTGGACGGAGTGTTTGTGGCAATCGGACACTCACCAATGACGAATATTTTTGCCGGGCAGGTAGAGCTGGATGAGAAGGGATTTGTGAAGAAAATAAATTACGGTGAAGTAAAGAATGATAAGGGTAAAGTGATAGGGGCAGCGTTTAATATGATGACCAGTGTACCCGGAGTATTTACTGCCGGTGATGTGCACGACCTGCATTATAAGCAGGCAATTACGGCTGCAGGATACGGGTGCGAAGCAGCTTTGGAAGCAGAAAAGTGGGTAACAGAGGTATAATCCGGGGGTGTTTGCCGAAGAAAGCAAATGGATTTGGGAAGTAATTAAGGAGGGAATCTCCGGGCGGTTGATACTGGATGTCGGGGCGGGTTCGCCTGAATACAGGAATGAGAAGCAGCCTTACATAGCGAAACTTTACCGACAGATGGCAGGATCGGGCGCGGAAATAAAAACGTTTGATTTTAATGCAGATAACGGGGCTGAAATTACGGCAGATATATGTGATGAGGATTTACTGAATAAGGTGAAACAAAGGTTTGACGTGGTGATAGCGGCAAACATTTTGGAACATGTGGAAGATATCGAAACGGCGGCAAAAAATCTGTGCGGGTTAGTAAAATCCCAGGGAAGGCTGGTGGTGACGGTGCCAAAAACATTACCCCGGCATCCGCATCCGATTGATAACGGGTGGAGGCCGAATGCGGAGGAATTAGCCGAAAAGTTTGCTTGTTTAATGAGGTTGATAAGGACAGAAAGCTGGATAGATGAACATTATCGGGAACCATACATTTCGGATGCAAATTGCCGGCGACCGGAAGTAACCGGTGGGGTATTTATAAAAGATTAATTGGGGCTTGAAAAGACAGGGGGTTTTATTTATATTAGCCTGCATGGCGACCACTAAGGGTACGGCTGTAAAAAATAAAGGCTGGGAAAGCAAGACGGATTTTGAAACTGAAGCCGCAGGATATAACAGGCAACCCGAAAGATGGCGGGGAGAGAATAAAAGTTGGGTGGAAAAGATTGCGCCGGTGTTAATGGTGGTAGTGATAGTTATGTCATTTGCATTGGGTTCTTTGTGGAGCAAAGTGAAGTATTTGGAAAACGGAATAACAAACACCGGGACAACTACGACGACAACTACTGACACAACAACTGCTGCCGGTCAGCCGCAGGCGGCTAATAAGGCCAGTCTGGCAACAATTAAGGGTTTATTTGATAAAGATGTGATTAAATTCGGCGATGCAAAAAGGAAAGTACTGTTTGTGGAGTTTGCGGATCCAAGCTGTCCGTTTTGTCATGTAGCGGCAGGGAAGAATCCGGAGCTGAACAGACAGATGGATCAACAGACAAATCGGTTTAAGCTGACCACTGACGGAGGAGCGTATTTAGCCCCCGAACCGGAAATGCGGAAATTGGTAGATTCAGGAAAGGCGGGAATGGTGATTATTTACACTCCGGGTCACGGAAACGGGGAGATGGGAATGAAAGCGCTGTATTGTGCCAATGAACAGGGGAAATTCTGGCAAGCACACGACAAGCTGTACACAATGGCCGGTTACGAACTGCTGAATAATACGGTAAAGAATGACAAAACAAAGTCAGGTGAAGTGACGAGCTTCCTGACGGGGGTAGTTGATACAAATAAATTAAAGTCCTGTCTGGACAGCGGTAAATATGACAGCCGGATATCCGCTGATGTGCAACTGGCCGGGGCGACCGGATCAGAAGGCACGCCGGGATTTTATATAAACGATAAATTCTTTAACGGAGCATACAGCTATGATGACATGGCAGCGACAGTGAACTCGTTTTTGAAATAGGATTTGAGAAAGTGCCGGTGATCTGAGAAAATTTGCTGATGAAACTGAATGCAAAACAATTACGGGTAACGCCACCGGCGGAAGGAGAATTGGAACGGACTGAACGCCGACCAATCCGGCTGGTGCTGGATAATGTGCTGGATACTTACAACATCGGCGGGTTATTCCGGTTGGCTGAAGCGGTAGCGGCAGCGGAACTTATACTGTGCGGCGGGAGTGAAACACCGCCGTCTTCACGAATTCATAAAGCGGCAGTAGGAACGGAGAAGTGGGTGCCGTGGCGATATTTTCCCAGTGCCGAGGAGGCGGTGAAACAACTCAGGACGGAGATTGCCGGGCTTAAAGTAATTGCAATCGAACAGGACAGCCGGGCAGAAAAATTGGAAGAGGCAGCAAAGTTAGCCAGGGCCGGAAACCCGATAGCGATAGTTGTAGGGCATGAAACAGACGGAGTATCAAAGGAGGTGTTAGATATGGCTGATATGATTGCGGAAATTCCCATGTGGGGAGTAAACAAAAGTCTGAATGTGATTGTTTCTGCGGCAATAGCGGTATACGGAATACAGAAGTCGGATTAAAAGGGATCAGGTTACAGGGCCTTGGTGATACCGGAAAAGATTTTGGTGAGGATTTGTTTTTTGGGCGGTGGTAAATACGTCAGATTTTTTCAATAGTGACGGCGACGTTGACGGTCGCAGTTTCAGTCTTGTCTGTTTTGGTGCTTTCCGGAAGCATAATGTTTATAGGGATAACAAAGGATTCCCTTTGATTTGTGAGGTCCAGCGCGTCAGTATCTATTTCAGCCGGAGGGCTGGCCGTTTCGGGGATGAGCAAATCAAGACTTTCCGGGGTAACGGCCAGATTTTTAATCTGATAACCTTTGGCCGGTTGACCTTTGGTTTTAATATGAACAGGAATTGTGGCCAGGTAATATTTTTTAGCGGTCAGAAGTACGGTTTGAGGCTCAATGTTTGAAACGGTTAAGTTGAGCGGCTGGCTGATTTGATTAGAGGAAAGGTCAAGTTTATTAATCCCGTCGGAGATTCCGGATAAGTCGAGATTTAGTTGGAAATCGTTAGCGTCAATATCAGAGAAGGCAACATCTCCGCGACCGACGATACTAAGGTTGACGGTTTTAGGACTATAGCTTTCGATGAGAAAGTCTTGGGGTAATTTGGAAAAATTAACAGGGATGACATAATTTTTTTGGATTATTTCGGTTTGATAGGCGCTAAAAAACCAGATTAGAGCCGAAATACCTAAAGCGATGGCTTTAAGACCCAGGTTTTTGCTGAAGATTTCCCGGGCAAGGGAAGTGTTTTGTGCGGGGAATTTTTCCTTGATAAATTTATCCAGTTCTTTTTCCAGGTCGGTAAAACTGTCCAACTTTTTCATTTTTCCGTCTTTGCAGATAGAGATAGAGCCTTTTTCTTCGGAAACAACGAGACAGAGAGCATCGGAAAGTTCGGATAAGCCTAAAGCAGCACCATGACGGGTGCCGTGCTTGCCGATTTCCTTGAAGTTGTTGGAAAGAGGAAGGTGGGAAGCAAATTGGGTAATCCGACCATTACTGACGATTAAAGCTCCGTCGTGGCCTTCGGAAGTGGGGTCAAAAATACTCAGAAGAATTTCTTCGGAAATGTTTCCATCCAGAGTAATACCACCTTCAGTGAGTTCAGTCAGAGAGTCCTTGCCCTGGATGACGATTAAAGCACCGATTTTTGCCTGAGCCATTTTGACACAAGCCTGAATAATTTCTGAAGTAGAAGGGGACCTGGGAGTGAGCTGGCCGACTTTAATTCGGCGGGAACCGAAAAGCCCCACCCATTCGAAGAACTTTCTGATTTCCTGCTGAAAAATGATGGCAAAAACTATGAAGAAGACGCCGAAGAAATATTGGAGGACTAAGGAAGTCAGATAAAGATTAAAGACCTTAGCGAAGGCAAATAAGGCAAGGGTAATAACTAAACCGAAGAGGATTAACTGGGAGCGGGTACGTTTAAAAAGGAGGAAAACCGAATAAAGCAGAAGAGCGATGATAAGGATATCCAGAAGGTCAGTAACATAAATGTTGCCGAAAAGGTGAACGGAGTTGCTGGGGATGATCAGGCGGTTAATGTTTTTAGTGATGCCGGCACCGAGGACTTCTCCCATGCCTACAGGGTAAAGGTTGGGAAGAAAATTGTCCATCCTCAGTTTCAGGCCGGTTGAATCTGCAGTTGCATGTGCCATCGATAGGTCGTAAAATACGAGGGCTTTATGCAAACTGGCTCTTTAACAGGCAAAGCACTTTTTATGCACATTTTTGTACTTCAGGAAGTGGTATTGCATCTAATTTAGATGCAATGTGTCAGCAATGACACAGGAAATTTTTTTGAGAGTTTGATCCTGGCTCAGGATGAACGTTGGCGGTGTGCCTTAAGCATGCAAGTGGAACGCTGTTTTAGAAACCGCAAGGTTTTTGAAACGGAGTCGCGGACGGGTGAGTAAAGCATAGGAATCTGCCCTCTGGTGTGGAATAACTAGCCGAAAGGTTGGCTAATACCGCATGAGGCCGCAAGGTCAAAGGGGTTAACCCCCCGCCGGAGGATGAGCCTATGTCCTATCAGCTAGTTGGTGGGGTAAAAGCCTACCAAGGCGATGACGGGTAGCTGGACTGAGAGGTCGGTCAGCCACAATAGCACTGAGACACGGGCTATACATCTACGGATGGCAGCAACTGGGAATATTGCGCAATGGGCGAAAGCCTGACGCAGCGACACCGCGTGGGGGATGAAGGCCTTAGGGTCGTAAACCCCTTTTGACAGGGAATCCCGCAAGGGGTACGGTACCTGTGGAATAAGCATCTGCTAACCACGTGCCAGCAGCCGCGGTAATACGTGGGATGCGAACGTTATCCGGATTTACTGGGCGTAAAGAGTTCGTAGGCGTTTTTCTAAGTTTCATTTGAAATACCGAGGCTTAACTTCGGGACCGGATGAAATACTAGAAGGATTGAGTCGGTTAGGGGGTACTGGAATTGACAGTGTAGCAGTGAAATGCGTTGATATTGTCAAGAACACCAAGGGCGAAGGCAGGTACCTGGGACCGCACTGACGCTGAGGAACGAAAGCTAGGGGAGCGAAAGGGATTAGAGACCCCTGTAGTCCTAGCCGTAAACAATGCACGCTTGATCCCTGGAACTTGTTTTGGGGGTTGGAGCTAACGCGTGAAGCGTGCCGCCTGGGGAGTACGACCGCAAGGTTAAAACTCAAAGGAATTGACGGGAGAGTGCACAACCAGGGGAGCATGTGGTTCAATTCGATACGA
>Ga0172379_10004949_pt1 | contig 19087 bp, 21 predicted proteins | sample GrowelOW334metaG_FD_119756 | JGI IMG/M metagenome (GOLD analysis project Ga0172379, IMG submission 119756) | Groundwater microbial communities from an aquifer near a municipal landfill in Southern Ontario, Canada - Groundwater well OW334 metaG | ecosystem: Environmental > Aquatic > Deep...
TAACAATTCAAAAGTGCGGACAGCCATGGTGTCATTGGCTAATCCAGTAAGAGTGTTTGTTGTCTCTAAAGCATCCTTTTCGAATTGTAGTGTGGCCATTTCAAGATAAGTGTCATAATGGTTTGCGTGGGTAGTCTGGGTGATCTGCTCAACAACAGAACGATCAAGTTTTGCTGTGGCTATGTCGCACTCTTCTTTGCCCGCATCTTGTCTAATCATTCTTTGTTCAAATAGGTAATTACGAATAGCTCGAAATGTTTCTCTCGCTAATTTTTCATTGGCCATTCTTTCTATTTCTATTCGTTTTACTTCTGATTCTGGTATTGGTGATTGTTTATCTCCAGCAAATGTCATATATTTTGTATTAAAATAGCCCTGTAATTAACAGAGCTATTATAGTATATTTTGTGCTTATTTTGCAAGTTTATTGACTTTTTTCATCAATCTGGAAAGCTTGCGAGCGGCAGTATTCTTTTTGATAGTGCCATGTCTTGCGGCTTTGTCCAAAGCTTTTTGAGCAGTGATCACCAGTTTTTTGGCTTCAGCCAAAGTAGCGGATTTCACAGTTGCTTTGATAGCTTTTTTGAAAGCCTCTTTGCGAGTTTTGTTTAAAGCGGCGCGTTTTATTGCTTGGCGCAAAGCTTTTTTTGCATTTTGTTTATTTGGCATAGTATTTTTAAAAAGTCATTTAAATTTGAGAGCGCGGTTATATTAACAGTTTTTTGCGGTTTTGTCAATGATTCGGGGTTGTCCACTTTTAGTGTTGGATTATTTATGGTAAAGTGATTTTGGTTTTAATAAAAAATATGATCGAAAAACAAATGTTAGACTTAGAACAAGGTTTGAATAAATTATCTCAAGATATTACAACCGAGAAGCAAACTTTGGATAAAATAGTAAAAGTTTTTGAGGATGCGCCGGTTTACGCCATCAAAGACAAGGGTGGTACGGTGTCAGAATACAAATATTTTATTTATCCATTTAAGGGTTTTAGTTTGGTGGATTATTCATTGTATTATAGTTTGGGCAAATATTTGGCGCGATTTGTGGCCAAAGATGTGGAAGCAATTGTGACCGTAGAATCAGACGGAATTCCCGTAGCCTCATTTGTGGCGGCGGAGTTGGGGATACCTTTGATTATCGCCAAATCATTTCATTATAATTTGCCTTGCGTGGAATTTGTTCAACAGACGGGTTATTATAATCGACTGATGTACCTATCACGCGTGATTGAAGGTAAAAAAGTAGCGCTGGTAGATTGTATGATTTCTACCGGTGGTACTATCAAGGCAATGGTTGATGCCATAAAAACTTTGCCAGGAACAGCAATCAGCGGAGTCTATTGTCTCAATAATAAAAATAATTACGGCACTCAGCAAGAAGAAATTTGCGGTTACGAATACAAATATTTATTTAATACTTTTGTAAACGCACAAGACAAAGTAGAGGTCACCTTGTCGCGCGCATTGAAAGAAGTTTTTTGGCAACAAATTGATGAACGCTTTTTTGAGCTGGCGAAAGATTGCGCCCATTTTTCCAATTTTTCTAAAAATGGTTATCAAGTGGGGGCACTAATTGTGTCTGCTGATAATTTCGAGATCGTGGCGTGGGGTTTCCGTCGTTCCAATATTCATGCAGAACAAGACGCTTTATCCATGTTAAAAATAAATTGCCCAGATTGGCAAAAACGTGAGTTTACTTTATATACCACACTCGAACCATGTGTCTATCGCAATGGTAATGGGCACACCGCCTGCGCAGATTTGATTAATGAAGTACCTCAAATTCGTTGGGTAGTGATTGGAGACACTGATACGGCGGATGGAAAAATAAACGGTGCAGGCATTATTAAGTTGCGCGACAAAAAACATTTGCGATTAATGAGCGAGCGTAAAATAATGCGTTGTGAAAATGAAGTAATGCATTTTTTATAATAAACAAAAAACTCCTCCGACTAAAAGCGGGGGAGTTTTTATTTACTGGCAAGTTTTATATCTGTTTTAATTTGTTTTTTTAAATCCTCGATATTTTTAAACCTTATTTCCGGTCTTAGAAATTTCTTTATAGTTACTTCGATTTCTTGTCCGTAGAGGTCTTGAGAAAAATTTAAAATATGTACTTCCAGACAGTCCTTTTTGCTTAGAGAGTTTTGGCCAAAAAATAACAACCCTTTGTACTGGTGGTTTTGCCATTTGATATCGCATGCGTATAGCCCCTTAGTAAAATGTTTTGCTAAAATAGGGTTTAGATTGGCGGTGCGAGCGCCAGTTTGGCCCCCTTTGTTTTGGCCCGACATTACTAGGCCAGTGATAGTTTGTGGAAATGTGTTTTTGTTCATATGGTAGTTTTAGTATATATTTTAAAAAACCTTATGGCAAGGGACAGTAGACTGATAAATGTTTTTTTGTTACTATACATTGATACAAGGTATTTATAATATTATATAATATGAACAACTGGAACACAAAAAAACTAAAAAATTTGGCCAAAGCAATGGTATCAATAAAAGACAAAGTTGAAATGGAAAAATTTTTGCGTGATCTGTGTACTTTGGAAGAATTAGACGAACTGTCTAGCCGTTGGGAAGTGGTATTGTTGTTGAATGAGGGCAAACCATATCGTGAAATCGCCACTAAAGTCGGAGTAAGTACTACCACAGTGACCAGAATAGCCCATTGGTTAAACCACGGGGAAGGTGGTTATCGTATTGCGCTTTTAAATGGAAGGAAATAGTTATCCACAAAGAGGGCTTGACAAACAACATAACTGTGTGTTAATGTGTTAATACATAGTTACAATATGAAATATACAAATATAAAATTTAATAATCATCATTTCACAACACTCTTCCGAGAAGAGACAGGTTGTGTTTAATGTTAATTTTTAAAATTATCTTCACACATCCAGTCCCTTCTTAGAAGGGATTTTTTCTTTTCTAAGAGGGATTGTTCTTTTACAACAACCAAGAAAACGGAGAAGAAGCGATGAGAGAGCAAAACATCGGGGTTAAATGGTTCAACACTGTGTTTTATCCTCAAAAAAGGACTGGCAGAGCAGTTCGATATGAAGACGGGGTCCTCCCTCGTTTGCACGAACCGCAGGTCACGCTGTTCACCCCGTGGGGTCCTCGATACAGTTGGGGAAAACGCGGGGAAGTCATTCAAACCGGAGACAAAGAACTTGACGTTCTTTATTTTCTTGCTGAATTGATGAGTGAGATGAAACAGAATATGCCCGATACGAATTTTCGTTGGGTATTTCTTGGCGCAGATCTGTACGGCACGCGGATCAACAATTTGCCTATCGAAGTGGTTTCAAACTATTTTGATAGTTTTGCACAATGGTTGAACGTGATTTTGCCAGAGGCTGAGTTTCAAATCTGGTCTCGGTCAGATGTTGAAGCTGAACAGTTTCGTCAGGAAATTCGAAGCAAATTTGACAATTTCGTAAGTCATGAACTGTTGGCCCGTGCTACTAAGACGGCACAAGCGATGGGGAGAAACAGTTCGGCCAGAGATTATATCGTTGAACGCATTGCTGAAGCTATATTAATTGAGAGAACATTGAAACCAATCAAACTCTCATGTGTGGCTAGATGCAAAGATGACGATGTAGATTGGATGTTGCCGCGCCTGTACCTTCTCCCGGAACGCTTGCACGCGCCTTGGTTGTAAAACATGTGGAGGTGGTAGAAGAAAATCTTCTATCACCTCCACCCCTTCATTTATTGTTAAAAATAACATATGAAATATAAAACTTTTCTAGAACAGGCAATTGATTTGCATGTTCATGTGGGACCAGAAATAATTCCTCGTAAATTTAATTTGTCAGAACTGATTAATTATGAAAGTGGAAAAATCAAAGGGATGGCAATTAAGAATCATTTTTTCCCAACAGTTTCATTGGATAGACCGGTACCAAAAATCGGCGACCCTCTGATTATCGATTCTGTGGTTTTGAATAATTATGTTGGTGGTTTTAACTCAGATATAATATTAGCTTCAGCAGAATTGTCTAAAAATCCGATAATTGTTTGGTTTCCGACTTTGCATGCAAAGAATAGTTTGAAAAGCCAAAAATTTGAGATTCCGAAAGAATGGATTGGTTTTCAAAATAGGAACAAATTAAAATCACGTTATACGAAAGACATAGGAGAATTATCAGTTATAAATAGATGTAATAAAATAAGTAAAAAAGTCGATAAGATTTTGTCTACGATTAAGGATAGTAACGCAATTTTAGCTACGGGGCATATTTCTTGGCTAGAGGCGCTTGTGTTGATTAAACGCGCTTCTACAAAATTTGGAATAGAAAAAATAATTGTGACCCATCCTATTTATCAAAAAATTAATATGCCGATTAGTGTACAGAAAGAGTTAGGGAGAATGGGGGTCTTTCTTGAGCACAGTTATTCTATGTATTCGATAGATAAAATTTCTATCAGCAAAATCGCAAAACAAATAAAGGAAGTGGGGCCAAAATATTGTATTTTGTCATCAGACGTTGGACAGATATTTAGTAAAAGTCCAAGTGAATCCTTGGCCGATTTTATTTGTTTATTAGAGGGAGAGGGGATTAAGAGTGGTGAGATTAAGACCATGTTAGTTGATAATCCAAAGCGATTACTGAATTTGAAATAACAGAGTATCTATCTTCAAACGGTGGATATTTTTGTTTTATGCAAAAATAGACAAAAACATAATTATTTGTTAGTATTATCTCATAATATAAATTTTTTTTATGTCTATTTTAGTGTCCGGTTCATTGTCATACGACCACATCATGAATTTTCCTGACAGTTTTAAAAACCATATTATGCCAGAGCAGATTCATATTTTGAATGTGTGCTTTATGGTAGATAAATTAGAGCGCAGTTGGGGCGGAACGGGAGGCAACATAGCCTTCACCATGAAAATGCTTGGTGGAGAGCCTTTACTCTTGTCTGTACTAGGCAAAGACGGGAGTGATTATCTGAAGTATATGAAAGATTTTGGTATCAAGACTGACTATATTATATCTGATACTAGACTAGCGACTGCCTCAGCATTTATCACCACCGATGCAGACGATAATCAGATTACTGCTTTTTTTGGTGGTCCGTTGTCTCTGGCAAAAGATAAAAAAATTGTTGATGTGGTAAAAGAAAAATATAATTTGGCGCTAATTTCTCCGACAGATAAGGATGTTATGGTGCAACACATAAAAGAATGTAAGGAAATGGGAGTAAAGGCAATTTTTGATCCTGGACAACAAATCACCGCCTTTTCCGAAATTGAATTGAAGAAAATGATCAGCCAAGCGGAGTTTGTAATTGGCAATGATTATGAAATAAAATTATTACAAGATCGCACAGGTTGGAATGAAGAAGAAATTTTGAAAAACACTAATGTATTAATAACTACTTTGGGTGAGAAAGGATCAATAGTGAAAACTGCAGATGGTGAAACAGTGACTGCCGGAGTTTGTCCACCGATGTCCTTTGATGACCCTACTGGCGCTGGAGATGCTTATCGCGCCGGGTTTTTTGTTGGGTATGAACAAGGTTTGGATTGGAAAACATGTGCGCAAATGGGAGCAGTCGCCGCGAGTTATGCGATTGAAACTTATGGCACACAAGAACACAAATTTAATAAACAAGAATTCTGTGAACGTTATGAAAAAGCGTTTGGAGAAAAATTAAATTATTAAAAAATTAGATTCCCGTTTTCACGGGAATGACAAAGAATATTTTATTTATGACACAAGAATATAAAGTAAAAGATATCAAGTTGGCCGATTGGGGTAGAAAAGAAATTGAAATTGCGGAAAAAGAAATGCCAGGGTTAATGGCTATTCGTAAAAAACACAGTGCGAAAAAACCGCTCAAAGGAGCCAAAATTATGGGTTCCTTGCATATGACTATCCAGACTGCTGTTTTGATTGAAACTCTGGTGGAGTTGGGGGCGAAAGTACGCTGGGCCTCATGTAATATTTTCTCTACCCAAGATCATGCCGCCGCGGCGATTGCGCAAAGTGGTGTGGCAGTTTTTGCTTGGAAGGGTGAGACACTCAAAGAATATTGGTGGTGTACCGAACGGGCATTGGATTTTGGAAACGGAGCTGGTCCGGATTTAATAGTGGACGATGGAAGTGATGCTACTTTATTAATTCACAAAGGTGTGGAAGTGGAAAAAGATCCAAAAATTTTAACCAAAAATTATTCTAAAGAGGGCGAAGATTATCAAGAGATGATTGGTTTATTGAAAAGTGAATTTGCTAAAAATAAAGAACGCTGGACAAAGGTGGCCCAAAAAGTAAAAGGCGTTTCCGAAGAAACCACTACGGGTGTGCATCGTTTGTATCAATTATTCAAGGAAGACAAATTATTATTTCCAGCTATCAATGTAAATGATTCTGTGACCAAAAGTAAATTTGATAATATTTATGGTTGTCGCCATTCTATTGTCGATGGTTTGAATCGCGCGATGGATGTGATGATTGGTGGAAAAAATGTGGTGGTTTGTGGTTTTGGTGATGTCGGCAAAGGTTGTGCTCAAGCATTGCGCGGTCAGGGGGCTCGTGTGGTAGTGACTGAAGTTGATCCGATTTGTGCATTGCAAGCGGCCATGGAAGGTTATGAAGTGAAGACAGTGGAGGACACTTTGGGGACAGCAGATATTTATGTCACCGCCACTGGCAATAAAGATATTATCCGTCTAGAACACATGCTCAAAATGAAAGATCAGGCGATAGTATGTAATATTGGTCATTTTGATAATGAAATTCAAGTGGACAAATTGAACAAAGCCAAGGGGGTGAAAAAAATAAATATTAAACCACAGGTAGATAAATATGTGCTACCCTCCTTCGCCAAGGCTACGGCGGGCGCAGCAAGTAAAAAAGAAATATATATGTTGGCCGAAGGTCGCTTGATGAATTTGGGATGTGCTACTGGTCATCCAAGTTTTGTGATGAGTAATAGTTTTACCAACCAAGCATTGGCACAGTTGGAACTATGGACAAAAAAATATGATTTGGGAGTATTTCGATTACCAAAAGAATTAGACGAAGAAGTAGCTAGATTGCATTTGGAAAAAATCGGTGTGAAATTAACCAAACTTACCAAAGAGCAAGCAGATTATTTGAACATTGATCAAAACGGGCCATATAAAGCTGATCATTATCGTTATTAATTATGGTGCTAGCATTAGCATTGATATACTTCATTTTGTTTAGTGGTTTAGCATATAAAAATTATAAATTGGCGGTAAGATTATTGATAATATTTCTGCCGTCTTATTTTATTCGTTTTAATGTCGGACCTTTGCCGACCACTTTGTTGGAGGTAATGTTTGGGGCGTTGCTGTTGGTATGGTTGTTGAAATATGCGAAGGGTGATTGGGCAGGATTAAAAAGTTTTTTTCAAGAAAATAAAATAATTAGTTTGGTGGCGATCTCATTTTTTGTTTTTTCGATTTATGGGATTTTAATTTCCGGAAAAATATATGCATCACTGGGTATTTGGCGCGCATATTTTTTGGAACCATTTTTATTTTTTATAATTTTGGTAGCGCGACGTGCGGAGATAAAAAAACAAGATTTAATTTGGTATTTATCTTTATCTACTGTTAGTATTTCGGTGTTGGCGATAGTGCAAAAATTTACCGGACTGTTTTATTCTCCAACTTTGGAGGTGACTGAGCTAGCTGGTAGAGTGACTTCTTTTTTTACCACGCCCAATGCGATTGGATTGTATATCGCACCGATTATTCCAATGATGGTGTATGGATTGAAAGATGTTTTGAGAAGAAAATATTATGCCGTGATGCTGTTTTTATCTTGTTTGGCAATATTTTGGTCATATTCAGAAGGGGCATGGGTCGCATTGTTGGTGGGTGCATTGGTAGCGACATTATTATTGGGTTACAAAAAAATCGCAATCGGGTTAGTTGTTTTAAGTCTATTAGGGGCGATAGTATTTGCACCTTTACGACAAAATTTATTATTTCAAAATCAATCTGGACAGAATCGCTTGACCATATGGAAATACACTTGGAATTATTTATCAAAAGATAAAACGAATTTTATTTTTGGGGCTGGCACTAGACAATTTTTTACAAAAATTCAAAAACCAGTAAATAATTTTAAAAAAATAGAGCCATTGATTTATCCGCACAATATTTTTCTAAATTTTTGGTCTGAAATTGGCTTGTTAGGAATGTTGGCTTTTGCAGGATTGTATGGTTTGGCTGTGCGCACTGCTTGGGGGATATATAAAAGAGACAAATTTTTAGGTATAGCTTTGTTGGTTGGTTTGGTGGTGTATTTGGTTCACGGATTGGTGGATGTGCCATATTTTAAAAATGATTTAGCTTTTTTGTGGTGGATTTATTTAGCCGCCATTATTATTTAATATGTTTTTTTATTATCTTTACGATTTGTTTACCGCGCCAGGTGTAATGATGCACGAATTGGCGCATGCATTTTTTTGTGTTTCATCTGGGGTAAAAGTTCACAAAATAAAGTTATTTCAATTTGGTCGAGTGGCTGGATATGTGGATCACGATGAACCAACAAAATTTTATCAAGGATTTTTTATTAGCGTGGGACCGTTAATTATCAATTCATTGTTCGCTTTGTTTGCTTTTGCTCAATTTCAATATTCGCTCAGTGATTGGCGACCGTGGGTATGGTTGTATTTTGGGTTGGTGGTTGGCTTGCACGCTATTCCTTCCGATGGTGATGCGCATGCATTATTGAGGTTGGCGAATCATCGTATTTTAAAAAACCCATTAGTAATAATTGGCTATCCATTTATTTTGATAATGTACATTTTTTATTTCATGAAACGATTGCACATAGATTGGTTGTATGTTTTTGTTTTATTTTGGTTGGGGAATGTTTTTTTGAAACAGTAATTACAAAGAGCCAATTTGACTTTTTATAGAACGAGTAGTAAATTAACTAATCGTTCTTTTTGTTTGGGCAGGTGTGTTTGCGTTTTTGAAAAAGAAAATAAGCATACCTGTCTGACCATGTTTGCACCAATAAGGGGTATTCCGATGAAGAAGGAAGAAGGAGAGAGCGGCGGAGGCGGTTGTGCGCTTGTGTTCGTGATTGCGGTGGCATTGTTTGTCGCCGTGGTCTACTGGCGCCACGATGTCGCTACGCAAAACTTCGTAGAAGAACACTGGCCTGTCATGGAGGGGCAGGCGTTGGTCAAGAAGACCAGCAGCGATCTCCACAGATGTGTGGTTATCGTGGACTACGAAGGAAGGGCCTTGGAATTTATCCATCTTTTCGACTGGTCGAGCTGTCGGCAGCGCTGTCTGGATCTCGTCCCAGGCAGTCCGGTTGACATCATCAATCGGGAAGACGACAGCGCGATGCGGTGGGGGCAAGGAAGCGACCTTTGCGAAGGGTGGTGGTCGGTGCCTCTCTGAGATCAAGGAGGGAAAGGGGAACTGCAGGTAGAAGTTCCCCAATCCAATTATATATTTCAAAACATGGAATATATTAAGGATTAAAATTAAAAAACAACCATTTTATTATAATGGTTGTTTTTTAATTGTGGCGATTTATGATTTTAAAGATTTATCATCAATCATTAAAATTATCAAAACCATCAAAGTAACAGCGACAGATAATATATATTGGTTCGCGCCCACCGCCATACCAATCGCCGCACTCATCCAAAGTCCGGCTGCGGTGGTGAGACCTTCTACACGATCATCTTTGCGCAATATTGTACCTGCACCCAAGAAACCGATACCAGTGACAATAGCGCCTGCTACGATGGCGTTGCTTGAAGAAAAAAAGTATAAAGACAAAACCGTGAATAAAGCAGAGCCCGAACATACTAGCGCATAAGTGCGTGGACCGGCCCATTTGCCCCAGCGTTCGCGTTGGACACCGAGTATTCCGCCCAATATCATAGCCAATAAAATTTGTGCTATGTAGATGATTTGTTGCCAATCAACGAAGTTATAATTCATATAAAAATTTAATTATATGTGTAATTATACCACGGGTTGACTTTTGTGTTAATTATTGGTATATTATTTCTGTTCTGAAAAACATATTGGGCCGGTAGCTCAGCTGGTAGAGCACCGCGTTTGCAACGCGGGGGTCCAGGGTTCGAATCCCTGTCGGTCCACAAGATTGTTTTGATGATAGCCGAGGTAGCTCAGTGGTAGAGCGCAGCCCTGAAGAGGCTGGCGTCGTGAGTCCGATTCTCACCCTCGGCACCAGGGGTAAAGACAATTCAATTTCGGGGCGTAGCTCAGTTGGTAGAGCGTCTGGTTTGGGACCAGAAGGCCGCAGGTTCAAGTCCTGTCACCCCGACTAAATAATGGCTAAAATAAGTCATTATTTTTTAATTTATGATTATCTTGTGACCAAAAAAAAACACACCAAAATGAATTGGTGTGCTTTGATATTTTTGAACTGGTCTCGTATATTGTGTAATAAATACACATCATACGAGATGCGACCAGTCCAATAAGTCCTAGCCGCACCCCGTCCCGACTGTGGGAGGGTGCTACTTGGCCGGCACCGGCAACTGCAGCAGGAGGCCGCTGTTGCCTCCCTCGACCGAAGGACGCACACCATTCCACTTCTGGATGGTCTGTGCCTGCAATTCGAGTTCGCGCCAGTGGATGATGTCCGGGGTGATCGACTTGGCGATCAGTTCGTTGGCCTTCGCCTCGCCTTCTGCTTGTGCGATCCTGGCCGTTGCATCACCCTGTGCCTGTACGACCCTGGCCTTTGCCCAACCTTCTGCTTGTGCGATCCTGGCCTTCGCCTCGCCTTCCGCCTTCGCGGTGACCTTCTTCGCTTCGCCCTCGGTCTGACGGAGCTCGTTCTCGATCTGCATCGCCTTCTGCGTGGCGGCGATCTTGAGGTTGATGGCGGTGATCACGCTTTCTGGGGGGCGCGGTGCACCGACGAAACCGAACTGGTCGACGGTGACGCCGATGGCCGCCACGTCCAGGTTGATGCGGCGCTTGACTTCGGTGATGAAGATCTCCTTCTTGGCGCCGTAGATGTCTTCGACGGCGTAGGTCGACGCGACGTCGTTGAAGCGATCGCGCGCGACGTTCCGGAGGAAGCCGTGCGTGAACATCTCCAGTCTGTCGTTGCGGAACTTGACGTAGAACGACGGGACCTTGGCGGGGTCGAGCTGGTACGACAGGCTGATGTCGCCCGTCATGATCATGCCGTCCTTGGTGTTGAAGGTGATCTCCTCGTTGGTCGGGCTGCCTTCGGTTTCGTTCTTGGTCCACACCGCCGTCTGTACATAGGTGGGATACTCGAACACCGAGGTGCCGATGGGGCTGTAGAAGACCCAGCCGGTCTGCACCGGGAAATCGTGGACGCCCTTCTGGCTTCCAGCCATGTCGACGACGATGCCGACGTGACCGGGGCCGATACGCGTGCAGCCGCTGCTGGTCATCGCGCCGAATACGGTCACGAAGCACATCAGCGTCATCAGCCCGTTGCGCGTCAGGTTCTGCTTGTAGGCCTCGTTGGCACCGCGGCAGAGCTTGATGAACTTGGGCAGAAGCCACAGCGAACCGGCGATGATGCCGACCCACAGGATCGCACCGCCAGCGAAGGCGATGTCCGACGGGGCGTTCAGGAGGAAGTTGGCCAGGGAGCCGAGCCCCCAGGCGACCAGAGCGTAGATGATGAGCGCCAAAAGCGCCTTCCAGAACTGCATTGCATACCTCTGTTGAAGTGCTCGTTTTGCTCATCTGCACGGGATGATTCCCGCTTTGACTAACTAACCAGCTAGTCATCCATCATAAATATGATAAATAGCTAGCTGGTTAGTTTATTTTTTAAAAGAACTAAATTATTTTTGGTTTCCGTAAAATACGTATATTTTGCAGAACAGAATACAATATCAAAAAAACCCTATTTTGTCAAGATTCGCTTCCCCTGAGTTATGTATAACAATTTTATCACTTCCCCAAGTTGTCGTGACACAAAATCTTGTGACCACATTGTGACCAAAAAGTGATAAAACATGGATAATATTAATTACATCTGATAGTGAATGAGAATACTAATTATCTTCTAAACTAAGCAAAAACCATTATATTTTCGCTATAGTTAGTAATAAAAAGAAATCACATTTGTAACTTTTCAAGTCCTGTCACCCCGACGATGGTTTTTAAAACAGAGTTTGTGCCCTGTTTTATTTTTTTGACTATCTGCACTTGTATTAATTTTTTTAGAAATGTAATATATATAAATTATAATATATTAAATATATGGTCGAAGGTATAGCTGAATATACAGAACCAAGAGAAATAGAAAAAGGGGCTGTTAATAATGTCACCCAAGAGAAAGTTGATGAGTATTTTTATTTACGGGACAAATTGCGGTTGGCAAAAACTCTGGAAGAATTTTTGCAGCAGTGTTCAGATTTTGGTGTTCATCTAGAAAGAGCGGACTTAACTGGAAAACCTTCAGCACAAATAAAAACCGCTTTAGCAAAGTTTGCACAAGATTATTTCCCGCAATCGCACTCAGTCGAAGAACAAAGAGAAAAATTAGAACAGGTAATTGCGACCACTGTAAATTATTTACAATCTCAGAGGTCGCAAATAGTGTTGTGGGTAGGCGGATCTTTTGGTAAAGGCAAAATCAGTAAAGCCACCACGGACTTAGACCTATATTTGGGGCTTCCGGAAGTAACTGACGAGTTTTCAAGAAGAAGGGAATACGAAATACTTCTTGGATTAAAAAACATCGGATATGTTTTTTGTGATTTAGTTGCACCCACTCAAAATATTTTACCCATTTTTGAAACCGGTAGGGGAATGGCGCCGATTCGAGCAATTACAAATACTGGTGTGCAAATGGATATACACGCTCTTGGCATGAAGGATTTGCAGTCTATGCATTCAATTTTTCCTGGTTATATTAATAGAGTCAGTCCACTTCCAGAACCAGGTAAACAAGATTCTATTTCATTTACAGGGCAAAAAATCTCTGGGGTGGAACGTTCGAAAACGATCGTTGAAAACTATACAAAAAAAGAGGGTCAGATTTTAAAAGGTCTCTATCCGGATAATGTCGCTACAGTGACTGAATTATTGTATGATCCAAATAATCAGGGATCAGAAGTTCAGCACAATGTTTGGTTTTCTTTGGTTAAAGCATTTATATTTCATAATGATGGTTATATTCAAGATGAGTTGGGGAAAACAGCTAGAATTAATCGTAGCAAGATTAGCTTTCGCGCTTTTCTAAAAACTCTATGGTATCAGGATGCCGAGGATTATGGGAAAGAAAAATTATCTTTATTAGAGAAAAAATATAATGAAATTGTTGAAGAAGTAGCTGCGCGATATTCATTAAAAATTGATTAGATTATTTTGTGAGGTGAGTATTAACTTTCGTAATATACTTTCCCACTTCGTCCCACAATCTCGACGTCGCAGGACTTCCTTTCAAAAAAGGAAGTCTTTTTGTTTTTAATTAGCAAATATTTTGAGTTCTAAAATGGTTTTTTTCGAAAAACACCAAAAAATTATTTCCGAACTTTATTGGCTAGGAATAAATAAATTTGTTATAATAAAGTTGGTTTTGATATTAATTTAATTAACTATGGAGGTCGTATTTTTGGACGAGCAAATTGAATTATTTATAGCGGAGTTGGAGAAATTTACCATAGCTAAAGTTTTGAGGACAATTGATTTGTTGGAGTGTTTTGGAAATAAACTGGGTATGCCACACAGTAAGAATATTGGCCACAAGTTGTTTGAATTGCGAACAAGAGGAAAACAGGAGATTCGCTTATTATATACATTTAATAATAACAAAGCGATAATTTTACACGGGTTTATTAAAAAATCTCAAAAGACACCCCAAAAAGAGTTATCTGTTGCACAACAAAAATTGTTGTCACTTGACAACATATAACATATATGTTATATTAAAAACACTATGAAATCATATTCAAAAATTAAAGAGGAACTTCTTAAAGATAAAAAAACACATGAAGCGTATGAAAAACTTGATGCTGAATTTATGTTGGCACAAGCAATTATTAAGAAGAGATTGTCAAAAGGTTTGACTCAGGCGTCTTTGGCAAAAAAGATGGGCACAAAACAATCTGCTATAGCACGCGTCGAATCTGGTAACTATAATCCGTCGATTGCGTTTTTAGAAAAAATTGCTAAAGCATTAGATACAAAAGTAGTGGTTTCTTTTTCTTAATTATTGCAGAACGCATAGGTTCTCAGATAGTCGACTAACCCCGACACGGTAAATTAAAAAACATCCGAAATTAATCGGATGTTTTTATATTAAAGCGTTTATATCACTCGCACAATCTGAAAACAAATTTTATTTTCAAATTGCGCGGCGAGTGATATCTACCGCGTCTGCCCCACTGCCCGCTTGTAGCGAGTGGGGCGGTGCTCCTGCGAACTAGACAGTGTCCGGTTGGAGCACGGTTCTGTCCTTCACCGGCATGAAGTCCTTGTGCACGCGGCAATAGGCGTCCAGGAGCTCGACGCACGGCATGGACTCGGACATGATGCGGGTGAGAATGTCGAGATCGGCGAGCGTCCGCCGATAAAGGATCCGGTCCACCTGCAACTTGGTTGCGAGGCCGACCGTGAGTGCCACCAGGATCATGATGGTGAGGTACACGCTCGGCGCGATGGTCAGTCGCACAATGAGCGGGAACACGACGGCACCGATCAGCACGACGATCGCACCGATGCTTCCGTACGCGGTCCCCCCAAAGGCCCTACGAGCATTGATGCCATCGATCACGCCGATGGTGTTTTCCACCAGATCCTTGTCCTTGGAGCTCAGGCTGTCCAAGCCGATCGAGAGTGCAGGACTGACATGACGCAAAATCAACATGGGTTTCACCCCTGATCTTCAATGACGTGGCCAACGTCGTGGGTGTTGTACCTACTTGCACAACTAGGCAATGTATTGTTATTAGTATCAATAATTATCTGCCTTGTCAACAATAGACAAGAAATACGTTCCGACGTCGTCCCACAATCTCGACAAATTTTTGAAAACAGAGTGTAAGCTCTGTTTTTTGTTGTTTTTATAAATTGTTAAATGCCAACAAAAATAAATGTAATGTAGTTTTCTGCGCAGAGCATAGTGCCGTTGCTTTAATGGTGACAGCTTTGACATTAGTAAATATAAGTAATAGTATAGTTTCGAATCCGTGTGGATTCGAAGACAGACACCCGAAACCGCAAGGAGCCTGAGATGACGACTCGCAACAATTACGCGAACAGTCTGTTCGCGTTGGTCGCTTCCTACTTCGTCGCCTACGTGGCGACTGGGTTCTTTCCCAAGTTCTTCACCGACGGTCTGCTCGGCGTCGACAAGATGCCTCAACTCGCCTACCTGGTGTACAGCACCATTGGCGGGTCGGTCACCTGTGTCGCGATTGCCTGGGCGCTCGGGTGGCATCGCACCTTCAAGAGCGTGGGGAGCTTGCGCATCGGACCGTTCAACATTCCACGCGAATTGCTGTGGCTCATTCCTTCTGGAATTTGCACTGCTATCGTCGTTCCGACGACGACTTTGATGTACTCGTTCACGGGAATCGATGTCATGCTGGCCGTGGTGATCATGCGCGGTAGTTTGATCGTGATTGGCCGTATCATCGACGCCATCCACCTCCGCCTTGGCATCTCGAAGAAAAAGGTGCTTTGGGAGGAGAACGCTGCGGCGGTGTTGGCAGTGATCGCGGTTGGTGTCGGCATCTTCGTGAAGACGTCGAAAGTCAGTGGTGAGGTTCAATTCTTCAACTTCGCTGGTGGAGAGCTCGACTTCTTCGTCGTGCCCGCCGCGATGATCACCCTCTGCGCCTATCTGGGTGCCTACGCCATACGACTTCACCTCATGAACTGGAGCAAGTCGACTGGACAGGCGGCCACGACGGATCCTCGGAGCTATCTCGTGATCGAACAGACTGTGGCCTTTGTCACGATGGGGCTGGTTCTCCTGGCAATCATGCTGTTGGTACCCGAGGGTGCCAGTAGCCAGACCGATTCCATGCGACAGGCCACTAACGAGCTTGCCGACTTCAACATGTGGGTGTATCTGGCGGTGCTGTCCGGTGTGCCGTTCGGTCTTTCCACCTTTCCGTCCGTATTCATGTTTCTGTTCAAGGGACGGGGAGCAACCTTCACGGTGTTGGCCAATCGGCTGACATCGCTCGTCGGTGGGACGGTAGCCACACTCCTGCTCATTCCCCTTGGCAAGGGATGGCCCAAGGCTGAAGAGTGGACAACGCTCTTCCTCGTTACCGCGGCTTCGTTCATGCTTTGGCTCGCAAACGAGCGTGCCAAGAAGCTGAAGGCAACCGCAGGCTTGTGAGATCTGTGCGAAATCACTCCAACCTTCTCGAAGTATGGTGGGGTAGAGCGACACTGATTGTCGCTCCGTCCGAAAGGATGTATCCAACGGCCTCCCGGCCAAATGGATTGTTATCGGTCAGACATTCAACCGCTCGCAATCCACTTAAACTCAAAATATATTTTTGACTTTAAGTGGCGAGCGGTTTTTTGTTTTCTATTTATTACCCCTTCAAGTTGATAAATATGTTCCGACGTCGTCCCACAATCTCGACGTCGCAGGACTTCCTTTCACAAAGGGAAGTTTTTTGTTTTAAACTAGCGAATATTTAAAGTTCTAGAATGGTTTTTTATCAAATATTTAATTTGACTATTCTAGAAGAAATATAATTTGATTGGGTATTTATAAATGATGAAGGCCAGCAGTACTTTTCGATTTCTCGAATTTCCTACTGGCCATTTTTTACCTCCTTGTTCGTCCAAAGAACACAAGCCCCTCCAATGAGGACGACATTCAAGCCCAACGCCACTAGCGGAAGAAGTATCGTCATACCTACTTCTTGAAGCTACTGCGAATGATCCAGTAGAGGAACACCGCATAGAAGCCAACCAGCAACATTGCGAGATAGCATCTTTCCACCAAACTCATCGTCGTCTCCTTTTCCAGAAAAGAATGTACCCGAGCCAGCTGTACACAGCGATGAATGCTGGCGCAAGGAAGCAATTCAGAAACCAGAAGACAGTGAAACTTCCGATCCTTTCGCCGCGGTTGCTGTGAACCATTTCTCCAGTGATCTCGCCGATCACGATGATTGCCCCGAGGATGACGCACTCCCATCGGGCGGATTGATGTTTGATTCCGTAGGCGATGCTGGCTGTTGCCATCGTGAATACACCAATTGCGGTGAGGATAATGGTTGTGGTTGAGAAACTGGGAATTTCGTTCACGGCACTCTCCCACTGTGTTGCGCAAGAAAGATGAAGAGGTTGACCATCACCGATGCGGTCACACCCGCCCACACGATAGTGCGAATCCGCGCCCACCTCCTAGTTTGATTGGTTGGGGCCTTGTTGCATTTGAGTTCTTGACCATGCACGTTGAGTGCACAATAGGTCAAAAACAGAATTAGCGTTACCCACCACATAGTTACCTCCCTGCTTGTTGTAGTTGTTGATTATAATATAAAAGAAATAGTGTAGATGACAATAGTATTTACAAAATATATGATAATTTTTAGCTAACTTGACATATTTAAATGTTATGATATAATCTACTGTAATTAATTATTACAACAATATGCTCCAAGAATTAGTTAATAATTTTTATTTTACCGAAAATGAAGCCAAAGTATATTTGGCTGCTTTGCAATTGGGAAGAAGTAGAGTTAGTAGTATTGCAAAAAAAGCTGAGTTGAACCGAATAACTGCATATGAAATATTAAGAAGATTAGTACAGATGGGCATAGCTCATAGTGTTCTATACAGCAATGTACAATCGTTTACAGTTATTACACCAGATATATTGGTTAGTAAAATGGAAAGTCGTCTTAAAGTGGCCCAACAGATTTTGCCACAACTGGCATTGTTTAATCACACGAATATTGCTAAACCAAAAGTTGCTTTTTTTGAAGGTATTGAAGGCATACGTACACTTTATGAGGATACATTGTCTAGTAAAGACAAGATCATATGTAATATTGCAAATCCAGAAAATTTATTAAAAACCGTAGGAGTAGATTTTTTTGATCAATATGTTAAAAAGAGATTAAGACGCAAAATACAAGTCAGGGTATTATTGCCGGATAGTACAAGAAATAAGAAATACAAAAAAGAGACTAAAAGTGTTATGCGAGAAGTAAAATATTTTGATGGGGAGATATTTGATATGCCAAATGAGATCCTTATTTATGATAATAAAATTTCCCTATTATCATTTTCTTCTTTGGTCGGTGTGCTTGTTGAGGATGAGGACATTTATAAATCCATGCTTGCATTATGGAAGATGGCGTGGGGGAGTAGTAAATAGTAATTGAAAAAATATTATATTTCTCTAAAATAGCCAATTAACCCCGACACAGAATTTAAAACAGAGTGAATACTCTGTTTTTTTGTTTGTTAATAATATTTCTTGACCATTGCATCAAATGTTGTTTTGTGGTACGATAATCAATCCGTTTCGCATTTGGCACTTTACGTGTGTTCCGAAATGGATGTGAAGATGTCGACTTGGGGCAAAGTTCTGTACTTCCGAACGGAAGTGGAGTTCGTTGAAGCCATCAGGAGGGCCAGGCGTTGGTGTACCCGCAATGGGTATGTGCTCGACACCCAACGCGAGTGCCACTTGGGCGATTCGGAGAAGAAGACCTACAAGCAGAAGCTTTCCTTCTTCTACTATGTCGACAACCAGGCAAGATAGGAATGACACCCCAACCTTCACGAAGTATGGTGGGGAAGAACGGATCTGACTCCGCTCCGTCCGAAAGGATGTATCCAAGGCCGCCCGGCCAACTGGATTGTTATCGGTCAGACATTCAACCGTTCCAATCCACTTAAATTCAAAATATATTTTTGACTTTAAGTGGGGAACGGTTTTTTGTTTTATGGACAAAAAATGAGCGTCACGTTATAATTGTTACGTAAAAAATTATTATTATGTCTAAAAGAATTTGTATCACTTTCGCGGGAGCAATCGGAAGTTCCAAAACTCCAATAGCCAATTATTTGAGCGTTAAGTTAAATTTGCCAGTATTTAACAA